>Ga0114945_10001833_pt1 | contig 12903 bp, 11 predicted proteins | sample OV2TP3_FD_87194 | JGI IMG/M metagenome (GOLD analysis project Ga0114945, IMG submission 87194) | Hot spring microbial communities from Beatty, Nevada to study Microbial Dark Matter (Phase II) - OV2 TP3 | ecosystem: Environmental > Aquatic > Thermal springs > Hot (42-90C) | place: USA: Beatty... | reverse complement strand
CACGATATGTAGCCTGGGTCAAACAGACCCCCCTTGCAACAACGCGGGTCTGGCCGTTTGCTGCCCTGGCTCCGACATCTTAACACGACATTTCCCAACAGTATCATGAATTCCCGCGCTACCAGTATGAATTCCGCTGAAGCGGACTGATGGCCTCTCTTAGCCCGGTTCACCGGGCTTTCCACAGGCAGCGAAGAAATTCATTTCCTCGCTGCTGCTAAACGAGACGGCGGGCAAGGAGTGAATGGGCGTCCTGCAAAACAGAAGGCCCTGCCGCCATGCGATAGGGCCTTCTGCATCATCTGCGAAATCTGCGAAATCTGCGGACTCCTATTTTTCCCCCAGCGTCACCCGCCTCCGCTCGCGGATCAGGCTCCTCCCCCTCTGCATGAGCGTCGTCCCGTTCACGATCCCCGCGTAGACCACCTTCCCCCTTGCGTCCCGGCGCACGAGCGCCACGTCCGCGTCCGTCCTCAGCCCCCCGAACCTCCCCATCCCGGCCTCGTTCCACCGCAGAAAGACCTCGTCGCACCGCCCGTCCCGGTGGCGCAGCCGCGCGGCCCACGCGGCCCGGCCCGCCCTCAGCGTCTCGACCGTCACCCCGGCGTTTACGCCGGTCACGTACGGGCACAGAATCGTCGCGAGCCGGATCGGCAGCCGCCCCTTCTTCTTCAGGACGACCGCAGGCGACGGGATGTTCTCCCCCCCGACCGCGATCCACCCCTGCACCGGCCTCTCCTGCCCGCACACGATGGACACCCCCACCCCGTCGTGCGGGGAGAGGATCATGTCCAGGTTCGCCCTCCCCAGCCGGTTCGTCCGCACCACCCCGTTCGCCTCGTCGGCCTGGATGCGCATCGGCGTGAAGTGGAACAGGGACTCGACCTCGTGCGCGCCCCGCCCCGACACCTCGTCCCACACGACCCAGTAGTCCGGCTTCACGAACAGGATCGCCCGCCTGTGGACGAACGTCCGCACCAGCCCCCGGTAGCCCGACGCGTAGCTCCCCGACAGAAAATCCAGCCCCCGGCCCGACGCCCAGACGTTCGTCCCCCGCGCGCTCCGGACGTGGTCCTCGTGCATCTCCCGCCTCCCCCGGTGCTGCCCGCACCCGTCGATCATGATCGTGTTGTGCGCCTCCGGGTTCCGGTGGTACGTCGTCCAGTCCTCCAGCATGTAGCTGACGATCCCTGGATCCACGATGAACGGCGTCCCGCAGGCGTAGACCTCAAAGCTCAGCTTGTCCTCGTGCTGGTGCGCCCCACCGTAGGGGCCGAAGTCCGCCATCAGCCACCGGTCGTCCCGCCCCCACCCGCTCCGCATGACGTAGATCCCTGAGTCCGGGAAGGCGTGCGAGGTCCTGCGCGGCGGCCTCCCCTCCCTCCCCTCCGTCCCGACCCACCTCAGGTCCTCCCGCCTGAACAGCCGCGCCCCCTCCAGCAGGAACCCCCCGCCCCGGCCCTGGAAGCTCCCCGAGTCATTGAACGAGGGCCGCGTCCAGTCGGGCCGCGTGATGTGCATGATGTAGTCGTAGGTCCCCTCCAGCCGCCGCGCATACACCGGCTCCAGCGGGATGCCGTTCAACTTTGCCAACTCGTAGGCCTCCGCGAACCCCCCTGCCGACATCGCGTGGTACCCGGCGGCGATCTCGTACTGCGCCCCGTCCGGGTAGACCTGCCGCCTGATCTCGTTCGTCAGTCGCCGATACCCCTCCTCCCGCCAGGCCGCCGCCCGCTTGAACTCCGGGAACACCGTCCCGATCATGGCGATCACGCGCGACTCCACGATCAGCCAGTTGTTCGCCCCGCCCTGGAAGTCCATCAGGTGCTCCGCGTGGTCCCAGAACGACTTGAGCATCGCGATGCGCGTCTCGTCCCTGAACCCCGGGGCGTCCAGCAGCGCAAAGAACATCTCCATCCAGACCGTGTAGATCCGGCACGCCGTGGACAGCGTCTCCCACGCCGGGTCCCCGCCCCCGTTGTTGTCCACCGGCGCGGGGTTCATCGCCATCCACGTGGACATCAGGTAGTCCAGCTCTTTCGCGTACTTCTCATCCTTCGTCACCTTGTAGGCCGTCACCAGCGGCCCCATGAAGGAGTGCCGGTTGAAGGCGTGCATCCACTCCAGGTAGCCGATCGGGTTGGCCCGCCAGTCGATCTCCCTGCCGAGCTGCTGTCCATTGATATAGTGGTCGCAGACCCGGTCCGCCGCCGCCGTCGAATAGTCCTTCCCGACCTCCGCCCGCTTTCCGTAGATGTGCCGGGGCCGCGCCCGCGTCCTCAGATGGTCCAGCATCGCTTGCTTCGCCCTCTTCAGGTCACCTTGCTTCACGGCCCGCGCCACCCTCTCCATCCCCGGATACGACAGGTCCAGCTCCTCGAACAGCCCCTCGTCCGTCATCCTCGGCCCCACGACCCGCGACCGATGCTGGAGGAGCAGCCCGCCCACGTGCACGGGCCGGTTCGCCCGGACGCTCACCACGACCTCCTTCACCGGGCTCCACCCCTCCGGGATGCCGTAGATCAGGAAGTTCTCGTAGGGGAACTCCACGTTTCGCCAGCCCGTCCAGTCGATCCGCGTCCGGCAGTTGATGAAGAACCGGTCCGGGTGCTGGATCCCCTCCGTGTGGGACGACAGCCGCACCTCCATCCCGACGCTCCCCCGCACGCCCGCCCCGGCGTGGACCGGCACGGAGAACTGGTCGAACGGCCTCAGGTCCCCCCGCGCCGGGCGGATGACCAGGTCCCCCTTCCCCGGCTCCACCCTCACGGCGGGCCCCTTGCGCCACGCCACCTTCCGGTCCGTCCTCAGACCCCCGGCCTTCGCCAGCCCCGCCGCCGACGCCAGCACGATCTCCTTACGAATCCTGTCCAATCTCAGATGGTCTGTTCGCATGGTTCCTCCTGTTAAGACCCCTCCCCCCATCCCCCTTCCCCCCGCAACCTGTCGCTCCCATGAGGTCGCGACCCCTGCCCTCCCGAAGGGAGAGGGGGAGCAGCCTTAGAAAATGACAAGGGGCGCGCCGCCGGAAACCCCCACTACCGAAGTCCGGCAGAAGCAACCCACATGCCGGGGGCACAAATTTCGGTGCGACTGCAGAACGTCAAGGTTGCGGCGCGCCCAGCCCCTCGCGGCGCCTGAGCGAGTGCCCTTTCTTTTGTCCAACTTTTCTTTGGGCAAGCAAAGAAAAGTTGGAATGCCATTGCCGTTATTGCCTCGCCATCCGGATGTTCTCTGGTACATCCTCAAAATTCGACCGGAACGGGTTGATGTCCAGCCCTCCGCGCCGCGTGTAGCGCGCGTAGACCGTCAGCCTCTCCGGCTCGCAGCGGCGCAGGATATCCATAAACATCCTCTCCACGCAGTGCTCGTGGAACTCCTGGTGCTCCCGGAAGGAGACGACATATTTCAGCAGCCCCTCGCGGTCCATCCGCCTTCCGACGTAGTGAACCATCACGCTCCCCCAGTCCGGCTGACCCGTCACAGGGCAGTTGGACTTCAACAGATGAGAATGGAGCGTCTCTTCCACGACCTCCTTTCCCGCCTTCAGGAAATCCGGCTGCACGGTATATCGCTCGACCCTGACAAAAAGACGGTCCAGACAGATCCCCCCAAACCCTGACAACCTCAACTGTGAAAACTGTTCCGGCAGGGACAGGGAGACGCCGACCTCAGACCCTGTGGCGCCGGCCAGGTCCCTCGCCAGCGTCGCCTCCACCTCGTCCTTGCTCGCGAATCTACTCTGACAGAAGGAGTTTAAATAAAGCTTGAGAGATTTGGACTCCACGAGACACTCCGAGTCACACGGGACCCGGAACTCAGCGATGGCGATCTCCGGCCTGCCGTCGGGATTGAGCCACGACAGCTCGTAGGCGTTCCAGAGGTCGCACCCGTGAAAAGGTAAGGGCAGGGGGACCTGAATCTCGTCGCGCTTGACCTGGCGTGCGACCGGGAACAATAAACCGGGCATATAGGCGCTGACAGACCCCGTTCTCCGGCCAGGCGGCATTCGGCTCATCGGGTCGCGCGTCTCCATAGAAGGCTAATCCTGCCTCCCCCTCAGCGCCTCGGCCAGCCACGCGGCGATCTCCCCCGAAGCGACGGACGCGAGAAGCAGCCTGTCCTCAGCCTCTCGATAAGCCTGACGAGTCGGCTCAAACAGACGCTCCAGCTCCGGGTCCGTCATCGGACAGTTGCGCCCGTCCACCAGCCCCTCCAGCCGCAGCGGGCGCGGCGCGAGGGCCGCCGCCACGTCGCACAGGTCGCCCGCGGTCAGCGCGCCGGGGATCACGGCGTCGTGCGGGACGTAACAATACCGGTCTCGCAGCAGCGACTGATACCCCGCCAGCGTCCCCCGCGCGACCGCGGCGCAGACCTCCTCCTCATACAGCCCCCCAAACAGCGCCAGCAGACCGCCCAGAGGCTCGGACTGGGCCGGCTGTTCGTCGCCGTTCATCTGCGGATCGACAAACCCCGCAGGGTTCGTCGGCGCAAACGACTCCCCCCACAGCGCGACCCGCGCCGTCACGTCCCGGCGCGTCCGGAGATACCGCAGCGCGGATCGCAGGTCGCGCAACCTCGCGCCCAGCATCGTCCCCCCCAGCATCAGCTCCGTGGACGAGAGAGACGTGGCCTGGCCCTGGCGTCCACGGGGCGCGTCGGGGCGCGTCTCGCCCGTCCCGCGCACGTCAGGCAGACAGACGGCGACCCCTTTCGTCAACAGCGCCGCGATCTCCTCCGCGCGTTCGTCTCGAAACCTCCCCTTGCCGTCCTGCGACACCCCCACGACCACGGGAGACGCCGCCTCTCCCCCCGGCAGCATCAGCAGGATCGGAACCACGATGCCTGGCTCGACCTCCAGAACAGTCCGTTCGACGCGAAAATGACCCACCTCCTGAACGTTGTGCGACTTCACGACGAGATCGGCCTTCGGTTCGACCTCCCCGAGCAACGCCCCCCACGCCTGGCGCAGCCGCTCCCGCTGCGCCTCCGGCGTCAGGCCGGTGAGCGAGGCCCGCATCGCCCCTGCGCGGGACGCGCCGATCTCCCCGAACAGCTCGTGCAGGGGGCGGGGCCTGTGTCTTTCAATCCACCCCGGCGTCAGACACGTTAGCTCCTCCGCCGGCCGCCGCTGCTGAACCTCCTGCTCCGGGATGTCCATCCCGAACCACCGCCGCAGCGCCGGATAGATCATCCTCTGATGCACGGCCCCCACATTGTTGCAGTGCGTCGCCTCGGGAGGCCGCCCGGACAGCAGGCCCGCGCCGTGCGCAAAGGCCAGGCGGTCAACGGCCCCATAAAAGCCAAACACCCTCTGCAACCGTTTCCAGACAGGGTCCCTCTCCTGATCCCAGCTGAACTCGTGGGCGTAGATCAGGCAGCGCGGCGCGACCGAGGCCACGATGGCCCAGTGCAGGAACCCGTCCCGCCCGCTCAGGCGCAGGTTGCGCGTGGACTCCCAGCTCCCCCCTCCCATATAGTTAAACGACTCCTCCGCGTCGTCGGGCAGCGGATAGACCGTCTCCGGCTGCGGCCCCCCGAAGTTGAACGGGATGGCGCACGCGACGCGGGGGTCCAGCGCCGCCGCGGCAGCCGCCGGGTCTCCCCCCCCGGCCACCGCTCCCATCAAGATCACCTTCTCTCCGTCCACCCCCTCCCGGCCGAGCAGCAGGTCCACCCCGCGCATCACGTCCCAGACCATCCACCCCATCAGGCTGTCCCCGATGACGTGCAACTGAACGCCCGTGACGTAGCGAAAGCGGTAGTCCTGCCTCGGCCCCGGCGCGTGCCATCGCCGTTCCCCGTGACCGAGCTGGTCCATCACCAGCGCGGCGCACCCCTGCCGCGCCCACGTCATCCCCATGTCCTGCAGCTCGTCCTGCGTCTTCGGGTTGTGGTGGCTGTGGACGATCAGGATGGCGGGCATCCGCTCGCGCAGCGGGGCCGGCAGGTAGAGATTCGCCGTGACGAAGACCCCCTTCCGGCTCTCGTAGACCACATTCTCGATGCGGTATCCGTCCCCGTCCACCGCGCCCGTCGCCTCCGCGCGCAAATCCTCCGGCACGGCCGGAAAAACGCCCAGCGACCGGCGCAGCGCCTCCACGCGCGGGCCGCAAAACGCCTCCCAGTCGGCCCTGGACCTCACCCGCGCCCAGGCCCTCGCGTCGCGCCGATTTACCGCCCGGACCCGCGCCCGGGCGTCCTCTCTCAGCATCTGCGAGAGGGCCTGTCGCTCGTCCCCCGCGAAGAGACCGGCCTCGAATGAACGAAGGCGTTCTATCAGATCATCCCTTGCCGACATCGCCTCCCCCTTCCGTCCAAAAAGAAGTCGCTTGACAAACCCTCGAAACTATTCCATGATACAGCGATAGCGCAACAGGTAGTGAAGGGCCTTCTGTATGGGCCGATGGGAGTGCACAGCTAACAAAGGGGGTACACGATGTACGCGCTACTGTTCATCGGAGCGGCGGTGTTGGCGCTGTTGATCCTCGTCCTGCCGTCCATCCGGAGGATCGGCCCGACCCAGGTCGGCCTGGTCACGAAGCGCTTCTCCCTGAAGAAGCTGTCCGACGACAACCCCGTCGCCCTCAGCGGGGAGGCCGGCTACCAGGCCGACCTCCTGATGCCGGGGCTGAGATGGAAGTTCTGGATCCTGTACAGAGTGGACAAATTCCCCTGGGTCCAGGTCCCCGCCGGCGAGATCGGCGTGGTCATCGCCCAGGTGGGACAGCCCCTCCCCATCGGCGCCAAGTCCGCCGTCTACCAGAAGGAATTCGGCAACTTCACCGACCTCAGGGCCTTCATCAAGGCGGGCGGACAGAAGGGCGTCCAGCGACCCGTGCTCCCGCCCGGCACGCTGATCCCCATCCACCCGGTGGGGTTTCTGGTGATCACCAAAAACGAGGTCTACGGCCTTCCTGTCTCCCTCGAACTTCAGGCCAAGGTCGACAGACGGGGCAGGCTGTCCCCCGACGCCTTCGGCCTCGACCCGGAGCAGCTCAACCTGGTCCGCATCGAGCCGGTGCCACAGGGCCCCGGCGGGCAGACGGTCGACACGGTCGGGATCGTCACCGTCTATGAGGGGGACCCCCTGCCCTCCGGCGACATCGCCAGCCGGCTGGGCGGCTTCTCCGACCTGGCCGAGCTGGAGAGGGCCAACGCCTCCGACGGGGACCTCATCGAGCGGCTGCTCGGGAGCAAGAACGACCTCCACAACAACTACCAGGACTTCCAGGCGTTTCTCGACCAGGGCGGCCGGATCGGCCTCCAGCACGACCCCCTGCTCTACGGGGCCTATGCCCTCAACCCCTTCCTCGTCTGCGTGGAGGTCGTCCCCATGCTGGTGGTCAACCAGGGCGAGGTGGCCGTCATCAAGGCCTACGTCGGCATGTCCACGCAGGACACCTCCGGCGCCGAATTCAAGTTCGGATCCCTCGTCAGGCCGGGACACAGGGGCGTCTGGCAGGAGCCCCTGCGGACGGGAAAATATCCCATCAACCCGCGCTGCTACCAGGCGGAGGTCGTGCCCACGGCCATCCTCACCCTCAACTGGGCCGAGGCCGTGTCCCAGGCGCACAACCTCGATGAGAAGCTCAAATCCATCGACGCCAAGAGCAGCGAGGGGTTCGAGTTCGTCCTCGACCTGCAGGTGCAGATCCACGTCCCCGACACCCGCGCCCCCCGCGTGATCTCCATGGTCGGCACGATGTTCAACCTGGTCAGCGAGGTCCTCCAGGCCGCGGTGGGCAACCACTTCCGAGACAAGCTCCAGAGCATGCCCGCCGTGCGGTTCATCGCCACCCGCCAGCAGGTCCAGGAGGAGGCCTTCGAGCACATCCGCCGCCAGCTCGACCAGTACCAGGTCGAGACCAGGGGCGTCTACATCCAGGACGTCATCTTCCCCGCCGCCCTGGTCAGGGTGCTCACCGAGCGGGAGATCGCCAACCAGGAGATCGAGACGTTCAAGAAGCAGAAAGACGCCCAGGATCAGCGTATCACGATGGAGAACGCCAAGGGGACCGCCGACATGCAGTCGCAGCTGGCGCAGTCCAAGGTCGGCGTGGACATCAAGACCAACAACGCCGCCGCCCGAAAGGCCGAGGCCGACGGCGAGGCGGCCTACATCCGGGAGACCGGCGCGGCCAAGGGCGCGGAGGTGGAGGCCGTCGGCCTGGCCCGCGCCAGGGGCTACGAGGCCCAGGTCAGGGCCCTGGGCCAGGGCTCCACCGCCCTCGTCAACGCCGTCAACGCCCTGGCCGACGGCCACATCCGGTTCGTCCCCGACGTCCTGGTCACCAGCGGCAACGGCTCGGGGGCCCTCGACGGCCTGGCCGCGTCGCTCATGCGCTTCCTGGACGTGCGACCCCCTCAGCCCGCGCCAAAGGCGACCGAAGCCGGGCAGGCGTAGTGCTATAGACGGCTCCACTCCTCCAGGTTGATTTCGCGACCCATGATCTCCTCGACTTCCTGAATCATCATCCGGAGCTGGGGCACAGAGTAATCGGCATTGGAAGGGATGGCCAGACGGTGTTGCCCATAGACCATAACCTGATGCCGGGTCCCGGAAAAAGGGCCGTCAAACCCAAGCTGACGTAAGCGCCGGATAAAATCCCGGCGCTTACACGGTGTCCACCGACTCACGGACGGGCTCCCGGTTAAGGTCGATGCCTGCGACCACCGGCAGGGGATGGCCCAGCTTCAGCCCGATCAGAATCCAGTCTTCAAGCGTTGAGTGTAACTCACTTTCGCACTCGCGCAACGTAGCTCCAAACGCCACAACTCCTTTGCAGGGAGGAATCCGACCCGCGAACGTGCCATCTTCCAGCTTGTCGTAGACAGCCTGTGCCATGGCCTGGTCTACGTATTCACTTAGAATATATCTTACGGCCATTGTACACCTCCACTGCGGTGGCTACCACTCTACTTCTATCTCGTATTCAATCGGGTCCCGCACCCCGTTCGCCCGGAACGCCGCGATCCGCTCGACGCAGGCGTCGCACAGCCCGCAGGCGGGCCGTTTTCCCTCGTAGCAGGTGTGCGTCTCCTCGTAGGGCACGCCCAGCTCCAGGCCGATCCGGACCACCTCCGTCTTCCACATCTCCACGAACGGCGAGTGGATGCGCACCTCACGGTCGTGGGACCCGCCCAGGGACAGCGCCCGCTCCAGGCCGTCATAGAACGCCCTCCGGCAGTCCCGGTAGGACCGGTAGTCGTCCCTCACCGCCGCAATGTGGAGGTCCGCGATGCCCAGCGTCTCCGCGTGCGCCGCGGCCAGCGTGATGAACAGCATGTTCCGGTAGGGCACCACCGTCCGGACCTGCTGCCCCTCCGACGCCCTCGGCACGGCCACGCCCGCGTCCGTCAGCGGGTTCCCCCCGAACTGCGTCAGGTCCAGGTGAATGACCTTGTGCGACGCGGCCCCGGCCCGCGCCGACAGCCGGGCGCTGAACTCCAGCTCCACGCGGTGTCGCTGCCCGTAGTCTATGCTCACGGTGTGGACCTCCGCGCGCCCCTGCGCCCTGACCCACCAGAGGCAGGTGGAGGAGTCCATCCCGCCGCTCAACAGCACGACGGCCCTGTTATCGGATCGGCTCTGCATATGAAATCGGGTCCTTTACTCCAGCCAGCCGGAATCCTCTTAACCTGAGCGCGCAGCTGTCGCACCGGCCGCACGCCCGATCCTCGCTCCGGTAGCACGACCAGGTGAGATGCAGGGGCGCGCCCAGCGCCATCCCCAGCCGCACGACCCCCGCCTTCTTCATGGCGACCAGCGGCGCGACCACCTCGATTCCCGACCCCGGCCTCGTCCCCGCCGTCACGGCCCGGTTGAACGCCTCGATAAACCCCGCGCTGCAATCGGGATACCCGGACTCCGCCTCCGCGCCGACGTAGACCTTTTGCGCCCCGAGAACCTCGGCCCACGACACGCCGATGCACAGCAGGTGCGCGTTGCGGAACGGCACGTAGGTCGTCGGGACCTCCCGCCGGTCCACGTCCGCCTCCGGCACAGGCATCGAGGCATCCGTCAGACTCGACCCCCCGATAACCGATAGAGACCGGGCGTCCACCACCAGCCTTCGGCTCACGCCGTAGAAGTCCGCGATCTCCTCGAACGCCCGGAGCTCCCGCCGCTCCGTCCGCTGCCCGTAGTTGACGTGCAGAAACGCCAGGTCGTGCTCCTGCGCCGCGACCGCCGCGGCCACGCAGCTGTCCATCCCCCCGCTCGCGACGACGACGGCCAGAGATCGTCCCATATTACGCGAATATCTCCGCCACAGAGACGCTAAAGCCGGGCAACACGTCCTCCCCGGCCAGCGTATCGCCCGGCCCCAGGATCTGGACCTGCGACCGGGACCGGTAGGCCGTGATGGACTGCGTCCTGGGGTTCACGATCCAGATCATCCGCACCCCGGCCTCCAGGTACTCCTCCACCTTCTCCTCGATCTCGCTCCACAGATCGTTCGGCGACACCACCTCCACGGCCAGATCGGGCGCGAACGGGAGAAAATGGTCCGGGTCGATCTCCCCGGAGAGCCGCCCCTTCGAGACGAACATGGCATCCGGCGCCCGGACCGTGTCAGGATCGCGGGAGACGATGAAACCGGTCTCAGCGCCCAGGACCTCCCCCAGGTCTTTCGGACGGACAAACTGCTCCAGCAGGGCGGTAATGCACGCCGTCAACCTGCCGTGACCATAGCCTGTCGGCGCCATACGAACGATCTCCCCCTTCACCAGCTCGCACGGGCCGAGATCCTCCGCGCGAAGCAGGTCATCAGCCGTTAAAAGTGTCTTGACCTCCATGGAACGCATCTCCTGTGAGACTCTTTATCGGATCGATGTATCTCCTCCGCCCTTAAAATACCCCACCCTCCCATGCCGGTCAAGCATAAAAAAAGGCCGACCGCCCAAAAGCAGTCCGCCTTTTCCGTATCCGTTACCGGTACCCTTTCATCCGTTGCCTACATCCGCTGCACCACCCGCAGCCGGTTGATCGCCCGCGCCAGCGACGCCTCCGCCCGCGCCCGGTCGATCTCCGCGCTGCGCTGCCGGAGCCGCTCGCGCGCCCGCTGCCTCGCCTGCTCCGCGCGCCCCCGGTCGATCTCCTCGGCGAACTCCGCCGTCTCCGCCAGCACCGTCACCCCGGCCTTGAGGACCTCCACGAACCCCCCGCTGGTCGAGACGTGCCGCCTGACCCCGCCGGGCTCCTGAATGATGACCTCTCCGACAGCCAGCGCCGTCAGAAACGGGATGTGCCGCGCCAGCACCCCGAAGCTGCCCATCACGCCGGGGGCGCGCAGGCCCTCCACCTCTCCCCGGTAGAACAGCCGCTGCGGGGTCACGATCTCCAGGTTGAACGTCGCCACGCCTATGCCATCTCCTTCGCCTTCTGCACGGCCTCCTCGATGGTCCCCACCATGTAGAACGCCGCCTCCGGCAGGTCGTCGTACTCCCCCTCCGTCAGCCCCTTGAACCCCTTGACCGTGTCCTCGACCCGCACGTATTTGCCGGGCAGGCTCGTGAACACCTCGGCCACGAACATCGGCTGCGTCAGGAACATCTGAATCTTGCGCGCCCGCGCCACCGTCAGCTTGTCCTCGTCCGACAGCTCGTCGATCCCCAGGATGGCGATGATGTCCCGCAGGTCCTTGTAGCGCTGGAGGACCTGCTGCACCCGCCTGGCCGTCTGATAGTGCTCCTCCCCCACCACCAGCGGGTCCAGGATGCGCGAGGTGGACTCCAGCGGGTTCACCGCCGGGAAGATCGCCTGCGCGAACAGCGCCCGGTCCAGGTAGGTCGCGGCGTCCAGGTGCGCGAACGTGGCCACCGGGGCCGGGTCCGTGTAGTCGTCGGCAGGCACGTAGATCGCCTGCATCGACGTGACCGACCCCTTCTTCGTCGAGGTGATCCGCTCCTGCAGCTCCCCCATGTCCGTCGAGAGCGTCGGCTGGTAGCCCACCGCCGAGGGCATGCGGCCCAGCAGCGCCGACACCTCCGACTCCGCCTGCGTGAACCGGAAGATGTTGTCGATGAACAGGAGGACGTCCTTCCCCTCCTCGTCCCGGAAGTACTCCGCCGCCGTCAGCCCCGTCAGCCCCACCCGCGCCCGCGCCCCCGGCGGCTCGTTCATCTGCCCGAACACCAGCGCCGTCCGCTCCAGCACCCCCGACTCCTTCATCTCCAGCCAGAGGTCGTTCCCCTCCCGCGTCCGCTCCCCCACGCCCGCAAACACGCTGTAGCCCCCGTGCTCCGTGGCGATGTTGTGGATCAGCTCCGTGATCAACACCGTCTTGCCCACGCCCGCCCCGCCGAACAGCCCGATCTTCCCGCCCCGCGAGAACGGCTGGATCAGGTCGATCACCTTCATCCCCGTCTCGAACATCTCCGTCTGCGTGCTCAGCTCCTGGTGCGGGGGCGCGGGCCGGTGGATCGGGTAGCGCGTCTGGCTCTCGACGGGCCCCAGCCCGTCGATCGGCTCTCCGATCACGTTGATCAGCCGGCCCAGGACCTGCGGCCCCACAGGCACCGTAATCGGCTGTCCGGTGTCCTTCACCGGCGTCCCCCGGACGAGGCCGTCCGTGCTGTCCATCGCCACGGTGCGCACCCGGCTCTCGCCCAGGTGCTGCGCCACCTCCAGGACGAGCCGCATCCCGTCGGGCCTGGCCACCTCCAGGGCGTTCAGGATGGACGGGAGTTCCCCGCCGGAGAAGTCCGCGTCCACGACTGCGCCCAGCACCTGCACGATCCGTCCTTCATTCATAACCAGACCTCGCGTCTTTATCTTTTACTAAACCGTCGAGAAAGCCCCGCAGCTTGCTGCGGGGATGAATCGACACCGCTCGCGGGGGTTCTCAGGGGGCGCGAAGCCCCCTGAGCCTGGGGTTTCCAAAGGGGATTTGTTCCCCT
>Ga0114945_10001831_pt1 | contig 12907 bp, 12 predicted proteins | sample OV2TP3_FD_87194 | JGI IMG/M metagenome (GOLD analysis project Ga0114945, IMG submission 87194) | Hot spring microbial communities from Beatty, Nevada to study Microbial Dark Matter (Phase II) - OV2 TP3 | ecosystem: Environmental > Aquatic > Thermal springs > Hot (42-90C) | place: USA: Beatty... | reverse complement strand
GATCCCCGTCGGGCGCGTTTTTCCCCTCGTCGAGGGGATCGAGGGGAGCCCCGCCTTCAGTTGATCAGGGGAGCCACGACCGAATAGGGAGTGGCGACAACCACTGGGCGGGGCGGGTGGCCGACCCGAAGCGAGTCCCGCGATAGCGGGATGAGCGGAGGGCGCCGATCCCCGTCGGGCGCGTTTTTCCCCTCGTCGAGGGGATCGAGGGGAGCCCCGCCTTCAGTTGATCAGGGGAGCCACGACCGACTATCCTGATGTCTAAAGGTGTTGTCTATCTCGTCGGCGCAGGGCCTGGTGATCCGAAGCTGATCACGGTGAAAGGGCTTGAGCTGCTCAAGCGAGCCGGTGTCGTCATTTACGACCACCTCGTTTCGGAGCGCCTGCTTGATTACTGTCGGCCGACAGCCAAGCGCATCTATGTCGGAAAAGCCAAAGACCGGCACGCGAAAAGCCAGGAGGCGATCAATCAGCTGCTGGTCCGGTCTGCGCGGTTTGGCAAGATCGTGGTCCGGTTAAAAGGAGGCGATCCGGTGTTGTTCGGCCGGGGTGGGGAAGAGGCGCTCGCCTTGGCAAAAGCCAACATCCCGTATGAGATCGTCCCAGGAGTCACCAGTGCAATCGCGGTCCCAGCCTATGCAGGAATCCCGGTGACGCATCGGAAGCTCGCCTCTTCTGTCGCCATCGTCACGGGACACGAAGATCCGACAAAGCCTGAAGGCGCGGTTCATTGGGACAAGCTGGCGACGGCCACTGATACCTTAGTGTGCCTGATGGGAGCCACTCGACTTGCCCACATCACCACACAGTTGATCCACTACGGCCGATCCAAGGACACACCGTGCGCGGTGATCGAGTGGGGAACCTTGACGAAGCAACGCACGGTGGTCGGGCAGTTGTCGACGATTGCCAGGCGCTGTGCGCAGGCGCGGATTACCCCGCCAGCGATTCTCGTCGTTGGCAAGGTCGTCGCGCTTCGCCGCTGGCTCAACTGGTTTGAGACCAAGCCGTTGTTTGGAAAGCGCATCGTCGTCACCCGACCAACTGATCGGGCGGAACAGTTGGCAGACCTCCTGGAAGCCCTCGGGGCAGAGGTGGTATTGCTGCCTGCGATCGAACTGGCACCGGTCAAGCCGAACGGCGCTCTCCGTCGGGTGATTCGACACATCGAGGAGTTTGACTGGGTGTTCTTCACCAGCCCTGAGGGGATCCACTGGTTCAGACGACTCCTCAAAGTCCAGCGCAGGGATCTTGGGGTTCTCCGGGGGCGGCACATCGGGGCCATCGGTCCAAAGACCGCCGCCGCGATCCAGAATTTTGGAATCCATGTGGACTTCATCCCCAAGACGTATAGCCAGGAAGGGATGCTCAATGGACTTACCGCAAAACGTCTTACCGGCAAGCGGGCGTTGATCCTGAGTGCTCAAGGAGGCCGCGACGTGTTGGAACAAGGCCTCAAGGCCCAGCGTATGGAGGTACTGCGGGTCCCGATCTATCGAACTGTTGTGCCTGCCTCTCTCAGGCGTCAGGTCCACGTGACCTTCCGTGGACCGATCAATCTGGTTACTGTGACTTCCTCGAGTTGCGTCGCTCATCTCGTGAGCGCCCTAAAGATGTCTGGCTTGGTGACTCACGTTCGACATCTGCGGTTTGCCTCGATTGGCCCGGTGACCTCATCAGCGGTCCGCCGCCACGGAGGGAACGTGGCGATCGAGGCAACGACCTCCACCATCGAGGGCTTGGTGGAGGCGATTGTCACATCAGTTCGTCACATGAAGCCCCGACTTACGGAACGAAGTGACCGTAAGTCGGTTGGCTGAATGTGACCCTTGACATGGATACCCATGTCAAGGGCTCAATTCGCCCTTGACATCTGAGATGTCAAGGGCTCATTGAAGGAGGGCAGCGCCGTGGGATACCCCAGCTATCGGCCACGCAGGCTTCGGCAGTTTGAGCAGTTTCGACGGTTGATTCGCGAGACGCGCCTGGCGGTTGACCAACTCGTCATGCCGTTGTTCGTGCGTTCAGGCAAGAACGTCCGCGCGCCGATCCCATCCATCCCGGGACAGTTTCAGCTGTCTGTGGATCAACTCGTCAAGGAGTGTCAGGAACTCCAGGCGCACCGGCTGCCCGCGGTGCTCTTGTTTGGTATCGCGCAGAGCAAGGACGAGAAGGCCAGCCAGGCTTACGCGAAGGACGGGGTGATCCAGCAGGCCGTCCAGGCGGTCAAAGCGCAGGTGCCGGAGCTCGTGGTGATCACGGACGTGTGTCTGTGCGCGTATATGAGCCACGGCCATTGCGGCGTGGTGAGAAGCCACCTGCCTCAACCTAAATCAAAGTCGAAATCGAAGAAACCCAAAGCCCCGGTCCCGCAAAGCGAGCGGGATTTCACGATCGACAACGACGCGACCCTTGAGCTCTTGGCGAAGACGGCCGTCTCTCACGCCCAGGCCGGCGCCGATATGGTGGCCCCGTCCGACATGATGGATGGGCGGGTCGGAGCGATCCGGAAGACGCTTGATGAGGCTGGCTTTTCCCAAGTGCCCATCATGTCGTATGCGGCCAAGTTCGCCTCGACCCTCTATGCGCCGTTCCGTGAAGCGGTCGATTCGACTCCGGCCTTCGGGGACCGCAAGTCGCACCAGCTCGATGTCGCGAACGTCGAGGAAGCGCTCAGGGAAGTCGCGCTTGACCTCGAGGAGGGCGCGGACATCGTCATGGTGAAGCCCGCGCTCGCGTACCTCGATGTGATCTACCGGATCAAGGAGCGGTTTGGCCATCCGGTGGCGGCGTTTAGCGTGAGCGGGGAGTATGCGATGGTCAAGGCGGCATCCGCCCGCGGCTGGCTGATCGAGCGGCCGACCTGGCTGGAGATCCTCTTAGCCATCCGGCGAGCCGGAGCCGATCTCATCGTGACCTACTGGGCCAAGGAGGCCGCCAAGCTCCTGCAAGAGAAATGACAAGGAAATTTTCGATTGTCGATTTTCAATTGTCGATTGAGGTGTAAATGGGTTTACAACAATCGTCAATCGTCAATCGGAAATCGAAAATTCGCAGTTCAGGGAAGTTGCCTGCGACATTCCCCACCTTGCTGGAGGAGGCCAAACGCTATCTCGTGGGCGGGGTGAACAGCCCGGTCCGGTCGTTCGGCAAGGTTGGTGGCGAGCCGGTGATCGCCAAACAGGGCAAGGGGGCGTATCTGGTTGACGCCTCGGGCCGGCGGTACATCGACCTCATCATGGGCTGGGGCGCGTTGATCCTTGGCCATGCCCATCCGACTGTGCTCCGGGCTATCCGACACCAGGTCGCAACCGGGACAAGCCTTGGCCTGACGCACCAGACCGAGGTGGAGCTTGCGAAAGCGATCACTGAGGCGTTTCCGTCCATTGATCAGGTCCGGTTTATGACCTCCGGGACCGAGGCCTGCATGCTCGCGATCCGTCTGGCCCGCGCCTGCACCGGACGGTCCAAAATTCTGACCTTCGAAGGATGCTATCACGGGCACAGCGACGGACTGCTCGTCAGCCATCGAACAGGAGTCCCTGAGGCGCTCGCGCAGGAAACCATCACGGTGCCGTATAACGATGTCGAGGCGCTGGATGAGCGGTTCAGACGATTCGGGGACTCGATCGCCTGCGCCATCGTTGAGCCGGTCGCGGCGAACATGGGGGTGATTGTGCCGGAGCTGACGTTTTTGCGACGTCTGCGAGACCTGACGACACGGCACAAAGCGCTTCTTGTCTTTGATGAGGTCGTGACAGGCTTTCGTGTCGCGTATGGCGGGGCACAGACGTTGTTTCGTCTCACGCCCGATGTGACGGTGCTGGGCAAAATCATCGGGGGCGGGCTTCCTGTCGGAGCGGTTGGTGGCCCACGACACCTGATGGAAGGGCTTGCCCCAGAGGGTCCGGTCTACCATGCCGGGACGTTTGCGGGTCACCCTGTGGCGATGGCCGCAGGCCTTGCGACGCTCACCGTGTTGAAACAGGAGCCTCCTTATGAACGTCTAGAATCGCTCGGAGCTCGGTTGGCCACAGGACTGCTTGAGGCGGCCGAACGCGCCCGAGTTGCGATCCAGGTGAATCGCCTGGGCTCGATGGCCACGGTGTTTTTCAACGCGCAGCCTGTGACGCAGTTTGCCAGCGTGCAACAGACGCAGACCAGACAGTTTGCCAGTGTTGCGAATCATCTCCGGAAGGCCGGGGTGTTGATCCCACCCTCTCCGTTTGAGGCGATGTTCCTCTCGGCGGCCCATACGCAGGACATGATCGACCGCATGATCGAAGTTGCAGCCGATGCCTTTGCGCAGCTTTCCTAGGACAGCTATGGACTCTCTGTGATGAGACGACAAATTCCTGAAGCCTGTGTGGAACGCCTGTCCCTGTATGTCCGTGAGCTGACCCAGCTTTCCCACCAGGGAGTCTGGTTTATCTCGTCGCGACGGTTGGCGTCGCGTCTGCGGCTGACGGACGCGCAGGTCCGTCGGGACCTCAGCTACTTTGGACAGTTTGGGACCAGCGGCCGGGGCTATGAGGTCCAGCGGTTGCAGGCCACGCTCAGCCACATTCTCGGGATTAAAGGTCGAATCTGGCATGTGGCCCTCGCCGGGGTGGGCAACCTGGGGTCAGCCCTGCTCGCCTATCGGGGTTTTAGGGAGCGGGGATTTTTATTCCGGGTGGCCGTGGATCGCGATTCCCAGAAGATCGGACGGGTGATCCAGGGCCTGACCATTGCGCCGAGTGACAGCTTAAGCGAGCTCGTGCGCCGACACCAGATTCACATCGGCATCATCACCGTGCCGTCTGACGCGGCGCAAGAGGTCTGCAACCAGTTGATCGAAGGTGGGGTGAAGGCGATTGTCAACTTCGCTCCAGCGCACCTGGAGGTTCCTTCCTCAGTGCGGTTGCGCAACGTTGATCTGGCCGTTGAGCTGGAGGGCCTGGCCTTTTACCTTAGAGCCCGTCCCTTACGCCACGCTCCTCGCGCCTTGCGCGGCTGGCGGCTCGGCCCAGCGCAGGGCACGGGAGGTTGAGGGACGGGCTCTATGCAAACGCCCACCTCTTTAAGGGATCGAGTCAGGCGTTTGCATTCATCCATTCATAAATGATGGCCGAGAGATTTTGCGAAACAAAATCTCTGTTCATCCATCAGCTGTTCACGACGATTGCTTCACGGTATGACTGGTTTAACCGGCTGGCGAGCTTCAGCCTCGATGCCCGCTGGCGCAGGTGGGCGGTCGCCGAAAGCGGCGTGCGCCAGGGCATGGACATCCTCGATGTCTGCACCGGCACAGGGGACGTGGCCTTGCTCTGCGCCCAACACACCGATGGAGCAGGGCTTGTGATCGGGCTGGATTTTAACGAGGCGATGCTCAAGCAAGCCGGTCAGAAACAGCAGGCGAGACGGCTGCTCGTCCGGTGGCTGCAAGGGAATGCCCAGGCGCTTCCGTTTCGCTCGAGCAGTTTTGACCGGGTCTTCATCGGGTTTTCGACACGAAACTTGAGCGACCTCAAGCAGGGCCTCTGCGAGATGGTCCGGGTCCTGAAGCCCAACGGGCAGCTGGTGGTCCTTGAGACCGGAAGGCCAGCCAATCCTGTGGTCCGTGCCGGCTACTTCCTGTTTCTGTTCACCATCGCACGGCTCATCGGCGGGCTTTTGACAGGCCGACTGTGGCCATTTACGTATCTGGCTCGCTCGGTGAGAGGGTTCGTCAGCCCGTCCGAATTCGTGTCATTCCTGAAGACGTGCGGGACAGACGCGTGCCACATCCCGCTCTCGTTCGGGCTGGCCAGTCTCTACATCGCGCATAAGCGTGTGGTGGGATGATCCCGAGCGATTCGATGTTACAGCAGATCTTGCGCCCGGTGGGCCAGGACCTCGCGGGTGTACGCGAGCGGTTGCTGGCCTACCTGCAAAATCCGGTTGCCCGGCAAGTCGTGTACATGATTACCGCCGGAGGCAAGCGCCTCCGTCCGGCGCTGGTCTTGTTGGCTGGGCGAAGCGGGAAGTACAAAGGACGATACCAGGAGCTTCTGGATCTCGCCACCGCGGTCGAGTTCATTCATACCGCCACCCTGATCCACGACGACATCATCGATGGCTCGCTCCTCCGACGTCAGCAACCCACGTTCCACACCCGCTTTGGGACTGAGCGGGCCGTCCTCATGGGCGATTACCTCTATGCCTTGGCTTTCTCGATCCTCGCCAAGCTGCGACAGGCCCACGTCACGACGTTCATGGCCGGAGTCTGCCAGCAGATGTCGCGGGGGGAATTCCGAGAGATTGACAGCCGCTATGACCTTGAGGTTACAGAGGCTGACTATCTCCAGATCGTCCGGGATAAAACCGCTTCCCTCGTCGCGGCCTGTTGTTACCTTGGGGCGTACCTGGCTGGAGCCAACACCCAGACCGTGGAGCGGCTCGTCGAGTTCGGATGGAATTTCGGGATGGCCTTTCAGATCGTGGATGACTGTCTGGACCTGATCGGGGAGGAGCGGATCGTCGGGAAAACCCTCCGCTCTGATCTGGATAAAGGCTCGCTGTCGCTTCCGGTCATCTACTTGGTCAACACGTTGCCGAAGCAGAAGCGCGAGGAACTGTTTGCTCCACTTCGACGCCGATCCCCGGATCGCCACTTTCTGGTTCGGGTCGCGAAGGCGGCGCGCCGGTCAGGGGCGATTACGCAGGCCTTGCAGACGGCCGAGGGGTTCATCCGGAACGCCACCAGGGCGGTGGCAGGACACGATGGGATCGTCTTGGCGAACACGTATGAACAGCTTGCCCGCTATGCGGTCAAGCGGAACCGATGACATTGTCGATTGACGATTGCCCCCGCCTGCCCCGTACCGATCAGGGCGGGCAGGGATTGACGATTTTTCAATCGACAATTGAAAATCGACAATCGAAAATCCCCGTAAGGTCTTCAAGGAGGTCATGATGGGACGCATCGGGTGGGGGGAGCTGCTCCTCATTGTCGGCATCGTGTTGTTGTTCGTGGGGGCGAAGCGCTTGCCCGCGCTGGCCCGCTCGCTGGGCGAGGCCATTCGGGAATTCCAGCGGTCGCTCAAAGGGCGCCACGATGACTAGCGCACATTTCAAAACCTCCTTCGCTCTAGGCTGTAGGCTGAAGGCTCTAGGCAATTGCCTCGAGCCTCGAGCCTTGAGCGATCAGCGGTTTTGAAATAGGCTCTAGTCCACAGACGATGCAGGCGAACCTGGAAGCACGGTTCGGACGCAGGCAGTTTTTGCTCAAAGCGGGATGGGCGTTCTTCTATCTGTTCCTGGGCGGGTGGCTGCTGTCGAACATCCGCTTCCTGTTTCCGAACGTCCTGTATGAGCCGAGCCTGACCTTTAAAGCCGGAAAACCTGAGGAGTATCCACTGGGCGTGAGTGAGAAGTGGAAGAAGGCCCAGCGGGCCTGGATCATCCGGACCTCTGAAGGGTTCTACTGCCTGTGGGCCCGGTGCACGCACCTGGGCTGCACGCCCAACTGGTTCGAGGCAGAAGGACGGTTCAAGTGTCCCTGCCATGGCTCGAACTTCAACCCCCCCGGTGATGTGTTGGCAGGACCCGCACCAAAGCCCCTGTGGCGCTGCGCAATCAGACTTACAGAAGATGGGCAACTCCTCATTGACAAGGGCCGGCTGGAGAACCGGCCAGGGCTTCGGGAAAAAGGCGAGTTCTTCTTGCCGATGAAAGCCTAGAAATTTCACTGCGTGAAATTTCTTATCGGGTGAGCTCTCCAATGATAAATTTTGCGAAGCAAAATTTAAAGAAGACGAAGATCTGGAAGTCGATCTTCCGCCATGACTTTACCGACACGCCCCGGACCAGACTCCAGCGCGTCTTCGGCAACGTCTTCCTTCATCTTCATCCGGTCAGAATTCCCAAAGACGCGATCCGCATCGTCTATACGTGGGGACTCGGGGGGATTTCCTTCTACTTGTTTTTGGTCCTCGTGGTCACCGGGATCCTCCTCATGTTCTACTACCGGCCGACGACGATCCACGCCTATCAGGACATCAAAGATCTCGCGTATGCCGTGACACTAGGGCGGCTGCTCCGAAACATGCACCGCTGGGCTGCACACCTGATGGTCGTCACGGTGATCCTTCATATGGTCCGCGTCTTCCTGACCGGGGCCTACAAGCCCCCGCGTGAGTACAACTGGGTCGTCGGAGTCCTCATGCTCGTCATGACCCTGTTCCTGAGCTACACCGGCTATCTGTTGCCCTGGGATCAACTCGCCCTCTGGGCCGTCACGGTCGGGGCCCAGATGGCCGCCAACACCCCGGTGGTGGGCAACGAAGGCCCCTTTCGCCTGCCGTTCATCACCCCAGGCAACGATGCGAAGTTTTTCCTCGTCGGGGGCACGATCATCAGCGACAACGCCCTCCTGCGGTTTTACGTGCTCCACTGCATCGCGGTGCCGTTTATCTTCTCGATCTTCCTGTGCGTCCATCTCTGGCGGGTCCGGAAGGACACCTTCTCCAGGCAGACAGGCGAAAAGGTGGACGTCTGGCCCCATCTGGTTTCCCGGGAGTTTCTCGCGGCGCTGTGGGTGACCGTCGTGCTGTTCGTCTGGTCGATTGCGCTCCAGGCTCCCCTCGAAGAGCTCGCGAACATCAACGTCACCCCCAACCCTTCCAAAGCACCCTGGTACTTCGTGGGCCTGCAGGAACTGCTCGTCTACTTTGATCCGTGGATCGCTGGCGTGGCGCTGCCTGGCCTCATCATCTTCGGCCTGATGTGTATCCCGTATGTGGATCTCAATCCCAAGGGCGTCGGCTCCTATCCCCGGATGCAGTGGAGTCGTGCTGGGCCGATTCCCCTCTGGACGCCAGTGGAACGGCCGTTTGCCGTGAACGTCTTCATGTTCGGGATCGTCCTGTGGTTTGTCCTCATCTTTATCGGCTACTACTGCCGCGGGCCGAACTGGGAGTGGTACTGGCCGTGGGAGGAGTGGTCGCACCGGCGCATCAGCAAGCTGACGCTCAAGAACCTCCCGAACCTGTGGGGCGGGCTCTTGTTGGCCAGTTACTTCCTGCAGGGCGTGCCGATCCCCAACACGATCAAACAGCGACTGGCTTCCCGCGGTGGACCGCAAGCGCCGGCGATTGCCTCACGCCTGTTCCACGGGGGCCTCGGCCTGGTCATGGCTGTGGCCCTCCTGGTTCCGCTCATCACGGCCCCTGATCCAGATTATCCCGCGCGGTCCCGCTATCCCACGCTCTTCGCTGCGCTGGGGCATGCCAAGAACGCGCCGGTCGTGATGGGGCTCTACAACCTCATCGAGCGCCTGGGTCCTGCCTGGGGGCTCCCGGTGCTCTCTGGGCTCATCGGCGTCGGCGGGCTGATCGTGGGAGGGATGGGGATGAAGTTTGCCCGGTTCAAGGATCGGATGTATGAGGAGCTTGGCTTAATCAAATACGCCATGGTCATGGGACTGTTCCTGCTGATGATGGGCGTGCTGGGCAAGATCGTGCTGCGCTTGCTCTTTGGGGTCAAGTACCTCATCAGTATGCCCGCGTTTAACTTCAATATCTAACATCAAAAGACTATTTTGATGAAGCGAGTCCTCTTCCTGATCGGAACAGCCCTGCTAGCTTTGGCGTTTGGCCTTTCCTATTGGCAGGATACGAATCGGGAGTGGACACAATACCAGCGGCGGTTTCTCCGGACCCTGACCAAGAATGAGCGGCGGGGCATGACGGGGGGGATCACGCAGCTCATCGTGTCGGATCTCCACCGTGTCGACCGCTGCACAAGCTGCCACGTGGCGATCGATAAGCCGCAGCTTGCGTTGGCAGAGGAGCCGTTCACCGCACATCCGGGAGAGTATCTGGTGTGGCATCCGCCGGAACGGTTCGGCTGTACCGTGTGCCATGGCGGACAGGGCCTGGCGACCGAGGTGAAGGCGGCCCACGGCGACCTGAAGCACTGGGAAGAGCCGCTGTTGCGCGGGCCGTTGGTCCAAGCGTCTTGCCGGAAATGTCATGGGAATCTCGAGGAGATTGCCAGCCACGTGCCCACGCTCATCCAGGGTCTTGTGTTGTTCAAGGCTAAGGGATGTTACGGGTGCCACAAGATCGGGGAGTTTGGGCAGACCATCGCCCCTGAACTGACTGAGATCGGATCCAAGCCCTATGCGCTCATGAAAGCCGATTTTGAGTTCGTCGAGGGAACGCACGACCGGATCAACTGGATGAGGCAGAAGCTCGCCAATCCCCGCAAGCTCAATCCGGGTTTTCGCAAGGAGGAGCTGCCGCCGGGCGAAGAAGAGGTCTTTCCGACCGCGATGCCGAACGTCGGCCTCCGTGAAGAAGAGATCGAGGCGCTGACCGTGTACATGTTGAGCCTGACAGAGGAGAAACTCCCCGCCGCGTACGTCATCCCTTCATCGACTCCTCAGCCCAAGCCCGTGTACGCTTCGTCGGTTGAAGCAGGCCGCGCGGTGTTTGAGCAATACGGTTGCTTAGGCTGCCATGGCCAGGGCGGCATGGGAGGTCGGAAGAATTTCAACGCCCAGCTTGGCGAGGAGGTCCCGTCCCTCGTCTATGTGAAGGTTTACTACGATCGGGAGAGCCTCAAGGAGTTCATCCGTACAGGGCGGCAGCCGGTGCCACGGGCTGATCCGACCAGGCCGACTCCTCCGCTGTATATGCCCGCGTGGAAAGACAAAATCTCCGAGGAAGAGCTGGACCAAGTGGCCGATTACCTGTTTTCGCTGTATGAGCAGGTGGCTTCAACCCAACCGCCCGCTCAAGCCGTGAGGGAAGCGACTCCGTAACCCTGTTGAATGAAACGGGGGACGAAGGGGGTGAAGGATGGGAAAATATTTGAGTGTGATCTTGGGAGTGGTCGCGATGGCATTTGGAATCTGGGGTATCGTGATGACATGGCCACTGTTGTGGAAGGCGATCTTGGCTACCGTCCCGGCGATGTGTGTCCTTGGAGGGCTGTTAGCGGTGATCATCGGGATTGGTGAAATCCGGGACAGCCTCGAAAGCCGCAGGACCCAGACGCAGCCGACCAGCAGCCCGGCCGTGCAAAAATAGAAATTTCGCTACGCGAAATTTCTCAGCTGGTTGTCTAGCGGTCAATAAATTTTGCGGAGCAAAATTTATGCGTGTCGTCGTCGCTATGAGTGGCGGAGTGGATAGCTCGGTGGCCGCCGCGTTGCTGCACGAGCAGGGCTTTGAGGTCATCGGAGTGACGCTACAGCTCTGGGGCAAGGACATGTGCGCGTCATCCGGAACTCGGCTGTGCTGCTCGGTACGCGATGCGATGGACGCCAAGGCGGTCGCCAAACGGCTGGGGATCCGGCACAAGGTGCTGGAGCTCGTCGAGCCGTTCCGAGCCACCGTGATTGACTACTTCGTGACGAGCTACGCCCAAGGGCTGACCCCCAATCCCTGCATCGCCTGCAACAACCACATCAAGTTCGGCAAGCTCATGGAACAGGTGGATGTGCTGGGGGCTGACGCTGTTGCGACCGGCCACTACGCGCAGGTTGCCTACGACGAAACCCGCAGCCGGTACGTGCTCCGACGGGCCTGCGATCCCTCAAAGGATCAGTCGTACGTGCTCTTCGGCCTGACCCAGGAGCAGCTCGCCAGAGTGCGGTTTCCCATCGGGAGCATGAGCAAGCCTGCTGTGCGCGAGATGGCCCGCTCGCTTGGGTTTGTGACCGCGGACAAACCGGACAGCCAGGATGTCTGCTTTGTCCGGGATCGGAACAAGAACGGGTTTCTCCGTCGGGAACTCGGAGTAGCAGATGAGCCCGGCCCTATCGTGGATACGCAAGGGCATGTCCTGGGCACGCATCAAGGGCTGCTCGGCTATACTATCGGGCAGCGGGAGGGACTGGGGATCGCCGTGGGCGCTGCGATGTATGTCGTGGCGATTGATCGCGCGCACAACCGGCTCATCGTGGGAACGAAAGAGCACCTGCTTGCACGACGGTTCGTCGTGACCGCGCTCAACTGGGTGTCCATCGATCCGCCCCAGGCTCCTTTCCGCGCCTCGGTGAAGATTCGCACACGCCATGAGCCGGCACTTGCGACGATCACGCCGCAGGAAGACGACGGTGCGCTCGTTGAGTTCGATGAGCCCCAGGCGGCGATCACGCCGGGACAGGCCGCGGTGTTTTACGATGGGAACGTGGTGCTGGGAGGCGGCTGGATTGCCAATGAGTCCACAGTCCACGCTTGATAGTCCAGAGCAAACGCTTGAAAGGAAGCTGGCGCAGGTGAAGGCGACGCTGGCTGGTTTTGGAAGAGTCATTGTGGCGTTTTCTGGCGGAGTGGATTCGGCACTGCTGATCAAACTGGCTCGCGACGTGCTGGGGCGTGACGGGGTGCTGGCTGTCACGGCTCACTCGCCGTCGCTTGCCCAGGCTGATCTTGAGGAGGCCCGTCGAGTGGCCAAGCGGCTTGACGTCGAGCATCTGGTCATCGAGACCTCGGAGGTGGACAATCCGGCCTATCGGGCAAACTCTCCGTCTCGGTGCTACTTCTGTAAACAGGAACTGTTTGATCATGTGATCCGCATCGCGCAAGCACGCGGGATTCACTCGATCCTCTATGGGGCGATTGGCGACGATCTGCACGAGGAACGGCCCGGAACTCTTGCGGCCTCGGACTACGGTGTTCGGGCACCGCTTCAGGAGGCGGGTCTTTCAAAATGGGAGGTCCGCCAAGCGGCCCGATGGCTTGGGCTTCCCAACTGGGACCGGCCTCAGAACGCCTGTCTTTCCTCACGGATTCCGCATGGCCTTGAGGTGACCGAAGAGAAACTGACACAGATCGAGCGGGCCGAAGCGATCCTGCGGGACTTAGGTTTTCGCCAGATCCGCGTGCGTCACCTCGGTTCCCATGCGCGGATCGAAGTAGGCAGGGAAGAGGTC
>Ga0114945_10001830_pt1 | contig 12908 bp, 10 predicted proteins | sample OV2TP3_FD_87194 | JGI IMG/M metagenome (GOLD analysis project Ga0114945, IMG submission 87194) | Hot spring microbial communities from Beatty, Nevada to study Microbial Dark Matter (Phase II) - OV2 TP3 | ecosystem: Environmental > Aquatic > Thermal springs > Hot (42-90C) | place: USA: Beatty... | reverse complement strand
TGGGCGCACGAGATCGGCGGCGCGCGCATGTTCAACGTGGTCTCGATCAGGCAGCGCTACGCCGGCCACGCGCGGCAGGCGGGCCATATCCTCAGCCAGTGCGGCGTCGGCGCCTACATGTCGCGCTACTCGGTGGTGGTCGACGAGGACATCGATCCGTCGAACCTGCAGGAAGTGATGTGGGCGGTCGCGACGCGCAGCGACCCGGCGCTCGACATCGACATCATCCAGCGCGGCATGGGATCGAAGAACGACCCGATGTTCGTCGCCTACGAGTACGACGCGCCGCTCAGCTCGAAGGCGATCATCGACGCCTGCCGCCCCTGGGAGCACCTCGCCGATTTCCCCGCAGTGGCGGAAGCCAGCAAGGAGCTGCGGGAAAAGATCCGCGCCAAGTGGAAGGAGATTCTCTAGCGGGTGCGAGCGCGAATCTTCGGACTGCTCGATCCGGCCAGCCACGCACACGCCGCGCGCCGGGTGCGCGTGCTCGAAATCCTGCTGATCCTGATCGGGATCTCCTCGGTCTCGGCGGGGACGGTCGGCGGCGTCTCGCCGGCGGCGCGCGCGGTTGCGGCCGCCGTAACCGGCATCGTGGCCGTGCTGTTCTTCGTCGAATACCTGGTGCGGCTTTGGGTCGCGCCGGAAAATCCTCGCCTCCAATCGGCTACCGAGGCCCGATCACGGCTGCGCTGGGTCGTGTCGGCCGAAGGCGTCATCGACCTGCTGGCCGTGATCCCGGCGCTGGCGGTGGCGTCCGGGGGTGCGCGGCTCGGCGCCGAGTCGGCATCGGTATTCGCCCTGCTGTGGGTGCTGAAGCTCGCGACGCATGCCCCGGGAGTCGAGCTCATCGCGCGGGTGTTTCACAACGAGCGCTCCGCGCTGGCGGCCTCGCTGGCTCTTTTCGTGATCGTGCTGTTTTCGGCAGCGACGATCGCCCACTGGCTCGAGGGCGAGCGCCAGCCGGAGCATTTCGGCAGCATCCCGGCTTCGCTGTGGTGGGCGGTCGTCACGCTGACCACGACGGGATACGGCGACGTGGTGCCGCAGAGCGCGCCGGGACGCGTCCTCGGCGGGGTCGTCATGCTGTGCGGCATATCGGTCCTGGCGCTGCTCGCCGGCATCCTCGCGAGCGGCTTCGCCAAGGAGGTGCGCCGGCGGGAATTCGTGCGTATCTGGCAACTGGTCGCACGGGTGCCGTTTTTTTCCGGGGTCGGCGCGATCGCCATTGCCGACATCGTCGGCCGCCTGCGCTCGCGCAGTTACCCGGCGGGGGCGGTGGTGATCCGCAAAGGCGCGGCCGGCGATTCGATGTTCTTCATTGTCGCGGGCGAGGTCGAGGTGCGGATCGGCGCGCGCACGAGAGCGCTCCGCGACGGCGACTTTTTCGGCGAGATGGCGCTCCTTGACCGCAAGCCACGCTCGGCCGACGTGATCACCGTCACGCCGTGCACCGTGCTGGTGCTCGACGTCGCGGACTTCTACCAGCTCGCCGGCGGGCAGCCGGCGCTCATCGCCGCGATCGAGGAGGAAGCGAAACGCCGCCGCGCGGACGATCGCAGAGCGGACAGCTCGTGAAGCCGGCCGTAGCCTCTAACACGTCGAGTGAAACAGCCCGCCGACCGCATGCTCTTCCGCGAGCTTGTTGTAGAGCGCGACCGCGGCACGTGTTTCCTCGACGTGGACCGGGATGCCGCGGCTGCGAAGCATCGCGAGCGTTTCAGGGCGCGTCTGCAGCAGGAGCTGCATGCCGCGGGTCAGCACGATGATCTCGCTGCCGCGCTCGAGGAGCTCTTTCATGTCCGCCGGCTGAATCCCGGGCACGTGCCGCGTCCCGGTTTCGTTCCAGTCCCACGCGCGTCCCCCGCCGGGATAGAGCTTGAAGTCCTTGCCGCTGCCAACGCCCGCGACGTCCATGCGGCCCCACGAAATGTGGAGGATTCTTGGTGATTGGCTCATTCGCTTGGCCTGAGCGCCAGTTTATGCCTTAGCGATACGCACGACGCCAGCAGCCGCAGTCCCGCCGGGTCGCCGTGAATGTCGACTTCATCGCCTGCTGCGGTGACTTCGAAAGTCAGCGCCGTGCGGTCAGGGACCGGCTTGTCCATGCCGCCTTCGCATTATTTGTGTCACGTATTCCGCGCGGGACTTGCCGTTCACGGGCAAGCCCTTCTCCTTGCACCAGGACACGAGCGACTCGACCTCGACGTGTACCTTTTCGACTTTCTGCCCTTGGCCCTCGATCATCCGCACAGCCTCAAGAGCACCCTGTTGCCACTGTTCGTACGTGTCGTCGAGCTCGCTGCGGTCTTCGACGGCTTCGGTCAGACGCTTCCACTGCTTTCGGTCAAACCACGCGAAGCCAACAACCACAGTAGGATCGGGAGTGTGCCTGGACATGGTAGCTCGTCTAACGTGAAGTCCTCAGAATCATCGCCGGATATCATGGCGCTTGAGCTACATTTCGGCAAACGGATCAACAGTGGCGACAACCGCTTGAATAATTGAGATATGCCCAAATTCGCCCTAGGACAAAGCATTCAGCGTCTTGAAGACGACCGGCTGCTGCGCGGCGCGGGGCGCTATACGGACGATTTCGTCCTCGAGGGTGAGGCGCATGCGGTTTTCGTGCGCTCGCCGCATGCGCACGCGAAGATAAAAGGCATTTCGTTCGAGGAAGCGCTGAGCTCGCCCGGCGTCGTGGCGGTGCTGACCGGCAGGGATGCGGCGGCGGACGGGCTTGGCGACATCCCGTGCCTCATTCCGGTCGTGAACCTCGACGGCACGAACCGCAAGGAGACGCCGCGGCCGGTGCTTGCTCTGAAAAAGGTCTCTCACGTCGGCGACCCGGTGGCGATGGTGATCGCCGAAACGCTCGCGCAGGCGAAGGACGCCGCGGAGAAGGTCATCGTCGACTACGAGCCGCTTCCCGCGGTGGTGGATACGCGCAAAGGCGAAGTTGCGTTCGACGTCGGCCTGGGGCAGAGCCGGGAAAAAGTCGCAGCGGCGATCGCCGGGGCGGCGCACGTGACGCGGCTCGAGCTCCTCAACAACCGCCTCGTCGCCAACCCGATCGAGCCGCGCGCGGCGCTCGCCGAGCACGACCCGGCGGGCGGGCGCACCACGCTGTATACGCCGAGCCAGGGCCCGCACCTTCTGCATGGGCAGATTGCCGACATGGTGGTGAAGACCGGGCGCGACAAGCTGCGCGTGGTGTCCGGAAACGTCGGCGGCGCTTTCGGCATGAAGATCTTCCTCTACCCCGAGCAGCCTGCCGTGGTGTGGGCGGCGCGGCGGCTCAAGCGCGCGGTGCGCTGGACCGCGGAGCGCAGCGAGTCGTTCCTCTCCGATGCCCAGGGACGCGACAACTGCTCGATCGCCGAGCTGGCGATGGACAAGGAGGCACGCTTCCTCGCGCTGCGCGTCACGACCTGGGCGAACATGGGGGCCTACCTCTCGAACTTCGGACCGTTCATTCCCCAGCTCGCAGCGCCGATGCTGTCCGGCGTCTACAGGATAGAAAGCATTTTCTTGAACGTAAAAGGCACGCTAACCAATACCGTGCCGGTCGATGCCTACCGCGGCGCCGGGCGGCCCGAGGCGATCTATCTGCTCGAGCGCGTGATCGACGTCGCGGCGCGCGAGCTGGGGCTCGCGCCGGACGAGCTGCGGCGGCGCAACTTCATCAAGCCTTCGGACATGCCCTACCAGACACCGGTCGAGAGCCGCTACGACTCCGGCGATTTCGCCGCGGTGATGCAGCGGGCCATGGAAAAAGCCGGATGGCCCAGCTTCGTTTCACGCAGGGAGGATTCCCTGAGAAAAGGCAAGCTGCGAGGCATCGGGCTCGCGATGTATATCGAGCGCTGCGGCGGCGGGCCGGGCGACACCATACGGCTCAAGGTCGAAGGCAGCGAGGTCGTGGCTTTCTCGGGAATGCAGGACAACGGCCAGGGCCACACCACGACCCTGGTCCAGCTGCTGTCGCAGAAGCTCGGCATCGACGCCGGGCAGATCCGCGTCGTCCAGGGCGACACGGATCTCGTCCCGGCCGAGGGACTGACCGGCGGCTCGCGCTTTCTCGCCATCGGCGGCGTCGCCGCCGGAGCGGCGGCGGACGAGGTCATCGAGAAGGGAAAACAGGCTGCCGCCGCCAGGCTCGAGGCGTCCGCTTCGGATATCGAGTACCGCGACGGCGAGTTCCGCATTGCCGGAACGGATCGGAAAACCAGTCTCTTCGAGCTGCAGAATCTCGAAGCGACCCATACCCGGGCGCCGGAGCATTACACCTATCCCAACGGCTGCCACATCTGCGAGGTAGAGATCGATCCCGATTCGGGCGAGACCACGATCGTGCGCTATACCGTGGTCGACGACTTCGGCCGCGCCATGAACCCGAAGCTGCTCGAAGGCCAGGTGCACGGCGGGACGGTGCAGGGCGTCGGCCAGGCGCTGCGCGAGCATGCGATCTACGACCGCGACAGCGGCCAGCTCCTCACCGGCTCGTTCATGGACTACGCCATGCCGCGCGCCGGCGATCTGCCGCCGCTCGACTGCGGCTTCCACCACGTTGCCTGCACCACCAATCCGCTCGGCGTCAAGGGCGCAGGCGAGGCGGGCGCCGTCGGCGCACCTGCCGCCGTGATCAACGCCATCGTCGACGCGCTGCACGCGAAGACCGGCCTGAGGCATCTCGACATGCCGGCCACCGCGCAGGCGGTGTGGCGCGCGCTCAGGTCGGCCGCACGCTAGCGGGCGAGCGCTACGACGACGACGACGATCATGGCAATCGCCAGGCCGGCGCATGCCCACAGCAGCGCCCGGGTGCGCAGCAGCAGGACGTCCACGGCGCCGACGAGCTGCGCCTGCTGTTCGGCGAGCTGCGAATGCTGCGCCGTGATCGACTTCACCACTTCGAAGGACGCAGTCGCCTCCTCGGAGAGCTGCTTGATGCGCGACTCCAGGGAAATCACCCGCACCTCGAGGGCGGAAAGCGTCTCCGGGACCGAAGCCGGCCCGGCCTCCGCGGTCACCCGCGGCAGCGCGGTGTCGCGGCTCGCGACGCTGTTCCAGAGCTTTCTGCCGGCCTCGACGAGCGCCGGAGCCGCGCTGCGCACTTTCGCCCAGGCGATGTCCCTGAACGAGTCGATCCAGCGAGCCGCCATGTTCCTCCTTTGGAGCGCCAGTTTAACAATGCCATGGCAACCACGGCGCACCTCCCTGCATGAAACGGCCCCCTGCGGCATAATGGCCGCAAAATGACCCCCACAAGGGTGTAAGCCGCCACATGCAGATCGACGCGGTCAAAGCGGCTTACCGCCGCTATGCACGGATCTACGACACCGTGTTCGGGCCGGTGCTGCAGCCGGGCCGCAAGGCGGTGGTCGAGGCGCTGCGCTGCCGGGCCGGGGAGCGCATCCTGGAGGTCGGCGTCGGCACCGGCCTGTCGCTGCCCCTCTACCCCGCCGAGGTCAGGATCACCGGCATCGACGTGTCGCGCGAGATGCTGGAGAAGGCACGCCGGCGCGCTGCGGCGAGGAAGCTCGCCAACGTCGAGGCGCTGATGGAGATGGACGCCGAGTCCATGGCGTTCCCGAGCGAAAGCTTCGACAAGGTCGTGGCGATGTACGTGGTCTCCGTGGTGCAGCGCCCGGCACGGCTGCTCGAGGAGCTGCACCGCGTCTGCAAGCCCGACGGCGAGATTTTCATCGTCAACCACGTGCGCTCCGACAACGCGCTGATCGGCGCCATGGAGAAGGGGCTCGCGCGCTTCTCCGACAAGCTCGGCTTCCGTCCCGATTTCGAGCTGCGCGAGCTGCTCGACGGGCCGCACGAGATTACCCAGGTTTCGCGCATCAATTTCTTCTGGAAGGTGCTGCGGCTGCGCAACGGCGTCGCGCACCGTCGCTACGCCGCCGAGTAGGTTTGCATAGCCGAACCGCCGCGGTTTATCCCCGCCGCGCACTGTGTTAACTGTGGGGGGTGGAAGATTCGGCGTTCTCGGACGCGTTCTGCCGGTTCCTGCAGGCCACGGTGCCCTCGGTCGAGGCGGCCGAGCTGCTGCTGCTCCTCGCCAAGCAGCCTGAGACGCGCTGGGAGGCGCGCCAGGCCGTCGAGGCGCTGAAGAAGAGCGTCACGATCAGCGAAGCGGAGGCCGCCAGATTCTTCGAGCTGTTCCAGGCACGCTCGGTGGTCACCGGCGGTCCCGACAAGCGCTTCCAGTACCGGGCGGCCACGCGCGAGCTCGAGGAGCACGTCGCGATGCTGGCGCGCGCCTACAACGAGCGTCCGGTGACGCTGATCCGCGTGATCTACGGGCTGAGGGATGCCAAGATCCAGTCCTTCGCGGATGCCTTCAGGCTGAAGAAGGGATAGCAAATGGCGATCTTCAACTTCGTCCTTTATCTGCTGGCGGTGCTGACCTGCCTCGCCTGCACGGTGCTTCTCTTCCGCGGCTACGCGGACACCGGCCTGCGGCTGCTGCTGTGGAGCGCGCTGTGCTTCGTCGGGCTGACGCTCAGCAACCTGCTGCTGTTCTTCGACCTGATCGTCTACCTCGACCTCGATCTGCGGCTGTACCGGCTGATCCCGGCCCTGGCCGGGCTGCTGTTCCTGCTCTACGGCTTCATCTGGGAAGCGGACTGATGGAACCCATCATTGATTTTCTCGCGGGAGCGGTGACTTTGGGCCACCTTGTGGCCGCGGTATTCTTCCTGCGGTTCTGGCGCAGGACTTCCGATGGCCTGTTTCTCGCGTTTGCACTCGCTTTTCTGCTGTTCGCCCTCAACCAGGCGCTGGTGCACGCGTTCAACGTGCTTCTGGAGCCGCAGAGCCTGGTCTACGGCCTGCGGGTGCTGGGATTCGTGCTGATCCTGGTCGCCATCCTGCACAAGAACCTGATCACCCGCCGCTAGCGCTTTGCACGCTCTGCAGCGAGGGGCGCCCGCGGTCGATGGCGGCCTGGACCTCGCGCGGATCGGTCGGCTTGACGAAGTGGTAGTCGAAGCCCGCTTCGACGGCGCGCTCGCGGTCTTCCTTCTGCCCGTAGCCGGTCACCGCGATGAGCAGCGTGTGGTTGCTGTCGCCGCGGCTGCGCAGCTGGCGCGCCACCTCGTAGCCGTCGAGTCCCGGCAGCCCGATGTCGAGCACCACCACGTGGGGATCGAACACGTTGAGCGCCGCGAGCGCCTGGGCGCCGTCGGTCACCGTCTTCACCTCGTGGCCTTCGAGGCGCAGGAACGCGGCCGTGCTTTCCGCGGCGTCGACGTTGTCGTCGACCACCAGCACGCGGCGGCCGTAGACCTGGATCCCGGGCCGCGCGGCGATCGCGGCAGGCGGCCGCTCGCCGAGCACGGCGTTGATGCAGGGGAGCGAAACGGTGAAGGCGGCGCCCTTGCCGGGACCGGCGCTGTCGGCCTGCACCCGCCCCTGGTGCAGCTCCACCAGCCGCTTCACCAGCGTCAGGCCGATGCCGAGGCCGCCCTGGCTGCGGTCGAGCGAGCGCTCGCCCTGCACGAAAAGCTCGAACACCCGCGACAGCAGCTGCCGGTCGATGCCGGTGCCGTTGTCCTTGACCGTGATGCCCGCTTCCCCGGCGCTTGCCGCGGCGCTGAGCTCGATGGCGCCGCCTTCGGGGGTGTACTTCGAGGCGTTGTTGAGCAGGTTGGCGATCACCTGCGAGAGGCGCGCGAAATCGGCCGACAGCCACACGGGGGCCGAGGGCGTGTTCACGGTCAGGCGCTGCTTGCGCGCCTCGACCAGCGGGCGGACGGTCTCGACGCTGTGGGCGACGATCTGCCCGAGCTCGACCGGCTCTTTTTTCAGGGCGATCTTCCCCTGGCTGATGCGCGACACGTCGAGCAGCTCGTCCACCAGGCGCGCGAGGTGGGTGACCTGGCGATCGACTACGTCGCGCGCCATGGTGAGCGAGGGCTCGCGCGGCCCCAGGCGGCGGATGACCTCGACCGCGTTGCGGATCGGGGCGAGCGGATTCCTCAGCTCGTGGGACAGCATGGCGAGAAACTCGTCCTTGCGCCGGTTGGCGTCCTGCAGGTCTTCTTCCGCCTGCCGCGAGCGCCGGATCTCGCGCTGCAGGCTGCCGTACAGGCGGGCGTTCTCGAGCGCGATCGCGGCGCGGCCGGCGAGCTCCTCCAGCAGCTGCACGTCGCGCGGCGCGAGCTCCGGGGAGCCGGCGGCGAAGCCGAGGGCCAGCCTGCCCACCGGGCGCTCCCCGGCGTGCAGGGGAATCGAGATGGCCGGCGAGCTGAGGTCGGCGCGCTCGCTGTCCTTGGAGAGCACGGTCTCTTCGATCTCGCCTCGTACCGCGACCAGCGCGGCATCTGCCAGCCGCGGCACGACCAGCTCGAGGAGCCGCCGCATGCCTTCCTCGAGGTCGAGCGAGGCGCCCAGCTCCTGGCTGGCGAGCGCGAGGAAGTTGGAGCGGCGCGTGGTCTCCTCGGCCGCGGCGCGCGCGGCCTCGGCCTGCACCAGCGCGACGCGCTCTTCGGCCATGCGGCGCGTGCGGCTCTGCATCTGGTACAGGTCGACGAAAACCTTCACCTTGCTGCGCAGCACTTCCGGGATCACCGGGGACAGGATGTAGTCGACGGCGCCGAGCGAGTAGCCCTGCGCCGTCTGCATCTCGTCGGCGTACGCGGTGATGAAGATGATGGGCGTGTGGGCCGATTTCTTGTGCTGCCGGACGAGCGCCGCGGTCTCCAGGCCGTCGATGTCGGGCATGTTGACGTCGAGCAGGATCACCGCGAACTCGCGCGCCAGCACCTCGCGCAGCGCGTCCGATCCCGAGCGCGCCAGCACCAGGTTCTGGTCGAGCTCCTCGAGGATGGTCTGGACGACCAGCAGCTTCTCCGGCAGGTCGTCTACGACGAGGATGTTTGCCTTGTCTTCCATCAGCGGTGCAGCCATCCCCTGAGGACCGCGAGCAGGTGCAGCCGGTCCACCGGCTTCGACAGGTAGTCCCAGGCCCCCGCCTCGATGCAGCGCTCGCGGTCGCCCTTCATGGCTTTCGCCGTGACGGCGACGATCGGCAGGTCCTTGCCGCGCGGCAGCTTGCGTATCTCGCGGATGGTCGTGATGCCGTCCATCTCGGGCATCATGATGTCCATCAGGACGACGTCGATGCTGGCGTCGTTCTCCACCATGCGGATGGCGTCGCGGCCGTTGGTCGCCGAGACGATCGCCATGCCCTGCTCGTCGAGCACGGTGGCGAGGGCGAAGATGTTGCGCATGTCGTCGTCGACCAGCAGCGCGTGCTTGTGCTCCAGCACGCGGTTCGAGCCGTGCAGCTCCTCGAGCGAGCGGCGCTCTTCCTCGGTCAGCGATGCGGTGCTGCGGTGCAGGAAGAAGTAGATGTAGTCGAGCAGCCGCTCGGTGGTGCGCGCCTCGCGCAGCGCGAACGCGCCGTCGCCGCGCTTCCAGCGCGACAGCATCTCCTCGCCCCGGTCGCCGAAGAAGACGATCGGCAGCAGCCGGGTCACGGCGTGCTGCCCGAGCGCGTCCAGGACGTCCTCGGGCCCGAGATCCGAGGCGCTCTCGTCGATCACCAGGCAGTCGACTTCGCCGGACCTCAGGCTGCGGCAGGCCTCCTCGGCCGACCAGGCGACGCGCATGCCGATGTCGGCGGCGCCGAGGCGCTCGATGACGTCCTTGCGCGCTGCGCCTTCGGGCATGAGCAGCAGCACCTGCCGGGTCGAGCGGGCAACGAAAGCGCGCAGCCGCTCCATGGCCTGGTCGACGAGATCCCGCGAGGTGATCGGCTTCGAGATGAAGCCGATCGCACCCGAATTGAGCGCCCGGTCGCGCGCGTCGTCGGTCGACACCACGCACACCGGGATATGCCGCGTCGAGAGGTCCGCCTTGAGCCGCTCGAGCACGCGCCAGCCCTGCATGTCGGGCAGGAAGATGTCGAGCGTCACGACCGCCGGCTGGTACTCGCGCACCATCGCCAGCGCCCCCGCGCCCGTGCCGCTCACGATGCCCTTCATCCCTTTCTGGCGCGCCGCATCGAGCAGGATCTTGGCGAAGCCGAGATCGTTCTCGACGATCAGCACCGCCTGGTCGCGCGGCTGGATGTCGTCGCGGTCGTCGTTCGCTTCGTTGACGAACTGCACGCCCGCCGGCTCCTCTTCGGAAAGCGCTTCCACCTGCGCCGGCCGCGCCTCCTCGGCCTGCACGGGCCGCTCCTGCGGGCTCGCCCACGGTCGCGCGCTGCGCGCCGCCGAATAGGTCATCGGCAGATAGAGCGTGAACTCGCTGCCGGCGCCCGGCGCGCTCGCGAGCCTGATCTCGCCGCCGAGCAGCTTGGAGAGCTCGCGGCTGATGGCGAGGCCCAGGCCCGTGCCGCCGTATTTACGGGAGGTCGAGCCGTCGGCCTGCTGGAATGCCTCGAAGATGAGGTGCTGCTTCTCCGTCGAGATGCCGATGCCGGTGTCGCTGACCGTGAAAGCGACCACCTGCTCGGCGCGCGCCAGCTCCTCGCAGTCCGAGGACCATCCCGTGACCGCGGGCGCTATCGCAATCGACACGTGGCCGGCATGCGTGAACTTGAAAGCGTTGGACAGCAGGTTCTTGATGATCTGCTGCAAGCGCTTGACGTCCGTGACCATGGTCTTCGGCAGCGCCGCGTCGAGGCCGACCTTGAAGTCCACCTTCTTCGCGTCGGCGACGTGCCGGAAGGTGCGCTCGACGTAGCGGTGCAGGTCGTCGAAGCGCAGCTCGCTGGCGTCGACCGACACGGTGCCGGATTCGATTTTCGACAAATCCAAGATATCCGCAATGAGGGCGAGGAGCTCATTCCCCGACGAGTGGATGGTCTTCGCGAACTCGACCTGCCTCGGGTTGAGGTTGCCGTCGGTGTTGCGGCTGAGCTGGTCGGAAAGGATCAGCAGGTTGTTGAGCGGGGTCCTCAGCTCGTGCGACATGTTGGCCAGGAACTCCGACTTGTACTTCGAGGTCAGCGCGAGCTGCGAGGCCTTCTCCTCCAGCGCCTGGCGCGCCAGCTCCACCTCGCGGTTCTTGCGCTCCACCTCCTCGTTCTGGTGCGCGAGCAGCCGCGCCTTCTCCTGCAGCTCGGCGTTGGTCTGCTGCAGCTCGATGGCGAGGGACTGCGACTGCTTGAGCAGGTTCTCCGTGCGCGAGTTCGCCTCGATGGTGTTGATGACGATGCCGATCGATTCCGTCAGCTGGTCGAGGAACGCCTGGTGCGACGGGTTGAAGCGCTCGAGCGAGGCGAGCTCGATCACGCCGCGCACCGCGCCTTCGAACACCACCGGCAGCACCAGCACGTCGAGCGCGGCCTGCTCGGAGAGCCCGGTCGCGATGCGGAAGGTGGGCGAGGGCACGCCCGAGAGCATCAGCTTTCTCTTCTCCACCGCGCACTGGCCGACCAGGCCCTCGCCGAGGTCGACCTCCTTGCCGTGCGCGCGGTGCCCGCCGGAGGCATAGCTCGCCACCAGCTTGAGCGTCGCCGCGTCCTCGCCGGAGAGCACGTAGAACTCGGCCTGCTGCGCGCCCACCACCGGGGCGAGCTCCGAGAGGATCATCTGGCCGACCGCGACCAGGTCGCGCTGGCCCTGCAGCATCCGGGAGAACTTGGCGAGGTTGGTCTTCAGCCAGTCCTGCTCGGTGTTCTTCTGCGTGGTGTCCTTGAGGTTGCGGATCATCTCGTTGATGGTGTCCTTGAGCGCCGCCACCTCGCCCTGCGTCTCGACCGTGATCGAGCGCGTCAGGTCGCCCTGCGTCACCGCGGTGGCCACGTCGGCGATCGCGCGCACCTGCGTGGTGAGGTTCGCCGCGAGCTCGTTGACGTTCTCCGTCAGGTCTTTCCAGGTACCCGCCGCGCCCGGCACCTTGGCCTGGCCGCCGAGCTTGCCCTCGACGCCCACCTCGCGCGCCACGGTGGTGACCTGCTCGGCGAAGGTCGCCAGCGTGTCGGTCATGTTGTTGATGGTTTCCGCGAGCGCCGCGATCTCGCCCTTCGCCTCCACGGTGAGCTTCTGCTTCAGGTCGCCGTTGGCCACCGCGGTTACCACCTTCGCGATGCCTCGCACCTGCGAGGTGAGGTTGCCGGCCATGAAGTTCACGTTGTCGGTGAGGTCCTTCCACACGCCGGAGACGCCGCGCACGTCGGCCTGCCCGCCGAGACGGCCCTCGGTGCCGACTTCCCGCGCCACCCGCGTGACTTCCGCGGCGAACGATCGCAGCTGGTCCACCATCGTGTTGATCGTGTCCTTGAGCTCGAGGATCTCGCCCTTGACGTCGACCGTGATCTTCTTCGAGAGGTCGCCCGCGGCGACCGAAGTCGTGACCTCGGCGATGTTGCGCACCTGCGAGGTGAGGTTGCCCGCCATGAAGTTCACCGACTCGGTGAGGTCCTTCCAGGTGCCGGCCACGCCCTGCACGTCGGCCTGCCCGCCGAGCTTGCCCTCGGTGCCCACCTCGCGCGCCACCCGCGTCACCTCGGAGGCGAACGAGCGCAGCGTATCCACCATCGTGTTGATGGTGGCCTTGAGCTCGAGGATCTCGCCTTTCACGTCGACGGTGATCTTCTTCGAGAGGTCGCCGGCGGCCACGGCCGTGGTCACTTCGGCGATGTTCCTCACCTGCGAGGTGAGGTTCGACGCCATCGAGTTCACCGATTCGGTGAGGTCCTTCCAGGTGCCGGCCACGCCCTGCACGTCGGCCTGGCCGCCGAGCTTGCCCTCGGTGCCCACCTCGCGCGCCACCCGCGTCACCTCGGAGGCGAACGAACGCAGCTGATCGACCATCGTGTTGATGGTCGCCTTGAGCTCGAGGATCTCGCCCTTGACGTCGACCGTGATCTTCTTGGAGAGGTCGCCTGCCGCCACCGCCTTGGTGACGTCGGCGATGTTCCTCACCTGCGAGGTGAGGTT
>Ga0114945_10001828_pt1 | contig 12913 bp, 13 predicted proteins | sample OV2TP3_FD_87194 | JGI IMG/M metagenome (GOLD analysis project Ga0114945, IMG submission 87194) | Hot spring microbial communities from Beatty, Nevada to study Microbial Dark Matter (Phase II) - OV2 TP3 | ecosystem: Environmental > Aquatic > Thermal springs > Hot (42-90C) | place: USA: Beatty... | reverse complement strand
GGCCAAGTCGACATGATGTGCGACAACCTCGGCGTCTCGCTGCCGCACGTGAAGTCCGGGAGGCTGAAGGCGCTGGCCGTGGCGAGCGCCAGGCGCGTGGCCTCGCTTCCGGATATCCCGTCTCTTTCGGAAACGCTGCCGGGCTTCGAGGCGGTGGCCTGGTTCGGCATCGTCGGGCCGCCGAAGACGCCGGCGGCCATCGGCGAGAAGGTCGCCGCCGGCGTCGCGGAGGCCTTGAAGAGCCCGGACGTGATGAAAAGGCTGCGCGACCTCTCGGCAGAGCCCATGGGGCTCACGCCGGCCCAGACCGCAGCGTTCATGAAGCAGGAGACCGAGCGCTGGGGCGCGGTCATCCGCTCCGCCGGAGTCAAGCTCGATTGATCCCGGTCGTCGGCATCGCGACTGGAGATCCTGCCGGCGTCGGCCCCGAAATCTCGCTCAAAGCGGCGCTCGATCCGGCAGTGCTCGCCATCTGCCGGCCGGTGCTGGTGGGCGACCGGGAGGTGCTCGCGATGCATGCGCGAGCCTGCGGCCTTTCTCTCGATGGCGTCGAGCTCATGGAGAGAAAATGCCCTTTTCCGCAGCTCGGGAAGATCGCCCCCGAGCACGGCAGGGCGGCGATCGACGCGGCCGAGACCGCGATTCGTGCAGCGCTCGCCGGCAAGCTCCACGCCGTGGTGGGCGCGCCGCATACCGAGGCCGCCATCCACGCGGCGGGCATCGAGTTCGACGGCTACCCGTCCTTCGTGGCGCGCGCGTGCGGGCTGCCGCCCGGGGACGGCATCCTGATGCTGTGCTTCGAGCACCAGGGGCGCGAGGTGCGCATCGCGCATGTCACGCTGCACGCAAGCGTCGCCTCGGCCTTGCAGCAGATAACAAGAGAAAGGATTCTGAAAGTCTTGCGGGCGGTCCATGGCGCGCTGGACAAGCCGCGCATCGCGGTGAGCGGGGTCAATCCCCATGCCGGCGAGGCGGGGGCGTTCGGACGAGAGGAAATCGAGGTCGTGACGCCGGCGCTCGAGGAAGCGCGGCGCTCGGGAATGAAAGTCGACGGGCCGATCGGCGCCGACACCCTGATCCAGCGCGAGGGGTACGACGCCTATGTGGTGATGCTGCACGACCAGGGTCACGTCGCCGCCAAGCTGCTCGCGCGCGAGCGCGTTGCAGGCCTGACGATCGGCACGCCGGTGCTGTTTTCCTCAGTGGCGCACGGTTCGGCGCTCGACATCGCCGGGCAGGGACGCGCGAAACACGCCGCGATGGTGGAAGCAATTACACGGTTAGTGACTCGTCGACGTCGCGCCGTTACGACCTGAAAATTCCAGCCGCAACAAGGCCTTAGTCAAGGGCGTGGCATGCGTGGTCCGCTACGTACGACGCCGGCGCGGGCCGGGAGTTTTGTAAGTCGTTGTAAGGGCACAGCTTTCCCTGGTGGCACGCGGCTTGCGAAGAGTTTGCACCCACCAAGCACAACCTCAGAGGCAATCCCCGATGACCTACCGACTTCGCCAGGAGCGAAACGTCTTCATGGTTTTCGTCTTCCTGGCGTTCGCGGTGCTGCTGGCGCCGCTGCCCCGGCTCGCTGCCGTGACTTTTGCCGTGCAGCAGCCGTCGTATACGACCTTCGAGACCATCGATCGCAACGGCGACGGCTTCGTCGACCGATCCGAGGCCGCCGCCGTGCCCGGGCTGTCTGCCGGCTTTGCAAGGCTCGACACGAACCGCGACGGCAGGCTCGACAGGGTGGAGCTCGCGAAAAGGTAGCCGGGCTTGAAGTTCTCACTGGTGAAGACCGCGGTCGACGAGCGCACCGACAGGCTGCTCGAGCGCGAGGCGCACTGGCTGCGCGAGCTGGAAACGCTGCCCGGCCTCGAGGGCGAGGTGCCGCGCCTGCTTGAGGAGGGAACCGGCCCCGGAGGGCGCCGCTACCTGGTCATGAGCATCGCACCGGGCGCCGCGGAAACACGCGCTTTCACGCGCGCTTTCTGGCGAGCCTCGGCAAGGCGCGCTTCCGCGCCACGGATTTCGAGCTGTCGGGCTGTTGCCGCTGGCTGCAGCGATCGCTGCGTGACGCCGAGGGCTTCCTCGAGGAACAGGAGCTCGAAACCCTGCACGGCGCCTACCACGACTGCGAAACGGCGCTGCTCTACTGGACCGGCCCCTACGTGCTCGCCCAGGGCGACTTTGCGCCCTGGAACATCCGCTCGCTCGGCTCGCAGCTGTTCGTCTTCGAATGGGGGCGCGCCCGCGCCGAGGCGAGCCCCCTGGACGACGTTCTGCATTACCTGATGATCCAGCGCGTGCTTTGCTCGCGCCCCGTGAGCGCACAGCGGCTGCAGTCGGCGATGAAGCGCGCCGGCCAGTTCGCGCAGGAAGCCTATCCGCAGTGGTCGTGGCGCCCGCAGGTGATCGGCGCGCTGACTCTCGTGTACCTGCTCGGCGTGATCCTGCACCAGTCGCTCGCCGGGCAGCAGATCGACGCCGCCGACCTGGTGACTGCGGCGTACTGGAAGCTGGTGGAAAAGCGTTCGGCGTGGATGCCGAAGGGACGATAGGAGGATGAGCTCATCATGAGTGCCGCAGCGACAGCCGCGGGCTATCTGTACGCGTCGGGCCGCCTGCGCGGCCGCGGCGCCCGTGAAGAAGACGAAAAGGTCTCTTCTGCGGAAAAGCCCAGGCAGAAAATCCGGGTCGCGGTGTACCAGAAGGACGAAAAGCCCAAGGCGCACCGCGTGCCCAAGATCGAGTACCGCACCCGCAGATGGCGGCCGGAATGAGCTCGCGCAGCGGGGGGCTGTTCGTCGGCCGCCTGGTCGCGGAGAACGGCGTCGGCACGCTCGCCGAGGCGCTCGAGCTCTTTCCCGGTGGGCGCATCGACGTGGTCGGTGCCGGACCCGAGGAGCCGCGCCTGCGCGGCGCGCCGGGCCTGCGCGTCCTCGGCCGGGTCGGGCCTGCGCAAGTGCATGAGCACATGCGCCGCGCCGCCTACCTCGTCATGCCGAGCCTGAGCTACGAGGCGGTGCCGCGCGCGCTGATCGAGGCCTTCGCCAATGCGCTGCCCGTGATCGCGAGCCGCCTCGGGGCGCTCGCCGAGTTGATCGAGCCGGGCCGCAACGGGCTGCTGTTCGAGCCCGGATCCGCGCGCGAGCTGGCGCGCCGCCTCGCCTGGGCCGAGGCCTTCCCCGAGAAGATGCGCCAAATGGGGGAGTGCGCGCGGGCGGACTACGAGGCACGGTTTATCGCAGACTGGAGCTATCAGCGGCTGTTCGGCGAGCGGCGCCGCAGCGCCCGCGTTTAGAGAAATCGGGGTCAGAGCCCGAATTCCAAGACGAGGAGCGAAATCGGGCTCTGACCCCGATTTTTCATGATTCAACCGGTCATCCTCTGCGGCGGATCGGGCACCCGGCTCTGGCCGCTGTCGCGCGAGCATCACCCCAAGCCGCTGCATGCGCTCAACGGCGAGCGGACGCTCCTGCAGGAGACCGCGACGCGCTGTCAGGGCCTGCCGCAGATCGCGGAGCCGCTGCTCGTATGCAACGAAGCACATCGCTTCCTCGTCCAGGAGCAGCTCGCGCGGGTCGGCGCGCGCCCGAAGGCGATACTGCTCGAGCCGAAGGGGCGCGGCACGGCGCCGGCGCTTACGCTTGCCGCGATCCACGCCGTCACCGCGGACGACCCTGTGCTGCTCGTGATGCCGTCGGATCACGTGATTTTCAAAAAGGATTCTTTTCAAAAAGCCGTAGAGCGCGCGGCGGCGCTCGCGCGCCAGGGCCACGTGGTGGCCTTCGGCGTACCGCCTGCGTCGGCCGAGACCGGGTACGGCTATATCCGCGCCACCCGGAACATCGGAGCCGACGCCTGCTACGTCGACGCCTTCGTGGAAAAGCCGGACGCGGCAGCGGCGCAGTCCTACCTCGAATCGCGGCAGTACCTGTGGAACGCGGGGATCTTCGCGGTGCGCGCGTCGGTGTGGATCGACGCCATCGGCTGCTGGCGCAGCGATGTCCTCAGGGCCTGCGAGCGCGCCTACCGGCAGGGAAAGCGCGATGGCGCATTCTGGCGCATGAGCGAGCAGGCATTCGCCGAATGCCCCGCCGACTCGATCGACTACGCCGTCATGGAGCGCATCGCGGCCGACCCCGGCGCGCTCGAGGCGGTGGTCGTGCGGCTCGATGCCGGCTGGTCGGACATCGGCGCCTGGGACGCGCTATGGGAAATCGAGCCGAAGGACGCCGACGGCAACGTGATCCACGGCGACGTGCACGCCGCGGAAACGCGCAATGCGCTGCTGATCTCCCAGCACCGTCTGCTCGCCTGCGTCGGCCTCGAGGACGTGGTGGTCGTCGAGACGCCCGACGCGGTCATGGTGGCGCGCAAGGACAAGGCGCAGGGCATCGGCGCGCTGGTCTCGGCGCTCAAGGCGGCCGGCCGCGCGGAGTGCCTTGCGCACCGCAAGGTGCAGCGCCCCTGGGGTACTTACGACGGCATCGAGCGCGGCGAGCGCTTCCAGGTGAAGCGCATCGTCGTGCGGCCGGGCGCGGCATTGTCGCTGCAGATGCATTACCACCGCGCCGAGCACTGGATCGTGGTGCGCGGCACGGCGCGCGTGACGCGCGGGGAGGAGAGCTTCCTGCTCACCGAGAACGAGTCGACCCACATCCCGCCGGGAACCCGGCATCGCCTCGAGAATCCGGGCCGGCTGCCGCTCGAGATCATCGAGGTGCAATCGGGCGCCTACCTCGAAGAGGACGACATCGTGCACTTCGAGGACGCCTACGGAAGGAGCTAGAAATTGTAGCGGGCGTTCGCCATCGCGGCCGTGTACTGGTAGTCGCGGCCCAGGATGTTGGAGTCGCGCGCGCCGCGTTCCAGCGCGAAGCCGAGCTGCACCTGCCGCGTGATCTCCCAGCCCGCGCCGAGGCGCACGGTGCGCACGCTGTCGGAGCGCAGCGGCGCCCCCGCGACCGCGTTCGGATCGCCCTCGAAGTCGCGGTCCTCGTTCACCAGCCTGGCAGTGAAAACCAGCTTCGCCGTGGCTGCCCAGCTCGGGCCGAAGGAGACGCCCTTGGTGACGATGTGGCTCGCCGCGACGTCGAGGATCGAGCTCACCCGCTTGTAGGCCTCGAAGCCGAGGATGGTCTTGTTGCCGGGCAGCCATTCGACGCTGAAGCTGCCCGTGCCGCCGCTGAAATCGCGCCCCGGCAGCTGGGTGTACTCGCGCCGCGTCTGGCCGATGCGGCCGGCCGTTCTCAGCGTCGGCCCGGGGTTGTACACCGCGACCGCCGCGACTTCGCGTTCCTTGAAGTCGTTGTCGACGAAGGTGCCGGGCGTGACCACGAGCTCCTCGGGAACCGGCGCGTCGCCGCGCGTCACCCGGACTTCGAGCCCGAGCGCGTTGCCGAGCGGCGTAACGTAATCGATGCCGCCGGTCGCGCTCGAGCCGCGCGTCTCGACGTCGGCGCGCCGCGGGCGCTCGGCGCTGGTGAGGTCGAGCCCGCCGCGCACGCGCCAGTCGGGCGCGAAGCGGTAGGCGCCGGTGCCGTAGAGGCGGTTCTCGGTGATGAGGTCGTGCACCGCCGCCTGGGTCTCGGACAGGTCGGCCTGGAATTGCCGGCGCCGCAGGCCGAGCGTGCCGGCGAGCTGGTTGCCGGCCTCCCAGCGCCACTCGGCGAGCGCGCCATAGGCGATGTGGTCGAGGTCGCCGAATTGCTGGTAGAGCATGATGTCGCCGCGCGCCTCGAGCCGCAGTGTCTGGCGGCCGACCACCCGCACGTCCTGGCGCACGCCGAGCCCGAGCCGGGTGACCAGCTCGTCGCGCACGCCTGCGGGACGCCGCAGAATGTTGTTGTCGTACAGCATGCCGAGCTGCGCGAAAAATGCGCGCGGCCCCTCGGGCTCGCCGGGGTAGGCCGGGAAAACCGAGGTCGAGGGGTAGGGCAGGGTATCGACCGCTTCGAAACTCTGGCCGTAAGCGGCGGCGGGGAGGAGAGCCAGCAGCACTGCCCCTCGAATCGTTCGGCGGGTCATCGGTTTTTCTTCCTCTTGAGCCTGGGTGAGCCGATTTTAGTCCAGGCATTGTTACGCCTGCGGAACGTCGGGCAATGCCGACAGGAGAGCGCCCAGCGCAATCCCCTGGCGGCCGGAAGTCATTGATTCGATGCTACCTCTCGATCTGGCATGACGATTGCTCGCCTGTACCCGCTTGCGCTCGCCCTTGTCGCCGCGACCGCAGCTGCCGTTGCGGCGACAGTGCTTCAGCCGCAGGAATACGTCGCCACGGCGCGAGTGCTTTTGCCGGCCAATACGACCAATGGGAGCAGGGTGCTGAAAATCGAACACGCGGCGAGCGACCCGAGCCTCGCCGTCGACACTGTGAATCGCCTGGTCAGCGCACAAAAGAGCGCGGTGGTGATCGACGCCGCCGCCGTGGCTGCGCTGCGACCGAAGCTGGGCCGCAATCTTGCCCTCGGCGCGGGGGCGGGCCTCATCCTGGGAATCGGCGCGCTTCTGGCGCGGGAGCGGCGGCGGCGACCGCTGCGCTGCGAGCGCGATCTCGATGCCGTGCTCGGCCAGCCGATCCTGGCCGCGCGGCCGATGCGGCCCGAGGTGTTGCGGGGGCTGTGCCGCCAGCTTCTCGAGCACTGGTTCGACCGGCACACGGTGCTGCCGATCGTCAGCCCGGATCGCGGCGACGGCCGCACGCGCCTTGCCGCCGAGCTCGCGGTCACGTTCGCCGAAATGGGCGAACGCACGCTGCTCATCGACGCCGATTTCAGGTCCCCCGGCCAGCACGCCGTGTTCAGCCTGCCGAACCGGCGCGGCCTCGCGGATTTCCTCGACGGCGGGGAGGTGCAGCTTGCCGCGTATCGGGGAGGGAAATGCGGCGACAACCTGGCCGTGCTGGTGGCCGGCGCGGTGAAGGCCGATCCGCTGGAGCTGCTCGCCTGCGAGCGGCTTGGCGGGCTGCTTCGCGCCTCGGCAAAGCCGTTCCGCGTCGTGCTGGTCGATACGCCGGCTGCCGCCTGCGGCCCTGACCTGCAGATCTTCGCCGCGCACGCGGGCGGGGTGCTCGTCGTCGCGCGTCGCGCGGGGACCGATTCGGCCTCCCTGGTCCGGCTGCGCGCATGGCTCGCCCGCTGCAGGGCGCGCGTCGTCGGCACGATATTCAACGCCGCCTGATGGACGATCGCGGCTACATCGCGCAGGCTCTTTTCGACCGCTGGCGCGAGGCAGGCGTCGCCTTCGTGGTGCTCGGCGACAACGGCGGCTATCCGGAAAGCGCTCCCGCCGAGATCGAGATCGCAGTGTCGCGGCGCGAGCTTCGAGACATGCCGCGCTCGGCTGCGCGCTTCTGCCAGGACTTCGACCTGCAGCTCGTCGAGCTCGAGCGTCCCGAGCCGGCTGCCTGGCGCTGCGTTTTCGCCTGGAGCGACGACATCGGCCGCCCCCGCTTCATCGGCGCGCGGATCTGCAGCGACTACTACCGCGGCGGCAGGCGGCTCCTCGAAGCCGAGGAGCTGCTTGCGGCGGCTCCGGAAATCCTGTTCATCCAGGCGCTGCTCGAGGGCATCGAGCGCGGGCAGCTTGCCGAGTACCGCCTCTCGAGCCTCTGGCACGAGAAGCCGCACGCCACCCTCGAGCAGGTGGCCCGGTTCTGGAGGGCGCCGGCCGATATCCGGCTCATCGCGCGGGCTGCCAAGCGCGGTGACTGGTCGGCGGTGCGCGGCAGCCTGCCGCGGCTGCGCCGGGCGATGCGCTTCATCTGGCCGCGGCCCGCTGCTTTCCTCCGGCGGAGGCGGCGGGCGCGGGTCGCCTTCACGGGCCGCGAAGGCGGCGCCCGGGCGATCGTGATGGCGCAGGTTGCCCGTGATCTCGCGCCGCTCGCGCTGGAGCTGTTCGAGGACCTCGCGGGCGCGGCGCGCCGCGCGGACCTTCGCATCGTGTTCGACGCTCCCGGGACCCAAGAAATGGACGATATCGTCACGATCGCGGAGAAGCACGGCATGCCGGCTGCCGTTGCCCGGGCAGAGAGCGCGATCCTGCGCTGGCTCGAGTGGCGGGTCGAGCGGCGCTATCCCGATGCCGTGGTCGGCGAGAACCCGGCGGCCGCGCGGCTGCTGCAAATGGCCTCCACACGGCAAATACCGGTTCTGAAAAGCCTGCTGGGCATGCTGCTCAACAGCGCCATCGCCTGCCGCATCCGCTCGCCGATCCTCATGCCCTATCCCTACGGCATCGTCATCGAGCGCGGAGCCGTGATCGGCAGCCGGGTGACCGTCATGCAGCAGGCGAGCCTGCTCGGCGGCCCGGTGATCGAGGACAACGTGTGCATCGGCCCGGGCGCAAGGGTCATCGGCCCGGTGCGCATCGGCCGCGGCGCCACGGTCGGAGCGAACGCGGTCGTGACGCGCGAGGTCCCGTCCCATTGCACGGTCGTCGGCGCAAACCGCATCCTGGGTCGGGAAAAAAACGTCGTCGAAAAGCGACGCCAGGACGAGCGATCTGTCGTGGACACGTGACATTGGCCCCGGTCCAATGTGGTGCAACCATTCCCGGATGATTTTTTACCCGCGCTCCTTCCTGGGGCTGCTGCTGGCCGGCTTCACGCTCGTGATGCTGCCGCTGGTTGGCGCGCTGGCGTACTCCGCGTGGAACACCGAGCACCTGACGGGGCTCAGCCGCAGCGCGGTATTCACCGCGTCGCAGGCGGCGCGCGCCAGCCGCTCGCTCGTCGACCGCATGGCGGCAATCGAGCGCGTGGCGCAGCAAATGACGCTGCTCGACGACCCCGGGCTCGCGATCGACTACGCGCGCGTGCATCGCAGCTTCAGGCAGCTCGCCGACGAGATCGCGCAGCTGCCGCTCGACGCCCGGCAGATGGCGGCGCTCAACCGCACCGCCGAGCAGGAGCAGGCGCTCTACGACCTGCTCACCGAGCAGCCGCGGCGCAAGCTCGAATCGCGCGTCGTGAGCGGGCACATGGACCGGCTGATCGACAGCGCGCGCGAGGTGCTGGCGATCAGCAACCGCATCGTCGACAACGAGGTGGAGCGGCTGCGCGCCAGGGCAGAGACCGCGCAGCGCAATCTGCTCGCGCTGGTAGCTCTCAGCACTGCAGTGGCCTTGACGATCGCGCTCGCGCTGGTGCGCGCCATCGCGCGGCCGATCGCGGAGATCGACGGCGCCATCCGCCAGCTCGGCGGCGCCGATTTCTCGCGCCCGATCGCGGTGCGCGGCCCGGAGGACCTGCGCTACCTCGGACGGCGTCTCGACTGGCTGAGACGGCGCCTGGACGAGTTCGAGACGCAGAAGAACCGCTTCCTGCGCCACGTTTCGCACGAGCTCAAGACGCCGCTCACGGCGCTGCGCGAGGGCGCGGAACTGCTGCACGACCAGGTTGCCGGTCCGCTCGCGCCGGCGCAGCGCCAGGTGGTCTCGATCATGCGCGACAACAGCGTCAAGCTGCAGCGCCTCATCGAGGAGCTGCTCGATTACCAGCGCGCGCTGCACGCCGCGGCGTCGCTGGAGGTGAAGCCGGTGGTGCTCGACGCGCTGGTATTCGAGGCGGCGCGCTCGCACGAGCTCGCCGCGCAGTCCAAGGGGCTGCGGCTTTCGATCGACGCGGAGGCGGCGATGCTCGAGGCCGACCCCGAGAAGCTGCGCTCGATCGTCGACAACCTGATTTCCAACGCAGTGAAGTTCACCCCCACGGGTGGGACCATCCTGGTGCGCGCGCGCGCGCACGCCGGAGAGGCGGTGATCGAGGTGATGGATACCGGTCCCGGCGTGCCGGCAGAGGAGCGCGAGTCGATCTTCAACCTGTTTTTCCGTGGGCGTACCAAGGCTGACAGCGGCATCAAGGGCACCGGCCTGGGGCTCGCCATTGCCCGCGAGCTGGTCGAGGCGCACGGCGGCCAGATCGCCGTCGTGGCCGACGGCACCGGCGGTCATTTCCGCGTCACATTGCCGCGCCGTTCGGCGCGTGCTCTCGCCGACGCGGCGTAAAGTGCGCCCGTAACAATCCGAGGATTTGATGTACACCTGAGGGGTAGAGATGAGTCAGGAGAAATCACGGGTCCTGCTGGTCGACGACGACAAGGACCTGCTGCAGCTGATCGCGATGCGGCTCGGCGCCGCGGGCTACGCGGTGACCGCGGTCGAGTCGGGGCAGGCGGCGCTCGCCAGCCTGGCGGTGTCGCGCCCGCAGGTGGTGGTGACGGACCTGCGCATGCAGGGCATGGACGGCATGGCGCTATTCGATGCCATCCACCGCGATTCGCCCTCGCTGCCGGTGGTGATCCTCACCGCGCACGGCACCATTCCGGAAGCCGTCACGGCGACGCGCCGCGGGGTCTTCAGCTTCTTGACGAAACCGTTTGAGCCCAAAGTTCTCCTGGACACGGTGGCCGAGGCGATGCGGCTCTCGAGCCCCCCCTCCGGGGAGATGGAGGACTGGAGATCGCAGATCATCACGCGCGCCTCCGCCATGGAGGATCTGCTGGCGCAGGCGCGGCGGGTGGCTGCCTCCGACGCGAGCGTGTGCATCTTCGGGCAGAGCGGCACCGGCAAGGAGCTCCTGGCGCGGGCGATTCACCGGGCGAGCGCGCGGCGCGAGGCGGCGTTCGTGGGGGTGAACTGCGGGGCGATCCCGGAGGGCTTGCTCGAATCGGAGCTCTTCGGGCACAAGAAGGGCTCCTTCACCGGGGCGGTGTCGGACCGCCGGGGGCTGTTCCAGGCCGCGCAGGGCGGCACGCTGTTCCTCGACGAGATCGGCGACATGCCTTTGTCCCTGCAAGTGAAACTTCTCCGCGCCCTCGAGGAAAGGAAAGTCCGCCTCGTGGGCTCGCACGAATCGCACGACATCGATGTCCGGGTGATCTCGGCCACGCACCGCAAGCTCGAGGAGCGCATCGCCTCGGGCGAATTCCGCGAAGACCTCTTCTACCGGCTCAACGTGGTGAAGCTCTACATCCCGGCGCTAGCCGAGCGGCGCGAGGACATCCCGCTGCTCGCCAACAGCTTTCTGTCGCGTCTTGCGGATCGCTACAAGAGACTTCGGCTCGCGTTCTCGCCGGAGGCGATGCAGCTCCTGGTCTCGGCGCCCTGGCCGGGCAACGTGCGCCAGCTCCTCAACGTCATCGAGCAGGCGGTGGCCCTTGCCACCACCGAAGTGATCCCGGAGTCGCTGGTGCGCCAGGCGCTCGATGCCGGCGACACGGCGCTCACGCCGCTCGACGAGGCGCGCCGCGCCTTCGAGCGCGACTACCTGGTGCGCATCCTCAAGATCACCGGCGGCAACGTCACCAGGGCCGCGCGCCTCGCCGGGCGCAACCGCACCGAGTTCTATAGACTCCTGGAGAGACATTCCCTCGAGCCGGGAATGTTCAAGGGCAACGTCCAGAAAGAGAAAGAGAAGGCGACCGCATGACAGGAATCATCTGGGCTTTCGCACTGCTGCTCGCGTTCATGCTGCCGGCCCTGTCCCCGGCTGTGGGCCAGGAGCTCGGCCCCGAGGAGCTCGTCAAGAAGGTGACGCAGGAAGTGCTCGACGCCATCAAGAGCGACAAGCAGCTCGCCGCCGGCGACAGGCGCAAAGCGCTCAAGCTCGCCGAGGAGAAGGTGCTGCCCTATATCGACTTCGAGGAGGCGACGCGCATCGCGGTCGGCCGCGGCTGGGCGCAGGCGACCCCCGAGCAGAAGCAGAAGCTCGTCGGCGAGTTCCGCAACATGCTGGTACGCACCTACTCGAACGCGATCGAGGCGTACCAGGGGCAGACGCTGAAGGTGCTGCCCTCGCGCGGCAAGCAGGAGGCGAAGGACGAGGCGACGATACGCACCCAGTTCGTCCGCGCCGGCGGGCAGCCGCTGCCGATCGAGTTCCAGATGCGCAAGGCCGGCGGCAGCTGGAAGGTCTACGACATCACGGTGGAGGGCGTGAGCCTGGTGCTCACCTACCGCTCCGAGTTCGACGTGGTCATGAAGCAGTCCGGCGTCGACGGACTCATCAAGCGGCTTACCGAGAAGAACACTCCGGCGGCGGTCGGCGGCACCTCGAAATCCGGCAAGTGACCGGCCGCGCGCAGCGCGGTTGACCTCGCCGCCGAGATCGCGCAGGAGATGGGTCTGCCTGCGGCGACGATCGAGGGCATTCGCTTCGGCGCCCTGATCCACGATCTCGGCAAGATCCAGATCCCGGCCGAGATCCTCTCCAAGCCGACACGGCTGACCCCGCTCGAATTCGAGCTGATCAAGACCCATCCCCAGGCCGGCTACGAGATCGTCAAGGGAATCGAGTTCCCGTGGCCGGTGGCGCAGATGGTGCTGCAGCACCACGAGCGGCTCGATGGCACCGGCTATCCGAACGGCACGAAAGGCGACGAAATCTCGCTCGAAGCGCGCATCCTGGCGGTGGCCGACGTCGTCGAGGCGATGGCCTCGCACCGGCCCTACCGCCCCGGCCTTGGCATCGACGCCGCGCTGAAGGAGATCGAGGCGAAGCGCGGCCGCTGGTTCGATCCGCAGGCTGTCGATGCCTGCCTGCGGCTGTTCCGGGAAAAGAGCTTCGTCCTCGATCGGTTCAAGGCTTGACTCCTCTGACGATCGAGCGCCAGCCTATCGCACGCACCCGCGCGGCGAGCGGGAAGGAGTCGCTCCCGGCGTGCACCACGGTGAGGGAATCGAGCTTCAGATCGGCGAGCGCCGAGCGCATCGATGGCGTCAGCGCGGGCGCGGTGGTGCGCTTGACTTCGAAGCCGAGGCGCCGGCGACCGCGCACGATCAGCAGATCGAGCTCTGCGCCGGTGTGGGTGCGCCAGAAATGACATTCCTCGGGCCGAGCATCGAGCTGCTGCGCGATCTGGTCGATGATGAAGCCTTCCCATGAGGCGCCCAGCTTGGGGTGCCCTTCCAGGTC
>Ga0114945_10001824_pt1 | contig 12925 bp, 12 predicted proteins | sample OV2TP3_FD_87194 | JGI IMG/M metagenome (GOLD analysis project Ga0114945, IMG submission 87194) | Hot spring microbial communities from Beatty, Nevada to study Microbial Dark Matter (Phase II) - OV2 TP3 | ecosystem: Environmental > Aquatic > Thermal springs > Hot (42-90C) | place: USA: Beatty... | reverse complement strand
GTTTCCAGAAATTCGCCTGATAGTTTCAAAAGGCCGGCCGAATCGCCGGGAGAAAAACGCCGCGTGAGCATCTTCCATTTGAAATCAAAAAAATCCTGGGCTTCATCCACCCGTGTTTGAAAGGCGGCCGGCCCTTCTTCTTTGATAAAACTGTCCGGATCTTTGCCCTTGGGGAGCGTAACCACCTTCACGCTCATCTCGCCTTCCAGGAAGACCTCGAGCCCCCGGAGCGCGGCCGATTCGCCCGCTTCGTCTCCGTCATAAATGACCACCGCCTCCTGGACAAAACGTTTCAAGACCCGGACATGATCTTCGGTGAGCGAGGTCCCGAGGGTTGCCGCCACATTCTTGAATCCGCATGTATAAACTCTCAGAAAATCAAAATATCCTTCGACAATGTAGATCCGGGATTCGGTCGTGGAGAGGTGGCGCTTCGAGGCGTGAAGGCCGTAGAGCTCGCGGCGCTTTCGAAAGACCGGCGATTCGGGCGAATTCAAATACTTGGGCGTCTCAGCCTCCAATCCCCTGCCGCCAAAAGCAATGATCCTGCCTTGAAGATTAAAGATGGGAAAAAGAAGCCGGCCCCGAAAAAGGTCATAGGGGCTCCCTTCCCGCGAACGCAGGACCAGCCCGGAGCGGAAGATGACCGAATCTTTGATTTCGTGCTTGACCAAAAATTCAAAAAGTCCCCGCCAGTCGGGGGTGGCCCAACCCAATGCGAATTCTTTTGCTATTTCCTCCCCAAAGCCCCGCTGGGCGAGATAAGTCCTTGCGCGCTCCCCCTTCTGGGGACTTTTGAGATTTTCCGCGTAATATTCGCCGGCGAGGCGATAAATTTCGTAAAGGGCCTCGGATTCTGAAACTTCCTCGGTGGTCCGGCGCGTTGGTTCGGGGAGCGGGAAATTGACGCGGCCCGCCAGGTTGCGAAGGGCCTCCGGAAATGTGAGGTTTTCATATTTCATCAGAAAACTGAAAACATTCCCGCCCGCCCCGCAGCCGAAACAATGAAAGATCTGCTTCTCAGGATGCACGATAAAGGAAGGGGTCTTCTCCTGATGAAAAGGACAGAGGGCCTTGAAGGTCCGGCCGCTTCGCTTTAAGGGAAGGTAGCCCGAGACAACCTCTACGATGTCGTTGAGGGAGGCCACCTCGTCAATGACACGCTCTTCGAAACGCATCGATTCAACCGATCTTTCCCGTCATGAGAAGCCGATTGATACCTTCGTAAATTTTCGTGGGGGTTTGAATCAACACCCCGCCGCTCCAGGAGTTGACTTTATAAGAACTCTGCGTCCAATCAAGAGGAATCAGGACCAAAAAGTAGGAGACCATGCTGGCAAAAAGAAAATACCGCAGCCCCCCCACCAAAAAGCCGCCCAGCGATTGAAAAGGGGCCGCGATTTCCAGATGGACCAACCTCCCAATAATCTCAAAACCCAGCCGAAGGAGAATCGATGCTGAAAACCAAATGAGAAGAAAGGTAAAGATCCTGCAATAAGATTCGGGCCAGGGCGTCTCGCGCGCAAGCCAACCGGCAAGGACTCCATAATATTCGAGGGTGGCATAGAGGGAGAGAAGACTTTCAAGAAGCCGGGGCAGTTCCCGGCTCAAACCGTTTTTAAGGCCGAGGAGAATGCCCACAAAAATAAAAAGGGTCAGGAGCCAATCGACCCACCCGAAATGGGCGAGGAAGTAACGCCAAAACCAGCTTTCGCTCACCATGGCAAGAAATTGACTCAAACCGATTCCTCCCCAATCCCCGCGATTCCGTCCGGTTCCACTTTGATCAGTCTGACCGGAACCGATTTTCCAATCCATTCCCCCGGTCCGCGAAAGGAAACCTTCAGATAATGAGCGGTGTGCCCTTCGAGAAGGCCTTCCTCTGAACCCTCTTTTTCAACCAAGACGGAAAAAGTCCTTCCCAGAAAATTCCGTTTCTCCCGCTCGGTTACTTCCTTGGCTGCCGCCATGAGACGCTTCATTCGCTCCCGCCGTTCGGAAGGGGACCTTGGGTCGAAACGGGCGGCCCGCGTTCCCTCGCGCCGGCTGTAAGGAAAGGCATGGATGCGGATGGGACGCGTTTCTTCAATCAGTGCGAGTGTGTTTTGAAAGTGGCTTTCTTCTTCTCCCGGAAAACCCGTCATCACATCCATCGAAAGGCAGAAATCCGGTATTTGGCGGCGCAGCTCTTTGATCAGATCTTGGTAGAAACCCCGGTCGTAACGGCGATTCATTTTTTTTAAAATTTCACTGTCGCCTGACTGGAGGGGAATATGAAGCTGGGGACAAACCCGGGAGAATTTTTTCATGGCTTCAATCAAACCGGCTGTCACATCCGTAGGCTCAATCGAACTCAGCCGGATCCGTTCAATTCCTGAAACGGAGCCCAGCGCCTCCAAAACAGAAATCAAATTTAAACGGGGGGTGAGGTCGAATCCGTAAGCCCCCAGCTGAATTCCGGTCAAAACAATTTCCCGATAGCCGGATCCCGCGAGCCGCTCCGACTCTTCAACGATTTCACCCAGAGGGCGGCTCCGGGAACGCCCCCTGACGAGGACGACTTTGCAGAAAGAACAGGCGTGGTTACAGCCGTCCTGGATCTTTACGAAGGCCCGGGCCCGGTGACCCTTAAAGGAAGAAATGTGAAGCCCCCTCATCCCTGCCTGGCCGGCAGGCAGGCTCCCCTCTCCTTGAACTTCCGGCGTTCCACATCCCTGAAAGAGATACTCCGCTAAATCCGGTTTTTCGTGATTGGAAAGAATGAGATCGACTTCCGGGAGACTCTCGATTTCTTTTCGATTCCTTTCAACCCAGCAGCCGGTCACCACCATTTTTGCCGAGGGGTTCTCCCGCCGAAGGCGCCTGATCCAATAGCGGTTTTCCCTGTCTGCCTGGTCTGTAACGGTGCAGGTGTTGACCACGACCACGTCCGTAGGGCCTTCTTCCTCCTCGCTCAAACCCCTCCGGAGAAGGGCCTCACGCAGGGCCTGGGTCTCATATTGATTCACCTTGCATCCGAGCGTAAGAAAACGGACTTTTTTCATGTCAAAAACCGAATCGCGCTGATCACCCCGAGAAATGCGGTCTCGAGCCTCAGGGTGGAGGATCCCAGGAAAACCTTCCGGACGCCGCGCGCCTCTGCCAACCTGAGCTCTTCTTCTGTAAATCCCCCTTCCGGCCCAAAGAAAAGAAAAATGGGTCTCCGGTGCGAAACGATTTCTTCTATCATCCTGGAAAATGCCATTCCTTCGGGATCGGGATGAAAAAGAAAGCCTTGGTCCTCCGGGGCAATTTTCTCCTCCAGCGCCTTTTCAAAGGAAACCGGGCCTTCGAGTTTCGTCAAGACAGGGCTCCCCGACTGTTTGGCCGCCTCCACCACAATCCGCTCCCAGCGCTTCCGGGCCCGTTCGAGCGCCTCGCCTTTCATTCTCACAACGCTTCTTTTGGTCTCAAGGACCACGAGCTCCTGAACGCCCAGCTCTTCGGCGCGATCGATCAATGTATCCATTTTCCTTTTTTGCGGGAGGGCTTGAGCGGCCTTGATATAAAGATAAAGATTCTTCTCTGGCGGCGGAAAAACATTTTGCAACTGAAGCGCGGCACCCCGGGATTCGGAAATTTGTTCAATCAAGGCCTCAGCGCCCGCACCCTCTCGGTTAAAGATCCGGCACCGGTCGCCCGCTTTCAATCGAAGGACCCGATGAAGATGAAAGGTTTCGCGGGGTGAAAGTTGAAGGGATTCGCCGACTTTGGAAAAAATGCGGTCAACGTAAAAGCGCCGGAGTCTCGGGACCAAGCTAGGGGGACTCTTTTTTCGCGCCTTCTTTGGGTGGAGCCTGTTTTTCTTCCTTCTTATTTTTCTCGGCAGGAGGGGCTTCCGCAGCGGGGGCCGCATCTTTTTTCTCTCCCTTTCCCACACGGACCAGATTGGCGGCCTGAGGTCCCTTGTCTCCCTGGATGACGTCGAAGGTCACGCCTTCCCCTTCTTCCAGGGTCTTGTAGCCTTCCCCTTGAATGGCGGAGTAGTGGACAAAAACATCCGGCCCGCCCCCTTCTTTCTCAATAAATCCATATCCCTTGACATTGGAAAACCACTTTACTTTTCCCTTTTCCGCCATGCTCTCCTCCCCCTTCTTGCGTCGATCCTGACTGAGCTCACTTCACCTTGCCTTTGAGAATCAGCCCCGGTTTGAAGACCACCACTTTTTTCTCCGGGACCTGGACCTCTTCGCCGGTTCGAGGATTGCGTCCGATTCGTCCCCGGCGGCTTTTCACTTTGAATACGCCAAAGTTGCGAAGCTCAACTGTTTCTCCACGTTCCAGGCTCTCCACGATGGCATCCAGAGTCTTTTGGACCACCTTCTTGACATCGATCTGGGCCACATTCGTGTCGTTGGAAACTTTCATCACGATGTCTTTCTTCGTCACTCCTCCCACCTCCTCCTTTTTGTCATCGGCTTCTCGATGCCGGGAACTTCGACTGGCCGTGTCACAACTAATTGTCAAAATTGAAGATGCGTCAGATTAACAAGGAAATAATAACGTGTCAAGGGGGGATTGTGCGGTTACTCGAGACTCATAAAGGCCCCGGCATCCCCGTACTTGACCTCGTCGGGATGGGTTTTGATGTAGTCTTCTTCGAATTGGGCGAACTCCCTCTCTTTTTCAAAATCTTCAATCCGGAGGCAGGCCTCGGTCGCAGAGGCAATGCGGTTGAGAGTGAAGGTCTGTTTGTCATACTGGTAGGCCTTGTAAAAATGATCGCAGGCTCGCCGGTAGTACTTGAGGCGTTCCTCGTAGGGCACTTCCTTTTTGACCCTGAGGGCATAGGCCTTGGAGAAGGCCTCCTCGGCCTTGACCATAAAAAAACTGGCCAGCCAGCCCTTTCCGGAACACCCCGCCAAACTCGTCAGAGAAAGAAGGAGGAGGAGAATGATGCGCCTATTCATAAAGCCCATAACGTCATTGCGAGGAGCCCGAAGGAGATCCCTCGCCCGTCACTGCGTTCGGCTCGCAATGACTACGAGTGCTGCTTCCATTTAATGTTGCAGCCGACGCTCGGCTTTTGATTGATAGTGACCGGGCGATCCATCAACACGTTATCCATGGCGGCTCGAAGATCGCGCCCTGTCACCGGTTTCCCATTGCCGGGACGGCTGTCGTCCAGCTGACCCCGGTAAACGAGCTTGCGATCTTGATCGAAGAGAAAAAAATCAGGCGTACAGGCGGCGGCGTAGGCCTTTGCGACCGACTGGGTCTCGTCGTAACAAAAAGGAAACGTAAACCCGAGTTCGCGGGCCATCTCGCGGAGCCCTTGGGGGGCATCCTCGGGGTAGTTTTTGGCATCATTAGAACTGATGGCGGCGATCGCGATGTCCTTGGCTTGATAATCTTTTCCAATCCGCGCCAGTTCTTTTTTGACATGCTGAACGTAAGGACAGTGCCTGCAGATAAACGTCACAAGAAGCGCCTTTTTGGCGGAAAAACTGGCGAGGGAAACAGTTTTTCCTGTGACGACATCGGGCAGAGAAAAATCAGGGGCCTGTGTCCCGAGCTCGACCATGGCGGAAGGGGTCAGTGCCATTCCATATTCTCCTATAATTAACGAATCTTGACCGCGTTCTCACCCACGAGGGATTCGATCGCCTGAAAAAGTTGATCGGTCGTCTCCACACGGAAATCATCCCCGGGCTGAATCACGGCCGTCTTTCCGCTCGGATCGCGAAAACTCAGGTAAACCGGAACCTTTCCCCGGTGGGAACTCAAGATCTCCTTTAATTTTTGAAGGAGCTCCGGATCCAGGCCTGCTGTGTGAAGATCAATGGAAACGAGGCGGGTGAAGCGTTTCTTGACTTCATCCAAAGGGACCACCTCCTCCGCAATCACCTTGGGGATGTCGTCGCGCGAATTGATGCGTCCCCGGATGAAAACGGTTGCATCCTTTCTCATAAGAGCTGAACCGGCTTTATAAAGATCCGGAAAGACCACCACTTCGCAGGAGCCGGTCAAATCCTGAAGCGTCAGGAAGGCCATCTTGTCCCCCTTTTTTGTCAGGATCTCCTTGAGCCCATCCACCACCCCGCCCAAGGTGACCTCTTCCTGGTCGCGAAACTCGGTCAACGTATCGGTGGAAGCGGTGGCGTAGGATTTGAGGGTTTTTTCATATTTACTTAAAGGGTGGGTCGTCACGTAAAAGCCCAAGAGTTCCCGCTCAAAAGCAAGAAGCTGGCTTTCCGGCCACTCCGGGATGTCGGGCATCTGAAAACTGTCATGGGGGGTATTGGAACCCTCAGCCAGACCGCCGAAGAAGGAAAGCTGCCCGCGCTGGCGGTCTTTCTGGGCCGAGGAGCCGACCTCGATGGCCCGGTCCAGCATGGCCATGAGCTGGGACCGCCTGCGGCCGAATTCGTCAAAGGCGCCGCATTTGATCAGGCTCTCCAGGACCTTGCGGTTGCAGACCCGCGAATCCACGCGCTGGGTGAAATCCGTAAAGGAACGAAAGGGCCCCGCCTTTTTTCTCGCCCCGATAATGGAATCGATGGCTGTCGTACCCACATTTTTGACCGCTGTCAGTCCAAACCGGATTCGATGCTCGTCGGCGCAGGAAAATTCCGAATAGCTCTCGTTGACGGAGGGCGGCAGGACCTCGATCCCCATTTTCTTTGAGCACTCGATATAACGGACGATCTTGTCGGTATTGCCCATCTCCGAAGTCAAAAGCGCGGTCATGAATTCGATTGCGTAGTTGGCCTTCAGATAAGCGGTCTGGTAGGAGATGAAGGCGTAGGCTGTGCTGTGGCTTTTGTTGAAGCCGTAGCCTGAGAAATATTCGATCAGGTTCCAGATTTTTTCAGCAATCCGCTCGCCGATTCCCTTGGCGCGGCAGCCCTCCATAAAAGCCTTCTTCTCGCGCTCCATGATCTCGGGAATTTTCTTTCCCATGGCCCGCCGGAGAAGGTCGGCCTTGGCCAGGCTGAAACCGGCCAGGTCGCTGACAATCTTCATCACCTGTTCCTGATAAAGGATGATTCCATAGGTCTCCTTGAGAATGGGCTCCAGTTTCGGATGGTCATACTGGATGAGATTGGGATTGTGCATCCGGCGGATAAAATCGTCCACCATTCCGCTCCCGAGCGGCCCCGGCCGGTAGAGGGCAAGGAGGGCCACCAGATCGCCGAAACGGCTCGGTTTCATTTTTTTTAAAAGGTCGCGCATCCCCGAGGATTCAAGCTGGAAAACCCCCTGGGCATCGCCCCTCCCCAGCATTTCGTAAGCCGGCCTGTCATCGAAGGGAATTTCGTGGACCTTCACCTCGATCCCCCGCGTCCGCTTCACGATCTTCATGGTGTCATCGATCACGGTGAGGGTCTTCAGGCCGAGGAAATCCATCTTGAGAAGCCCGATCTTCTCAAGGGCGGTCATTGAATATTGGGTGGTGGTCTGGTCGTCGGTTTTGAAAAGAGGCGTGTATTCGGGCAGGGGGACATCGGAGATGACCACCCCGGCCGCGTGAGTGGAGGCATGCCGTGCGAGCCCCTCAAGGGATTTCGAAGTCTCGATGAGACTGGCGATCCGTTGATCGGCCTGGGCCAGCTCCCTAAACTTGGGCTCGCGCTCAAGCGCCTGCTCAATCGTCATGTTGAGTTCCATTGGAATCAATTTTGCAAGGCGGTCCACCTCTGGATAGCTGATGCCCATCACGCGCCCCACGTCGCGGAGAACGGCGCGGGCGGCCATGGTCCCGAAGGTAATGATCTGGGCCACGTTTTCCGTGCCGTACTTTCGTTTGACGTAATCGATAACTTCGTCGCGGCGCTCATAGCAGAAGTCAATGTCGATATCAGGCATGGAAATTCTTTCGGGATTAAGAAACCGCTCGAAAAGAAGGCCGTGGGCAATCGGGTCGATATCCGTGATTCCAAGGGCATAGGCCACGAGGCTGCCGGCGGCCGACCCCCGGCCCGGCCCCACGGGAATCGCCTTTTCCTTGGCATAGCGGATAAAATCCCAGACGATCAGAAAGTAGCTCGTAAAACCCATCTTGTTGATCAAGGAAAGTTCGTAGCGGAGTCTCTCTTGATATTCCGAGGCGGGCGGGCCGCCCACGCGGGTCCTGAGGTGCGTGAAACAAAGTTCCTCCAGATACCCTTCCTTTGTTTTCCCCTCCGGCGGCTCAAATCGGGGAAGGTGGGTCTGGTTGAAATGAAGTTCCAGATTGCACCGCTCCGTGATTTCCAATGTCGCCTTCAGGGCCTCCGGAAATTCCTGGAAAAGTTTGTGCATCTCCTCGGCGGATTTCAGGTAATACTGGTCTCCCTGATAACGCATCCGGTTGGGCTCATCCAGATTGGCACCGGTGCCAATGCAGATCAGGGCGTCGTGGGCGGAGGCGTCTTTTTGATGGATATAATGACAGTCGTTTGTGGCCACCCGGCCCACCCCGAACTGGCGCGCGAGGTCCCCGTAGGCGCGGATCAACTTGGCCTGCGGCTCAAGGCCTTGATCGCAAAGTTCGAGATAAAAATTTTCTTTTCCGAAGATCTCGATGAATTCGCCCAGGGCCCGCCTGGCCTCCTCCGGCCGGTCGTTCCAGGTGTAGTAGGGCACCTCCCCCTTGAGGCATCCGGAAAGTCCGATCAAACCTTTGGAATGGGCCTTGAGGACCTCCTTGTCGATGCGCGGGCGGTAATAAAAACCCTCGAGGTAGCCGATGCTCGTGAGCTTCATTAAATTGCGGTAGCCTTCCTCGTCGCGGGCAAGAAGCGTCAGGTGAAAGGAGGCCTCTTTAATCCCGTGCGCCTGCTTGTCAAAACGCGAGCCCGGTGCAATGTAGGCCTCCATCCCGATAATCGGTTTGATGCCGTGCCTCTGCGCCTCTTCATAAAACTCGATGGCCCCAAACAGATTCCCGTGATCGGTCATGGCAAGGGCCGGGAATTGAAGCTCCTGGGCCCTTTTCATCAGCTGGGGGATCTTTGAGGCGGCATCGAGAAGGCTGTACTGGGTGTGGCAATGAAGGTGGACGAAATCCGAGTGCGGCATGAGCGGATTATAAATTTATTCCGCCGGTTGGTAAAGCGGATTACCGGCTATTCAAATTCATCCGGCGCCGGATGAATTCGGGCCAGGATGGATCAGGCAGTGGGGAATTGTTTGAGATCGGTCATCAAAACGTTGCGGAGGGGACGCCTTGAGCCGTCGGGAAAGACGAGATAAATAATTTTTCCCTCATCGGGTGAGCGGTAAAGACGGGCCCGAATCCAGCTCTCGATTTTTTCGCCGCGGTAATAAAACGCCAGATATCTCTTGAGCCGCCTGAGCGCGGCCTCGATTCCGTAGGTGTTGCCGTTATAGATGATCTTGTAATCCCCGCTCCGGTAAGGCTGGAAGACCTGGAAAAGCTTGACCAATTCGGCGCTCGGACGGTTGGGGATCATCCTGTCGGGGAAGAAAAAAATCCCGGCCATCGCAAGATGCGTTATCAGGACTCCCGAGACAAGCCATTTACGGTGTGTTTTCATGGTCTCCTTTAAGAAAGTAGAAGAACTCTACCCTTGGACAGGAAAAAATTCAAGGGGGGCGATCAACCGATTGCTAGAAATTGATGGATTGCTATAAATTGCTTTAATTTATGGACGCCACATTTTTCCAAATAGGGCGTAGAGAAGCAAAACCGCCGCTATGGTGATGGTGATACTCTTGCATAAAATTTCCAGCTCCTCGGAAGACATGAAATACCCTCCTTTTAAGTTGGAAGGGTAAATCGTGTCTATCTCACCGCCTGAATTTGGTCCGAAGGACCAATCCGCCTTCGGCGAATATTCAGGTGGTGGGACAATGGGCCTACTGGGAGGTTTGTCCGACTTTTCTCCGCCGTGATGACGTCGGCGGATCCGCCAAGCTTTTTGGCGGATGCAGGACGAGTCCGCCGACGCTTAAGCGGCGGAGACGCCCGCAACCCTGTTTTTGCCTATTTCTTTCCAAAAAATTATTCCCACTCGATGGTTGCAGGAGGCTTAGAGGAAATGTCGAAACAGACCCGATTGATTCCCCGAACCTCGTTGATGATACGGTTGGAGATTGTGGCCAGGAGGTCGTCAGGAAGACGGGCCCAATCGGCCGTCATTCCGTCCTGGGAGGTGACGGCGCGGATTGCGACCGCATTTTCATAAGTGCGCTCATCCCCCATGACGCCCACGCTTTGAATGGGGAGTAAAACGGCGAAGGATTGCCAAAGTTTCGTATAAAAGCCGGCTTTCTTCACTTCATCGATGACGATCCAGTCGGCCTTGCGCAAAAGCTCAAGCCGTTCCTCAGTCACTTCACCGATGATTCGTACCGCAAGGCCCGGGCCCGGAAAAGGCTGCCTTTGGACGATCTCAGCGGAAAGACCGAGTGCACGGCCCACCTCGCGCACCTCGTCTTTAAAGAGCATCCGCAAAGGCTCGATTAATTTGAACTTCATTCCTTTGGGGAGGCCGCCCACGTTGTGGTGGGATTTGATGGTGCTCGTGGGCCCGCCAAAAACCGAGACGGATTCGATGACATCGGGATAAAGTGTCCCCTGAGCAAGGAAAGGCACGCGGCCGAGTTTTTTCGCTTCCCTTTGGAAGACCTCGATAAACGTGCGGCCGATAATTTTCCGTTTTTTTTCAGGATCAATCACCCCCGAAAGGGCCTTTAAAAATTCTTTCTCGGCATTTACAAAGCGGATCCGCATGCGGAAATGTTTCTCGAAAACCTCTCGGACAAGCCTGGCCTCATTGAGACGGAGAAACCCGTTATCCACAAAGATGGAAGTCAGCTGGTTTCCGATGGCCCGGTGAATCAATACCGCTGCTACCGAAGAATCAACTCCGCCTGAAAGCCCCAGCACCACCTTTTCGGTTCCCACTTCGCTATGGATTTTCTCCACGGCTTCTTCAATGAAGGAACGCGGGGTCCAGCCGCGCTTGACACGGGCAACCCGGAAAAGAAAATTCGAAAGGATTTGCCGGCCGAGCGGCGTGTGGACGACCTCGGGGTGGAACTGAACGCCGTAAATCCGGCGCTTCGGATCTTGAATGGCCGCGTAAGAGGAGGTCTCCGTGTGAGCAAGGGCCCTGAAACCTTCGGGAAGCCGGACGAGTTTGTCGCCGTGGCTCATCCAGCAGACAATCTTCTTCGGCAGGCGGTGGAAAAGACCGTCCTCCGTGTCCACCTTGAGCTCCGCGTAACCGTATTCACGGGCCTCGGAGCGCTGGACCTTTCCCTTGAGAAGATGGCCGATTAATTGAAGGCCGTAGCAGATCCCAAGAATCGGAAGCCCGGATCTAAAAACCCGGGGGTCGGGAAGCGGCGCGCCTTTTTGATAAACATTGGCGGGCGAGCCTGAGAAAATGACGGCCTTGGGTTCATGGGCCAGGATTTCTTCAAGCCTGGCGTGATAGGGGAGGATGGTCGAGAAAACTTTATTTTCCCGGATTCGGCGGGCGATGAGCTGGGTGTATTGCGAGCCGAAATCGAGGACGACGACCGTGTCAGATTTCATCCCATCACCTCCGTTGGCAAACGACCGTTTGCCAAGAAGCGGATTCCACCTTTGGATCCGAATCCGCTTCTTGAAAAATGCTTCGCATTTTTTAACGGAGGTGATGGGATCACTTCATCATTCCCACTCGCTGCGCGGCCTGGAAAAGCTTGCCCTCGGTCTTGATGGCGGGGGCAATGATGATTTCGGTGAGCTGGAATTCCTTGATATTTTTTGCGCCGACGTTTCCGAGGCAGGTCCTCAAGGCCCCGACCAGATTCTGCGTGCCGTCATCCAGCTTGGCGGGCCCGAAAAGGATTTCCTCAAGCGTTCCGGTCGTTCCGACTTGAATGCGCGTGCCGCGGGGGAGGTTGGCATGCGGTGTGGCCATGCCCCAGTGAAAGCCGCGGCCGGGGGCTTCTTTGGCGCGCGCAAAGGCGGAACCAATCATCACGGCATCGGCCCCGCAGGCGAAGGATTTCGAGACATCCCCGCCCGTGGACATCCCGCCATCGGCAATGACGGGAACGTAGCGTCCGGTTTTTTTGTAATACAGTTCGCGTGCCGCGGCCGTGTCCACAATCGCCGTCACCTGGGGCACTCCCAGTCCCAGGACGCCCCGTGTCGTGCAGGCCGAGCCGGGACCGATCCCCACCAGGATTCCTGCGCAGCCGGTTTCCATCAACTCGAGGGCCACCTTGTAGGTAACCGAGTTTCCGAGAATCACGGGAATCTTCATCGTCTTACAGAACTTGTGGAAATCCACCACCTGATAGGCCTTGGCAATGTGACGGACGGTTGTCACCGTAGACTGGACCACAAAGATATCGCAGCCGGCTTCTTCGGCAATCCTGCCGAATTTCTCGGCATGCTGGGGAATCGTACTCACCACGGCCGGGACTTTGCCTTTTTTGATTTCCTGAATGCGCTGGGTGATGAGTTTTTCCTTGATGGGCTCGAGATAGATTTTTTGGACGAGTTCAGTGGCCTTCTCCGGGGAGGCCTTCACAATTTGCTGGAAGATTTCTTCCGGGTCTTCGTAGCGGGTCTGGACCCCCTCGAGATTGAGGACCGCGATACCGCCCAGTTTTCCCATCTTGACGGCGAAGGCGGGGTCGACGACCCCGTCCATGGCGGAGGCCATGAAAGGGATCGGAAACGTCATGCCGTCCACTTTCCAATGGATATCCACCTCGTCCGGGTTGACGGTCACCTCGCCCGGAACAAGCGCAATCTCGTCAAACCCGTAAGCCCGTCTCGCCTTGCGGTCTCGACCGATGAATTCAGCCATTTGAAAATCCTTGAAAACAAAAAGGGCCAGACGATTTTCTCGTCTGACCCTTGTTTAAACGCTCAGTTCTGTGAGCCATGAGGTATGCTACCCAGAACCGGCACCCTTGTCAAGGAATCGTCATT
>Ga0114945_10001822_pt1 | contig 12927 bp, 14 predicted proteins | sample OV2TP3_FD_87194 | JGI IMG/M metagenome (GOLD analysis project Ga0114945, IMG submission 87194) | Hot spring microbial communities from Beatty, Nevada to study Microbial Dark Matter (Phase II) - OV2 TP3 | ecosystem: Environmental > Aquatic > Thermal springs > Hot (42-90C) | place: USA: Beatty... | reverse complement strand
GACCGCTCTGTCAGCGTCGGCGCCAGCGCACGGTATTTCGCCCGACAACCCCGGAGGTCCACTCATTCGAATCTACCTTCCGGTCCCTCAGATTCCATCATTTATTGTCTTACGAGCCCTAAGTGCTTTCCCCTTCGCCCACATCGAAAAGCGGATGACGTCGCCCGTTACGACGACCCGTGCTCCAGAGGGCTCGACCACCGCAAACCCCCTGGCCTTCAACCCCTCGGCGACCGCCCGGGTCACTATGGCATCCCTCGGCTTCACCCGGAGGGCCTGGTCGAAGTCCTCGATCGCCCGGTCGTACGCGCCCTTCTCGACGTAGGCCCGGCCACGCAACACGAAGACCTCGGCATCCTTAGAGGTCCAACCGGATGGCCTGGTCGAAGTCCTGGATCCCCCGGTCGTACTCCCCCTTCTCGACGTGGGCGAGGCCGCGGGCCGCGAAGGCCAAGGCGTAGTCGGGCTGCGACACGATGGCCTGATCGAAGTGCTGGATCGCCCGATCGTACTCCCCGCCTCTGGCATGGAGGAGGCCACTGCGGAGATACGGCTGTCCAGGGGAGCAGCCGGCCAGCGCCAGCAACGACAGGGCGACAAAGAGGTTCGCGGCGAGCTTGAGTCCCGCTGCCATACCCTTCACCCCCTTCTGGAAGGCGTCCGCGGACGCCATGTCTTCGCCCACGGAGTCATCGGAAGGACGCCGAGTGTCGCGGCGGCGGCGATGTTGTACGCGATCTCGCCCCCGGTGGGCGGCTTCGCGCTGGCGCTGACGTCGATAAAGATTGTGTAGTCGGTCGAGGGTGTCGTCGTCCCCTCGGGGTCAACGGCGAAGCTCCGGAACAGTCCCGACTCCCGGGTGACGCGTTCGACCGACTCGAGGAATTGCGGACTCGATAGGCGCAGGGTGGCGGTCGGCCGTGTGGCCGAGTCCAGCCGCAGAGGGTCGGCCGTTGGAAGCCGCCCCCCGGGAAGGTACATCGGGGCGCAGGCAGCCGCCAGGGAACCGACGACCATGACTCCGGCAACGAGTGTCCATACGGGACGACCCATGGCAGCCCTCCTCACATCGAGATTGGCCCGGAGGCGCCTTGCGCGTCGCCCGATAGACCGAGGAGACCCCCCAAGGAGGACCAGGACGTGGGAGGAACGTCGCGATCTTCTTCGGCGGACACGGGCGCACGTCACGCGACGGGTTCCGACTTGACCTCGGTGAGCTCCAGCCGAGCGACCTTGTCGCAGCCACTGAAGGCAAGCAACTGCACGCCGCGGGAAACTATGCCCGCGGCCACCCAAAACGAGCCCTACTCCAGCCCACGCCAGCCAACAAAAAACCCCTCGGCAAGTCCGCAACTTCCCGAGGGGTTTATCTTCCGCCCGCCTGCTTGACAGGCCAGTGTGCTAACCAGGCTGCACCACGACCCCGTGCCGCTAAGATTAACGATTTAGCGAGCGGCGGTCAAGCGCGCGAAGAGCTCATGCGCGAATGGCGCAAGTATGGCATCGCGGAGTGAGTCCACGCGTGCTGGGGAGCTCATGCCAGGCCACCGAAGCCCGCCCGACGCGGTAAGAGCGGGTCTACGAGAGCGGATTCAGGAAGCCAGAGATCGTCCCGGACAACAGCGGCATGGATAGGGCAGCTCACCACGGATCGTACCGCTCGGGGCGGACTCCCCGGGCATCCTACATCACTGACGGCGCTGAGCGATGAGCGCGCGGACGGCTGGGACCAGTTCGGTCGGCACCTCCATCAGCGTCTCTCCCTCACGCTCGAGCGCGGCTTCGTCCTCGGCAACGGCTTCGTCCTCCGTCTGCGTCTCGTAGTGAGCGATGACGCGACGCACCCGCTCCTCGTCCCAACCAGGTGGGAATGCAGGCTCTCTCATGAGGATCCCCTTCGGCGCAGGCGCCGCCGATAGGCAAGAAGTGGCTTGCCCTCGAGAGGATACGCCGTGATCACAAACAGGCCACCGGGTTCGGGACCAGGGACGTAAATGACCCGCAAGTGGCGGCCAGCCCCTGTGCGGCCGATCGCGCTGCGTGCGCCCTCATGTGCCGGGCGATCTTCCCCTGGATGCTCCAGCACGTCCTCGACCTCGGCTTCCGTGACCCCGTGTCGGTAGATGTGCGGTAGCCCGGTTTCCGGATCGATGTAGTAGCGAACCCGCATCCACGGCACTCACTCTAGCTATTGTATCCGGTATCGGATCACGCGCGCACGCTCTCCAGCAGCGCTTGCAGCGCCCCAGCCAGCCGGTCGACGACCTCCGGCTCAGGCATCCGGATCTTGAGGTAGCTCTGGCCGGTCCGCTCGTCTCGCACGCGCTCGAGGAACGGGGGCGGCGCCGTTCCGCCACCCACATCCCGCCCGGAAGGGCCGGCCGCCGCGGCGAGCCGGCTGAGAAGCTCCAGGCCGGTCCGGAGCAAGCCGGCCCAGGGGTCACCCGCCGCCGGGGGACCGGCGGCCGCCTGGGGAGCCTCGCCGTCGCCGGCGAGATCCTCGGCTTCAGGCGGGGGAGCCTCCTCCATGGCGGGCGTGGGGATCGCCGTCGTAACCCGCTCCACGCTCTCCATGAAACGCGTGAGCCGGCTGCCGCCCAGAAACACCTCGCTCGCCCCGCCGTCCAGGACGCCGGCGAAGAGCGAGCGCTTGAAGCCCAGGAGTGACAGCATCCCTTCCTCGATCGTTCCCTTGGCGACAAAGCTCAGCACCTGGACGGGCCGGGACTGGCCGAGGCGGTGGACGCGCCCGATCCGCTGCTCGAGGACTGCGGGGTTCCACGGCAAGTCTACGTTCACCACGACGGCCGCGTGCTGGAGGTTCAGCCCCACGCCTCCGGCGTCCGTGGACAGGAACGCGCGGCAGCGCGAGTCCTCGCGAAAGCGGTCCACCAGCGCCTTGCGCTTGGCCGTCTCCACCCCGCCGTGGAACAGCACGTGGCCCCACCGGCGCCGCTCGAGCCGACGGACGAGGACTTCATGCATCCGCACCCACTGGCTGAAGACGACCGCCTTGGTCTGGGCCTCCTCGAAGATCTCGTCGAGCAGCGTGACCAGCTCGTCGGCCTTCACGCCGTGATCCGTGCTCTGGTCCAGGAGATAGGTGCTGTCGCACGCCATCCGCATGTTCTGGAGCGCGATCATCAGCCGCCGCTGGTCAGCCTCGGAGAGAAATCGGGAGCGGCGCCACCGCGCGACGATCCGAGCCACGACTTCGCGGTTCTCCTCGTGGTGGCGCATCTGCTCGGCCGTCATGGGGACGAAGAACCGCTTCTCCAGGCGCCCGGGGAGCTCGTGGAGCACCTGCGCCTTCCGGCGGCGGAGCAGCACCGGCGCCAGCGTCCGGCCGACATCATCGAGGTTCCGGTAGCCGACGACCTTGTCGAACTCGTCGCGGACCTGGTGGTGTTCCAGGAAGCGGAAGGTGGGGCCGAGCCGGTGCCGGTCGACGAACTCCACGATGGACACCAGCTCCTCGAGGCGGTTCTCCAGCGGCGTCCCGGTGAGCACGATCGCGTACGGCGAGACGATCCGCTTGACGCTGCGAGCGGTGCGCGTGCTCCAGTTCTTGATCCGCTGGGCCTCGTCGAGGATCACGAGGTCGGGAGACCACGCGCCAATCAGGTCCAGGTCGCGGTGCACCGTGTCGTAGTTCGTGATCTTGTAGAAGCTCTCGGCTCGGAAGGCCGCCGTCCGCGCGACGCGGAACCCGCCCACCACGCGCGTGGACCGGTCGACGACTCGCGCAATCTCCCGCTCCCACTGGTGCTTGAGCGATGTCGGGCAGACCACGAGGACGCGCTCGACGCCGAAGTGCCGGGCCATGATCTCGGCAGCAGCGATCGCCTCGATCGTCTTGCCCAGCCCCATGTCGTCGGCAAGGATGCACCGCCCCGCCCGGGCGGCGAACAGCGCCGCCTCCCGCTGGTAGTCGTAGAGCGCCACGCGGAGCAGACCCCGGAGCGCCGCGCTCTGGATGCCGCGCGGAAACGCCTCGTCGACGAGTCTCGACCGCCGGGCCGTGTCCCGCACCTGGGCCACGCAGCCCAGGGCGTCCTCGTAGCAGCGCAGGCCGGGATCGAGCCGGGCCGCCCTCGCCACGAAGGCGTCAAACCGATCAAAGGCGTCATGGCACAGGACCCCGTTGGCATCGAAGTAGCGGGATGCTAGGCGCCTGACCTCGACCGGCGCGTCGCTCCCGGGCCGGAACCGCACCTCGCGCTTCGCCCCGTAGCGCAGGTACACCTCGCTAAAGGGCGGCTCCCAGCCGCGCGCGAGTGTGGCCCGCGTGACGGGTTTGCGCTCCAGGCGCCCCAGCGTGAACTCGATGTGCTTGCACGTCCCGAGCGTGTTGGTCGCGAAGTCGGGGCAGGCGCAAAAGTTGCTCCCCGCCTCGCGGCCTCGGATCGCGACGCGGTAGCTGGTGCGGCTCAGCGGATTGGTGACCTGGAATTCGGAGAAGATCGGCTGGGTGCCGATATTCTTGAGGAGGAAGCGTTGCTCGCGCCCGAACTGGCGGCGCAGCGCCGCCTGCCACGCCTCCGGCGACATCCCCTCCGGGCGTTGCAGCCGCGACAGCCTCTGGGGAAGGGCGACCCCGCTTACCAGCGCCGAGCTGCGCGGCGGGCGGCGACGGGTCATCGCGACGAGACCGGAGTGCTCATTCGTGCGCATGCTACCGACAGAACTGCCCCGCGCGCAAGGGCGCCGGGCACGTCTCTGGGCGTGGCCGGCCGGCAGCCTACTGAAGGTCGGGAACGACGACGTCGCCAACCTCCCGGAGAAATCCGCGAATCCGGGGACGAGGAGACGCGTGGAGCTGTCCGCGCGCGCAGAAACTCAATGGACTGGACAGCCGGCAGCTGACTTGAAACTATGCCCGCGACCGCCTACAACATACCGATGGGGCTCCACATTCTGCACGGCGAGTTCCGGTCTTCTTGCCCGGCCAGGGTTACATGGGCGCGCTGGAGTCTTATCTGACGGCCATCGCGTACGTCACCCGCCACGAGGTGCATCTCGCGACGATCCGCGTCCTCCCACGGCGATAGCTGACCCGAGCCGGGACCCACCTTGCCGCCCGGTCCGGGCCTGGCCTATCCTGGCGCTGTCCCACCCCGCTGAGCGGCAGGAGGGTCTCCATGGCATTGCGCGCGATGTCGGCCGACAGCCACATGGACCTCATCTACCTCCCCCCGGACACCTTCACCTCGCGCATGGACCCGGCCTTCGGCGAGCGCATCCCCAGAGTCGTCGAGAAGGACGGCCGCCAGGTGTGGGTCTCGGGGGCGAGCGTCCTCGGGCCGTACGCGACGTACGGGCCGGGCGTCACCGGCGGCAAGCGCGGCCGGATCCTCGTCGAGGCCGGCTTCGCCTCGGGGAAGCAGACCCGGCCCTCGAACCCCGCCCAGCGCCGGGAGGACCAGGAGCGCGACGGCGTCGAGGCGGAGGTGATCTACGGGATCATCGGGATCTCACGGGGACTCTTCTCCAGCCAGGGCGTCGGCGATCCCGAGACGCTCGCCGCCGTCTACCGCGCCTACAACGCCTACATCGCCGACTTCAACCGCTCGATCCCCGGCCGCTTCTTCGGCCTGGGCTGCCTGCCCAACCACGACGCCCGCCTCGCCGCCGAGGAGGTCCGGCACTGCGCGGCGCTTGGCCTGAAGGGCGCCGTGTTCGTCCCCTGGGGCGCGGCGATGCCCGTGTGGCACGAGATGTGGGAGCCGCTGTGGTCGGCCGGCGAGGAGACGGGGCTGGTCGTCTCGTTCCACGTCTTCGAGGGCGGCGCGGCGACCGTCGGCTACGAGGTCAAGGGCCTCCGCCGCCCGGACGTGATCGGCTCCTGGACGGTGGTGGCGCCGATGCAGATGGACGAGATCTGCGTCTCCGTGATCCTCTCGGGCCTCTGCGAGCGCCACCCCCGCCTGCGCCTCGTGCTGGGCGAGAGCGGCATCGGGTGGCTCCCCTACGTCCTCGAGCGCCTGGACGACACGTACGAGGAGCGCCTGGCCGACGACCTCAAGCTCCCGCTGCCCCCCAGCGCCTACTTCAAGCGCCAGATCTGCGCGACCTTCCAGAAGGACTTCCACGGCGTCCGCGCGATGGCCCAGATCGCCCCGGACAACGTGATGTGGGGCTCCGACTACCCCCACCGGGACGGCACCTGGCCCTTCTCCAGGAAGGCGATCGAGGAGCAGTTTCGGGACATCCCGGAGCCGATCGCGCGGAAGATGCTCTGGGAGAACGTCCGACGCGTCTACCGGATCGAGGGGTGACGGCGCTCGCCGGAAACGCGCGTCAGTGCACCGCGGCAGTCGTCGCACTGCGCTGGAACGTGCTGATCGACGAGCACGGGATGAGACGGTCCTTGATGAAGCCGCTGGCTTCGAAGGTGCGGACTTCCCCGGGCGCCATGTCGGACACGGTGAGGCCGGTGGTACCGATGACCTTGCCGCTCTCGTCCAGGGCCTGCCACTGCATCTTCAGGTCCACGGTCTTGTCCGCCGTGATGTTCTGTGCGGTGCCCCGCACGTGACAGCTGTTGCTGGAGAACGGGACCAGCGTCTCGTTCTGGATCACGACGACCGTGGAGGGATCGGCGACGGGCGTCGTCGACGACGAGGAGTCGCCGCCACAGCCGGCCAGGAGAAGTGCGAGCGCCGCCGCAACCGGAGGCCCGAGCCCGCCTGAAGTCCTGGGCGTTCGCAATCCCGTCGCTCTTTCGGTGGTACGCGGAAGCCGTCCGCGCCTGCAATCATAGCAGGCTGGGCGGCAATTGCCACCTCCAACGACCAGAAGCGCTTCCCCCTCGGGGCCGGAGCCATCGCACCCCCGTGTCCGCGCCGAGGGGCCTATCTGCCCATCAGGCCCGGCAGCGTCAGTACGATCCACGGCGCCGCGACGATGATCGCCAGCCGCACGCAGTCCGCGAGCACGAACGGCGTGATCCAGCGCCACAGGGTGGCGATCGGCGTCTTCAGCATCGACTGCACGACGAAGAGGCTCATCCCGACCGGCGGGGAGATCAGCCCGAGCTCCACCACCATCACGATGACCACGCCGAACCAGATGGGATCGAACCCCATGCCGACCACCAGGGGGAAGAAGACCGGCACCGTGAGGAGGATCATCGACAGCTCCTCGAAAAAGGTGCCGAGGACCACGTAGAGCACGCAGATCGCGGAGACGACGACCAGCGGCTGCACGCCGAAGCCGAGCACGAAGTCCTTCAGCGCGGCGGGCAGCCCCGCGAAGTTCATGAACTGCGAGAAGAGCAGCGCACCGATCAGGATCGCGAACAGCGAGCCGGTCGTCCGCGCGGTCTCGATGGCGCAGTCCAGGATCTCGCGGCCGCCGAGCCGCCCGCGCCACAGCACGAAGGCGAACGCCCCGGCCGCCCCGATGGCGCCCCCCTCCGTGGCGGTGAAGCCCCCGAAGTAGAGGCCCCCCATCACGAGGAGAAAGAGCAGCACCACCGGCCAGACGTGGGAGAGCGCCCGCAGCGCCTGCGCGAGAGGCACGCGCTCGGCCCGGGGTCCGGCGGCGGGGTTCCACCACACGAGCAGCTGAATAGTCGCCGCGTACAGCAGCACGGCAAGCACGCCGGGCGCGACGCCGGCGATGAAGAGCTTCGCGATGTCGGTGCCGGTCAGCACGCCGTAGATCACCATGATCACCGAGGGCGGAATCAGGATCCCGAGCGTGCCGCCCGCGCAGATCGCCGCGGAGGCGAGTCCCTCGTGGTAGCCAAAGCGGCGCATCGACGGATACGCGATCCGCGAGAAGGTCGCGGCGGTGGCGATGGCCGAGCCGCACACCGCGGCGAAGCCCGCGGACGCGAGCATCGTCGCCATCGCGAGCCCGCCACGCCGGTGCCCGATGAACGCATTGGCCGCGTCGTACAGGTCCCCGGCGATGCCCGAGCGGGCGATGAACGTGCCCATGAGGAGGAACATCGGCACGACCGAGAGCTCGTAGCTCATCGTGTGCGACACCGGGATCTGGCTCAGGAGGGCGAGCGCGGGCGCGAGCCCGATGATCGAGACCAGCCCGGCGACGCCCACGAGGATCATCGCGAAGGCGATGGGAACGCCGAGGAGGAGCAGCGCGAACAGCGCGCCGAAGCCGAGCGACGCCGCGTGCCATGCGGTCACAGCGGCGCCCCGCCGATCTCGTCGGCGCGCTCGTCACCGCCGCGCGCCGCGTGCCGGGCCGCGGCGAGGAAGGCGATCACCGCCACCGCGCTCAGCGCCGCCATCGCCCAGGCCACGTAGCCGCGCAGCACCCCGGTGACGAGCAGCTTTTCGCCGGTCGAGACCAGGTGCGCGGCGCGGGCGGCGATCCGCCACGTCATCACCGCCATGACCGCCGCGCACAGGAGGTCACCGGCCACCGCCTGCCAGCGCCGCACCGCGGGCGGCAGCCGCGCCTCCAGCAGGTTCACCGTGATGTGCTCCCGGCGGCCGGCGGCCAGCGAGAGGCCGGCGAAGATGACCAGCGCCATGGCCATCTCGGTGACCTCGAACGCCCCCGGGAGCGGCCGGTTGAGGAAATAGCGACCCGCCACGTCCACCGTCGTCACCGCCATCATGAGCAGCACGAGGACGCCCGGAATCGCCGAGAGCGCGTAGCGCAGCCCCCCCGCCGGGCGCGGCGCGGCGCCGGGGGCGCGCTCCTGCGTCACGCGGGTCGCCTCGCGGGGGGTGTCGAGCAGCCGTGCCCCGCCCCGGCGGAGGGCGCCGGGGCGGGTTCAGAAGAGGTCAGAGGACGTTGACGCGCTTCGCCGCGCGATAGCGCTCGGCCATCGCCAGGGCGTAGGCCATGATCTCGTCCCCGGGCAGGCCCTTCTTCTTCGCCTCGGCGAGCCACTCGTCGACGAGCGCCTGGAGGGCGGTCTTGATGCGCGGACCGTCGGTCTCGGGGAGCGTCGAGAAGCGGACCCCGGCGCGCTCGAGCGCGGCCCGGCCGACCTGGTCGCCGCTCGTCCACGCCCAGGCGGCGTTCAGGGCCACCGCCAGCCCCGAATGGCGCTCGATCGCCTCCCGCTGCTTCGCGGTCAGCGCCGCCCACTTCCGCTCGTTGATGCCGACCCAGAACGTGTCGGTGTAGAGCAGCCCGCCGGGGATCCTGTTGGTGTTCTTGATCGCCGGCGTGATCTTGAAGAACTCGATGGATTCGAGTGGAAACGTGATCCCGTCGGCGACGCCGGACATCATCGCCTGCTGCGCCTCGGTGGGCGGCAGCTGCACCGGCGTGCCGCCGAGTGCGCCGATGATGCGCCCGGTGATGGCGCTCCCCACCCGGATCTTCTTGCCCCTCAGGTCGTCGATGGTCTTGAGGGCATCGCCGCGCATGTGGATGTACGGCTCGGAGTGCACCCAGGTGCCCAGAACCCGCACCCCCTTGTGCTCGCCGTAGCGGTGCCCGTACCGCGAGAACGCGAGCCACGAGGCCGCGGACCCGCCCCACGGGTCGGGTGACATGAACGGAAGCCCCATCACCTCCGTCATGAGGAAGCGCCCCGGGTTGTGCCCGAGCACGCCCCACCCCAGGTCCACGGCGCCGCTGGCCACGAAGTCGTAGTACTCGGGCGGCCGGCCGACGGCGCTCGGCATGATGTCGAACTTCAGGGTGCCGTCGGCATCGGCTTCGATGGCCTGCACCCAGGGCCGGAGGATCCCCGCCGGAATCAGATGATGCATCGGCACCCAGTTGCCCACGCGCAAGCTCGTCGTCTGCGCGCGAGCCGTCCGGCTCGTGAGGATCGCGGGCCCGGCCACGGCCAGCGCCGCAGCGGTCTTCAGGGCAGTCCTGCGAGTGACCATGGGCTCCTCCTTGGCAGGCGGCCGATGGGGACGCGCCGCGCGTCGGATGGCGGCACCTGGAGCGTAGCGCACCCCGAGCCGGGGATACAAGCGTAGAATCCCTGCGAGGCACCCCGCACGGCCATGATCCTCGTCGAGCACGGCTGCATCGTCACCGTGGACCCGGAGCGTCGCATCCTCCTCGACGGCTCCGTGCTCGTGGACGGGCGCGACATCGTTCAGGTCGGGCGGGCGGCCGACGTCCGGCCTCCGCGGCCGCCGGACCGGGTCATTGACGCCCGCCGGGCCGTCGTCCTGCCCGGGTTCGTGGACACCCACGTCCACCTCTCCGAGCACGTGACCCGCGGGCTGCTCCGGGACGACATCCCCGTGGACCGCTACCTCCCCGACTGGTTGATCCCGCTCTACTCGGTGATCACGCCCGAGGAGGAACGCGATTCGGCCCTGCTGGCGTGCCTCGAGATGATCCGGACGGGCACCACCACCTTCTGCGAGGCGGGGACGCTCTTCGACGTCGCGGCCGTCGCCGAGGCGGTCGAGCCGGTGGGGATGCGCGCGATCCTGGGGCGCTGGACGTGGGACCTGGTGTCCGGCCCCGGGCGGCTCCGGCAGACCACCGCCGACGGCCTCCGCGCCAACGAGGCCATGCTGGCCGACATCCACGGGCGCGCGGGGGGGCGGATCGGCGCCTGGCCCCTGCTCCTGGGCTTCGGCACCTGCTCCGAGGCCCTCGTCCGGGGCGCCAAGGCGCTGGCAGACCGTCGCGGGGTCGGCTGGGGGATGATGCACTTCGCCTCGCACCCCTCGCGGCAGACCGCCGATCGGATCCCGCTCGCCCAGCTCGATGCCTGGGGGGTGCTGGCGCCCAACACGAAGCTCAGCCACATGGTGTACGTCGACGACGACGACATCGCCCTGCTGGCGCGGCGGGGCGTGAAGATCTCCCACTGCCCGACGGCCGGCCTGAAGCACACCAAGGGGCTCGCCGCCCACGGCCGCTTCGCCGAGATGCTCGAGCGCGGCGTGTGCGTCTCCCTGGGCGGCGACAGCGGCAACGGCTCGAACCACTTCGACATGCTGCGGATGATGTCCCTCGCGGCCACCCTCTACAAGGACAGTCACCTGGACGTGCGGGTCCTGCCCGCCGAGCAGGCGCTGGAGATGGCGACCATCCGCGGCGCCGAGGCTCTGCTGCTGGACCGGGAGATCGGCTCCATCGAGGTCGGCAAGCGCGCCGACCTCGTGCTCTACGACCGGGATACCCCCGAGTGGCGCCCGCTGCTCAACCCCGTCAACAACCTGGTCTACAGCGCCAGCGGGGCCAGCGTGCGGACCGTGCTGATCGACGGCCGCATCGTGCTGGACGAGGGGCGGATCACCACGGTCGACGAGCGGGCGATCTACGCGGGGATCGAGGCCGCGGCCCGGGAGCAGGTCGCCCGCGCCGGCCTCCGCGTCGAGAGCAGGTGGCCGCTGATCCCGTGAGGTCCGCGGACCCGATCAGGCGGCGCGGGTCACGACGCGCGGGCGCGAGGGATCGGTGGTAGGCGGAAGAGGAGTCGAACCTCTGACCTCAGCCTTGTAAGGGACTCGAACTCGCCTGTCGCGGCGCGGGGGTTGCGCACCGGCTGCCACGGCTCGCTGCCATTCGGTTGACACGTGGCCGCCCGTCCGGCAGGCTGATCGGGGATGCTGCGCACATACCTCGATTCGTCCGCCTACGGGCACATCGACAGCGGCGAGATTCCGCCTGAGGACGTGGCCGCGTTCCGCGACGCGGTTAATCGCGGCCACATTGTCGCCCTGCTGAGTATTGCGGACGTCGAGGAGCTGCTCGGGTCATGGGAGACCAACCGAGCGGCCGCCGTCCAAAGGCTTCGGCTGGCGCGCGACCTCGTCGGGTTCGACAGAATGCTCAAGCCGCCGGCCGACCTGCTGGAGGACGCCATCCGCGCGTACGCCAATGGTGTTGAGGCGCCGGCTCCAATCGCGCCTGGGCGGGTCCGCCGATTCCTTGCCGGCTCACTGAACCGCATCGCCGGCGGAAGCTCGCGCCTGGCATCTGAGGTGTCGGAGATCATCACCGACGTACGGAATCAGAAGGAGTCGTTTCACCAGGCGATGACGACCGCACTGGAACGGACCCGAGCCGACCTGGGGCGGAAGAGCTACACCCGTGAGGAGCGCCGGGCACTGACGTTCGAGGTCTACTGGACGAAAACAGCGCCCTCCTGGGCCGAGGCATTCGCGGATCGCGTGGGCCTGGGTGAGGCCTGCCGGGCCCGCGGCCTCGACGGGCTGCTCGGCGTGCGCGCTGTCCGGATCGCAGTCGGCGCGGCGCTGTCGCTTGTGTTCTCGCAGGTCTGCGAGGGTTTCCAGCCGGAGCGAAACGACGGGTATGACTTGTGGCACGCCATCCAGGCGTCGGCCGCCGACGTCTTCGTGACCCGGGACACGCTGCTCGCGAACCGCCTAGCGCGCGTCCCTATCGACGGGTTTCGGGTGGTCACGTCCTTGCGGGAGCTGCTGCCCGAGCCGGCACCGGCTGATACCCACTGACCGCCTCGGCGGCGGCCCGGAGCGTCGGGTCGGTCACGGCCGCGTACCGGCGCATCATCCGCTCCGTCTTCCCACCCACCGAGTGCCATCCCGTGGTGCCGCAGGTCGTGGAAGGTGAAGTCCTTGAGCCCCGCCGCGCGCGCCGCCTTGCGGAAGACCCGGCTCACGTAGGAGCGGTCGTAGGGCCGACCGTCCGCGCCCGGGAAGACCCACTCGCTGTCTGGATGCGCTTCGAGCTGGCGCCGGACGAGCTTCTGCGCCTCGGCGCTCAGGATCACGAGCCGGGGCCCCGCCCTGGCGCGGGGCAGGAGCACTCCAGGTGGACCGACTCCCGCCAGAGCAGCCGGATCTCGCTCAACCGCATGAGCGTCAGCGCGGCGAGCTTCGCCATCTCCCGGAAGTTGAGCGCACAGCACTTGTTACTGAGCTACGCATAAGTAATAGAAGGCTCACACCCACGGGAGATCCGACGCGGTGATGCATGACCACAACCGCCTCTGGGACTGACGCAACCGCATGAGCGGGGGATGCAGCAGGTGCT
>Ga0114945_10001820_pt1 | contig 12943 bp, 6 predicted proteins | sample OV2TP3_FD_87194 | JGI IMG/M metagenome (GOLD analysis project Ga0114945, IMG submission 87194) | Hot spring microbial communities from Beatty, Nevada to study Microbial Dark Matter (Phase II) - OV2 TP3 | ecosystem: Environmental > Aquatic > Thermal springs > Hot (42-90C) | place: USA: Beatty... | reverse complement strand
TTCGACGGCCGGGAGTCTAAGGGCGGCTTGCAAACGGCGTCAATCGCCGCGCCGCGGAATTTCGCGGTTTCTTGCGGGTTTCCGCGCGGCCTGGGCGGTTAGGCATTGAAATCATGGAGTGAATCGACGGGCTGCCGGCCGTGCCGACGTCGCAGAAATCGGCGAAAAACCGCGCTTGGCCGCGGCCAATACCGCGATTTCCCGGCTTTTCCACGCGAATCCTGGGCCCGCGATTCGCCGACGAAATAGCCCGCCGACGCTGAGCCGGCGGGCGTTTTCGCGAACCCGCCGACGGCGCGGGCCCGGACTGCCGATTAATGGGTGACGATGCCGCTGACGTCGTCGTCGCTGTCGGACTTGGCGGCGGCAACGCTGGCCTCGAGCTCCGCCTGCTCGTCCCACTCTACCGGGATCGGCTGGCGCACCAGCGCGTGCTGGAGCACTTCGTCGACGACGGCCACGGTGACGATCTTCAAGGCCCGCTTGACGTTGTCCGGGATGTCCTCGAGATCCTTCTCGTTTTCCTTCGGGATCACTACCGCCTTGATGCCGCCGCGCAGCGCCGCCAGCAGCTTCTCCTTGAGGCCGCCGATCGGCAGCACGCGGCCGCGCAGCGTCACCTCGCCGGTCATCGCGATGTCGCGCTTGACGGGGATGCCGGTCAGCACCGAAACGATCGATGTCACCATGGCGACGCCGGCCGACGGCCCGTCCTTGGGCGTCGCGCCCTCCGGCACGTGGACGTGGATGTCCTTCTTGGTGAACACCGTCGGGTGGATGCCGAACTGGTGCGCCCGCGACTGCACGAACGACTTCGCCGCCTGGATCGATTCCGTCATCACGTCGCCGAGCTTGCCGGTGATCGTCATCTTGCCCTTGCCTGGCACAATCACCGCCTCGATCGACAGCAGCTCGCCGCCGACCTCGGTCCAAGCCAGACCGGTGGTGACGCCAACCATGTCGTCGAGCTCGATCTCGCCGAAACGGTACTTGCGGATGCCGGCCCACTTGCCGAGGTTGCGCCGGGTAATGCTGACGGTTTCGTCCTTTCCGAGCATGATATGCTTGATCGACTTGCGCGCCAGATTGGCGATTTCCCGCTCCAGGTTGCGGACGCCGGATTCGCGAGTGTAATAGCGGATCAGGTCGCGCAACGCCGAATCCGAGATTTCCCACTCGCCCTTCTTCAACCCGTGCTTCTTGATCTGCTTCGGGATCAGGTGCTGCTTGGCGATCTCCACCTTCTCGTCCTCGGTGTAGCCGGAAAGGCGAATCGTCTCCATCCGGTCGAGCAGCGCCGGGGGGACATTGAGCGTGTTCGCCGTGGTCACGAAGAACACGTCCGAGAGGTCGTAGTCGACCTCCAGATAGTGGTCGTTGAAGGTGTGATTCTGCTCCGGGTCCAGGACCTCCAGCAGCGCCGACGCCGGATCGCCACGCCAGTCGTGGCCCATTTTGTCGACTTCGTCCAACAGGAATAGCGGGTTCGACGACTTCGCCTTCTTCATGCCCTGGATGATCTTGCCCGGCATCGAGCCGATATAGGTCCGGCGGTGGCCGCGAATCTCTGCTTCGTCGCGCACGCCGCCCAGCGACATGCGGACGAAGTTGCGGCCCGTGGCGCGCGCGATCGATTGGCCGAGCGAAGTCTTGCCGACTCCCGGCGGGCCGACCAGGCACAGGATCGGGCCCGAAATCTTGTTGGTGCGCTGCTGCACCGCCAGATACTCGAGTATCCGCTGCTTGACCTTCTCCAGGCCGTAGTGATCGGCGTTCAGGATGTCCTCGGCCAGCCTGATGTCCTTCTTGACCCGGGTGCGTTTCTTCCACGGGATCGACAGCATCCAATCGAGATAGTTGCGGACCACCGTCGCTTCGGCCGACATCGGACTCATCGACTTCAGCTTCTTCAGCTCACCAAGCGCTTTTTCGCGGGCTTCCTTGCTGAGCTTGGTCTTTTTGATCTTGTCCTCAATCTCGGCGGCCTCGTCGCGGCCGTCCTCGGTTTCGCCAAGCTCCTTCTGAATCGCTTTGAGTTGTTCGTTCAGGTAGTATTCGCGCTGCGTCTTCTCCATCTGCCGTTTGACGCGCGAGCGGATCTTCTTCTCCACCTGCAGGACGCCGATCTCGGCTTCCATGTAGGAATAGACGCGCTCCAGCCGCTCGGCGACCGACTCCGTTTCCAGCAGCTCCTGTTTCTCCGAGATCTTAAGCGCCAGGTGCGAAGCGACCGTGTCGGCGAGCTTGCTCGCGTCCTCGATCTGGTTGATGGAGACCAGCACTTCGGGTGGGATCTTCTTGTTGAGCTTGATGTACTGCTCGAACTGGGTGACCACCGACCGGCTCAGCGCCTCCAGCTCCTGGTTCTTGCCTTCCGGCTGGGGGATCATCTGCGCCTCGACGATGAAGAATTCCGGGTTGTCGATGAAGCGCTTGATCTTTGCCCGCTGCACGCCCTCGACCAACACCTTCACCGTACCGTCGGGCAGCTTCAAGAGTTGCAGGACCGTCGACACCGTGCCGACGTCATAAATATCGGCCGCCGCCGGGTCGTCCTGGGTGGCGTTGCGTTGCGCGACCAGCAGGATTTGCTTGTCGTCCTTCATCACGTCCTCGAGGGCGCGCACCGACTTCTCGCGGCCGACGAACAGCGGCACGATCATGTGCGGGAACACCACGATGTCGCGGAGCGGAAGAACGGGGTAGTGGTCGGCTTGGTGCGTCACGTGCGGTCTGCCTTTTTCCAAGGGGTTACCAAAGTGGTCGGCCCAGGTCCTGAAAACGGAGTTTTGGTGGATGGATCGTCAACGTCCGGGGGACCTCCAGACAGAAATGGTCTCGTTCGGGGCGCCGTTCAAGGTTGCCGAAGGCGATTTTTCGGCCGCAAAACGACCCGTCAGGCGCTGCTTTCGACGTCCTCGTGCCGGTCCGAGTAGATATAGAGTGGGCTGGCGCTGTCTTCGGCGACCTCGCGGCTGATCACCACCTCCTCGACCCCCTCGAGCCCCGGCAGCTCGAACATGGTGGTGAGCAAGATGTTCTCCATGATCGAACGCAGGCCGCGGGCGCCCGTCTTGCGCTCCACGGCGCGTTCGGCGATGGCGACGAGGGCGTCGTCGGAGAACGTCAGCCGCACGTCCTCCATCTCGAACAGCCGTTGATATTGCTTCACCAGCGCATTCTTCGGCTTGGTCAGGATGTCAATCAGCGCCGCCTTATTGAGATCGTCGAGGGTGGCGACCACCGGCAGCCGGCCGACGAATTCCGGGATCAACCCGAACTTCAACAGGTCTTCGGGCTCGACGTCGCGCAGGATTTCGCCGGTGTCGCGGTCGTCCGGCGAGCGCACATCAGCGCCAAAGCCGATGGTCGTGCCCTTGCCCCGCGCCGAGATGATCTTTTCCAATCCGGAAAAGGCGCCGCCACACACGAACAGGATGTTGGTGGTATCGACCTGCAGGAACTCCTGCTGCGGGTGCTTGCGCCCGCCTTGCGGCGGGACGCTGGCGATCGTGCCCTCCATGATCTTCAATAGCGCCTGTTGCACGCCCTCGCCCGAAACGTCGCGCGTGATCGAGGGGTTGTCGGACTTGCGTGAAATCTTGTCCACTTCGTCGATATAGACGATGCCGCGCTGCGCGCGCTCGACGTTGTAGTCGGCAGCCTGCAGCAGCTTGAGGATGATGTTCTCGACGTCCTCGCCGACGTAGCCGGCTTCGGTCAGCGTCGTCGCATCGGCCATGGTGAACGGCACGTCGAGGATGCGCGCCAGCGTCTGCGCCAGCAGCGTCTTGCCGCAACCGGTCGGCCCGACCAGAAGGATGTTCGACTTCGCCAGCTCGACGTCGTTGTTCTTGGCACCGTGGTTGAGCCGCTTGTAATGGTTATGGACCGCCACCGAAAGTACTCGCTTGGCGTGGTCCTGGCCGATCACGTAATCGTCGAGCACGTTGCAGATGTCACGCGGCGTCGGCACGCCGTCGCCCGACTTCACGAGGTTGGTCTTGTGCTCCTCGCGGATGATGTCCATGCACAGCTCGACGCATTCGTCGCAGATGAATACCGTCGGGCCGGCAATAAGCTTCCGGACCTCATGCTGGCTTTTGCCGCAGAAGGAGCAATAAAGCGTATTCTTGGAGTCGCCGCCGGTGGCCTTACTCATGGTTTCTCCGTTCAGTAAACCGGCCCCCTCGTTGTTCCAATGTTACCTGCACGGACCCGGCGCGCCAATCCCCAATTCCCCCCGGGAATCCTGCGAATCGAAGCCTCCCGATTCGGGGACGATGGCGGCGGCGCAACACTCTCCGTTGCCCGCCTATAGCATGACCGATAATCGTTGTCGTTTCCTTAATCGTCCTGCTTTTTCTTGGCCTCCACGCTGTCGTCCTCGCCCACCGGCGGCCGTTCGACCACCACCTCGTCGATAAGGCCGAAATTCAGCGCCTCCTCGGGGCTCATGAAGCGGTCCCGCTCGACCGCCTCCTCGATGACTTTGATGGGCTGCTTGGTGTGCTCCACGTATATATGGTTAAGCCGTTCTCGGAGCTTGAGAATTTCGCGGGCCTGGATCTCGATGTCGGTGGCCTGGCCCTGGGCGCCGCCGGACGGCTGGTGCATCATGATGCGCGAGTTCGGCAGCGCGTAGCGCTTGCCCTTGGCGCCCGAGCACAACAGCAACGACCCCATCGATGCCGCCTGGCCGATGCAAACGGTGGAGACGTCCGGGCGGATGTAACGCATGGTGTCATAAATCGCCAACCCGGCCGTCACCACGCCGCCCGGAGAGTTGATGTAGAACGCAATGTCCTTCTTCGGATTCTCCGATTCGAGGAACAGCAACTGCGCGCACACCAGGCTGGCGACGTGGTCGTCGATGCCGCCGGTGACGAAGATGATTCGCTCCTTCAACAGTCGCGAATAAATGTCGTAGGCGCGTTCGCCCCGGTTGGTGGTCTCGACGACCATCGGGATGAGGTTGCTCATGGCAGGATGGACCGGATCGCTCATGGACGGAACTTTCCCAACTGTGGTTGCGGCTGGCGCGCCCGTCAGCCCGTCTTCGCCTTCTTGGCCGGGTTCTTCGTCGGCTTCGCTTTGACTTTGGTCTTGGCCTTGCCCTTGGATTTCGTCCTGCCCTTCGGCTTGGCGGCGGTGTCCTCTTCCATGGCCTTCATCAACTCAGCCATGGTCGCCTTCCTGTCGGTTACGCTTGCCAGCTCAATAATGAAGTCGACGACCTTTTCCTCATACAGCGGCGCCGTCAGTTGCTGCATGGCGCCGGGCGTATTCTTGAAATGATCCATCACCTCTTTCTCGTGGCCCGGATGGCGGCGGGCCTCCAGCATCATCTGGCGGTTGAGTTCTTCCTGGCTGATCTGGATGTTGTTGGCGCGGCCGACCTCGGACAGCAACAGGCCCAGGCGCACCCGACGCTCGGCGATCTGCCGGAACTCTTCCTTCTGCTCGTCTTCGGACATGCCCGCCGCCTCATCGCCGGCACCGCCGCCGGCCTTTTTCTGCTCCTCATATTGCTTCCAGATCGATTCGAACTCCTGTTCGAGCAGCTTTTCGGGAATCGCAAAATTGTGCGCGTCGGCAAGCGCGTCCAACAGTCTGCGCTTCAGCAGCATCCGGCCAAGCCCGCGGAACTCGCGCTCCTGCTCGTCCTTGATCACCGTCTTCAGCGCCTTCAGGTCGGCCGTCCCGAGCTTCTTAGCCAGCGCGTCGTCGATCGCCGCCGGTGCGTTTTCACGAAGTTCCTTGATGGCGACGTCGAAGGTGGCAGCCTTGCCGGCCAATTCCTCGGCGCCATAGTTCTGCGGGAACGTCACCTTGACATCCACCGCGTCGCCGGCCTTGACGCCGATCAACTGATCTTCGAAGCCGGCGATGAAAGTGCCGGAGCCGAGTTTCAATTCGTAGCTTTCCGCCTTGCCGCCGGGGAATTCCTCGCCACCGATGCGGCCGACGAAATCGATGATCAGGGTGTCGCCCTTCGCCGCCGCGCGGTCTTCCTTGATCGGCGTCGTCGTGCCGTGGGCCTGGGCGAGATTGGCGAGCGCCTTGTCGACGTCGGCGTCCCTGGTCTCCGGTATCAAGCGCTGCAATTTGATCTTCGAGAAGTCTACCGGCTCGATTTCTGGCAAAAGATCGACGGCAATCGTGTATTCGAGATCGCCGCCGTCCTTGAACGAGGTGATCTCGATCTTGGGCTGGGTCGCCGGCCGCAGTCCCTTCTCGGCCAACGCCTGGCGTGACGAATCGTTCACCGCACGCTCCAGCACCTCGCCCATCACCGACGGCCCGTACTTCTTGCGCAGCACTTCAACCGGAACCTTGCCGGGCCGGAATCCCGGCAGGTGCGCGGTGCGCGCCAGTTCCCTCAGCCGTACGCTGATCTTTTCCTGGATCTCGCGAGCCGGCAGGGCGACATGGAATTCGCGGCTCAACCCTTCTGACTTGGTTTCCGTGACCTGCATGGCTCCCGACCGCGTTGTGACCGTCAAAACCCCCGGATTTCCGGCCTTTCGGCGGCAACCCGATTCGACCGTGTATATCCCGCGGCTGGCGATCCGGCAAACATTCTGGTGCGGGCGGAGGGACTCGAACCCCCACGACTTGCGTCACAGGCTCCTAAGACCTGCGCGTCTACCAATTCCGCCACGCCCGCGGAACCCGTCCGTCCGGCTCCGGAATCGCACGCGGGGCCTGAACTCTAGCCACTGGACCCGGGCTGTCAATTATGACCGCCCCCAGCCGCCGTCCGAAGTCGAGCCACGATGTCAACCTTTCACAACCCCGCGCAACGCCGACGACAGCTTGACCTTGCCTTCCGAGGTGTAGGCCTCGTGGTTGTCCTCGACGCGGCCGAGATCGTAGAGGTAGTTCAACATCATGCCGGCCGACTTCTGGCGACCCTTCGGCGATAGGTCGGCTTTCCAATTGAGCCGTTCGATGCTGGCGCCGTTCGACAGGTGGAAATGGGCGACCGGGTCGAGGGCGCGGCCGCCACCTCCCTTCTCCTCGGCGACGTAGCGCACGCACAGCCGCATCAGCGGCTCGCGCATCGCCGCCGACGCGGTGGCGTCGTCGAGCCAGGCGGTGCCGGCCAGCAGCGTCTTAAACGCGCCCTTGGCGCCGGAGGTGCGGCCGGCAATCGCGCTGAGGGCCTTGCGCTCCCGTTCCGTCAGCAGGTTCGGCTCGCCCTCGGCCAGCCGGCGTTCCAGCCAGCCCATGAATCCCGGAATCGGCGACAGGGTGGCGAACGTCCTCAGCCCCTTGAACTCCGCTGATAGCGCATCGGCCACCCGCTTGATCAGAAAATTGCCGAAGCTGATCCCGGCGAGGCCTCGTTGGGCGTTGGAAATCGAATAGAAAATCGCGGTGTCGGCGGTACGCGGATCGGTAACCGGAGCATTTTCGTCCAGCAACGCCTGGATATTGTCGGCGAGCCCGTTGACCAGCGCCACTTCGACGAAGATCAACGGCTCGTCGGGCATCCGCGGATGGAAATAGGCGAAGCAGCGGCGGTCGGAATCGAGCCGGTTCTTGAGATCGTCCCAGCTCGCGATGGCGTGCACCGCCTCGTAGGCGATCAGCTTCTCCAGCAATGCGGCCGACGCGGTGTTCCAGGTGATCCGCCTGAGCTCCAGGAAATCAACATCGAACCAAGTCTTCAGCAGCGCCTTCAAGTCCTGCTCGAGACCAGCCAGCGCCGGATGATGTGATTTGATTTTCAATAGCTCGGCGCGCATGTCGACCAGGAACTTGACGCCGTCGGGAAGCGCGTTGAATTGCGTCAGCAGCCGCACCCGAGGCGCGTCCAGCGCCCGCCGCAACGCCGCCTCGGCCTTGTGCCGCGCCTTGTCGCCGCTGGCGGCGCGCAGCTCCTCCACAGCGGCGTCGACTGTGGTGACATCGACATCAAAATCGCGCGCAAGAACCTCCAGGAACCGACGTCGACCCTTTTGATCGAGCGCCAGGTAGACGTGGCCGAGGGCGGCGGCGCGAGCCCGCGCCGAGACCTCGCCGCCGCGGGTCGCCAAGCATGCCCGCATCTGCTCGCGTAGCGGCTTGAGGTCGTCATCGGGCAGCTCGGGCCGCGAACTGGCGGCCGAGGCGTCGTAGGACGACCCGGCGATGGCGCGCCAGGCGCCTTTGAGGTTGCGCAGCGTGCGGTCGAGGAACCCGGCCTTTCTGCCGGCCGTCGCTTCGCTGCGCGGGCTTTCGTGGTTCATCGCATAAACATCGGCCGGCCGGCCGGATGATGCAAGTCACCGGTCTGCGGTTTGCCGCAATTCCTTCAACAAATTCGGCAGCTCCCCGGGCAGATCCTCGGCGATTAGGCCGGCACCGATCCGTTCGGCCAGCCGCCCGTGCAACCACGCGCCCGCCGTGCCGGCATCGAAGGCATCGAAGCCTTCGGCCATTAAGCCGAGCGCCATCCCGGCCAGCACGTCGCCGGATCCGGCGGTGGCCAGGTCCGGCGTTCCGCTGGCGTTGATCGCCGCCCTGCCGTCAGGGGCGGCAATCACTGTGTCGGCGCCTTTCAGCAGCACCACCGCGCCCGACAACCGTGCCGCCTTGCGGGCGCGGGTCAGCTTGTCCCCGTCTACGGCGAACAGCCGCTTGAATTCGCCTTCGTGCGGCGTCAGCAGACACAGCCCGTCGGTCGAATGCCATATCGCCCGGAATAGCCGCTCGGGATCGCCGGCGAAGGACGTCAAGCCGTCGGCGTCGACGACCACCGCCTTGCCGCTTTCGAGGGCGGCGACGACGCGCGCCGCCGTTTCCTCGGACACACCGGCGCCCGGCCCGATCAACGCCGCGTTCTTGCGCTTGTCGGCGAGCAACGCGCGGAACGCACCGTCGTCAGGGATCGCCTTGACCAAAGTTCCCGGTTCCTCGGCCGCGTAAATGGCGAACGCCTCCGGCGGCGCGGCGATGGTCACCAGGCCCGCCCCCAGTCGCCGCGCCCCCATCGCCGCCAGCCGCGCCGCCCCGGTCATCTCGGCGCCGCCGACGATGACGGCGTGGCCGCGGCTATATTTGTGCGCCTCGGCACGCGGCCATGGGAATCGCGCCAGCCACAACTCGGGTCCGTTGACGAAGGTGTTGGGCTTGATCTTGGCAAGCACGCGTTCGGGAATGCCGATGTCGGCGACGATCAACTCGCCGCGCAGTTCGCGGCCGGGCAGCAGAAAGTGGCCCGGCTTCGGCCGAAAGAACGTGACCGTGACCCGGCATTTCGGCGCCGCACCCATAATGGCGCCCGTATCGCCGTGGACGCCGCTCGGGATGTCGACGGCGACGCAGTCGAGCTTCAGCGTATTGACGTCTTGCACGACAGCCAGCGTCGTGCCGTCGAGGGCCCGCGTCAGGCCGGCTCCGAACAACGCGTCGACAACCAGTGGCCGGCCGTCAAGCACCGCCGCGGAGAGTTGCTCGACGTCGCCGCGCCAGCGCTTTGCGTTGGCGGCCGCGTCGCCCTTCAGCGCCGCCGACTCGCCGAGCAGCGCTATCCGCACCGGCCATCCGGCGTCGACGAGCAGCCGCGCCACGACGAAACCGTCGCCGCCGTTGTTGCCGGGGCCGGCGAGCACCGCGATCGGCCGCTTTTGCCAGCGTTCGACAATTGTGGCGACGACGGCGGCACCGGCGGCTTCCATCAGCTCGACGCTGGCGACGCCGGCGGCGGCCGCGGCGGCATCGGCCCGGTACATTTCCTTGACGGTCAATAGGACGTTGTCGGCCATTTCTCGTCCGCTGTCGGAGGCGCGACGATCCGGGACGAAGCCGGCGCGCCGGCTGTCACCCTACCCGCTTCATCGCTTTGCTGACAACGATCTGGAATGCCAATCCGAATGGCTTCGCCTGCCGACGGCCAGTGGCGGCGGCCGGTGGTTGGTGATAATGTCCATATAAAACGAAAGATGTTTACTTTTAAAGCATTAGGGAAACCTTGAGGGTGAAGCCGCGTCTTCGTTATCTACTCACCGTCGCGTTCATCATCATCGCCACGGTGCCGGTGCTGATGCTCGGTCTGTGGGTTGAAGAGACGGCGATGGAAAACGAGATTTCCGCCGTCTCGGAGAAACACCTGCTGCTCGCCCGCAACATCACCGCGGCGCTCGATCGTTACGCCGAGGACGCCAAGGCGGCCTTCGAGTTTTTCGTCCAATCGCGAAACGCGCAGCCGCTATCCGATGCCGCCGTCAACCTCGCCAAGCGCATCGGCTTCCGTCACTTTTGCATCGTCGACGGCGATGGACGCGTGCAATTCCGAATCAACGGTCTTGCCGAAGTCGGCGACCGCGTTTCGCCGCAAACTTTGAGGCGTCTCGATCCGTTCATCGGCGAGGCGCCGCAATTCAGCGACGTCATCGCCGACGGGCGTGGGAATCCGGCCCTGTTCCTGACCCAGCGTCTCGGTCCCGACCGGATCGCCATCGGCACGCTCGCGCTCGATTACATTCGCCAGGTGCAGAGGAGCATCGCGTTCGGCCGCAAAGGCCATTCGGCGATCGTCGACCGCCGGGGCAACGTCCTCGCCCACCCGCGATCCGACTGGCAGCAGCAAATGAAGAACCTCGCCGCGCTCGAGCCCGTGGCCCGTATGATCGCCGGCGAGACCGGAGTCGTCAGGTTTTTCTCGCCGGCGGTCAATAAGGACATGATTTCCGGCTATACCGTGGTGCCGAGCACCGGCTGGGGCGTGATGGTGCCGCAACCGATCGAAGAACTTGAGGAGCACGTTGGCGGCGTCAAGCGCATTGCCGTCACACTGATTGCCCTGGGGCTGATTGTTGCGGCGGCGATGAGCTGGATCGTATCCGGCCTGCTGGTGCGACCGATTGAAGCGGTGATGCGAACCGCCCGCGGGATCGCCGACGGCAATCTGGAATCGCGGGTTCCCCGCCATACCCGATTTGCGCCGCACGAGTTCGTGGAGCTCGGGAGCGCGTTCAATGCCATGGCGCGCGATGTCGCCACCGAGATGATCCAGCGGCACCGGGTCGAAAAAGAGCTCCGTCAGGCGCGCGATGAGTTGGAGCAGCGTGTCGCAGCGCGGACGCAGGCATTGACCGAGGAGATCGTCGAGCGCATGCGTGTCGAGGAGGACCTGCGCCGCCTCGCCAGCGCCGTCGAACACCTCTCGGAGACATTCGCGCTTTACGGCCCCGACGACCGACTGATCATGTGCAACAAGGGGTTCCGGCTGCTCAACCAGGCAACCGCCGAAACCACGGTGCCCGGTGTCACCTTCGAGGATCATCTCAAGGCCTTGGTGGCGAAAGGCCTTGTGCCGGAGGCGATTGGACGAGAGGAAGAGTGGGTCCGCGACCGCATGGAGCGGCATCGCAATCCCCAGGGCCCATTCGAGCTGTCACGCCAAGGCGGGATTTGCAATCTCGTTTACGACCAGCGCATGCCCGACGGCTCGACGGTTACCATTTCGCTCGACATCAGCGACCGCAAGCGCGCCGAGGAAGCGGTCCGCAAGAGCGAACAAAGGCTTCGCGGCGCCATTGCAAGCCTGCAGGAGGGCTTCGCACTCTACGACGCCGACGACCGCCTAGTCGCCATGAACGAGGTATACCGGCGGACCAGCCCGGCCGCCGAGGAAATTCTCAAGCGCGGCGGCACCTTCGAGGACGTGATTCGCGCCAACGTCGGGCGCGGCATCATCGCCGAGGCGAAGGGGCGCGAGGAGGCGTTCATCCAGGAGCGGCTCTTCCAGCATCGCAATCCAATGGGGCCGATCATCCGCCGGTTCCTGGACGGCGGCTGGTACATGATCAAGGAAGTGCGCACTCCCGAAAGAGGTATCGCGCTGTCGTTCATCGACATCTCGGAGTTGAAGCGCGCCGAGGAGGCGCTCCGTGAAAGCCGGCAGCGCTTTAAGGATTTCGCCGAGATCGCGTCCGACTGGTTCTGGGAAATGGACGAAAGCTTGCGATTCACTGAGTTTTCCGGCCGCAATTACAAGGTCACCGGCTACCGGCCATCCGATCTCATCGGCAGGAAACGCGGCGAGATCGCCGCCGAAAGCCTGGGCGACCCGCGATGGCAAAGGCACTTTGCCGATCTCGAGGCACGCCGGCCTTTCCACGATTTCCGCTATTGGATGACGACGCCGAGTGGCCGTCTTTACATCAGCGTTAGTGGCAAGCCGGTGTTCGACGGCGTGGGGAATTTCAAGGGCTACCGCGGTACCGGCACCGACATTACCCGCCAGATCAAGGCCGAGGAGGGGCTGCGCGAAGCGAAGGAGGAGGCCGAGCTGGCCAACCGCGCCAAGACCGAGTTTCTCGCCAACATGAGTCACGAGCTACGCACGCCGTTGAACTCGGTAATTGGGTTCTCCGACATCCTGAAGAACGAGTCTTTCGGCGTCATCGACAATCCCAAGTACCGGGAATACATCGGCGACATCAACGATTCCGGCAAGCACCTGCTGAACCTGATCAACGACATCCTCGACGTGGCGAGGATCGAGCGTGGCCTGATGGCGTTGAACGAGCGCAAGCTTGACGTGCCGCTGCTGATATCGTCCTGCCGTCGGCTGGTCAGCGATCGTGCCGCATACGCCGGCGTCGCGTTGTCCACCGACATGTCCAAATCGCTGCCGGCGCTGTTCGCCGATGAGCTCAGGACCAAGCAGATTCTCCTCAACCTGCTCAGCAACGCCATCAAGTTCACGCCGAAGGGCGGCAGCGTTGCGTTGCGGGTGGCGGTCGACACCGACCAGCGGTTCCGGCTGTCGGTCGCCGACACCGGCATCGGCATTGCGCCGGAGCACCTTCAGGCAGCGCTGTCGGACTTCGGCCAGGTCGACGGGTCGCTGACCCGCAAGTACGACGGCGCCGGTCTCGGACTGCCGTTGTCGAAGAAGCTGGCCGAGCTGCACGGCGGCGAGTTGGTGATCGAGAGCCGGCCCGGC
>Ga0114945_10001817_pt1 | contig 12956 bp, 11 predicted proteins | sample OV2TP3_FD_87194 | JGI IMG/M metagenome (GOLD analysis project Ga0114945, IMG submission 87194) | Hot spring microbial communities from Beatty, Nevada to study Microbial Dark Matter (Phase II) - OV2 TP3 | ecosystem: Environmental > Aquatic > Thermal springs > Hot (42-90C) | place: USA: Beatty... | reverse complement strand
ACCATGCCTTATCTAAATCAGAAAATGATTTCCTGATTTATTTTATACGTAGATATCCTAGATTTCATCAGAAATACTTGGGATAAAAAAGGCGCTCCTGCCGGGACTTCCACCAATTGCTAAGACTTGTGAACAAAGTGAGCAAGGGGGACTTCCTAAGGAATGTCACCCAAAGCTCCAAATGCCTTATCATTTGTTTTGAACCCGGGTCTCGGCCTTACCCTATCTTAAATATAAAATTCGAGAGGGCCGAATGATTGGCCGCTACACTACAGGAGCGTTGTGTAGGGTATACAACCTAGCAAATTATTGAGAAGGCTTTTATTAAGTTTGTGTTATTAGAAGATTAATACTATATTCAAATATAGCAAAGTTAGACTAAATCTTTAAAAACAAAGGAACATATTCTATTATATATGAAAGGACTTTACAAGAGAGGGAGTGAAGTAGCATTATTTTTATTGATATATGGTAGTACCTACTATTTTATGAAACCTACAATCCAACCAATAGTAAACGATTTAAACTTAGTTTTAGGTATCACTAGTCCTGGATTTACTGAAGATTCTAGAAAACGATATATTGACACTTTAAACCAATTTGCAGAAAAAAATAGAAGTAGTACAAGAAATTATCAAACAGCTTTAGATCTAATGTTAAAAATGGCACAGCATGAAGTACAAGAGGATATAAGAGTAGGTAAATTCAGAAATCTAGAAGATATTCCTGATTTTGATAGGGGTTAAAAAAACTTAGAAATAAATCATAATTTTACAACACTACGGAGCAAACAAATCCATTTCCTTATTCCAATCTCCAACAAATAGTTTTTTATCTTCTCTTTCTTTATTATGTTTCATTTTCTACTTCCAGTGTTGATTCTTACTATTAAGCCCAGCCGCCTCTCTTAATTACTTAGTTCTTTTAGCTTACCTCATAAACTATACTAACAGATGCAGAAACATCTAACTTCTCAGGACTTATTACTGTTTCAGCTGCAACAGCTTTTTCTAAGAAAGCAGTTCTTGGAAATTCAAATGGCTGATAATAAAAGTTGGACTCTGAAATGCTAATTGGCTTTCTTAATCTTACTCCTAGATTATTTGCTAGTGCAACTGCTTTTTCTTTTGCATCATTTGATGCTAAAATCATTGCCTGCTGTTTCACTTCTTTCTCTTTTGCCTTTGTCAACCCAAATAAGACTCTTTCAATATCATTAGCTTCATTATCAATAGAAATATCAATGATCCTTCCAGCCTTATCCAAATCCTCAGTAGTTACCTTTAATATATTAACCACTTCATAGCCAACTAATACTTGCTTTGACTTTCTAATATTAACCTCAATAATGTCCTCATATTCATATTTAGGATAAATGGAAAATTGAGATGTTTCTATATCACTATCTCTGATACCTTCCTTCTTTAATGTATCTATAACATTAGCTGTTATTTCACTGTTTTTATCTCTTGATTGCTGTGCAGTTTCCTCTAGAGTAACAATATTAACATAAACCTCTGCCTTATCAGGCTCAACAGTAAGAGTAGAACTTCCAGATACACTTAGCTTATTCTTATCCTCTATTGATTTTGTCTTTATGCCTATAGCAAGAACTAATGCAATAATAACTAGCCCAATTGCAAGAATGGTTGAGAGATAATTGGATTTTTCCATCGTGCAAAGAGAAATAAAGTTTCTTTAAAAATGTTGCTAAAATATGAAGGGACTGCTATCAATCCTCTCAGTAATTAAATTTTCATGAACATGCAGCAACTGCCTTCTCTGCATCGGTAATGAGACCTCTTCTATAGATATACATCTCCCTATCCAATGTTCTTTTTGCATCTTCTACCTGAATTGAAGACCAAGTAAAGTCAGTAAGCCTTGGAGGATACATTCTAACTATAACATCTGGCGTGCACCATACAGAAACTACAGGAAAGATATGTGCAAACAGTGCGTTATCATAACTGTAGATAAGTATCAAATGAGACTCGTAGAGCACTTTTTTTCCCTGAACAGTTTCTTCTTCAAATGTCGGCTCATACGTATAGTTGGCATCAATCCAATCAGGCTCATAAAGCTGATAATAATCAATCTCTTCTTTGACAAGTACATTATTATTTCTGACATCCAAGTCAAAACTCCTTCTTATAAAATCACTGAAATTATTATAGTAGTAGAGATAGTTATAGATTTTCTTGATTTTCCAAATATACATTCTTGTAGGAGATGATTCATAGACTTCAAAAAGATTCTCAAAGTCAGTTACATTTCCACGCTCTTGTATTTTGAAAGTGTATAGTGTCTTATTTGTTGAGAAAGCGTTGCTAATCCTGTCATGGACATCTTTAATGGTCAAGTTAGCCTGTTTTTCAGGCTGTCTTGTCTCTTCAGTTTCTTCAACAGGTTCAGTTTCTTGTTCCAGAGAAATATCATCCTCACTTGTAATTTCCCTGGATTCATATTGGTCACAAATTGAGTTGCCATTCGCATCAGTACAGCATTCGCCAGCAACAAGGATATTAGGAGCCTCACATTGAGGTGCAGCTACAGCTCCACTAAGTTTATCTCGTGGTGTTTGTGATTTTGATGAACAGCCAACTCCTAAAATTAGAATTACAAAACATAGGAAATATAATGTGTATCTTCTCATTGTCTCATTCTCCTAGAGTTTGGTTTAACTTCTCACCTTCTTTTAACAGCTCGGTATAACCAATCCACTCAATCTTCTCTGAAAATTCATAAAATATCTTTAGGTCTGCATCTGTAATAATAAGCCATACATAATACAATGTATCAGGAGGCATCCTATCGTTAAAGAGCTTGATATCCTCAGTTTTGTTCATATTTAGCATATATCCTCCTGTCTGTGGTTCCACCAGTACAGCATGCTTAATGCTCCCATATACATCATGTGACGCAATGATTGGTGCAGCAGTTAAGGCATTTACACAATGGCCCCCAAGCTGGTTACCTAATGCCCTTGGATGAAATAGCCCACACAGCACATACATATACTGTCCACTAAGTTTTTCATTCATATCTTCTGTTGAAGTAGTGATATTCTCTCGTTTGTATCCTCTCTGCTGACATTGCTCAAAGAGGTAGTTATATTCAGCCATAAATAAAAGAGAAAAGTCTTCACAATCTCCTCCCTTAAAGGTATCTATAAGCGACAGGTTAAGCATAAAATCCTCCTTTCTTATTGAGCTGGTGTCTTCAATGTATCGGATTCCATAATCATAATTGGTTTGGTAGATGCAAGACAAATCAATATGGCAGTTTGCATCTGTCTTTATGCAGGTACTGTTGAGCTTCTCTCTTGTCAAGTTGTATTGGTCAGAATTTTTTATATTACTGTTCTTGGCAAACCATTCCATAGCTTGTCTAACGCGCACATCAAAATCATGTAATTTGTCCAGTGACTGATCTATCTGCAATTCGATTTGCTTCATAGACTCATTCAATGATTTTGACTCTTTCTTAAGCAGCTGATTTGTTTTCCTTGCCTTATCATAGTCTGCCTTTAATGAATCATAATTCGCCTTTAGAGAATTATAATTAAGCTGCAAAGTCTGCAAAGTCTGTTTTGTAGCAACCAATTCCTGCTGGTTTGATGCTAATTTTGAATATAGAACAAAATAGACACTCCCTATAGTAATTAGGGCTATTGCTATTATAGAAATCAAGGAAATAACTAGGACCCTGCTGTTGCTCCCCATATAAGGCTAGAATACAACTTTATTTAAAAATATTTAGGCTAAGGTGATGTTATTGAAAAGTTCAAAATTGCTATCAATTTATGATCACATTTAAATTAAACATAGGACAGGAAGATTCCAAGTAGGAATATTAGCATTCTGCAATCTTTTTTGTTTGATGTAGAGTAAAAAAATGCATGGATTAGACAGTGAATAGTTTTGCACAGAATATGGTGAATTACTTTTTAAGCTCTATTAAGGCTTTCTTATGCTTCTCAAATATATTAGAATCTATATAGCCAAAAACTCCCTGCAAATCGTTTCTAAACTGAGCTGATGTTACTTTATCTTTAATTTTCTTAAATACCTTCTCAAAATCATATCTTTGAGCAAGTTCATTCTTAATCCATTCTTTGTTTTTGACATTAGGTAACAGCATAAATACATCTCTAATATCAGGAATTCTGGCACAAATAAACTTCATTACAATTAACGCGTCTATATTGATAATTCTTAATTTCAATGTTTCAGTAATTGTTTTACCCCTTAACTGCTTTATAGCCGAATTATGAAATATCCATTCAGCACTAAATTTACAATTACTTTGTCGATCAAAAACTTCTTTTATCAGAATATCCACACTTACCTTAAAATTTTTATCTATCTTTTTCTCATACCTTATAAACTTGCCAGTATATGATAATTTCTCATCAGCTATTACTTCTTTATAATCTAATTTATTAAGAATATTCCTAATCTTTCTAGCTTCTAACTCATCCTTTATAACAATATCGCAATCTACAGAAAAACGAGGTAGGGTATATGCATTAACTGCATAACCTCCTATGATTGCAAAATGAAATTTCTTAATCTCTTTTAGAGTTTCGAAAATCTCCTTTTCCCTAAATTGCAGCATGTCCATATTTATCTTTCATATAATTGTATGCATAGGCATACATTTCATTTTCTTTTGCAATCCTTAATGTCTCTTTTAAAGGTTCTACTTTTAATGATTCTTTTTCTTCTGGATGTAAGCTTTTAACAGGAATTAAAATGACAAATTCTCCGATGGTTGAACCTTTTTTAATATAATTAGGAATATTCCTCTTATTGAAGAACTCTCTCCAATACTTAATATCTTTCTTTAATACCTTGATAAAATAAGGAGATCTTTCTTTTCCTCTCTGGACATATGAAAAATCAGACCATATCTCAACAGCTGATAAATTTGTAAAAGCATAAGGCATTGTCGCTTCCTTCATTACTTCTGGAACTTTAAATTCTAATAATCCTTTCATAATCTTATCAGGCTCTACGCATCTATAAGTGTTTCTCGATTCTTTGGCTATCCATCCTGATTTTAATAATAAGGCAAAAATCTTCTTTTTCATAGACTGGCTTACAATCCAATCTAACTCAGACTGCTTAAAGGATTCTCTTAAGCCATACTTAGAGTAGAATAATGCATAGGCTCTCAAACAGTATTGTGGTATTTCATTAATCATAGTTACCTATTAGGTAACCAATAGTATATAAATGTTTCTGTTCTCAATTGAAAAAGAGTAAGGCGCCGGGACTGGCTTGTAAGCCTAGTTAAAACGCCCAATCTCCCACCATTTATTTTTCTGTCAAAAACCGTAATTTATGGATTTAGTGCATATTGCTTATCGCAATTCTCATCAGCGGTTTTTGAGCATGCTCGGAAATTTTCAATTTCCAACGTTTTTAGATAGAACAACAAGTATTTATTTTTAAAGGATTTTCGTCTAATTTTAGTTTAAACAAAAAATTGCAGAATGTTAATTCACCATTTGGTAAATTATGCCTTTTTGGTAAATTTACTGGAAGAGTTTATGCCTAAAACCGATAAATATATAAATATGTTATATATTATATTGTTATAAATAATATAACAATATGTGATAAAATGACTTTGAAGCTGATAGTTAAAAAACTAGAATTAAGCAATAAGAAGTTCATTACAAGAGACACTATTAAAAAATACTGCAAAGAACTGTATTTGGACTATTATACAGCCATAAGATACCTTACATCAAATGGGTACTTGATAAGGATTTTAAGAGGCATATTTTACGTTAAGTCTATAGAAGAAAGAAAATTGAAAAAATTTGAGATAAACTATATTGAGGCCATGAAGGAAGCTCTAAGAATAAAGGGAATTAAAAACTGGTATTTTGGCTTAGGATCAGCTGTAAAGCTAAACAACCTGACGCATGAATACTTTGCAGTTGAGACTGTTATGACAGAATCCTTTTTCAGACCAAGACCTATCGACATATTGGGCACAAAAGTAAAGTTTATCAAAATAAGCAAGGAGTTGCTTAAATTTGGCATTGTAGGAGATGGCTTTAACTACTCTGATATTGAAAAAACGCTTTTGGATATAATTTACCTTGACAAATACAATAATTATTCAGAAGAGGAAATCAAAAGCAAAGTTGTGGATTTAGTAAATAACTGCAAAAAAAGGAAATTAAAAAAATATGCAGAGCACTACCCAAAAACAGTCCGCAAATTTTTGAGTGACTTAATATGATTGATAACAAATTTATTGATTATTTGGCTGGCAAGACAGGAATAAGGAATAAAGACCTAATTGAGAAAGATTTTATCCTGCAATCATTCCTAGTCAGTTTTTCAAAAGACAAGTATTTTAGCAAGAATTTTGTTTTTAAAGATGGAACTTGTCTTGTCAAATGCTATCTTGGTTACTTCAGATTTTCAGAAGATCTTGATTTCACATACCTAAATCAAGGTATGTTTAAGGGTAAAAGCGAAAAGAAAATAAGAAGATTTTTGTCTTCTGAAATAAGCAAATTGCTAGGCATAGTAGCAGGCATTTCAAAAGCATACGGCTTGGATTTTAAAGCTGAAAAAAGCAACATAAAATATGTTGAATTTGGAGGAAGCAATAAATTCCTTACATTAAAGATATGGTATACATCAGCTATTAGCAAAAGAGAGCAGTTTGTTAAAATCCAAATTAATTATGTTGAACTGTTTAAGTATGGATTTAGGAAACTTATAGCAAAGCCTGTAGTTGAAGACATTGATGCAAAAGAAATAAAGTTTCTTTTTCCAGGCTATGCAGATACTCTACTGGCCAAATCTAAACTAATGACATACGACATTAGGGAAATTCTGCTGGAAAAAGTGAGGGCTATTTTAACAAGAAGAGGCATAAGAGCAAGGGATTTTGTTGATGTCTTTGCCATCACTCAGAAATTGAATAAGGATATTGAAGCTTTTAAAACATACATTACTTCAAAGATTCAATTCATGCTTAAGTATGAGAAATACCAGCAAAATTTAGAAGATAAAACCAACATAAAAACTTGGCTTAGAGCAGGCGAAGAAGAGTACTTGCTTTTGAAACCACTTAAAGGATTCCAGCCTTATGCAGAAAAATTACAGCCTTTTCTTAACGAACTTGTGTCGGAAATTTTGAAGAGATAAAGATATTCTGTGTACATGGGGATAAAAGGCTTGAGCGTATCAACTTAGAATGAACGCCGGGACTGGGACTTTCGCACACAGCAAAGCATAAGACGCATCGCATCTAATGTGTTAAGTCAGGCAACGAAGCCTAACTATTGCCATGTATTTGAACCCAGATTCCCAAATGGGACAAGCTTTCCAGGCTAGCACTAATGATCAGTAAGACCACTTATTTGCGCACTACCAGGTTATGCGTTCGGGATCTTTATCCCGGCATTGGAAATGCCCCCGGCAGAGAGTATTAAATTTCCACGGTGTATATAAATCTTATTGAAGCAACGGCGTTATTGAAAAGTCCCTTCGCATTCGCTTCGGTTGCCATCGGTTCAGGTTCGCTTAACATCGTGCTTGCACGTTTCTCTCTGGAACCTCGAAACGTGCCTGAAGTCTTGGCTAATTAACCTTCACAGCATTGATGGCAACTTCGGACTTTTCAATGGGACCTGAAGCAATAGAATTCCACTCATCTATGATATGAATTATTCAAAGTGGAAACTATGTGCTAAAAAACCACATATTCGTAGAATTCTTAGTATCAAAAACCATTTGATGCTACTGCATCGGTAAAAATATGCTACCAGTTTTTGACTGGTGGTTTTTGAAGCATTAAAGCAAAACTTCATAAAGCATAAATAATAAAAGAGTTTCCTAGATAAACCATGCAAAAGGCTAATGTCTGTATTAATTGTTATTCCATGCTTGAAAAGGTTGCGGGAATGTTAAAGTTAAATGAATCAGAGATAGATATTCTTACAGTACCAAAAAGAACATTTATATTTAGTTTTCCAGTTATAATGGACGATGGGAAGACAAGAATATTTACAGGATATAGGATTCAGTTTAACAATGCAAGAGGACCTACCAAAGGCGGAATAAGATTTCATCCAGAGGTTGATTTAGAAGATGTAAAGACACTTGCCTTTCTAATGACTTTAAAGTGTGCAGTTCTTAATCTTCCTTTTGGTGGCTCCAAAGGTGGGGTTATTGCTGCCCCTGACAAGCTTTCAAAAGGTGAACTTGAAAGATTAAGCAGAGAATATATTAGGGAAGTATACAGGTTTATAGGCCCAGCAACAGATATCCCTGCTCCAGATGTAAATACTAATCCACAGATCATGGCATGGATGCTTGATGAGTATGAAAAGATAACTGGCAGACATTCACCTGGGTTTATAACAGGTAAACCAGTTGAGCTTGGAGGCAGTGCAATACGAGACATATCTACTGCTTTAGGTGGCACTTTCGTTTTAAGAGAAATTATGAATGAATCTATGAAAGAATTTGGCATAAAACAACATTCAAAAGTAGTTGTGCAAGGATTTGGTAATGTAGGTATGAACATTGCAAAACTTCTATATGAACAAAAATATCATATCATAGCAGTAAGTGATTCAACAATTGGAGTTTATAATGAAAATGGTCTAGATGTTTCAGAAATAATTGAGTATAAAAGGATAAATAAATCCTTGAGAGGATTTAAAAATGTAAAAGAGATAACAAATGAGGAAATTTTAAAGCTTGAGTGTGACGTTCTAGTTCCAGCAGCTTTACATGATCAGATAACAAATGAGAATGCAGATGAGGTAAAGGCAAAGATTATTCTAGAAATGGCTAATAGGCCGCTAACTCCAGAAGCTGACACAATCCTTGAGAAAAAAGGGATTATAGTTATACCAGATATATTAGCAAATGCTGGTGGTGTAGTTGTTTCCTATTTTGAGTGGGTTCAAAACAGTATGAATTACTACTGGACAAGCGAAGAGGTTCTTCAGAAACTTGAGTCTTATATGATAACTGCAACAAAAGAGATTAGTAAAACATCTAAAAATTTTAAATGCAGTATGAGAGATGCAGCCTATATCTCAGCAATTAATAAAATACTTTATGCTGAAAAACTTAGGGGAGTTTTAAAGTAAATGGCTCTAAAGATATTAGTTTATTTTTAAGTTTCTTTATATAACTGAATACCATCCATCTGTGAGGGGTGGTTTTTGGCATTTAGTATCTATAATTATTATTTTTTAATTTGCAACGCTTGTGTACTCTGTTACTTGTCCGCAATATGTATTATTTGATATTTTTATAATGATATTATTATAATTTTATACTTAGCAACGCTCGACATCGTATATTTTTTTAATCACTATACTAGCAACGTTCGACATCTTGGTTACTTGTCCGCTAGTGCACGCTACATAATCGATAAGCGGACTAATGGCACTCATGGAGCTCAGCTTCAGCTGAGCGACCACTATGCTAATTATTTATTTAAAGTTTTGACAAGCGGACCTTTGGCACAAACTCTTAGAGAGCCTCGTTTACTAATTATTATAATGGCTGACAAATCCTATTAAACCACAGATAAAGACTTTATAACTGCAGAAACCTCTCTTTTCTTTTCTTCGTATAACTCTTCTGCTTTTGCTTCAAGATTAAGCCTCAACACTGGCTCGGTATTACTAGGTCTTAGATTAAACCACCAATTATCAAATTCTATGGTGACTCCATCAATATGCAATACTCTTTTTGCCACATTCTTATATTTTAACTTGACATTTTTTATTACCTTTTCTTTATCCTCAACTTCAAAATTAATTTCTTCTCCACTGTAATATGTCATGAAAGGCTCTACAAGCTCCGAAAGTGTTTTTTTAGTTTCTGACATTATATTTAGGATATAAATAAAAGCAATAATTGCATCTTCAGCATACCAAAAGTCCTTGAAAAAGAAATGACCAGTCTTCTCACCGCCAAATAATATATCTTCTTCTCTCATCTTTTTCTTTATAAAAGAATGCCCAGCTTTCCACAATACAGGTTTCCCTTTATTTTTCAGAATAACATCTCTTACTGACCAACTAGTTCTAATCTCGTAAAGTATTTTTGCTCCACTTTTCCTTTTTAACAAATGCTCTGCAATTATTCCTGTAATAATATCACTTCTTACTATGTTTCCTTTCTCATCAATAAAACCAATTCTGTCAGCATCTCCATCAAATGCAGCCCCTAAGTCAGCCTTTTCTTTTACCACAGCTTGCTGTAGATCTCTTATGTTCTCATACTTCATAGGATTAGGCTCATGATTTGGAAAAGTAAAGTCAAGTTTGTAGCATAGCGTCTTTGGTTTAAGCCCCAGTCTTTTGAAAACTTTAGGAGTAGAATAAGCTGCCATACCATTCCCAGCATCAGCAACTATCTTGAAGTTCTTGAGTTTCTTTGCAAAACTAATAACTTTCTTAACATAATCTTGCATTATTTCTTTCTTCCTAATTTGGCCAGTTTTCTTTGGTTTGCTATACTTATCCTTTTCAAATATCTTCTTTATCTCTTCCATGCCAAACCCTGCACCAATAGGCTCAACATTTTTCTTGTAGAGCTTAAATCCATTATATTGTGCAGGATTATGCGAAGCACTTGCCATTATTCCAGATTGGAACTTATAGCTCCCTAAGGCAAAATAGAACATAGGAGTTGAACATAGGCCAATGTCAATAACATCAGCACCTTGCTCAGTTACTCCTTTAACTAAAGCCTTAAACAAAGATGGTGAACTAAGTCTAGCATCTCTCCCAATAGCAACTTGCTTAGCTTTAGTATAAGTAACAAAAGCTCTACCTAACTTATAAGCAAAACTTTCATCTATTTCTGAAGGATAAATCCCCCTTATATCATAAGCTCTGAAAACATTTGTAATCATAATAAATTTAAGATAAATTTTTTATTTATAAATGTTTGTTTTGTATTTTAATCATATTTGAGTTAGCAATATTCTATGAAAGTTAGGTTTAGCAATATACATATTTTGCTTCATACATAATTTACTTTATAAAACATTCTTAACCCAGCTCATCTCTTATAAATTTTAGGAATCACAAATCCTAGATTTGTTGTACAACTGCCACTTTGATATTCAATATTTAGCATTGTATTATTGATCATCTGCAAGATAATCTTTCCTGATTGACCTTCATCATAACAATAAATATTCCCATCTGAAGTTACATCACTAAATTTACGATTATATAAGCCAGAACTCTTTGGTGTAAAAACCCATTTAGCAGGATCCATTAAAATACCAGCTATAGCTACCACTGCCTTGGATGGATCATTATTATCATAAACAAAAGAAAGATGATTTTCCCAATCAAGATCAGCTCTGCCATTATTATAAAACCAACTTCCTTGTAATGCTTCAGGACTGTCTTGCATGACCTCACCACATTTTGGTTCTACTACTCTAGCTATCTTACTATAAAGCCTTATTTTAGTTTCATTATTGTACAACTCTAGAGGACAAATAACAGATAATAACTTTGCTCTTCCGAGCCCTTTTGCATTTAAATCACCATAGCTAGCAGGATTTACATAACTTAATCTAACTCTGTAATCATATGCTCCAAAATCAAAATTTCCTTGTAAGCCTCCCACCTCTCCTAAAATTGTTCCAGCATTCATTTTTTGGACAAGTCTTCTTGAACATCCTCCAGATGGATTATAAGTAACTTCATCGCACTCAGTATCTTTTAAAATAGATCTCATTTCATCAGAAAGTGATTTTACGTGGTTGAAATATCCAAATACATCTTTGCATAAGGCAAATGTTATTGAAAATTCTCCTTGGTTTAGATCTTTTGAACCTGAGACGCCTATTACATAAATCTCTCCGGGCGCTTTAAATGGTACTGTTTTAGTTGTACTACCACCAGGACTTATATGGAAATACATATGTGGCGTTGGTAAAGTATGACCAGGAGGCCCTATATTTCCTAAAGGGGTAATCTCATAAAATTTATCAAAATCAACTGGAGGTATTGTAAACTCTTGACCTGTGCATTCAGGTAAGGCATCAAAAATCCATTTGTCCCTGTCAGGAATTAGAGCACCACTTGCTAAGTCTCTTACATAATTACAAATTTCTGAAGTAATACTTTGCGGGCAAAGCCTTTGGCATTCATCGATATGGTTAGGACAATAATTTAAACATTCTTCATGAGTAGAACATACATTTCCCAGTCCAGGAAGTCCATTTATAGGAATTTCAGTTTTATTCTTTTCTAGATTTAATTGTAATAATTTTTGTCTGGCAATTTTAATCTCATTTATTCCTATACCAAACTTTTCAAAATTTTCTAATCTTAGATTTAATTGTTTATAATGTTCAGATCCAATTATTAAACCGTCTGCAATCAATGTATCTAATTCTTTTTGTAAGCCATTAAATTGTTTCTTAAGTTCAACTTTATCAGGGTTTAGTGAAAAAAGTTTTTGTCTATATCCATCAATTTTTTCTTTTTCTATACCTTGTTTCTCAAAACTATCCAATCTCTCATTAAGTTGTTGATAATGATCAGGACCAATTTGGTAGCCATCCTTAATTAAAACATCTATCTCTCTTTGCAAAATACTAAATTGGTGATCAAGCTCAGATCTTTCTGCAATCTCTGAATCTTCTTTATGTATAGTTTGTTCTATTGAAACATTGCTAGCCCTTTGATACTTCTCATAGGTCTGGTTAAATTTCTGAGAGTCTATTTTATCAGAGCACCCATTTATTAATATAGTTCCAAATATAAGTAATAAAAAATACCACTTTAACAAGCTTGATTTCATTAATTTTAATTTAAACCTTATTCATTATAAAACTTTCTTTTGATAGATTAAATACTTTACATCTCTATTATCGTAGTCACTTTAACAAATGACTATTCAATGCAAGGCTTTCTTCCTCAAATT
>Ga0114945_10001816_pt1 | contig 12958 bp, 11 predicted proteins | sample OV2TP3_FD_87194 | JGI IMG/M metagenome (GOLD analysis project Ga0114945, IMG submission 87194) | Hot spring microbial communities from Beatty, Nevada to study Microbial Dark Matter (Phase II) - OV2 TP3 | ecosystem: Environmental > Aquatic > Thermal springs > Hot (42-90C) | place: USA: Beatty... | reverse complement strand
CATGTTGAACGACGTCCCCGCCCCGGCCTGATAGACGTCCACCACAAATTGATCGTCAAACCGGCCCTGCAACAGCTCACGGCAGGCCCGCACAATCGCTCGGCAGCGGCGTTGATCCAGGACCTTCAGACGGGCGTTGGCGACCGCCGCCGCGTGCTTGATGAGGCCATACGCCCTGACCATTTCTCGCGGAAGACGGAGGCCGCTGATCGGAAAATTGTCGACGGCCCTGGTAGTCTGGATGCCGTAGTAGACGTTGGCGGGAACGCGCTTGGGACCCAGCGAGTCGCGCTCAAGACGGGTTCGCGTCGTCATCGCACGGTGAGCATAGCAGAGGCCATTCGATTTTGCAAGGCACGCTCACGCCCCACGGAAGGCTGCGTGATGAGGCGCGGCGAAACCGCTACAGGAAGGCTGAAGGGCACTTAATCAAATTCCGCGAAGATCTCGTCAAGGCGAGGAGGACTTCCGGTTTGGGCTTGTTTGATGACCTGCTCAACCTGTGCTTCGAAGGTCGGTGCGGGGACCTGATAGAACACCCCGAGGGCGATGTGGTCGTCTTGCAACGCTAAGGCAAAGGCCTTGGTACGATCGGTGACGTCATGATCCTTGGGTACCTCGGCCAACTTCGGCGGGATGACCTTGTAGGTGTTGTAAAACGTGATGCACGGACTGATGATGTTCACAAACGCAAATCCCTTGTGCTCCAACGCCTTGGTGATCAGGTCGGCCAGCTCTCGGGGCTTGCCGGAATAGCCCTGGCCGACAAAGGTGGCCCCATACGCAATCAGCATGGCCAAGGGGTTGAGCGGCCGCTCGATGTTGCCATACGGGGTGGAACCCGCCTGAAATCCGATGGGGGATGTCGGTGAGTATTGCCCCTTCGTGAGTCCGTACGTCGAGTTGTCCATAATCAGATAGGCGATGTCGGGGTTTCGCCGCGCCGCATGCGGGATGTGCCCGCCCCCGATGGCAAACCCATCCCCGTCGCCCCCCACCCCAATCACCTCCAGGGAGGGATTGGCCAACTTGACCCCGAGGGCGACCGGCAACACCCGTCCGTGCGCGCTGTGAAATCCGTACGACTTGATAAACCCTGGCGTGCGGCCTGAACACCCAATCCCTGAGACGACCACGAGATCCTTTGGGTTGATCTTCAGACCGGCCAGCGCGTTATAGATGGAGGCCAACACCCCGAAATCGCCGCATCCGGGACACCAGATCGGATGCTCGTCGGTCTTATAGCTTTGCGGCGTAAGCTCTGTGGCCTGAGGGCTTGGCGACATGCCCAGCGACCTCCTCAATCTTGTCGAAGATTTCCTTCGGGGTAAACGGCAAGCCGATGCATTTGTTCAGTTGGATAAAATCGTACGCAAACCGCTTGCGCAGCAGGGTGGCAAACTGCCCGGAAAAATTCACTTCAGGAATGATGACGGCTTTCGCGCCTTCGATAAACGTCTTCAGTTTCGCCAGCGGTTGCGGATAGAGGATCTTGGGATGCAGCGCGCCGACGGAATATCCCTTGTCCCGCGCCATCTGCACCGCCTCGCGGATCACCCCTTCGGTGGAGCCCCACCCGATAATCCCGATCTCCGGGTGCTCCTCACCGTAGAACCGCACCAGCTCATTCGCAATGGCTTCAACCGCCATGAACTTCCCGTAGCGTTTCTTGGTGGCGCGCAGGTGGTTCTCGTGGTTGGACGCTGCCGGATAGCCGCCTTCATCATGCTCCAATCCTTCCGCCACATACCCTCCTCCCTCCATGCCAGGAATCGACATGGGGGAGATGTTCTCCGAAGTGTACCGATACCGCTGATAGCCGTTGACCAGCTCTTCCGGGGTGGGCTTCCGACGTTCAATCACCGGCACTTTGGAGAGGTCGGGGACCGGAACCGTCGCCTTCCGGTGGCCGAGCGAAGCATCCGAGAGCACGACGACAGGCATTTGGAATTGCTCGGCGAGGTTAAAGGCTCGCATCGCGCCATAGAATGAATCCTCCACGCTCGTCAGGCCCAGGACGATGCGCGGACAGTTCCCATGTCCCCCATAACAAGCCAAGTACAGATCGCCTTGTTCCGTCTTGGTGGGCATGCCGGTGGAGGGACCGACCCGTTGGACGTCCACGACCACCGCGGGAATCTCAGCCGCCACGGCCAAGCCCATCATCTCGGTCATCAGCGAAAATCCTGGGCCGGAGGTCGCCGTCATCGCTTTCTTGCCGGCGAACGAGGCGCCGAGGACCACGCCGATGGCGGCAATTTCATCTTCCGTCTGCACCACATACCCGCCGAGCTTCGGGAGTTCCTTGGCGAGGAACTCCATGATGTCGGTCGCCGGGGTAATCGGGTAGCCCGCATAAACCCGACAGCCGGCTGCGATCGCCCCCAGCGCAAAGGACTCATTGCCGGAGAGAATCAGTTCCTTGGTCTTTCGTGGGCCGGGTCCCAGGCGGATGGCATGCCGCTTCGGCAGCTGCTTGGCCGCCTCGGCTCCGACCTGAAGCGCCAACAGGTTTTTTTGCACCACCGTGTCGCCTTTGCGCGCAAATCGCTCTTTGAGCAACTCCTCGAAGACCGGCAGGGCGATGTCGAACAAGTGGCCGATGGCGCCCAAGGCGACGATATTCTTGGTCAACTTGATCCCGACTTTCTCCGTCGCCAAGGAACTCATGGGGAGGGGATAGTAGATGAGCGAATCGCTCGACGGGGGCGTATAGCTGTCCGAGTCGTAGATGACCACGCCACCCGGACGCATATCCTTGACGTGTTTCTCATACGCTTCTTGATTGAACGCCAACAGGACATCGACCGACGCCCCATACGAGAGCAAGGTCGTCCCGGAGGCCCGCACCTGGTAATTGGCATGGCCTCCCTTGATCTCTGCGGGATAGGTCCGGAAGGTGTAGATTTCATACCCCGCCCGGGCCAGCGTCAAGGTCAACATCTCGCCCGTGCTGATGACGCCTTCGCCACCTTCGCCACCCACTCGAAACACGTAGTCCACGTTGCCCATCGCCTTCTGCCTGTTCTCTTAGAGCGCTGCCACGGCTGTTTGACCCTGCGGTCGTTGCGCTGGCGGCACGATCCACTCCCGGCCGCCAATCCAAAACCCCAACTCCCCGTCGGGCAATTTCTCCGCGTGGGTATGCTGCACAATCAGCGAGACCGCAAGGTGCCTCTCCTCGTCGGTGCATGCACCAACGAGGAGGGCCGACGGGGCGGCAAATTTCGGTCTGATACAAGTATACCCGTCCTCCGCATAGCCTTCGAGGAGGAGGTTCTCGTACTCGTTGCGACCGAGGATGATTTTGGTCGAGGAACTGATACGGAAGTGGCGTCCCACCGTCAGCAGCTCCATATCCTTCGTCGTGGGGCGCTCTGCATGCGCGAACAAGTCCTTGGCCTTCTTGGCAAAGTGTTTGTCCGTCAAGAGGCAGCCGCCCGCCGGCGTGGAATGCTCGGTGATCCCTCGCTCCGTGGCCAGCGCCATCTGGTCATGGCGAGACCGCCCAGCCAGCCGCAACAGCCGCTGGCGATCTACGACACCCAACAGCTCCGGCAACGTGGGCTCCAGTAACTGGGCAGACAGCGGACGCAGCAACAGCCCCTCAAGACCGCTTTCGGCCTCGATGAGCGTGAGCGGCCGTCGCATCTGCGACATCGGACGCTGCCCCAACACCTCCCCCGTCACCACAAACCCCGCGTCGAGCTCTTCCATATAGCGCTTGGCGATGCGGAACATATAGATGCGGCAATCCACGCAGGGGTTCATCCCGGTCCCATAGCCGTACTTGGGTTTTCGGATCACATCCAGGTAGGCATCCCCGACGCTGAGCACCATGAGCGGAATCCCCAACTGCTGGGCGACAGCCTGCGCCTTCTCCTTCTCGCAGCAGCCCCAACTCATGCTCAGGTAGAGGCCATGCACCTCAATGGCCTGTTCCAGCATGAGCGTTGCGGCCAGGGCACTGTCCAGGCCGCCGGAAATAAGCGCGACACACTTCTTGTCCACCGGCACTCCAAACGGTCAGAAGTCAGAAGTCACCCGTCGCTGACCTCTGACTTCTGAGCGGTTACAGCGAAACCACAATGTCGTCGCCTTCGAGGTGAACGGAAAAGGTCCCCACCTGAATCGAGGTGTCGAGCGCGCACGTCCCCGTGGTGACATCGTACTCCCACCCATGCCAGGGACAGGTGACCGTCGTGCCGGAGAGCGTGCCGTCCCCAAGCGGCCCTCCACGGTGCTTGCAGGTGTTCTCAATCGCGTAGAACGTCCCTCCACAGTTAAACACCGCCAGCGTCTTGCCGCCCGCCTCGATCACCTTGCCGGTCCCGGAGGGGATCTCGGAAGCCTTCGCGACTTTCGTGGGCTGGGCCATCGTCAGAGCCTATTTCAAAACCCCAGGAATTGCGGATTCCGGATTGTCGATTGCGGATTATGTCGTCGGTCAATCTGCAATTCGCAATCCGCAATTCGCAATCTGTGGTGGTTTTGAAATGTGCTTTTTAGAGAAACCCTTCCATGATCGAGGGGAGATCATCACGTTGCAGCGACTGTTTCACCAGGGGGATCCCGCTTCGCAGGGCGGGCTCTTCGTCTTCGTACGTCGGCCGTTCGACCTTGAAGAACACGCCGATGGGAATCCGCGCGCCCCACTCAAACGCTTTTTCCATCGCCAGACGGAAATCTGCGGTGTCGTGCCGCTCCTCTTCCAATTTGTAGACCCGCTCGCGGAACCACGGGTAGGTGTTGTGCTTGTTGTAGGTCACACAGGGCGAGAAGACATCGACCACGGCAAAGCCCTTGTGTTCAATCGCCCCCTTCATCAACTGCGCCAAGTGGAGGTTGTCTCCGGAGAATCCCCGGGCCACATACGTCGCCCCGCAGCTCAACGCCAGCGCGACGGGATTCAGGGCCGTCTCGATCGTGCCCTCCGGCGTGGATTTGGTCCGCATGTCCTTTTCCGTCGTCGGAGAAGCCTGGCCCGTCGTCAGGCCGTAGACCTGGTTGTCCATGACGATATAGGTCATGTCGATATTGCGTCGGCAGGTATGGACGAAATGGCCCACCCCGATGCCATAGCCGTCGCCGTCGCCCCCTGTGGCGATGACGGTCAGACCGTGATTGCCAAGCTTCGCACCGGTCGCCACGGGCAGCGACCGACCGTGCAGGCCATGGAAGCCGTACGCATTGAGGAACCCGGGAAGGTTCGAGGAGCAGCCGATCCCAGAGACCACTTGGACATTATGGGGGGCGATGTCCAGCTCAGCCAAGGCGCGTTGCAGCGCGTTGAGCACCCCAAAATCGCCACATCCCGGACACCAGTCGGGCTTGATTTTGCCGACGAATTCTTTAGCCTGTCCCATGCTTCCTCCCTACCTTAATCTCATCGTGAGCACTCAGCTCAATGCTGCCGAGAGACTTCTGCGCCGACCGCTGGTGATTCAAGCGGCGAGAAATCCGGCGGCAGGCCCTCGTCGGAGACCACTGAGGCCACCGTCGACTGCTTGGGTTTCTCCTTCAAGAGCCGGCGCGCGTGGTCGATCACCTGCTTGGGTTCAAAGGGCTCCCCGTCAAACTTGCGCAGGTGATGGTGAATGACCAGGCCGGTTTCCATTCGAATGAGCTTCACGAGCTGCCCGGTGTAGTTGTTCTCGACGGAGAGCGTCATCTTGCACCGCTCGAGGATCTGGCGCACCGGCTCGGCCTGAAACGGCCACAGGGCGTACAGACACAGCACGTTCACGCGGAAGCCTTCCGTGGTCAACGCCTCCATCGCTTCCACCATGACTTGATAGGTTGATCCCCAGCCGACCAGCGTCACGTCAGCCTCCTGGGGACCGTCGAGCTTCGGCAAGGGGAGCTCCTTCAGCAGGTGCGGGATTTTGCGCATCCGCTTGGCCATCATCTTGGCGCGCATCGGGGGGTTGGTGAAGACGTCGCTGATGACGACCCCGTCTTCGTCATGCTCGTCCGTGGCGGACGTGTAGACGGTTCCTGGGGTCCCGGGAAGCGCCCGCGGAGAGACCCCGGTCTCCGTGTCGAGAAACCGGTGGTAGGGCTCGCCGTTGGATTTGATGATCAGCTTGCCCCGCTCGATAGGAATCTGGGTGATGTCCACCCCCTCAAAGGTTTCAAGCCGCTCGGCCAGATAGAGGTCTGTGGCGATGAGCACAGGACACTGATACTTCTCAGCCAGATTGAAGGCCTGAATCGTCATGGCGTAACACTCGGCTAAGGTCCGAGGCGCGAGAATGGCTTTCGGAAATTCCCCCTGCGAGGCCCCAATCATCTGGAACAGATCCCCCTGCTCGGTCTTGGTGGGCAGGCCGGTGGAGGGCCCTCCGCGCTGCGCTTCCACGATGACGACGGGTGTTTCGGTCATCCCCGCCTCGCCGACCGCCTCGGTCATGAGGGCAAATCCCCCGCCTGAGGTTCCGGTCATCGCGCGCACCCCCACATGAGCGGCCCCGATGGCCATGTTGAGCGCAGCAATTTCATCTTCACACTGTTTGACGAGCAGGCCCGTCTTGGCGGCGTACGCCACGAGCCAATGGAGCAACGACGAGGCCGGGGTCATGGGATAGGCGGAATAGAACCGACAGCCCGCTGCCAGGGCGCCGAAGCCGATCATAGGATTGCCACCGGCCAGCGGACGACGTTTCCCATCCCCCGGTCCGATCCGAAGCCCGCCTGGCTGACCGTTCGTCTTGGCAAAGTCGCTGCCCTTGTCGAAGGCCTCGAGGTTGGCTTTGATCACCGCCTCGCCCTTTTTCGCAAACCGCTCTTGAAGGAGCTTCCGAATCTCCGAGGCATCCAAGCCGATCACGTGGAGCAAGGCGCCCATCAGCGCCGTGTTTTGCATGAGCTGGTTGCCCACGAGCTCCATGACCGGCAGGCCAACGAGCTGCACGTCCTTCGGCGCCTGCTCCGGGGCCGCTGTGAACCCCGCCCCACGGCCTGATCCCGCCCTGTCGGCGAGGCTCCCGTGGGGCGGGGTGAACTTGTCGGTGTTGTAGAAGATCGCTCCGCCAGGCACCACGCGCTTGGCATAGCGCTTGAAGGTGTCCTCGTTGAGGGCGACCAGATAGTCGAGCTCATCGCCCTGCGTGTAGACTTTCGAGGTGCCAATGCGGATGTGCATGCACACGTGACCGCCCCGGATCACCGACTGGTAGCTGTTGTAGGCGAAGACGTGATACCCCGAGCGCGAGCACGCCTTCGCGAACGACTCCCCGGCGGAGGCAATCCCGTCACCGGCTGCCCCGCCAATCCAGACGGTCAATTCGGCCTGGAGGTGCGTCATCCTACCGCACTCCCGCCACGGCTTTGTCGATGGCTGGCCGGCCCCCGAAGTCATGCGTCATCTTCGTAATCCGCGCCGCCACCTCAAGGGCTTCACCAAATCGTCGCTGCCACATGTTCCGTCCGAAGATAAATCCGGTCACCCCCGCCTCCAGGGCCACCCGCACATCATCAAACAGCTCTTCGTCGCTGCGCTTCGAGCCACCGGACATGAGGGTGAGCGTCCGACCCGCCGAGGCGACGACTTTTTCCAGCATCTCCTTCTTCGAGAGCTTGAGATCCCGATACTCTTTTGGATACTGCGCGCGCTTGTCTTCATCGACCTTGGGGTAGTTCAGTTTCACGACATCCGCCCCCAGTTCCTGGGCGACGCGGGCCGCGTAATCGACGGCGTAGAGGCTGTCGCGTCCGCCTTTCTGCTCGATCGACGCGCCGCGCGGATACGCCCACAGGACGACCGGCATGCCGGCCCGCTCGGCCTCCCGACGGACCTTCCCAAACTGCACGAAATCCTCATCCTGTCTCGGCGAGCCGATATACGAGGTATACCCAATCGCATCCGCGCCGAGCCGTACCCCATCCTCCACGGAGGCGTGACAGGGCGAGAAGGCTTCGTCGTCCGGGGGGATTTCGGTTTTCCCGTTGATTTTCAAAATCAGCGGCACTTTGCCGGCAAAGGTCCGCAGGTACTTTTCCGCCACGCCCACTTGAAAGGCGATGGCGGAAAACCCCCCCTCGAGGGCCAAGCGCAGTTGAAACTCTGGATTGAGGCTCTCCGGATTGACAAAAAAGTCACGCGGGCCGTGCTCCAGGCCCTGATCGATGGGCAACACCAACAACCGGCCGTTTCCCGGCCCATACTTATGGAGCAAGCGATACAAGCGGGTTTTCTTGCCCACCGGCAGATCCAAATCCTCAAGCGTGACGGGTCGTTTCACCATGGGTGTTGGCTCCTTACTCCTCAAGACGTCCTTAACAGTCCTCTTCCTTGTAAGAGGCCCTCATGACATACAGACACAGACGGCTTCGTCGAGCAAACGTCTCTAAACCGCGGTGGGGGATGCGGCGTGCCACACCCCAGACGTACAGGTCCACGATGAGAATTGATCCGGGGCGACTGCTCTTACGCCTCACGCCGGGTCATCCGAAAAGCGAATGCCGGCTTTCCGCAAGAACTTGCGATCGTCGTCGGTGAGTTCAAAGTGGAGCTCTTGGCCCGCCGGCTTTCCACCGATCAGCGGGACGACGTAGATCGCCAACTCGACCTGTTCCTCACGCAACAGCGCCCGCAACCCTTCGAACTCGTGAGATTTGGCGACCACTCGCCGAATGGCTTTATTCAACAGCTTCAGGTGTTTTGCCAAGCGCCGCTGCAGATCCATGCACCCATGCCTCCTGTGGTTCGATGTCGTCCTTCGAGGCGGCCCTGCCCGCAGTCGAAGGGTCGACCAACTTCGCCGTCTGCGTGATCCGCATGGAACAAAATTTCGGTCCGCACATCGAGCAGAATTTCGCGTCCTTGTAGAAACCGTCGGGCAGCGTTTCATCATGCATGCTGCGGGCCGTCTCAGGATCGAGGGAGAGGGCGAACTGCCCTTCCCAATCAAAGGTAAACCGCGCGAGGGAGAGGGCGTCGTCCCGCAAGCGCGCCCCCCGACGTCCCCGCGCCACATCGGCCGCGTGCGCCGCGATCTTGTATGCGATGACGCCGTGGCGCACATCGTCCTCGTTGGGCAGCCCCAGATGCTCCTTGGGTGTCACATAGCACAGCAGGCTCGAGCCGTACCAACCGACCATGGCTGCACCGATGGCCGAAGTGATGTGGTCATAGCCCGGGGCGACATCCGTGACGAGCGGCCCGAGGGTGTAGAACGGCGCCTCGTGACAATAGCGCTGCTGCAGTTTGACGTTCATCTCGAGCTGATCCATCGGCACATGGCCGGGTCCCTCCACCATCACCTGGACCTCGTCGGCCCAGGCCCGTTGGGTCAGCTCCCCTAACGTCGTAAGCTCAGCGAGCTGGGCTTCGTCCGACGCATCCGCCAGACAGCCAGGCCGCAAGCTGTCCCCCAAGCTATAGGAGACGTCATGCTCCCGCAAGATCTGACTGATGGCATCGAACTGCTCATAGAGCGGATTTTGAGCCCGGTGGGCCGTCATCCACTGGGCGAGGATGCTCCCCCCGCGACTGACGATGCCGGTGATGCGGCGTTTTACCAGCGGCAGATACTCCAGGAGGATGCCGGCATGAATCGTCATGTAATCCACGCCCTGCCTGGCCTGCTCCTCGATCACCTGCAGGATCAGCTCGGGCGTCAGATCCTCCACCCGGCGCACCCGCGTCACCGCCTCGTAGATCGGTACCGTCCCAACGGGAACCGGGCTGTTGTCAATGATCGCTTGACGGATCTCCGGAATGCGGCCACCGGTGGACAGGTCCATCACCGTCTCGGCCCCGTAATGGACCGCCGTATGGAGTTTTTTGAGCTCGTCCTCCGCCTCAGAGGTGACGGCGGAGTTGCCAAGATTCGCATTGATCTTGACACGACACACCGTCCCGACGCCCATGGGATCAAGGCGCGTGTGATGGATGTTGGCGGGAATGATGAGGCGGCCTCTCGCCACTTCCTGTCGAATCGCCTCGGGGCTGAGACTCTCTCGCTCAGCGACCCGCGTCATGGCCTCGGTGATGATCCCTTGACGGGCCGATGCGCGTTGGGTACGGGCGGTTACGTTGCTGGACATCCAGAATGCTTCTCTCAAAAGCTCTTCGCTACAACGGCGTTCTTATTCTACCACAGGGCTGGACGGGTCGCCATCGTCTTTCGTCTCGTGGCTTGTCTCCCGATGGGCCAGCCGCAACGCCTCCTGACCAATCCATGCCTCGAGTTTGGGGTGCGGGAGCAGCGTCTGGCCCGTATAGACGTACGTCAGGCCGGCCAGCAGCTTGGGGATTTTCTCTTCGATCCCTCCCCGCGCAATCAACACCGGCACCACCAAGGTCCTGCCCTGCTCGCTTGAGGTCCGAACCATCTCTCGAAGTTGCCTGGCCGCGCCTTCTTGGATCGGCTTCGGGGCGTCGTCGCGGAGGGTCGCGCTGAGCACCTGGCGGAACGTGCCTTCCCGCGTCAGGTGGGAGGCCAGCCGCTGCAACGCCTCCAGCCAACGTTGGTTGTCCGCCTCGCCGTTGGGGCCGTGGGCGACCAGGATGACCGTTTCTCGCTCAGGAGATCGGCTCAGGGCGAAAGCCCGCTCCAAGAGGATCTCTGCCACCAGGGGGTCATCGTCCAGCGCCCGTCCCAGCAACAGCGGTACCTCAAGATCGAGGGGTTCGCCCGCCTGGCGCCACTGCGCCTCGGCGCGCAGTCCAAAGAGGTACTCAAATTGCCGAAACACCTCTGAATGCGAAGACACCAACAGGGGAACGACCACGATACGCGCAACCCCCTTTCGCTCAAGCCGGTCGACGGCCTCCTGCAATCGACGCACCTCGCCCGAATGCATGCCCATCCCCAAGGCCACCTCGGTCGGCATGTCGAGGTCGGCGGCCCTGACGGCTCGACGGACCATCCCGTTCCACTGGTTGGACCCTCCGTGCGCAATGACCAACACGCCGATCCTCGAGAGGGCGTTGTCTCGCGTGAGGCCTGTGCTGTCCGTCGCGTACCCACACAGCAGCGACGCAGACAGTAGGATCACGAACCCTCGACAGAGACGTCGGAAGGTCATGTGAGACTTGAGCCGATCAACGTGAGAAACTCGGACCGCGTCTTTTCATTCGTGCGGAACATCCCCAGCATGGCGCTGGTGACCGCACGGGCGTTTTGCTTCTGCACGCCGCGCATCATCAAACAGAGGTGGCTGGCCTCCATCACGCAGGCGACCCCCAGCGGACGGAGGTGCTCGTTGATGGCGCTCGCGATCTGGGTCGTCAACTGCTCCTGCACCTGCAGCCGTCGCGACAACACATCGATGAGGCGGGGGATTTTGCTCAAGCCCAGGATGCGCTTGTCCGGAATGTAGGCCACATGGCACTTGCCAAAGAAGGGCAGCATGTGATGTTCACATAAACTGAAAAAGTCGATGTCCTTCACGACGATCATCTCGTCGTGTTTGACGGTCGTGAACGAGCGGTTCAGCACCCGCGCAGGATCCTGTCGATAGCCGGAGGTCAAGAACTGCAGCGCCCGCTTGACACGCAACGGGGTGCGCCTGAGCCCCTCACGGGTGGGGTTTTCGCCAATGAGCCGCAGCAACAGCCGGATCGTCGCTTCCCACTCCTTGCCCGCGGGAATCTCAAGCACTTCTCGAAGCTGTCTCAGGTCGTCGTCAGTTGGTGCCATTCGAATCTCCACGGTCAGAAGTCAGAAGACAGAAATCAGATGTCAGATGTTACCGTGCTCTGACGTCTGAACTCTGCCCATAAGCTACCGCCACCTCTCCATCAACTCAATCAACAGCCGTACCCCAACGCCGACTGCGCCTTTGGGGACATACGGTTTGTTGCGCTCGGTCCACGCGGTGCCGGCGATATCCAGGTGCGCCCATGGCAGGCCGTCGGCAAACTCCTCGAGGAACTTCGCCGCGGTGATCGTGCCGGCTTGGCCCGTGTCGCTCACATTTTTGATGTCGGCGATGTCGGATTTGAGCATCGGGCGGTATTCATCCCACAACGGCAGCCGCCACACGCGCTCGTGGGTCACCTTGCCAGCGTGGTTCAAGCGAGCCGCGAGCTGCTCGTTCTTCGTCAGCAGCCCGATCGCCTCGGCGCCCAAGGCCACGACACACGCGCCGGTGAGTGTCGCTACATCGATGACGCAGTTGGGCTTGTAGCGCTTGGCATAGTGCAGGCAGTCCGCCAGTATGAGCCGTCCCTCGGCGTCGGTGTTGATGACCTCCACCGTCTTGCCGGAGAGCGTCTTGAGCACATCGCCGGGTTTCTGCGCCGTGCCGGAGGGGAGATTCTCCGTCGCCGCGATGAGGCCCACCACACGTACAGGCAGCCTCAACGTCGAGGCGGCCTTCACCGTTCCGAGGACCGCGGCGGCGCCGGACATGTCGTATTTCATCTGCTCCATCTTGGCTGACGGTTTGATGCTGATCCCTCCAGAATCAAAGGTGACCCCTTTGCCGCAGAAGACGAAGGCGTGTTTGGCCCGGGCCGGATGATAGTCCAGGATGATGAACTGCGCCGGATGGTTGCTGCCCTGCGCCACCCCGACGATGCCGCCAAACCCGCGGCGCTTGAGTTGCGCAAAGGGGATGACCGTGCACTTCAATCGCGGCGGCTTGGCCAGGGCGCGTGCCTGGTTGGCCAGATAGGTCGGTGTCACCAGGTTCGAGGGCCCGTTGATGAGATCTCGAGCCAACGACACGGCCTCAGCCAACACCTCACCTTTGGACACCGCTCGCTTGACCGCGGCCACCTCGCGGGGCCGCCCGACTAAGAGCGTGATCGCGTCGACGCGCTGGCGTTGCTCCTGTTTGGAGAGCTTGCGCAACCGATTGTACCGATACAAACCAAGCAAGGCCCCTTCCGCCACGGCCTGGGCCACAGCAGCCGGCGAGCCCAACGCCCGCTCCACGAAGACCGGCAACGTGACGTGATGGAATCCTCTGGCGCGGGCGCTGCGCACCGCCGTTCCAGCGAATT
>Ga0114945_10001815_pt1 | contig 12959 bp, 13 predicted proteins | sample OV2TP3_FD_87194 | JGI IMG/M metagenome (GOLD analysis project Ga0114945, IMG submission 87194) | Hot spring microbial communities from Beatty, Nevada to study Microbial Dark Matter (Phase II) - OV2 TP3 | ecosystem: Environmental > Aquatic > Thermal springs > Hot (42-90C) | place: USA: Beatty... | reverse complement strand
GTGGTGGTGATCGAGCACAACCTCGACGTGATCGCCGAAGCCGACTGGATCGTCGACCTGGGTCCCGAAGGCGGCAGCGGCGGCGGCAGGATCGTCTGCGAAGGCGAGCCCGAGAAGGTCCGCAGCGGCCATACGGGAGAGGCGCTTTCCAGCTTCCTCGAGCAGCGCGCGGCATGACGCTCCGCCGCTGACCAGAGGCGTATACTTTCCGAAAAAGGGGGGACCGCAATGGGGCTCAAGTCCGGCATCGCGGGCGGTATCTGTTTATTCGCGCTCGGCATCGCAGCGCCGGCAGGTCAAGCGGCACCGCCGGGTCAACCTCCCGATCCCGTCTCGCAGCAGGCGGTGCTGTTCGGGAACTCGCCGCCCCTGCGCGAGATGAAGCGCGCCAAGCCGAGTGCGTCCGCTCCGGGCCAGGTGCGCGAGATCCCAAGGCATCCGTCGCCCCGCGCAAAGCCGAAAACGCCCGGACCGGCGCGGGACACCGCCGTGCAGGCCTTCGCGCCGGGTCTCAACATGCCGGCGGCGACGTCCAGCTTCGAAGGCCTCAGCAACGCCGACAACCAGGCGCAGCTCGGATTCCAGGTCCTGCCCCCCGACCCCAACGGCGACGTCGGCCCCGCGCACTATGTGCAGATCGTCAACCTCGTCATGAAAGTGTTCGACAAGAACACGGGCGCGACGCTGCTCGGGCCGATTCCCTTCAGCACGCTGTTCGCCGGTTTCGGCGGCGCTTGCGAGGCGTTCGACGACGGCGATCCGATCGTGCTCTATGATCACCTGGCCGATCGCTGGCTGATCAGCCAGTTCGCGGTCTCCGGGGGTGCTCCGTTCCACCAGTGCATCGCCGTGTCCCAGAGCGGCGATCCCACCGGAGCGTACTTCCTCTACGACTTCTCGGTCGGCAACAAATTCAACGACTATCCGAAGTTCGGCGTGTGGCCGGACGGCTATTACATGACCGACAACCAGTTCAACGCGGCCGGCACCGCGTTCCAGGGCGTGGGGGTTTTCGCCTTCGACCGGGCGAAGATGCTGGCGGGCGATCCGACGGCAAGCTTCATTTATTTCGATCTGCAGAGCTTCGATAGCAATCTCTTCGGCATGCTTCCGGCGGATCTCGACGGCCCGCCGCCGCCCGCCGGCACGCCGAATTATTTCGCCGCTTACGCGGCCACCGAGTTCGGCGACCCGCAGGATGGGCTGCGCATCTTCGAGTTCCACGCCGACTTCGCCAACCCGGCGAACTCGACGTTCACCGAGCGCGCCGAAAGCCCGATCGCCACCGCGGCGTTCGATCCCGTCCTCAGCTGCGGCTTTTCGGGACGCGATTGCATCCCGCAACCGGCGCCCGCCACCACCAGCGCCAAGCTGGACGCGATCGCCGACGTGCTGATGTACCGCTTGCAGTACCGAAACTTCGGCGCCCACGAGTCGCTGGTGGCCAACCACACCGTCGACGCCGACGGGACGAGCCATGCCGGCGTGCGCTACTACGAGCTGCGACGAGCGCTTCCCGGCGGCGCGTTCCTCGTGAACGAGCAGGCCACGTTCGCTCCCGACGGCCACCACCGCTGGATGGGCAGCGCCGCCATGGACAAGCAGGGCAACCTCGCGGTCGGCTACAGCGTGGCAAGCGCGACGCTGTTTCCGTCGATCCGCTATGCGGGCAGGCTCGCCGCGGATCCGCCCAACGGGCTGTTCCAGGGCGAGACCACGCTGATCGACGGAGGCGGCTCGCAGACCAGCACCACGTCGCGATGGGGCGACTACAGCATGCTGGCCGTCGATCCGGCGGATGACTGCACCTTCTGGTTCGTTGCGCCCTACTACGCCTCGAGCAGCAGCTCGGGATGGACCACGCGGATCGGCTCGTTCAAGTTCCCGTCCTGCGGCGCCGCGAGCGCAGATCTCGCGGTGACGTTGACCGACAGCCCGGACCCGGTCACCGCGGGAGCCAATCTGACTTACACCATCTCGGTCGCCAACAACGGCCCGGACGGCGCGACCGGCGTCACGCTCACCGACGACCTGCCGGCCGAGGTAACCCTGGTCTCGGCTTCGTCCAGCCAGGGAAGCTGCTCCGGGACCGCGACCGTCACCTGCAGCCTGGGCAGCCTGGCGAGCGCGGCCAGCGCGACCGTGACGATCGTGGTCACGGCCAACGCCGCCGGCACGATCACGAATACCGCCAGCGCCAGCGCGAACGAAGCCGACCCCGATGCGCCCAACAATACGGCCTCGGCGAGCACGACAGTCGCCGCCAGCCTCTCCGATCTGATCGTTTCCGTGCTGGGGGCGCCCGCGGCGAGCGGTCCGGGCCTCACGATCGCGGTGTCCGCCACCACCAAGAACCAGGGCAGCGGCGCGGCAGACGCTTCGACGACGAAGCTCTTCCTGTCGAGCAACGCGATCCTCGATGGGTCGGATACCTTGCTCGGCAGCCAGCCGGTAGCCGGCCTTGCGGCGGGCGTCTCGGCCAGCGCGACGACGGCGGTGACCATTCCCGCGGGCACGGTCCCGGGGAATTACTCGCTCATCGCGCAGGCCGATGGCGACTCCGTGGTGGCGGAGTCGGTGGAAACCAACAACACGAGGGTCAAGGCGATTCGCATCGGCCCCGACTTGACCATCCGGTCGCTTTCCGCTCCGGCAAGCGCCGCCGCGGGTTCGACCATCGCCATCACGGACGCGACCCGCAACCAGGGCGGAGCTTCCGCCGGCGCCTCGACGACGAAGTTCTATCTCTCCAGCAACACGGCCATCGACCCCGGGGACGCCGTGCTGGGATCGCGATCCGTTCCCGTCCTGGCGGCCGGCGCGAGCAGCTTCGGCACCACCTCGGTCACCATCCCGGCCGGAACCGCAGCGGGCACCTATTCCATCATCGCGCGGTGCGATGACGCTAATGTCGTGATCGAGGCGGGCGAGGGCAATAACCGTCGCATCGTCTCGATCCAGGTCACGCCCTGAAGCGGCCGGGCCGCGGGCCGGCGCTCGCCCTGATGGTCGCGGCGCCGGTTCTGTGGAGCACGGCGGGCGTGGTCACGCGCCACATCGAGCGCGCCAGCGCCTTCGAGCAGGTGTCCTGGCGCAGCCTGTTCGCGTTCATTTTCGTTTTCTGCTTCTTCCTCTTCCGCGGGCAAAGCCCGTGGAAAGCGGCGAGCGCGGCCGGCTGGCCCGGATTGTTCTCGGGCGCCATGTGGGCGGTGATGTTCACGGCGTTCGTCGTGGCGCTTTCGCTCACCACCACCGCGAATACGCTGGTGGTGATGAGCGTCGCGCCGCTGCTCACCGCGTTTCTGTCGCTCGTGGTCCTGAGGGAGCCGGTATCGGCGCGCACCTGGGTCGCCGCCGGCGCAGCCGCCGCCGGGATCGCGTGGATGTTTCACGGCGGACTGGAGGCCGGCCAGCTTCCGGGAATGCTGGTCGCGGCTCTGGTCCCGTTCGCCTCCGCGGCCAACCTGGTCGCGCTGCGCGCAGCGAGAGCGCGCGTCGATCTGATACCGGCGGTCATGCTGGGCGGTGTGCTCTCCTGCCTGGTGGCGCTGCCGCTCGCCCTGCCGTTTGTTGCTTCAACAAAAGACCTCCTTCTGTTGAGCTTTCTCGGCGTCTTCCAGCTCGGACTTCCTTGCATGCTGCTCGTCATCGCCAGCCGCTCGCTCGCCGCGCCCGAGATCGCGCTTCTCGCGCTTCTCGAAGTGGTGCTGGGGCCGCTCTGGTCCTGGCTCGGCGCCGGCGAGACGCCCGGAGCCGCGACGCTCGCCGGCGGCGCGATCGTCCTCGGGGCGCTGGCTGCAAATGAGCTCAGCATGCTTCGGCAAAAGTACGTATAATGCGTTCCCAAGGTTTCTGTTTCGCGTATTCCGGTTAGCGTTTCAGTCGTTACGCGGTCCATCCTGGACCGTGAAATAACAAGCCTAAACAGCATCTGCCTGAACCGGTCGAAGGGTCACCTTCAACAGGCCGATCTCAGGAGAAAGTCATTACCACGAACTTTGAAGGCCTCGGCTTGTCGGCCGCGCTGCTGCGCGCCGTCGCCGAGCAAGGCTACACGCAACCCACCCCCATCCAGGCGCAGGCGATTCCCGTGGTGCTGTCCGGCCGCGACCTGCTCGGCGCCGCGCAGACCGGCACGGGCAAGACCGCCGGCTTTGCCTTGCCTATATTGGAAAAACTGTCCAAAAAAGCGACTGCGAGTCATTCGCCGGCGCGGCATCCGGTGCGCTCGCTGATCATCACGCCGACGCGTGAGCTCGCCGCGCAGGTCGAGCAGGATATCCGCACCTATGGCAAGTACGTCCAGCTGAAAACCAGCCTGGTTTACGGCGGCGTCGGCATGCAGCCGCAGGTCGACGCGCTGCGCCGGGGGGTCGACATCCTCGTCGCCACTCCCGGCCGGCTGCTCGACCACGTGCAGCAGAAGACGGTCGATCTGCGCCAGGTCGAGATCCTGGTGCTCGACGAGGCCGACCGCATGCTCGACATGGGCTTCATCCACGACATCCGGCGCATCCTCGCGCTGCTGCCGGTGAAGCGGCAGAACCTGCTGTTCTCGGCCACCTTTCCGGACGAGATCCGCAAGCTCGCGTCCTCGTTCATGAAGGACCCGGCGACGGTCGAGGTCGCCCGGCGCAACACGCCGGCCGAGCTGGTCGCGCAAGTCGCCCATCCGGTCGACGCGGCCCGCAAGCGCGAGCTGCTCGCGCATCTGGTGAAGTCGAACGACTGGAAGCAGGTGCTGGTGTTCGTCAAGACCAAGCACGGCGCCAACCGCCTCGCGCAGCAGCTCTTGCGCGAAGGCGTGCAAGCCGATGCGATCCATGGCAACAAGAGCCAGGGTGCGCGCACCCGGGCGCTGGCGCAGTTCAAGGACGGCGAAATGCGCGTGCTGGTCGCAACCGACATCGCGGCGCGCGGGCTGGACATCGAGGCGCTGCCGCACGTCGTCAACTACGACCTGCCGCACGTCGCGGAAGACTACGTCCACCGCATCGGCAGGACCGGCCGTGCCGGCGTCGAAGGCGAAGCGGTTTCGCTGGTCAGCCCCGAAGATCGCCCGCTGCTCGCAGCGATCGAAAGGCTCATGAACCGGAAAGTCGAGCTCAAGGCGATAGACGGCTTCGAAAGGCCGACGGCAGCTTCACCCCGTCCGCAGGCCAGGCCGCAGCCGCAGCGCAAGCCGCAGCAGCACAAGGCGCCGCAGCAGAACGCAAGGCGCAACGAACGCGGACGTCACGAACGCGGCCAGCGACAGGCGCAGCCGAGCGCCACCAGCTCTGAACGCGACGCCCAGATCCGCGAAGCGCGCGCTCGCATGCGGCAGGACGGGGAAAGCCCGCGACGCCAGGAACCGCGGCAGGCGGAGAGCCGTGCCGAGCCGCAGCAAGCCGAGCCCGCGCGCGCGGCGCCGGTGATCCGGCACCGGCAGCGGCGTTCGTTCGCCGGTCTGGTCGGCGCCCTTCTCGGTCGCAAGCCCGCCGGCTGAGCGCGGCACGCGGCTTGCTGCGTGCTGCGTATTGGCCAAGCAAGGAGGATTTCATGCTGAAGTACCTCAAGGCATTGCCCGGTACCGCGAAATCCGGGGCGCGCACCGTTTACAAGACGGCGATGAACCATCCCAGGACTTCCAGCGCCGTCGTGCTCGGCACCGGGGCTGCAGCGGCGCTGCTGTGGCTGGTGCAGCGCAACGGCGGCTTCCACGCCCTGCGCAAGGATGTGCTAGCGCGCGTCCGCGGTACTCGGCACGCCTGATTTCATCGTCTCCGCGAGCACCCGGTACGCCGCCGCCCAGGCATCCTTCACGTCGTCGGTAAACGCCTCGCCGAGGCTGTGGGCGAGAGTCCACATCAGCGCCTCGGCGAAGCTGTCGTAGTGCCGGTGGCGAACGCCGTAGGCGGCGTGCCGGCGGCCGAGCTCCTGGATCGCCAGCGTGATGGTCTCGAGCCGCGACAGGCCCGTGACGGCGATCGAGATCACCGCTGCGAGGTTGCGGCCCTGATCCTGCATCTCGCCCCTGAACAGCGGCTTCAGCGACGGGTCGAGGCTGAAGAGCTTGCCGTAAAACACCTCGGCGAAGGTGTCACGGATGGGCAGGATGCCTCGCCAGCTGCGCTGGACGAGCTCGATTTGCTTGGCGATCAACCGCATTGCTCCATACGACGGCGCAGCTCGCAAATCGCATGCCAGCGCACGTTTCCCCGCGATGCTCCCGCGCGGCGCACGAATTTCGCACCGCTGCGGTGCGTCACAGCGCCTCGATGCACCATTAAACTACCGGGGATGCGAGAACCCCAGCCGAAAGCGATCCGCCTCGAGGATTACGCTCCGCCCGCGTTCCGGGTCGATGCCGTCGATCTCGACGTCGATCTGCGCGACGACCATGCGATGGTGCGCGCGAAGCTCGCGGTGCGAAGAAGCCGTCCCGGGCCGCTCGAGCTGGACGGCGACGAAATCGAGCTGTTATCGCTCTCATTGAATGGAAAGCCTTTGGACAAAGAAGCTTTTTCCGTGACTGCGGAAAAGCTGACGATCCTCGATGTCCCCGATGCCTTCACGCTCGAGACGCTGACGCGCATCATGCCGCAGAAGAACACCAGGCTCGAAGGCCTGTACGCGACGAGGAACGGCTTCGTCACGCAGTGCGAGGCGCAGGGGTTCCGGCGCATCACCTGGTTCATCGACCGGCCCGACGTGATGGCGCGCTACACGACGACCATTCACGCGGACAGGCGGAAATATCCGGTTCTGCTTTCCAACGGCAATGAAACCGGACGGGGAGACGAAGAAGGCGGCCGCCACTGGGCGCGGTTCCACGATCCGTTTCCCAAGCCTTCGTACCTCTTCGCGATGGTGGCCGCGAACCTCGAGGTCCTGAAGGACAGGTACAAGGCGAAGGAGCTCTTCGTCTACGTCGAGCCGGGCAAGCTCGACCAGGCCGGCTGGGCGATGGACTGCCTGAAGCGCGCGATGAAGTGGGATGAGAGCCGCTTCGGCCTCGAGCTCGACCTCGAGCAGTACAAGATCGTGGCGGTCGGAGACTTCAACTCCGGCGCGATGGAGAACAAGGGCCTCAACATCTTCAACACCAAGTACGTCCTGGCGCGCGCCGACACGGCGACCGACGTCGACTACATGAACATCGACCGGGTCGTGGCGCACGAGTACTTCCACAACTGGACCGGCAACCGCGTGACCTGCCGCGACTGGTTCCAGCTCTCGCTCAAGGAAGGCCTGACGGTGTTCCGCGACCAGGAATACGGCGCCGACAGCTATTCGCGCGCCGTCACCCGCATCCAGGAGGTGCGCTCGCTGCGTGCCGCGCAGTTCCCCGAGGACGCCGGGCCGATGGCGCACCCGGTGCGGCCGCAGTCCTACATGGAGATCCGCAACTTCTACACCATGACGGTGTACGAGAAGGGCGCGGAAGTCGTGCGCATGCAGCACACGCTGCTGGGCGAAGAGAAGTTCCAGGCCGGCATGCGGCTGTACTTCGAGCGCCACGACGGCCACGCGGTGACCTGCGACGAGTTCGTGCAGGCGATGCAGGACGCATCGGGACTCGATCTCGCCCAGTTCAAGCGCTGGTACGACGTGGCGGGTACTCCCGTGCTCGAGTGCCAGGGGAATTTTTCAGGCGAAACCTTCACCCTGACCGTGAAGCAGTCGATGAATCCGCCGTTCCACATCCCGTTCGCGGTGAAGATCGGGGACCAGGAGCAGGTGCTGTCTCTCAGGCAAAACGAGGAGAAATTCTCTTTTACCGCAAAGAGCAAACCCATCGCTTCGCTGCTGCGCCGCTTCTCGGCGCCGGTGATCCTGAAGTACCCGTACACCGAGGCGGAGCTGCTGCACCTGGCGGCGCACGACGACGACCCCTTCAGCCGCTGGGAGGCCGGGCAGAGGGTCGCGGCGTCGATCATCCTGCGGGAGGACGGCCGGCCCTCCGGCGCGTTCGTCGAGGCGGCGCGCAGGATCCTCTCGGACCCGGATCCGGCGTTCGCCGCCGAGGCGCTCACCCTGCCCTCGGAGACCTTCCTCGCCGAGCAGATGGACGTGGTCGACCCGGACCGGCTGCACGCCGCGAGGAACGCGCTGCGACAGGCTCTCGCCCGGTCTCTGGAAGACGATTTCACAAGAACCTATGAGAAAAACCGAGTCCCCGGCCCCTATTCGCCCGACGCCGCCTCGGCGGGCAGGCGGGCGCTGCGCAACCTGTGCCTCGGATATCTCGGCGAGCTCGGCATGCCGGCGCTCGCCTACGCACAGTTCAGCGGCGCCGACAATATGACCGACGCGATGGCGGCGCTCGGCTGCCTGGCGAATCTCGATTGCCCGGAGCGCAAGCCGGCGCTGGAGGCGTTCTTCGGCAGGTGGCAGAACGAGCCGCTGGTCGTGGACAAATGGCTCGCGGTGCAGGCGACCTCCCGGCTGCCGGACACCCTGGCGCGCGTGAAGGAGCTCCTCAGGCACCCGGCTTTCGATCTGAAGGTGCCGAACAAGGTCTACGCGCTGATCCGCGGCTTCTCTGCCAACCACGTGCGCTTCCACGCCGCCGGAGGCGAGGGCTACTCCTTTCTCGCCGGCCAGGTGATCGCGCTCAATGCCCTCAACCCGCAGGTCGCGGCGCGCATGGCGCGCGGCTTCGACCGCTGGAAGCGCTTCGACGCGAAAAGACAGGCCGCGGCGAAGGCCGCGCTCGAGCGCATCCGCGATGCGCAGGGATTGTCGAAGGACGTGGCCGAAATCGTGAGCAAGGCGCTCGGTGCCTGAGTGAGCGATCTCGACCGCCGCATCGCCAGCACCAGCGGGCGCGTGCTGGTGCGCTCGGCGATAGAGATTGCCCATGCGCTGACCGGGATGGTGCAGCGCTGCGAGCTCCTCACCGCGGCCGTGAGCTCGGGGGACCAGCTGTTCCTGTCGCGCCTGCTGCGCGTTGACGCCGACGCCGGGCTCATCGTGGTGGCGTGCAGCGATACCAAGCACGCCAACAGCGCCCTGCTCGGGGAGAAGGCCATCACGTTCCGCTGCAACCATGGCGGAACGCACTACGAGTTCACGGCCGGCGAGCCGCGCCAAGTCGCGCACGCAGGCGAGCCGGCGATCCAGCTTTCCTTTCCGCTCGCCCTGCTCGCGCTGCAGCGGCGGCTGCAGCCGCGCGTCGCGGTCCCGCCGCGGGTGCCGCTGCGCTGCGAGGCCAGGCTCGAGGGGGCCGCGTTCGAGGCCCAGGTCGTCGATATCAGCCTGAAGGGCCTCGGCGCGATCATCTATGCCCCTGCGATCCACATCAAGCCCGGCACCGTTCTGGAAAAAACGCGCATCGTCCATCCGAAGCGCGCTGCGATCGTGCTCGACCTGCTGGTGCGCCACGTAACGCTGGTGGCGCAGCGCGACGGCTCTTACGTGAATCGCGCCGGCTGCAGCTTCCTCGGCGAGCCGAAGGACATCGAGGACCTGATACGGCTTTTTGTCACGGAGCTCGGCCCATGAACCCGGTAACCCAACTCGCGATCGCCACCGCCGCCTTTCTCGCCACCCATTTCGTGAGCAGCACGCCGCTGCGCCCCGCGCTGGTACGCGGGCTCGGCGAGTGGCCCTACCGCGGGCTGTATTCCCTGCTCGCGTTCGTCACGCTCGGCTGGATGATCTGGGCCTACGCCGGCGCGCCGCTCGAGCCGCTGTGGAGCGGCCTGCGGCCGCTTCCCCTGCTCCTCATGCCCTTCGCCTTCATCCTCCTCGCCTGCGGCTACTGGAGAAATCCCACCATGGTCGGCGCCGACGCTCTTCTGAAAAGCGAGGATCCGGCGCGCGGCATGATCCGCGTCACGCGCCACCCGATCATGTGGGGCGTGATGCTGTGGGCCGCCGCGCACGTGCTGGCCCGCGGCGATCTGAAATCGCTGATCTTCTTCGGCGGTTTCCTGGTTCTTGCCGCGTTCGGCACGGTCGCGATGGATTCGAGGAAGACGTCGAATCCGGATTGGGGGCGCTTCGCCGCGGTCACTTCGCACATTCCCTTCGTCGCCGTCGCCCAGGGCCGCAACCGCATCGTGTGGCGCGAGATAGGCTGGCTGCGGCCTTCGATCGGCGTCGCCGCATTCCTCGCTTTCTTCGCCCTGCATTCCTGGCTTTTCGGAGCGCGGCCCTACTGACTCAGCGGTCCTTGCGCGTATGGCGCTGCCGCTTCGGCTTGTCCAGGCTCCCCGCCCAGGCTTCGATTTCGGCATGGTCGACGGTGCGCTTCGCATCGACGTCGGCCAGCGCTTCAAGCGTCAGGCGGTGGCGCTTTTCCTCGAGCGCCAGGTAGGACGCGACGGCTTGTTTGATGATCCATCCCTTGGGCCGGTCGAGCCGCAAAGCAAGCCCATCGAGCTTTTCCGCCAGGTCCACCGGCAAATGAGCAGTCACGACACGCGTAATCATGGCCTTCAATCTATCTCAATCAACCTGATTCATCCATAGTGCGGAAATAATCCCTTAGCGACGCGGGCCGGTATTGCCTATTCTGGGACGCCGATCGCACGAGGAAGTCGCGCCATGGCCACGCTCCATCGCAAGCCGGACGCCCCGGCGCTGCGCAGCAAAGAGTGGATATTGCCCACGAGGACCTTGGACGAGGCGCTCGCCCTCATGCGCAGGTACCGGGAAAGCGACGGACTGCGCCGTTACGTGCTCGGCCGGACGCGGCTGATCATTGCCGCCGCCGCGGCGATCCTGCTGACCAGCATCGCGTGCGCGATGGCGACCATGTTCTTTCTCGCCGACCGGTACTGGGCGCTCCTCGGGGCGGTGCTCGGCCCCCTGGTGCTGATCGGAGCCGCGTTCGTCCAGGCGTACGTCTTTTTCCGCTGGCTCGAAGAGCGGGCGCTGACGCTCGCCCTCGGACGCGGCGTGAAGCGCTGGGGCCTGAACCTCGGCGAGCCGCCGCCGGTGCCTTGGCTCCTGGCGGCGGTGTTCGTGGCCGTGCCGTTCGCAATGCTCGCGGCGGTCTCTCCGGAAATCGCCCTGCTGCTGATCATCGTCGCGATGGCGACGCCGCTCGCCTACGCGTACTTCGATCGCTAGGCTCCGGCGAGCTTGCGCTGCACGCGCTGGTCGAATTTGGCGACGTTGACCACGACGCGCTCGTGCACGCCTTCGCCGATCAGTTCTTTCTCGTCGTGAACGGCAGCCCTGAAGGCGACCGTGCGGCCTTCGACCCGGGTCACTTCCGCGCTCGCCCGCACCCGCATCCCGACCGGCGTCGCGGCGATGTGGCGCACGTCGAGGTGCGTGCCGAGGCTCTGGTAGCCCGCGGGCAGGAGATGCTCGATGGCGGCCAGCGCGGCCGCCTCGATGAGATTGATCATCACCGGCGTCGCGAGCACGTGCACTCTCCCGCTGCCGATGCGCGGCGCGGTGTGCTCCTCGCCGACGACGAGCTCGGCGCTACCCGCAAGTCCTGGCTTCAGACGGGACAGATCCATGTGGAGGCTATGATTCTCACATGGAACCCCGCGTGGTCGTGCTCGGCTGCGGCTTCGGCGGCCTGTGGGCGGCGCGCTCGCTCGCCGGCGCGCCCGTGAAGGTGACGGTCGTCGACCGCGCGAACCATCATCTGTTCCAGCCGCTGCTGTATCAGGTGGCGACCGCGGGCCTTTCGGCGCCGGCAATCGCGGCGCCGATCCGGCAGATCCTGGCCCGCCAGGACAACGTCACGGTGCTGATGGCGGAAGCAGAGCGCGTGGACGTCGCGCATCGCGTGCTGACGCTCGATGACGACAGTGAGCTTTCCTACGACTACCTCATCGTCGCCGCCGGCGCCACGCACAGCTATTTCGGCCACGACGACTGGGCGCCTTACGCGCCCGGCCTGAAGACGCTCGACGACGCCCTGGAGATCAGGCGCCGCGTCCTGCTCGCCTTCGAGCACGCCGAGCGCGAGACCGACGCGGAGCGCCGTGCGCCATGGCTCACCTTCGTCGTCATCGGCGGCGGCGCCACCGGGGTCGAGCTCGCCGGCACGCTCGCCGAGATCGCGCGGCACACCCTGCACGGCGAATTCCGCCGCTTCGATCCGCGCAATGCGAGAGTCGTCTTGATCGAGGCGTCCGATCGGGTGCTGCCGCCGTATCCGCGCGATCTCTCGGAGAAAGCCCGGCTGCAGCTCGAGCGGCTCGGCGTCACCGTCTGGCTTGGACGCTCGGTGACGAAGGTCGACGCCGGCGGCGTGACGGCGGGCCCGGACCGCCTCGCGGCGCGAACCGTGGTCTGGGCGGCCGGAGTTGCGGCATCGCCGCTCGGCCGTGCGCTGGGGGCACCTGTAGACCGGGCCGGCCGCGTAATCGTCGAGCCCGACCTGTCGGTTCCCGGCCATCCCGAGATTTTCGTCGTGGGCGATCTCGCCGCGGTCGAATCCGTGCCGGGCATAGCGCCCGCAGCCAAGCAGATGGGCCGGCATGCCGCGAGGAACATCCTGGCTGCTTTGCGAGGAACCGGCGGAAAGCCCTTCCGCTACCGCGATTACGGCCAGCTCGCCACCATCGGCCGCAAGGCCGCGGTTGCGATGTTCGGGCGACTCAGGCTGTGGGGCTATCCCGCATGGCTGCTATGGCTCCTCGCCCACATCTACTTCCTGATCGGCTTCAGAAACCGCCTCGTGGTGCTGATCGACTGGGCATGGGCGTACTGGACCCTGCAGCGCTACGCGCGCATCGTGCTCAGGAAGCCGCTGTGACGCCGCTCGGCAACTTGATCTTCTCGGGCCCGGCGAATGCCGCCCCGCAGACCAGCACTGCCAAGAGAAACGCCTTGAATTTCATTTTCTCCTCCCGTCATCCCAGAGCCATGCCGCGCCGCGCACGCCGCTGGAATCGCCGTGAACCGGGCGCGCGAGGCGGGTCGCGACCTGGTCGGAGAACACGTAGCGGCCCCACAGGCACGGCACTTCAGTGTACAGCCGCACGACGTTCGACATTCCG
>Ga0114945_10001813_pt1 | contig 12969 bp, 14 predicted proteins | sample OV2TP3_FD_87194 | JGI IMG/M metagenome (GOLD analysis project Ga0114945, IMG submission 87194) | Hot spring microbial communities from Beatty, Nevada to study Microbial Dark Matter (Phase II) - OV2 TP3 | ecosystem: Environmental > Aquatic > Thermal springs > Hot (42-90C) | place: USA: Beatty... | reverse complement strand
TTGCTCCAGGTCGAAACCGATCACGACTTTGAGCTTTCCTTGATCAAGGAGGGGACGGACTTTCTGGAGCTGTTCCGGAGTCGAAACAAAGAGAAGGGAAACTTCCGCATGTTCCAGGATGTAGTGACACTCTTTGACGGAACTCGTGGGATAGATCGGGACCGAGGCGGCGCCGAGGCTCAGGATTCCCAGATCGGCGAAGGCCCATTCCGGCCGATTCTCAGAGAGAATCGCGATCCGGTCGCCTTTTTTAACGCCCCACTGATAAAGGGCGAGGGCGACTTGCTGGACCCCGCTCTCAAATTCCTTCCAATCAATAAACTGGTAGCGCCCCCCTCGCTTGAACCACAGGGCAGGCTTCGAGGCCGACCTCAGTGCCCGCCAAAGAAACATTTCGACGAGACTGGAAAAGCGGTTCACGGGGTCTGGGTCATCCAAAGTTTTTCTTCCGTTTCTCTCCGCTGGGAGGAAGAGAACGCTCGGGAGGAGAACTGGAGCCTGGCCCGAGCCCCTCGAGAAAGGCCCGGTTCTGGCGAGTCTTTTCCCGAATCAGCAGAAGCTTTTGGCGCCTCACGGCTTCGTCGATCGAAGCCGCCTGTTGAACCTTCTGGGCCCGTTGGGCAATCTCTAAATTCCTCAAGATCTGCTGATGAATCCGGGCTTGTTCTGTAATCCGTTGGATCTCCAGGATCTGGTCGCGGTGCTGGGTCTCCAGAGCCCGATGAATCCGGAGGATGCCCTCCAGATCCCGCTGGATCGAAGCCGCGGCAGAATCCGAGGAAGTGCTGACGCTAGCGGCGGGAGACTCTTTGTCAGAATCGGATTTGGAAGAAGGGGAGGGGGACTCCGTCTTCGCCCCCTCTACCCTTTCTCCTCCGATGCCGAACGTCAACAAAAAAATAAAAAACGCAATCCGTCGTACCATCATCGATCTTGGAATTTCGGCTGCCGCTTTTCAAGAAACGCCCGAACGCCCTCCCGCATATCTTCTGTTTCCGCAATCTTTCCGAAGAATTTTGCTTCGAGCGCGAGTCCCTCTTCAAGAGATTTCCCAAGCCCTCCCTGAATCGCCTCTAAAGCATAGGCAATCGCGCAAGCCCCTTTGGCGGCGATCTTTTTCGCCAGGCCCAACGCCTGCCTGAGAAGCTCCCCGTCCGGAACGACCCGGTCGACCAGCCCAATCCGAAGGGCTTCCTGGGCGGTAATCATATCTCCGGTGAGGATGAGTTCCCGGGCTTTGCTCGGACCCGCGAGGCGAGAAAGCCGTTGGGTGCCGCCAAAACCGGGGATGATCCCGAGACTGATTTCCGGCTGGCCAAAGCGGGCCCGATCGGAAGCGATGCGGATGTGACAGGCCATCGCCAGTTCATTCCCTCCGCCGAGACAAATAGAATTGACGGCCGCGATCACCGGTTTTTTCATCTTCTCAATCTGACTGAGAATCGTCTGTCCTTTCCGAGCCAACGCCTCAGCCTCTTCGGGAGACCGGATCTGGGCCATCTCTTTCAAGTCCGCCCCGGCAACAAAGGTCTGATTTTTCCCCTCGCCGGTCAACACAATGGCTTTGACCTCCGAATTCTTAGCCAACTCCTCAAAAGTCTCGGCCAGCTCCCCCACCGTCTTGGAATTCAGGGCATTCACCGGAGGCCGATCAATCGTGATCAAGGCAACCCGCTCCTCAACCCTTACTCTGATGAATTCGCGTTCAGCCATAGGTATGAAACCCCTGTCCGCTCTTTTTTCCGAGTAATTTTGACCCGACCATCCGCCGAAGATTCGGCGCGGGATAAAAACGCTCTCCCTCTTTCTGATAAAGCTCTTCGAGACCACTGAGGATATGGTCTAAACCGATTTCGTCGGCGTAGCGCAGAAGTCCTCCTTTCGCTTGAGGAAATCCAATACCTGCCACCATCGCCAAATCAATATCATTGGCTGAGGCAATCCCTTCTTCCAGCGAGAGGGCCGCCTCGTTCACCATGGGATAAAGAAGTCGTTCCAGGCTCAAGGTGGTTTTTTTAGGCTTTTCTCGCTGGACCTCCTCAATCCACCCAGCAAGGAGATCTTTTTTCGCCGGATCGTAAACATAGAATCCGGCACCCGTCTTCCGGCCCAGGTAACCCGCTTGATAAAGTTTACCCCAAATCTCGGCCGGCTGCATCCGATTCCCATAGGCCTTCAAGAGGACCTGAACCACGTCGAAACAGATGTCGAGGCCCAGTTGGTCGACCAGGGTGAGGGGCCCCATCGGGAGACCGAAGTCCACGACGGCCCGATCGATTTCCTCACGAGCCGCCGCCTTCTCCTGGAGGGCAAACGCCGCCTCGTTGAGGTAGGGCATGAGGAGCCGGTTGACGAGAAACCCGGCGCATTCGTTAACTCTGACCGGAATTTTCCTGAGAGATTCAGTAAATAAGATGACGTCGTCGATCGTCTCTGGGCTGGTGGCCTTACTGGGAATCACCTCCACCAATTTCATCACGTGGGCCGGAAAGAAAAAATGCATCCCGATCACCTTTTCGGGCCGCCCGGTCGCCTCGCCCATCTCCGAGATGGACAAAGCGGAGGTGTTTGAGGCAAAGATCGTCCCCTCCCCGGCAAATTTCTCGAGGTCCCGGAAGACCTGTTTTTTGATTTCCATCTTCTCGGGAACCGCCTCAATCACGATATCCACGTCTCGGAAGGCTTCATAACCGGTCGTGGGGGTCACGAGGGCCAACTTCCCCTCCATCTCTCCCTGACTCATCTTCCCCTTGTCGACTCGACGCTGGTAAATCGAGCGGATCTTCTCCATCCCTTTCTTGACCAGCTCTTCATTCACATCTTTCAAGACCACCGGGAGCCCGGAATAGGTAATCACCTGAGCGATTTCAGCCCCCATGGTTCCCGCCCCCACCACGCCGGCTTTATAGATGTACATTATTTTCTTTCAATGACCATCGCCCCCCCCTGCCCACCTCCCACACACATTGTCGCAAGGCCGAGACTGAGTTGACGGCGTTTCATCTCATGAAGCAGGGTCACCGCGAGCCGGTTCCCGCTGGTTCCCACAGGATGGCCTAACGCTATCGCCCCTCCGTTGACATTCGTAATTTCACTATTCAGTTTGAGCATCCGTTCCACCGCGATCACTTGAGCGGAGAAGGCCTCATTCAGTTCAATCAACTGAATCTCTTTGAGACTGACTCCAGCCCTTTTTAAAGCAATGGGGACTGCGCAGGCCGGCCCGATCCCCATCCGCTCCGGTTCCACGCCGGCAAATCCCCACCCGCGAATCCAACCCATCGGTTCCAAGCCGAGAGATTTCGCCCGCGAGGCCTTCATGACAAAGAGGGCGCTCGCCCCGTCCGAAATGGGACAGGAGTTCCCTGCCGTCACGGTTCCATTTTCTTTAAAAATCGGGGGGTACTGAGAGAGGGTCTGCGGGTTGAGCGCCGGATTCGGGCCTTCGTCCTGGACAAAGGTTTCGGGGGGGAGTTCCCTGCCGTACAAACTCTTGGGGATCATGACCTTCACAATCTCATCACGGAATTTTCCCTCCCGTGTCGCCCGGAAGGCCCGTTGATGCGAAAGGGCCGCGAATTCGTCCTGTTCTTTCCTTGAGATCTTAAATTCTTCGACCAAATTTTCCGCGGTCTGGCCCATGATCTGGCCCGAAACCGGATCGGTCAAGCCCTCCCAGATCGTATCGATCAGAGCGGCGTGGCGAAGCTTTTTCCCAAACCGCGTGTCCCGGGAAATGTAAGGATGGGAAGACATGCACTCGGTCCCTCCGGCCAACACGATCTCAGCCTCTCCCGCGATGATCATGTGGGCGGCGCTCACAATGGCTTGGAGTCCCGAAGCGCAGTTACGGGCCACCGTAAAGGCCGGAATTTCTTTCTTAAGACCCGCCTGAAGGGCAATGACCCGCGAGACGTTCGCCGCGTCACTCTGCTGACCGACACATCCGAAGATCACTTCATCGACCGCGTTGGGATCGACGCCGGTACGTTCAAGAAGGGCTCGGACGACAACCACTCCCAATTTTTGATTCGTAAAATCCTTCAACGCCCCCCCCAGGTTTCCCTGAGGGGTCCGTACTCCGCCGACGATCACGATATCGCTTGCCATCTAGAATTTCTCCTCTCTCTTCCCTCTCTTCATTCTACCAAGAGCCTTTTGATTTCATCGACCTGTTCAAGCGCCTTTTCCTCTCCGGCTCGAATGAATTTTTCCGGCTGGTAAAACTCGGCCCAATGTCCTTCGTGAACGATCGGGCGAATCAAAACGTCCGCCTCCTGACTCGCCACTTCTGCGATTTCATATTCCATAAATTGGATCGTATTCATGATGACGTTAAAGATGTTATCTGAAAAGTGTTCGTTGAACCTCGTCAAAAACGGAGCCAGAAACCTTCCCCAAAGCGGGTGCTCTGATTTCTCCTTGAGGAGTTTCTTCCTCTTTTCGGCCTGAACCCGGCTTTTTTGAACCCGATCTTCCGGACCGTTCAACACATTGACAGCGATGATCTTTTTGACCCCCATCTTGACCAGCACATCCACCGGCAACGGGTTGAGGATGCCGCCGTCGATCAAAAGCTCCCCACGCCAACGGTAAGGACGGAAAATCCCGGGGATGGAGATACTGGCCCGGAGGGCGTCCACCACTCTTCCTTTCTCAAAGACCACCTCTTGGGAGTTGGTGAGGCTTGTGGCCACGATTTTCACAGGCACCTCGAGTTCCTGAAACGTTCGATCCGAAAGATACGATTCCATAAAACGCACCACTTGGCGGCCGTGGAAAAATCCGTGGTGGGCCAAAGAAAGATCCCCTAACCCCACAAGTTTGAAGAAGGCATTCCGCCGGTCCAGGCTTTTGGCGATTTTCTCAAGATCGGCGGCACGGTACCCCGACGCCCAAAAGCCAGCCACCAGCGCCCCCATGCTCGATCCCGCCAAGACATCGATCGGGATATTCTCCTTTTCCACGACCCGAAGAACCCCAATGTGAGCCAAGCCGTAGGCCGCCCCGCTCCCGAGGACAAGCCCCAGCAGAGTCCCGGCCAGTTCCTTGGTGATAAACCGCAGGATGGAATGATAGCGCTCCGGTTGGCGGTTTCGGGAAGGAAGGACCTGAAAGATCTGCAAATCCGCTTCCAAGGAGCTTCCCTCGGGAGCAATCAACTTGATCTCATTCTTGGTGAACCCGAAGGTCTGTTCGAGTTCTTGAATCAGAGACGGAGCTCTCAAAAGGCCAGAGGGGTTTTCATCAAGGAGAAGGTAAATCAAGTCCGACTGCTTGAGGGTTTTAAAGGAAAATCCCCCCCTCTCCGGACCCAGCCGGATGAGGATGAAATCAAACCGATAACTGAGGAAGGTGAGAAGGGTGGAAAGTCTTCGATCCTCCTCCGCTTTTTCCGAACCGATGGAGAGGTATTGAAACCCGGCAGGGCAATCGACGAGCGCCGGCCTTAAATCAGACTCGCGGGCGGGATCGACCCGATCGAGCATGAGATGAGACGGGGGCCGGGGCTGAAACTCTTCCGTCATCCCAGAATGGGAAGGGGGGAAGAAGTCGATAAAAATCACCCGGGATTTCGTTTCGCGGACTAAATCGGTAGCCAAATCCAGGAGGAATTGGAAACTTTCCTGAGGAGGGAGGGTCGCATAGAGGGCGACGACTTTGACCTCCTGCTTCTTTCTTCCCGGTCCCTCAATTTTCGTCAGCCGATGTCCCAGGGTCCGGCTCAGATGGAGTGAAAGGGCCGGGATTTCGGCAAGGATTTTTAAGAATTCCTCCTTGTCCAGTCTCAGCAACAGACCATCTGAGCGCGCCTCCACCGAAGCACTATGGACCTGTCCGGTGAGGAGGGAAGATTCTCCAAAATAGTCTCCCCGATAAAGATAAATCAGAGTTTTCTCTTCCTCCCCCCGAATTTTCTGAAAAACGCGAAACCTTCCCGAGACAATCACATAAAAGGCATCCGCCGGTTTTCCCTCCTCGTAGATGAGGTCTCCCCGTTTGTACTCGACCAGACGAATCTTTTTCTCAATCAGGCGGATTTCAGAGGAGGAAAGGGTGGAAAAGAGAGGAATCTCGTTGAAAGAATAGCCTTTGCTCGCCTCTAATTTACGACCAAAAGGAAAGAGAGCCATTGGGGTTAATGTATCGGCAATTCAGCAATCCTTCTCGAATGGCCCAGAAGCTTTCTCACGGCCTCCCGCCAAGCCCCCAGTCTTTCCTTCCGTTCGCGAGGGGACATCCGGGGCGAGAATTTCCGGTAGCGGCGCATGCGGTCGATCACTCCCACTCCCCTCCAGAATCCGCATTGGATCCCCGCGAGTTTTGCCGCTCCCCAAGCGGTCGATTCCGTCCGATCGGAACGGAGCACCGGAATTCCCAAAAGATCCGCCTGAAATTGCATCAGGTAATTGTTGGCTGCGGCTCCCCCGTCCACCTTCAGAAAACTCGGGCGTCGCCCCACGACCCTTGCCATCGCCTCGAAAACATCGGCGCTCTGATAAGCGATCGACTCCAACGCGGCCTTCACCAAATGTTCTCTCCCGGTGCCGCGCGTCAGGCCAAAAACGGCACCGCGCGCGTTCGGATTCCAGTAAGGAGCCCCGAGGCCCGTGAACGCCGGAATCATAATGACCCCTCCGGTATCCCGAAGATGACGGGCAATCTTCTCCGAGTCGGAAGCCTTCCGAATCAGACCCAGGCCGTCGCGAAGCCACTGCAGCACCGCCCCCGCGATGAAAACGGCTCCTTCAAGGGCATAAGCGGGCTTTCCGTCGACGTCACAAGCCAAAGTTCCCAGCAACCCCTGAGACGGAGACCGGTAATGTTTCCCTTGATTGAGGACTAAAAAGCAGCCGGTCCCGTAGGTATTTTTCATTTCTCCCGATCGGTAACATCCTTGCCCATAGAGAGCCCCTTGCTGATCACCGACCAAAGCCGCAATCGGGATTCCTGATTTTAACGGACCGAAGGTTGAGGTTTTCCCGAACAAAAATGACGAGGGGTGAACCTCCGGCAGGATCGCCGAGGGAATTTTAAGGACCTTTAAGAGGGGGGAGTCCCAAGTGATTTTCTTCAGATTGAGGAGAAGGGTCCGCGAAGCATTGGTGGCGTCGGTGGCGTGCACCTTACCCCCGGTCAGGTTCCAGAGGAGCCAAGTGTCGATGGTCCCAAAGAGGATCTCTCCTCGTAACGCTCGCCGCCCGAGACCGGAAATCGTGTCAAGGAGCCAGCGGATCTTGGTCCCCGAAAAGTAGGGGTCGAGGACCAAACCGGTCCGCTCACGGAAAAAAGATTCCCATCCCTCCCGCTTCAGTCTCTCACAGAAAGGGGCTGTTCGGCGGTCCTGCCAAACAATCGCGCGGGCGAGCGGTCTCGCCGTCTTTCTTTCCCACAGGACCGTTGTCTCCCGCTGATTGGTAATCCCGATCGCAACGATCTTTTGGGAAGGTAAACGGGCCTGGGAAAGGGCACGCCGAATGACTTGAACGGTGGAGTTTAGGATTTCGCTTGGGTCATGTTCCACCCAGCCGGGAGAGGGGTAATACTGGTGAAATTCCTGGTAAGCGCTTCCTCGGAGCTGGCCCCGATGATCGTAAAGGAGGGCACGAGTCCCCGTCGTTCCCTGGTCAATCGCAAGGATCACCGATGAGGAGTCTCGCATTCAGAGTAAAGATATGAAATGTCTAAACGAAGGGGCTTTGAGAACTTCTTTTATTCAAGTTCGGAGACTTTTTCGGGATCGGAAAAATCGTTGACTTTCGTCTCCAACCAGTGGTTGTAGGCGTAATCCAAGACACGAAACTTATCCACCGGATCCATCATCACAAAGCGGATTCCGACGTCATAACCCTGATCTTGACCTTGGGAAGTTTGGCTCCAGACAATTTTTCCTGTGGTGCGAACGGGCTTTGGATCGTCCGGAATATCGAGTTCAAGGTCGAGCGTGGATCCTTCGGGCAAACGCACCGGCGCATTGACCTTCAGCCCCTCACGAGAGAGGTCTTTGCTGAGAGCAATTCCCTTGACTTCTCCCGGTTCGGAGAGCTTGTAGCGGACGCCCATGTAGGCATCGAAGCGTTTAAACTTCCGCCGCTCTTTTTCCATTTTTCACCTCCTCATCACGGGCCTTTTTTCTGATCATCGGCAAGAGATTAAAACCCTTCACCTGCTTTTTTTCTAACTCTTTGTCTCACAACAAGTTGTTATGGCTTTTTAAAGTGGTAAAAGAACTATAACACAGGACCTGCGAATTTACAAGGGGACCCCCCATTTTTTACCGGTAGTTGGTAAATTGGAGGGGAATCGCGCAGGGGAAGGTCTTCAGATGTTGGATGACACCCTGGAGGTCGTCTTTCGAACGCGAATTCACACGAACCTCCTCTCCTTGAATCGAGGCTTGAACTTTGAGGCCCATTCCCTTGATCTCTTTGACGATCTCTTTCGCCTTCTCGGACGGGATTCCCATCGTGAGTTTCACTTCCTGCCGCACCAGTCCTTCAAAGGCCTTCTCCTCCCTCGCCCATTCGAGCGACTTGAGGGGAACTTTCCGCAGGGCGAGACGAGTCGTTAAAATATCCCGAAGATTTTTCAGTTTCAGCTCGTCATCGGCTAAAAGGATCAGTTTTTTCTCATCCCGATTCCAATCAAAACGGCTTTTGCTTCCTCGGAAATCGAATCTCGTAGCCAACTCCTTTTGGGCTTGATTGACAGCATTATCCACTTCCTGGAGATCCACACGAGAAACGATATCAAACGAAAAGTCCATTGCCGGCGCCAGCGCCTCCTGCTTCAGGGGGCCTCAACCCGCGATTCGATATAGGATCGGATGAGCTCCTGGTGGCCGGAATCCAACCCCATAAATTCAATCCCCGTGTCAAAGGTCTCGTGTCTCCCGCCGACCCTCCGCGAAGGAACCACCCAGACCACCTTCCCCCCACACTCGATCCACGGGAGATTAGGATCGATTTCAAGTCGGACCGAAACCTGGGAGAAGCGTTCGAGCGGGCGCTCCAAGATGACACAAATCCCCCCCGCCCCGACGTTTTCCGTTTGAGTGCGAAGCACCTCGCCCTGGGGCATCCCGAGCAGCCTCACTTCGCAACGAAGATTGATCCTTGGAAATTTTCGTTTGTCGAATCCGTCCCACATGGTGGAAATAAAAAGGACCGCCTCAGAGTGTTCGAATGAAACTGTCTTGAAAGTCTCGAGAAACCGGTTTTCCTCGAAACTCTTTCAGCTTCGCCTGGGCCTCCTGGAAGGTTTCAAACCGGCCCAGAAAGACGGGGTAAAAGGTTTTTCCGTTGGCGCGGCCCAGAGGCTCCACGAAGGCAGGAAGGGTTGCCGCCTTCATCTTTTCAGCCAGCCGCTCGGCATCTGTTCGACTCGCGTAGGTACACACTTGAATGACGTAAGACCTACGGGGGGTAGGAGGCGGAGGAGGGGGCTCGACTGCCACCGGCGGCGAGGCCGGAGACACAGGGGCTACTAGGCTGGGGACTTCCTCTCTGAGAGAAGAAGTTTCTAAGGGCATTTTTGGCTTCGAAGCTTTCATCGCCTTTTCGCGATAGCCATTCAACACGTGGATCCCGAGAAAAAGCAAAGCGACCACAAGAACGCCCGCCCCCCAACCCGAAGCTGTCTTGGCCAGAAGCTTTCTTGAAAATTTCGCGAGCCCCGCGAAGGCTTTTGAAAACAACGAAACGGCCCTTCGCCACACAAGACTCTCCGCTTTCCGCCGCGGCTTGCCCAAGATCGATGGGATGTCGTTCTTGAAGCTATTCTCGTTCTCTTCCCGATAAGCTCCGTAGAGCTTTTTTTGAATTTCCCTTTCCGTGAGCGGTTTGAGCGAACCCTCGTCTTTTTTTCGTCCCAGTCTGAGCTTCGTCAAAGTCATCGCTTTCCTTCGAGAGACAAAGAAAATTTCAAGAGCTCGACTTGCCCCAACGGAACTTTCGCCCGGGATTGAAACCCTCGTTTTTTTACCAGTTCGATCGCGGCGGACATTCGCGAGGTCGTCTTAAAAATGAGCTCCCGGTAACCGACCTCTTTACAAAATTCAATCGCTCGATCGAGCAGCCTGAGTCCGATCTGTCTCATCCGATACTCCGGGGCGACAAAAATTCTTCGGAGGAGCGCGATCCGATTGTCCTCTCGCTTGACCGCCACCGTCCCGATGATCTTTCTCCCCTCCTCAGCGACAAAAAATGCTTCCCCAAAATTTCCATAAGAGGCTTCTAAATTTTCCAAATCCCCCAGTGACAAGGCTGATTTTTCCTCGCGGAATTCGCCGTCCACAATCCCCGTGATAAGCTTCTTCACCGCTTCCGCATCCTCGCCCTGCAAACGCCGGATTTGGACCACTTTCGGGATTGACCGACTCACTTCTTTGGTGGCGGGACCTGCTTCTTCTTCTCGGCAGCGGCCGGGGGAGCAGGGGCCGGCGCGGCTCCTGGAGGGGCCGCGGCTTGAGGCATCTGGCCTTCCGCCTTCTCCGCCTTGACCTTTTTCACTTTAATTTTGAGCGATTTGACCTTGGGCAGCCCAAAGGCTGACTGGCGGTCCTTCCATCGCTCCAGATCGATGAGACGTTGGACGCGCTCATGGCGCTTCAGGACATTGCGGTGCCCTTGCTGAGTGGGATCAATTCTAAGACTGGAATGCTGAGACATCGTTGAGACGCATTATACCTGCGGGGACGAAATTTGGCCAGTTGAAAAGTAACTCTAGAGGGGAATTTGGCCTTTGACAGGCCGAATAAAGGCGTCTGGCGGGGCGAATCCTTCGGCCTGGAGCCGGAGGAGTTTCTGCCGCGCCTCGGTGAGATTCTCGAACCGATCCACGCAGACTTGGAAGAATCTTCCCCCGGGAATAATAAAGCTTGGATATCCTTTCTCCTGGAACTTCTTCACTTCTTCCTCGGCGCGCAATTGACTCGTAAAGGTAATAACTTGAATCGTATATCTACCGACCCGTGAGGAGGGCGTGACTTCTGCGACCTTGGGGGACGGCGGAGGGTCGACCGCGGGAGTCTCTTTTAAAGGCATGGAAGGAGCGGTATCGCGAACGGCTTCCACCAAACTTTCCTGGAGGGCCGCTGCTTCTGTCCTTTTGGCCTCGAGTTCGCGTAAGGCGATCTGTTTCCCTTTCTCCACGCCGAAGGAAAAGACTAATACGTAAAGGACTAAGGCAGAAATGCCTAAGACGGATAAATGATCAAGCCGAAGGGTCACCCGAAAAGAGTCGATCCAGCGAGGTTGACTTGAAGAAACCTTAGAAGCCTCCGCCCGGGCCCCTGATATCTGGAATAGTTCGCCCTGCATGCCCCTTCCCTAAAATGGTTTCACACGCTTTGCTGAGCGTCTGAGCACTCGCCCGGACCCGCCGGGCTTGGTTGGCATAGTCGACCTCCACAATCCCGAAGCGGGGCCGAAAGCCGTCTGCCCACTCGAAGTTATCGACCAAAGACCAATAAAAATAACCAAAAATTGCTGCCCCCTCCTCCCGAGCCCGTCCAAGCTCCTTCAGGTGGGCTTCGATGTAACGTTCCCTCTGGCGGTCATCGCCGGTCGAGATCCCATTTTCCGTCACCAAAATCGGAAGCCCGAATCCCCGAAGTGACGAAATCATTTCGTAAATCCCCTTCGGGTAGACTTCCCATCCCAAATCATTGAGTTCCCCGACTTCTCCCGGGTGATGATCTTTCGAGCACACCGTCCCGAATTGTTGAACCCCCCAGAATCCGGCAAAGCGGACGAAATCCCGGCTGTAGTAGTTGACCCCCAGGAAATCGAGCGTTCTCGCGGCAGGCAATTTTTCCGAGAAGATCCCCGGATAGAAAAGAAATCCGGAAAGAAGCGCTCGGAAAAGGAGATGGTTGACAAACCAGTTCCTTGAGAAGAGGTTGAGTCGATCCAGAACTGAATTTCGCCGGCACGGCGAAAAGGCCGTCATGTGGTTGGCGATAGAGACCCAGCATTCGGAACCCTTGGAGCCCTCGTGAAGAATCTGGTAAGCCGAGAGGTGGGCCTGGACAAACTCGCGGAGCACCCGAAACCCTTTCTCTACCGATTGCTCTCCGGGAGGCCACCGGCCTAAAAGAAAACCTTGATAGATGTAAATCAGGGGCTCGTTCAGCGTAATCCAAAAGCGAGCCTTTCGGCCGTACCTTTCGGCGACCCGCTGGACGTAGGCGGCAAATTTTTCTGCCGCATGAGGCGCGAGCCATCCCCCTTGCTCGGCAAACCAGGCCGGATTGGTGAAATGGTGAAGGGTGACCACCGGCTCGAGCCCTTCGGAGGCGAGCGCGTCAAAAACCTCGTCATAATGACGAAACGCTTCCTCGTTCCACCGGCCTTCGTCAGGTTCCAGACGACTCCACTCCAGGGAAAACCGGTGGGCGGTGTGACCGAGGGAACGGGCCAGGCGAAAGTCTTCGCGAAAACGGCGGTAGTGATCCGAGGCAGCACCGGAAGCTTGGCCGACCCTCCCCGCCTTCTCCCAGGCCCACCAATCGTTCCACTGATTTCCTCCCTCGACTTGGTGGGCTGAGGTGGCTGCCCCCCAAATGACGGGAAATTGCCGGCGTCCTCCAGGAGACGGAGAGGACGCCCGCCTATCTTTATTCACTTTTGATTAAGCGAAATCGCTTGGGCGGCCACCAGATGAGGACGGCACGTCCAATCACATCCTTCCGGGGAACAAATCCCCAGTTCCGGCTGTCGCTCGACTGGGCGGAATTATCGCCGAGGACAAAAAGACTTCCTTCAGGGAGGGCGATGATCTGACCCCGTTTCGCAAAATTCCAATCCGACCGGTTGTAGTAGAACTGTTCCGCAATGGAAGCCGGCCTCTCCAACCTAAGGCCATTCACGTAGAGCTCGCCGTCGCGAATCTCGAACGTCTCTCCCCCGAAGGCGACGAGGCGCTTTACAAAATCCTTTTTCCGGTCGAGGGGATATTTGAAGGCGA
>Ga0114945_10001811_pt1 | contig 12974 bp, 15 predicted proteins | sample OV2TP3_FD_87194 | JGI IMG/M metagenome (GOLD analysis project Ga0114945, IMG submission 87194) | Hot spring microbial communities from Beatty, Nevada to study Microbial Dark Matter (Phase II) - OV2 TP3 | ecosystem: Environmental > Aquatic > Thermal springs > Hot (42-90C) | place: USA: Beatty... | reverse complement strand
GTCGTCGGAAAAGTCTCTCGGATCGCAAAAACAGGTTTTCGATACCACAAAATTGCTTTCTCGACGAGAACTACCTGAAAATACGGCCCAAAAGCCCGAAAAAGTGCCAAACTCAAGTATTAAGAAAACGTTTCAAAGAAGGATCACAGCCCTTCCCAGGGACTCCGGTCTTGTTTACGATAAGGGCGTTTAAAGGTGGTATATTTGGATCCGTTTCATGCAATGCGTCTCCAACTGCACCCGCTGGAGATCCGTATGCAACGTGCATAACGTGATGTCCCAATTTCCTTGAAACAATTATCTCGTCCAGTTCAGAGTAGGTGATGGGTTTCTCATTCTTGGCACACTCTACCAAGATTGGAAGTATGGTTCTAGCCGTTTTCCTCATCCACTTGTCACCCTGTAATGCCTTAGGCAAAGACATAACTACCTCATTTTACTAGTTCTTTTATGCTTCTTTTTAAGCAACTCACCGGCAGGGACCCATTGGACCTTGCCATCCCTCCAGATTACCACGGGGTCTACCGTCCTATGATGGTTTAGGATAGCCTCCTGGACAACTTCTTTGGAGTTTTGTATGTTCCAAAGACGGTATGCTTAATTCACTAAGAATGCTGCAGCCGTTCGGCAACCCAAACCTTAATCACGGATTGGCGTGGCACTCCCAGCCGCTTCGCTTCTTTGTCCAGAGACTGTATTACCCACAAAGGAAAATCCACATTAACCCGCTTCTGCTCCTGTTCGGGTCTATGAGCATTCTTAAGATCAAGGTGTTTGGTTATATCCTGGCCTTTGTTGAATTTTCTATCAAAATCTTTCGCTTTCATAAAGCGTCACCTCCTCTTTTCGAGAACGTCTTACGGAAATGATTCGTATTGTTCCGCCTCGGTAAGTGATCACAGCCGACCAATGGGTTCCCGATATACGTCCAATCATGAGATGCCTCGGTTCATCCTCTGTTTTAGCCGGAATTTCTAATAAGTCAGGATCTTCCCATATGGCCTGTGCTTGCACAAAATCGATCCCATGCTTTTCCTTGTTGCTCTCGCTTTTTGTGGGATCAAATTCAAAATTCATTGTATATTAAATATACCCTATATATACAATAATAGCGATTTTTATATACCTTTCTGATAATTTTGAATTCTCGCCGCGCGGCAAGAATTGTAGCGTAAATCCTCAATCCCTCTTGACTTCCGGCCTATATTCCTCCCACCGCATCCCAAACGCCTCGCTTACCGCCACCTCAAATAATCAGCTTCTTTTAAGCTTCTTTTTAAGTAGTTGGCTGGCCGGGACCCATTGGACCTTGCCGTCTCTCCAGATCACCACGGGATCGCCTGTCCGATGATGGTCCAGGATCGCCTCGTGCACAGCTTCTTTAAGGGCTTTTTCTGCCTTTAAATTAATAAGATGGATGCTCCGTCTTAATGACACGCTTTTTTTCATCAATTCACTCCTGTGCCTGTGTAATCTTGGAAAACAATTCTTGATCAAATACGCTCAGTTCTCCCATTTCCTCTCGAGCGATCACCAGATGGATGGCTTTAGAATTATCAAATAGAGTCCATGAATCCAAAAACGGTCGATAAAGTTTGAAGAGATTATTAATTCCCTTGAAGAAGCGCCTTCTGACGACTTTCTCTGGAATATCATGCCCTCCTCGGTGAACCCGATCCGCTATTCGAGCCAGCGCCATCTCAATTGTCGGGATCCAAAGGAAAAACAAATGAATCCTATAACCTTGAGATTTCAGCCTCCGTAAAAATGGAACATAGGTAATTCCCGACAAGGTTGTTTCAAATCCAAAATCGCTTCGTTGGCTCGCCAGAAGACGAATTCTCTCCAGCATCAGTCGGCCCGCGCGCAGCGCCTCGGTCTCCGGTGAGAACGGCGATAATCCTCTAGCAATCAGATCGGCATTGACGAATTGCCTGCAGTGGGCATACTTGGGAAGAAACTTATTGGCAAAAGTCGTCTTCCCGGAACCATTGGGCCCGGCCACAATGTAAAGCTGGGGATGTATTCTAATCCCTCCTAATTCTTCAAAATATCGGGAAGATTTAAAAGAGCTTCTTGGATAGGCAAAATGGACATGTTCCCTTCATAAAACCGCCGGGTGCCGCCGTAAATAAAGTAAGCCTTTGCCGAGGGATAATCTTTTTGGAAAACCCGTAAACCCCGCAGCATGCTTTCGGAAATCCGTCCTATGCGTTTGACTTCGAAAGCCTTGAGCCCTTTGGGCCCGTAAAGGACGAAATCGACTTCCCTCTGATTGGCCGTGTGCCAATAATAAAGCTCATAGCCCAGCCTTAAGTAATCATTGAAAGCCCGCAGTTCCTGAAAAACCAAAGTCTCAAAGGCCGCGCCTTCCATCTCTTCGGGCATATCCAACGGACCCGAGGGGCGAACCCTGCGGTATATGCCGACGTCAAAGAAATAAAACTTATGATGGGCCGCCACCCGCCGCTTGGCCTTCTTGGTAAAGACCGGCAAACGGTACCCTATCAAGAGATCCTCAAGAATGGAGAAATAATTCTCTACGACCTTGCGCTCAACCGCACACTCCCGAGCGACCGAAGAGGCATTCAAGATCGAGCCTTGTGAAAAACTGGCCGCCTCCAGGAATCGAGAGAACGCACTTAAATTCCTCGTCAATCCTTCCTGCTGGACCTCTTCCCGCAGATAGGTTTTGACATAGCTTTCCAGATAGGCTTTGGGATCTTTCTCCGTATAGGCACAGGGCAGTTGGCCAAACTTAAGCGAATGCCCAAGATCGAAATCTTTGCCCAGCTCGAGGGCCGTTAGCGGATGGAAAGAATATGTCAGCGCCCGGCCGGCCAAAAGATTAACCCCGCGTTTTCTTAATTTCCGCGCACTGGAGCCCGTCAGGACAAATCGGCAGCGTTTCTTTTCAATAAGACGGTGGATTTCGTTCAAGAGTTCTGGAATCCGCTGCACCTCATCAATGACGATCCAATCAGCAAAGTTATTCGGAATAAATTTCTCCAACCGCTGGGGATTGGCCAAAAGGTCGTTGTGGATTTCCGATTCCAGAAGGTCAATAAAAAGGGCCTCAGGGAAGGTGGCTTTAACCCACGTCGTTTTCCCTGTCCCACGCGGGCCGAAAAGAAAGAAGCTTTTATTCTGAGGGGGAATTGTTATTCTGGAATACATGATTCCATATTACATATATAAATGGAGTTGTCAAGGACAGAAGGGATGTGAGGCGATTTCTCAATATTCTTCATGCGGCATCCCGAACGCCTCCGCCACCTCGCGGATGACCAGCCTGCCACCGATCATATTTAAGGCCCGGCGCAGGGCGTAGGATTCCTTCATGCATCGTTCAAAACCCAGATTCGCCAGTTGCAAAACATAAGGCAGCGTGGCATTCGTCAGAGCATACGTGCTGGTTCGGGCGACCGCTCCCGGCATGTTGGGCACACAGTAATGGACCACACCGTCAACGAGGTACGTGGGATTTTCATGGGTCGTGGGCCGGCTGGTCTCAAAGGATCCGCCCTGATCGATGGCCACATCCACCACGACCGCACCGGATTTCATCTGGGAGACTAGGGCACGGTCGACCAGGCACGGGGCCCGCGCCCCGCGCTTTAAGACGCTGCTAATGACCAGATCCGCCTTCAAGATGGAATCTCGGATCGTGTGGGGATTGCTCATAAGGGTGTGGACATTGGAAGGCATGATCTCTTCCAAAAACCGTAAACGATTGAGGCTCACGTCCAAGACCGTGACATTCGCCCCTAACCCCGCGGCCATGCGGCAGGCGTTGGAACCCACCACCCCTGCGCCAAGGATCACGACCTCCGCGGGCGCCACGCCCGGCACACCGCCCAAAAGAATCCCCCGGCCTTTCATGGGTTCTTCCAGATACTTTGCTCCTTCGTGCACCGCCATGCGGCCGGCCACCTCGCTCATCGGCGTCAAACACGGGAGCTCGCCGTTTTCGATCTCCAAGGTTTCGTAGGCCAAGGCAATGATCTTTTGCTTAAGCATGGCCTCGGTCAATTGGCGGTTCGCGGAAAAATGAAAAAAGGTGAAGACGATCTGCCGGGCTTTAAAGAAGGAATACTCCGAAGGGAGAGGTTCTTTGATTTTTACGATCGCTTCGGACTGGGCATAGACTTGAGAGGCGCTGGCGAGGATTTGCGCGCCGGAGTCTTGGTATTCCTCGTCCGAGACGCCGCTGCCTTTGCCGGCGTCCTTCTCAACTAAGACGCGATGGCCTTGCTCGGTCAGCATCTCCACGCCGACCGGAAGGATGCCAACGCGGTATTCGCTGTTGGTGATTTCTTTGGAGACGCCGATGATCATGAGTGCTAAAGCGATGAAGGGGGCCCCTTCTTGCTTTTGCAAGAAGGGGCCCCATAAGCTATTTCGGCCCTATCATGTTTTTGAGGACAACAAGGGCGTCGAACTTCTCTGCGGTAAGAAACCCCAAGGCGACCGCCGCTTCTTTTAAAGTGCTATTTTCCTTCAAGGCCTTTTGCGCGACTTTGGCGGCCTTGTCGTAGCCTAAGTGCGGACTTAAGGCGGTAACAAGCATCAAAGAATTCTCAAGATGCTTTTGGATTGTACGAAGATTAGGGGTAATGCCGATGATACAGCGGTCGGTAAAACTTTCACAACCATCGGCCAGAAGGCGAATCGACTGCAAAATATTGTGGGCGATGACTGGTTTAAAAATATTGAGCTCAAAATTCCCTCCCGCGCCCGCCACGGTAACGGTTTCATCATTTCCCATTACCTGCGTGCAAACCATCATCAAGGCCTCGCATTGCGTTGGATTCACCTTGCCCGGCATGATCGAGCTTCCCGGCTCGTTTTCCGGTAGATGGAGCTCTCCGATGCCACAGCGCGGCCCCGAACCCAGCCAGCGGATATCGTTGGCGATCTTCATCAGGGAAACCGCCAGCGCCTTTAAACAGCCGCTCAACTCAACGAGCGCGTCGTGAGCGGCCAGGGCCTCAAATTTATTGCGGGCCCCAACGAAAGGCAAATTAGTAATCTCAGCGATCTTTTGCACCGCTTGGGCGGCAAATTGCGGATGAGTATTGAGCCCTGTTCCGACCGCGGTTCCTCCCAGCGCCAATTCATAGAGCCTGGGCAAGACGCCTCGAATCCGTTCCAAACCATTGCTCAGCTGTTGCGTGTAGCCGGAAAACTCCTGTCCCAGGGTCAAGGGTGTGGCATCCATCAAATGGGTCCGGCCGATTTTAATAATGTCCTTAAATTCTTGGGATTTTGCTTGAAGGCTGTTACGCAGTTTGGTGACCATGGGGATCAGCCGCCGGTGGATCTCCTCGACCGCCGCGATGTGCATGGCCGTAGGGAAAACGTCATTGGTGGATTGCCCGCAGTTGACGTCGTCATTGGGATGAACCGGGGATTTGCTGCCGAGTTTACCCCCGCTTATTTCTATGGCGCGGTTGGCGATCACTTCGTTGGCATTCATATTCGTCTGCGTACCGGATCCGGTCTGCCAGATGACCAGCGGGAAATGGTCATCCAGTTTCCCCTGAAGGACTTCCTCAGCAGCCTTGACGATCAAATCCGCTTTCTTAAGCGTCAAAACTTTCAATTCTTTGTTGGTCAAGGCCGAGGCTTTTTTAACGACACCAAGCGCCCGGATGAATTCCCGGGGAAAGCGCTCGGTGCCGATTCCAAAATTTTTCAAAGAACGCGCGGTCTGGGCGCCATAATAGCGGTCCGCGGGGACCTGAATCTCTCCCATACTGTCGGTTTCCGTGCGATAGGGCATGGTTTTCGACCTCCTGGCGGCCTGACCTTTTCACTTCAAGGGTATAGCCGGCATGCGCTTAAGCGTTTGCTTGACGGGGTCAACCAGGATACCTACAGACTCTAAGGCGGTAACTCCTAAAATGGGTTCTGCATCAGCCTCTCCAAAAATAATCCGTCCGGAGGTCAGTTCCCCCATAAACTCGATCTCGGCTAATCCAAAGTCATATTCAACCTTCTTCCCATCCGCTAATTCATAGGTCATCTTTCCTCGCCGAGGAATACCGGCCTTGTCCAATGCTGATGCGGGTGCAAGAGAATCCGTTGCCCCGGTATCAACCAAAAAATCGGCCTCATATTTTTTCTTGGACTTCTGCTGAGCTCTCAAGGTAACGGTAACATGAATTAACCCCATTTCTTTCACCTCCCACATCAAATTTCATCATAATCCGGCAATGGTCATGCCTTCTTCTCTATCCACGCTTTAATGATATCCACCGGCAAAGGGAAAATGGTGGTGGTGTTATTCTCCTTGCCGATTTCAACCAGAGTCTGCAGATACCGAAGCTGGATCGCCGCCGGCTGTTTCTGCATCATCTCCGCAGCCTGGCAGATCTTCTCCGCGGCCTGATATTCTCCGTCCGCGGCAATGACCTTGGCGCGGCGCTCGCGCTCGGCCTCGGCCTGCCGGGCCATGGCCCGGCGCAGCTCATCGGACAAATCCACGTGTTTCATCTCCACGGCCGTCACCTTAATGCCCCACGGATCGGTTTGCTTATCCAGAATCATCTGCAGCTGCAGATTGATCTTTTCCCGCTCGCTTAAAAGATCGTCCAACTCCATTTCCCCCAGGACGCTTCGTAACGTGGTCTGGGCCATCTGCGAGGTGGCGAAATAAAAATCCTGCACCTCGATCAAAGACTTGATGGGGTTCATAATCCGAAAATAAGTTACGGCATTGACCTTGGCCGAGACGTTATCCTTGGTGATGATGTCCTGAGGAGGCACATCCAGGGTGATCAAACGCAGGCTCACGATCTTGGCATCATCAATCGGCCAGAAGGCAAAAATGATCCCCGGACCCTTGGGCTCGGGCAGCACCCGTCCCAGGCGGAAAATCACGGCCCGTTCGTATTCTTTCAGAATTTTAATGCTGCTCAGCAACCACATGATCAGGATTCCTAAGACAACCATTAGAGGCATAAGTCACTCCTTTCTTTTAAAAACGGTGATTCCAGAGATTTTTAAACTATGTTTTTAGATTCTCCTAACCTTAAGAAGCATCCCTTGGACTTCCAGGACTCTGATCTTCTCGTCTTTTCGAACCGGCTCATCGGCATAGGCATTCCAGAGTTCACCGTGCACAAAAACTTTTCCTTCTTTCTTGGATGTGATCTCAGAGACGGCGCGTCCCTCCTCTCCCACCAGACCTTCCTGGCCGCCCAAGACCTTTCGCTTATGAGTCAGGATGACCGCCCGGACCAGAAAGATGGTGATCCCGGCCGTAGCCGCCGTCAGTCCCATAATCAAGGAAAAAGAAACCCGCATCGCGGGAAGCGAAGAATCAAAAAGCAAAAGCGAACCCAAAATCATACTAACCACTCCTCCAGCGGCCAGAAATCCTACGCCGGCCACTTTGGCTTCCGCGATAAATAAACTGATCGCCAAAATGATCAAGGCCACCCCTGCATAATTCGTTGGCAGCATCTGCATACTAAAGAAAGCCAGAATCAGCAGAACAATCCCCACGACACCCGGAATCCCAAAACCCGGATGCGTGATCTCATATAAAAGCCCATAGAACCCCAGCATCAAAAAAAGATAGGCGATGTTGGGGTTGGCCAGGATGTTCAAAAAGCTCTGACGAAAATCCATATCGATTCTCTTGACGACCGCGTCTTTTGTCTGCAAGCGGACGCTCTGGCCTTTGATCTCGACCGTTCGGCCATCCAGTTTTTCCAAGAGGTCTTTCTGGTCTTTGGCCACGATCTCAATGACGCCTTTTTCCAGGGCCTCGGTTTCCGTGATCGAAGAACTTTTGGTGACACTTTCAACGGCCCACTCGACATTACGGTGGCGCAGTTGAGCTAACGCGCGGATAAAGGCCACGGTGTCGTTGAGGATTTTGGCGCTCAAAGGGTCCTCCTCGGATTCAGATTCGGGAGTTTCTGGGGATTCTGCAGGAGATTCTTCTTTAAGAGCATCCTCTTTCTTTTCCTCCTGTTTCTGCAGAGAGGATTGCTTTGGGGATTTTTTCTTAGATTCTAAGGTCTTGGGAGCATTTTGAGATTCTCGAGATTCTTTTGGTTCTTGAGATTCTTTTGATGGCTTTCCTCTTTTCTCTTTGAGATCCTGGATGAGCTTCCGTAGCTCTTTTAAATCATCATCTTTGTCTTTGCGGGGGCCCCTTTCCTGGCCAAACTCCACAGGGTGGGCCGCGCCGATGTTCGTCGATTGTGCCATGGCAGCGATATGGCTGGCGTAGGTGATAAAAACACCCGCAGATCCCGCCCGCGATCCACTGGGATAAATGTACACGACAACCGGGACCTCCGCGGCGAGAATCCCTTTGACGATGGTGCGCGTCGAGCTCAAGAGCCCGCCGGGCGTATCCAATTCGATAATGAGGGCTTGGGCGTTTTGCTCTTCGGCCTGCGCAATGGTCTTCAAAATGTATTCCGCGGTTACGGGATTGATCGTGGCGTCATCGAGTTGAATGGTGAAAACCACCGGAGAATCGGAGGGGTAGCCTTGAGCGGGCCCGATCAAAAGACCTAAAAAGGCCCAAAAAACTGACATCGTTCTACCGTGAATAAATCTCATATCGCTTTCCTCAAATACTGAGTCAGAAGCCGCACGCCGGCGCCGGTTGCGCCATAACCGAAATACATTCGATCGCTTCCCTCCACAAAGGCCGTGCCGGCGATATCAAAGTGCGCCCAGGGGGTCTCACCAGCGAACTGATGCAGAAACTCCGCAGCCGTCAGAGCGCCGGCCGCGCCTTTAGGAATCCCCACGTTCTTGATATCCGCGATCTTGGACTTCACATATTCTTTGATTTCGGGATAAATGGGAAGACGCCAGGAGCGGTCATCAGTGTCCTCAGCAAAACGCAATAATTCTTCCGCCAATTTATCATCAGAAGAAACCAACCCCGAATAGTCATGGCCTAAAGCAATCACACAGGCTCCGGTCAAGGTTGCGATATCAATAATCGCAGCAGGCTTATAATTCTTGACGAGGTAAGCGATCGCATCCGCCAAAACCAGCCGGCCTTCGGCATCGGTATTGCCGATCTCCACGGTCTTTCCGCTATAGCTTTTGATGACATCACCGGGCTTATAGCCTTTGGGGCCGATCGCGTTCTCGGCCAGGGCGCAGGCAAAAATGATATTTCTCTTGATCTTCAAAGCCAGCGCATTCTTTACAACACCGACAACCGCCGCCGCCCCGCTCATATCCGAGCGCATGGTTTCCATGGAACCCGTGGGTTTTATGTTGAGCCCCCCGGTATCGAAGGTGATGCCTTTGCCCACCAGCGCGGTGTACGCATCTCGGGCAGATGCCCCTTGATATTTCATGATAATAAGCTTCGGTTCTTTAGGACTGGCTTGATTGACGGCTAAATGCAGATTCAATCCCTTGCTTTCGAGTTCCTTACGATTGAGGATTTCCAGGGTGATATTTTTGTGCCCGGACGTGATCTTTTTGATTGTATCCTCTATAAAATCCGAGGTCACGGTGTCGGCGTTGTCGTTAATAAGATCCCTGGCCAAATTGACCCCTTCGCAGATGACGATGGCCTCCTCATAAGATTTCTTTGGAGAAGCCACAATAAAGATTTTTTTGTCCTCGATCTCGATTGTGGTGTCCTCTTTGGATTTGGTTAAATACTTCTTCCAGCGATAACCGCCGATCGTGATCCCTTCCAAAATCGCCTGGATCGTTGATTCTTTGTCCTCGTGCGGCAGGATCTCGATTTCAGCGACCTTTTTGAGAAAGGCCGAGAAAATCGCCTTGCGGCCGTTGACGCGCAAGGACGTGGCCGAGATCTCCGAAGCCTTTCCCAATCCCACCAAAAGGATCAAGCGTTTATTGATGGATATCGGAAAAAGTTCACCGCTCTCGGCGCCAAACTGGCTGGATTCCTTAAGGGAAAGTATGGCGTTATGGAGAGCCACTGGTTGGACCCTGATGTCTTTTTTCTGAAACGAGGTCTTCTCGAGAAAGACGACAACGGATTGCTTGTCAAATTTGGCTTCGGTTTGAAAAGTGATCACGGGTCTCCTTAATTTTTATTGTGGATTTTGGATTGATGATTGTGGATTTATGATATTAATCCACAATCCACGATCCACATTCCAAAATTACACGGGGTTTTAATAACAGCTTGTTCATCTTCTCTTCTCCATCGGCACATAACTCCGCTTCGTCTTTCCTGTATAGATTTGCCGGGGCCGGCCGATCTTGGTTGCGGGGTCTTCGATCATCTCTTTCCAATGGGCGATCCAGCCCGGCATCCGTCCAATGGCAAACATGACCGGAAACATATTAAGCGGTATGCCGATCGTGCGATAGATAATCCCGCTATAAAAATCCACATTGGGATAGAGTTTCCTTTCGATAAAATATTCGTCTTTCAAGGCAAGGGTCTCAAGCTTGACGGCGATATCCAAGAGGGGATCGTGAATACCTTTTTTTTCTAGCAGGGCGTAGGCCCGTTGCTTGATGATCTTGGATCTGGGATCAAAATTTTTATAGACACGATGGCCGAATCCCATCAGCCGAAAATGGCCCTGGGAGTCTTTGACCTTGTTGATAAATTTCTGGACATCTCCTCCCTCTGTGTCAATCTCCTCGAGCATCTCAATCACCTCCTGGTTGGCACCTCCATGAAGCGGGCCCCACAAGGCACAGATCCCCGCGGAGATCGAGGCAAAGAGATTGGCCTTGGAGCTTCCCACCAGCCGTACCGTGGAGGTGCTGCAGTTTTGCTCATGGTCTGCATGCAGGATGAGCAGGGTCCGCAGGGCATTGACTTGATCGTCATCGATTTTGTATTCTCCGGAAGGCGGGGCAAACATCATATTCAAGAAATTGGGAATATATTTGAGGTCTCGCCGCGGATAAACGAACGGCTGGCCGGTGGATTTGCGATAAGAAAAGGCACAGATCGTCCGCACTTTGGAAAGGAGCTGCACCGCCATCGTATCGATATCCTCGGTGGTGGAGTCCGGTTTGACCAACTCCGGATAATAGGCTGACAAGGAACAGATCATGGCCGAAAGGATCCCCATAGGATGGCCGCTCGAGGGATAGCCATGAAAAAAATTTTTCATATCCTCATGGATCATCGCATGCTCGGTAAAGGCCTGGGAGAATTTGTCCAGTTGGGTTTGGGTAGGGAGCTCACCGTAAATCAAAAGATACGCTGTTTCCACAAAGGTGGAGTGTTCAGCGAGCTCTTCAATGGGGATGCCGCGGTAGCGCAAGATCCCCTTTTCCCCATCCACAAAGGTGATCGCGCTCTGGCAGGCCCCGGTGTTGCCAAAACCGGAATCAAAGCTGATGTAGGAGGTGGTGCTTCTTAGCCTTGAGATATCAATGGCTTTTTCTTTTTCTGTGCCGACAAGAACGGGCAATTCATAGGTTTGGCCATTGAGAATAACCTTCGCAGAATCAGGCATGAATCAATTCCCCTTAAAGGCATGAATGCCATCTCTTCGATCATGAATGGATTAAGAAAATCGGGCCTATTATATTATGGACGCCAGCGCATTGCAAGGCGGGAGTTGAAACGTTTAATAGTTAATAACCCTGTAAATCCACTGCCCGACCCCATGGGTTATCAGAATAACAGCCGCGGCGATCAGGACATGTTCGCCAATAATTCTGTACGGAGCGATTTTTTGATCGCGGGCAATCAAATAGCTGATTATCGCCACCAGGCTCAACCCCCAAAGCATGCTCATAACAATCGCCGTCCGGAGGTTAAATAACCCTAGGGGGATTAGAAAACTGATGGCAAAAATGAACTTGGAGACAAACGTCGCAATCGTCGACTGCCAGATTTCTTTCGGCGTATGTTCGTTTTCGGATTCTTCATGAATATGGATTCCTAAGGCATCGGAGAAAGCATCCGCGATGGCAATGGTCAAAACACCGCCGACCACCGCCTTGAGAAATTGTGTGCCGCTGTAAAGGCCCACCATCAATCCCATCGTTGTGATAGCCCCCGATGTCAATCCAAAGCTGACACCAACGCGAAACGCTTCTTTGATTTTCATCTTTCGCCGTTGTTATAATTGATGACATCGGCCATCTTTTTGAGGGAAGCGTAATCTGTTAAGTCGCAGTGAATGGGGGTCACGGTGACGTAGTTATGATGAAGGGCGTAGGTGTCCACATCCAAATCATTTTTATTGGTGGGAATCTTGCCGGTCATCCAGTAATAGTCTCTCAAATTAGGATCGGTTCGTTTCTGAAACGAGCCATGAATGGGGACTTTGCCTTGTTTGGTCACTTTAAGGCCTTTGATTTGCTTTTCCGAGACATTGGGGACGTTGACGTTGAGAAACGTCCCTGGCGGCAATCGATTTTTGTGCAGCGATAAACTAAGCCTTTGGCCGATCTTTGCCGCATAACGAAAATCGGGATTCGTGAAGGTCGCCAGAGAAATGGCGATCGCGGGGATGCCCAAAAGCGCCCCTTCCCGGGCCGCGGCCACGGTCCCTGAATAAAAGACACTACAGCCGTCGTTGGGCCCCAGATTAATCCCGGAAATCACCAGATCCGGTTTTTTCCTTTTTAAAATCACATTGATCCCGAATTTGACACAGTCTGCCGGGGTGCCGCTGATGCCGTATCCAAAAAAATGGGATTTGCGGTGAACTTTTTTAAACCAGATCGGATGCGCGAGGGTGATGCCGTGGCCCACGGAGCTGCGCTCAGATTCCGGGGCCACCACGACCATGTCCGCCACTTTTTTAAGCTCCTGGTGCAAGGCCCAGATCCCTTCCGCATAAATGCCGTCATCGTTGGTCAAAAGGATTTTCATATTTTAATCTTCCAGACGGAAACGAATGGGAATTTGAACACGGGAGTCAACTGGCAGAGGGCCGACTTGAGCAGGATAAAACTTCCAGTCCCAGACTGCCTTAATCGCAGATTGATCCAAGAGAGGAAATCCTGAACCCTTATCCACTGTTACG
>Ga0114945_10001807_pt1 | contig 12993 bp, 12 predicted proteins | sample OV2TP3_FD_87194 | JGI IMG/M metagenome (GOLD analysis project Ga0114945, IMG submission 87194) | Hot spring microbial communities from Beatty, Nevada to study Microbial Dark Matter (Phase II) - OV2 TP3 | ecosystem: Environmental > Aquatic > Thermal springs > Hot (42-90C) | place: USA: Beatty... | reverse complement strand
TGGAACCACGGATGAACACAGATCGCGGACATGAAGTCTTTTCGTCAGGGCACGGCTTCTCGAAGACCCTGAGCGAAGGCGAAGGGAGCCGTGCCGAAAAGCCAGCAACAAAACCTTGGGCTTTAGCCCCTGAGGTTCGTCCTTCCCTCAGCGGCTAAAGCCGCTCGTTCTTCGCCCCGCTTACGGCACGCTTGAAAGCGTGCCCTGACGAGACACGTGTCACGGGACTCGGGCCACGGGGTCACGTGGGCTTCGCTACTTCTTGGAGATGGATTTGAGCATGGCCGCCTTGGCGGCGGCTTTGGCGGCAGCCTTGGCGGCGGCGGCCTGGGCGGTGGCTTCGGCGGCCTGAGTGTACTTGCGCTGGAAGCGCTCGACCCGCCCGGCGGTGTCAATGAACTTCATCTTGCCGGTGAAGTAGGGGTGGCAGGCGGCGCAGATTTCCACGCGCAACTGGGCGCCCTTGGCGGTCGAGCGGGTCTTGAAGGTGTTCCCGCAGGCGCACACCACCATCACCTCGTGGTAGTCAGGATGAATCCCCGCCTTCATGTGTGTTTCGTGGCTCCTTCCGAAACATTCATCGTAGCAGAGAACCTCCAAAGCGACAAGCTCACCGGAGAGCCGTGGCCCCAATCTGTTCAGCCCAGCGGCCCCTGCCGCTGGGTTACCCGAAGCCCGTTGAACGTTGCACGAGGCACGATTCCTGCCTCCCCGCCCTGACCCCCTTACCCCGGGTGCGAAATGCGTAAGAAACGCGTTCTTACGCGTTTATACGCATTCTACAACCGGCCCTGGACGACAAATCCGTGTTCATCCGTGTTTATGGTTCGGCTTCGCTCACCACAGGTCCGTGGTTCCAAGACTGGCAGGACTAGCTGCCGAGGAGGTGGCGGGCGATGACGAGGCGCTGAATCTCGGAGGTGCCCTCGTAGAGCTCGGTGATGCGCTGGTCGCGGTACATGCGCTCGACCGCGTACTCGCGGCTGTAGCCGTAGCCGCCGTGAATCTGCACCGCCTTGTGGCAGACGCGCGCCGCCATCTCGCTGGCGTAGAGTTTGGCGATGGAGGCTTCGAGCCCGTAGCGCGGCTCCACGGTCGAGAACCCCACCTGGTCCTGCAGCCAGGCGGCGCGCCGCAGCAAGAGGCGCGAGGCTTCAATCTCCGTCGCCATGTCGGCCAGCATGAAGCGGATGGCCTGGAAGTTGGCAATCGGCTGGCCGAAGGCGACACGCTCCTGCGCGTACTTCAACGCCTCGTCGAGCGCGCCCTGGGCGATGCCGGTGGCCTGCGCGGCGATGCCGACGCGCCCGTCGTCGAGCGTGCGCAGCGCGATGCGGAAGCCCGCGTTCTCCTGCCCCAGCAAGTTGGCGGCGGGCACTTCGCAGTCCTGCAGCGCCACCTCGGCCGTCGCGGTGGCGTTGATGCCCATCTTCTTTTCTTCCCGCACCACCTTCCAGCCGCGGAAGCCCGCCTCGATGATGAAGGCGCTGATGCCCTTGGCGCCCTTGGCCGGATCGGTCACCGCGTAGACGATGGCCGTGTCGGCCACGGCGCCGTTCGTCACCCACGCCTTAGTGCCGTTGAGGATGTACTTGTCGCCCTTCTTCACCGCCTGGGTCTTCTGGTTGGCGGCGTCGGAGCCCGCCTGCGGCTCGGTGAGGCAGTAGCAGCCGACCTTCTCGCCGCGCGCGTGCGGCGTGACGTACTTCTTCTTCTGCTCCTCGCTCCCGAAGCGCAGGATGGGGTCGCAGAACAGCGTGTTGCAGACGGAGAGAATCACGCCCGTCGAGGCGCAGACGCGCGAGATTTCTTCGATGACGATGGCGTAGGCCAGGTGGTCCATGCCCGCGCCGCCGTATTGCTCGGGGACGTAGACGCCGGTGAAGCCGAGCTCGGCGGCTTTGCGCACCGTCTCGCGCGGGAACTCGCCCGTCTCGTCGATGTGGTGCGCGTGCGGCTTGACCTCTTTCTCCGCAAACTCTCGCGCCGTCTTCAGGACTGACTTGTGGTCGTCGCTCAGCTCAAGCTGCATGGAAACCCCCGAGAGGAAGTCGAATTGTAGTCGGCGCAGCGGCAGGCGACAAGCCCTGCGCTCATTCGAGCTCGACCCGACCCACCCCGCGCATTCACCTGCTTTCCACGTTACTTCGCGAACTGCGACCTGAGTTTCTCGTACGTCGTCGCCAGGTCTTCCGGCTCGAGCCGCGCCTCGCCCACCGTGGTCATGAAGCTGGTGTCGCCCGTCCAGCGCGGCAGCACGTGCAGGTGCAGGTGGTCGGCCACGCCCGCGCCCGCCACCCGCCCGAGGTTCATTCCCAGGTTGTAGCCGTCGGGTTTGTAGAGCGCGCCCAGCGCGCGCTGGAGCCGCTGCGCCAGTAGCATCATCTCGCTCAGCGTTTCCGGAGCGGCCTTGCCGAGCTCGCCCACGTGCTCGTAGGGCGCAATCATCGAGTGCCCGGTGGTGTAGGGAAAACGGTTGAGGATGACGAAGCACAGCTTGCCGCGGTGAAGGATCAAACTCTCGGCGTCGTTCTTTAGTTGGAGGGCGTCACAGAAGATGCAGCCCGGGTCGCCGCCGGCCTTACTGACGTAGTGGTAGCGCCACGGCGTCCACAGATAATCCATGGAATCTAGTCGGAACTGGCGGCCTGCGCGCTGCGCGGCCCCGAGGAGTTGACAATCTCCTTCAGCTCTTTGCTGGGCTTGAAATACGGGATGCGCTTCGGCGGCACTTCCACCTTGGCGCCCGTCTTGGGGTTGCGCCCGATGCGCCCGCGCCGCTTCCGCGTCCGGAAGCTCCCGAACCCGCGGATTTCGATCTTGTCGTCCGACTGCAGCGCCTTGACGATGCTCTCAAAAATCGTCTCGACGATCCCCTCTGCGTCCCGCCGCGTGGCGGCGATGGCGCGCGAGACTTCTTCCACGAGGTCGGCCTTGGTCATGGCTGCCTCCTTGTCCGCAATCGGACTTGGCCCCGACGGGCGGCGCTTGGACCCTTGGACCCCTACGACTTCCCGGTTCCCGTGTTCTGCAGCTTGGCGGTCAGAATCTCTTCCAGCGTGGCCCCGCCGCCGCGCGCGCCGGCAAAGTTCTGCACGGCCTTGCGGTCGAGCTCGGAGCGCAGGCTCAGGCTGACTTTGCGCTCGTTGGGGCTCACCTTCAGGATGCGGAACTCGTACTCCTCGCCCACCTTGGCGCCGTCCTCGCCTTCCGGCAGCTCGGAGACGTGGCACAGGCCCTCAATGCCCGGCGCCAGCTCCACGAACGCCCCGAAGTTCGTGCGCCGCACGATCTTCCCCTTCACCACTTCGCCCGGCTGCGCCTGCGCCACGAAGCCCGCCCACGGGTCCGGCGTCACATCCTTCATGCTCAGGCTCACGCGGCGGTTGGCGGCGTCGACCTTCAAAACCTTGGCGGTCACTTCCTGCCCGCGCTTGAGAAACTGCGACGGGCTCTTGATGTTGCGGTCCCAGCTCAGCTCCGACTTGTGCACCAGCCCTTCGACGCCGGGCGTCAGCTCGATGAAAGCGCCAAACTCCGTCAGGCTGCGCACGCGCCCCTTGACCACCCGGCCCACCGGGTAGCGCTGCGGCACCAGTTGGAACGGATCGGCCTGCGTCTGGCGCAACCCGAGCGAGATTCTTTTCTCGCCCCGCTGCAGGTCGAGCACCACCGCTTCCACCCAGTCGTCCGGCTTCAGGATTTCCGAAGGATGCTTGACCCGCCGCGTCCACGACATCTCCGAGACGTGGATGAGCCCTTCCAGGCCAGGCTCGAGCTCCACGAAGGCGCCGTAGTCCACCAGGTGCGTCACCCGCCCGCGCACGCGCACGCCGTTGGGATACTTGCTGGCCGCGTCCTCCCAGGGGTTGGGTTCGAGCTGCTTCATCCCCAGCGAGATGCGCTGCTTGGCCTTGTCGATCTTCAGCACCTGCACGCGCACTTCGTCTTCCGGTTGCAGCACGTCGGAGGGATGGCTCAGGCGGCGGTAGGAAATGTCGGTCACGTGCAGCAGGCCGTCGATGCCGCCCAGGTCGATGAAGGCGCCGTAGTTGGTCAGGTTCTTGACCGTGCCGGTCACCACCGCGCCCGGCTTCAGCACTTCTTCGAGCAGCTTCTGCTTCACCGCATTCTCTTCTTCCAGCAGCAGCCGCCGGCTCACCACCACCCGGCCGCGCCGCCGGTTGAGCTTGACCACGCGGCACGGCACCTCGCGTCCGATGAATCCTTCCCAGTTCCGCACCGGGCGCAGGTCTACCTGCGAGCCCGGCAGGAACGCCGAGAGCGGGCGCCGGCCCGGCAGCGCGCCCGGCAGGTTGATCTCGACCGTGTAGCCGCCCTTGGCTCGCTCCACCACTTTGCAGCGGACTTTTTCCTTCTCCTTGTGCGCGCGCTCGACCTCGTCCCACAGCTTCAGCCGGTGCGCGCCCTCCGACGAGCACGGGATGTAGCCCTCCACCGTGGTGCCGCCTTCGAGCAGCACCTCGATGCTGTCACCGGACTGGATGGTCGGGTTGCCCTGCTCGTCGGTGAACTCGGAGGTGGGAACGATACCCTCGGACTTGAGCCCGAGGTCTACAACGACGCCGTCGTCGATGAACTTCACCACCGCCGCCAGGCGGATCTCCCCGCTCAGCGGCGCCGCTTGCGGGCTGTACTCGTCCAGGAGCTGTTCCAAGTCGGCCGGACTCAGCTCCTCGGCCTCGGCGGGCTCGGAGGTTTCAGCAGTTTCAGAAGTTTGGGCGGGTTCGGAGGTGTCGGGCGCGGCGGCTTCTGCCAGCTCGACCCTCTCCTCCATCTCCGGAGTCGGCTCGGCCGCCGCCTCTTCGGTCACAGGCTCTTCGGTCGCGTCGGCAGGCGTCGGCAGGTTTTCCGGCACGTCAGGCGACATCCCCATTTCCTTGTTCACCGACTGCTCCACATCCTCTGCTTAGATGCAAGAACCGGTACGAGGGAAAAACCGCGGGAGAAATTTGAGCGCCTGCTACCCCCGAACAGCCGGTGCGGCGCCGGTTTGCATCCCCCACCAGCGCACCGCCGCACTATAGCCGAGCGCAACCGCCAGTGTCAACGCCAGCAGCGCTTAGCGCAGGTGGTATTGCGCCTGCTTGACCCGCCGGCGGAAATCCTCCGCGCGCATTTCGATGACGCGGCACATTTCGTACAGCCGCGAGCGCATCCGCTCCCCGATGCGGTCGGCCAGCGTGTCCTCGCGCACGGTGCCGCTGCCCACCGCGCGCGTCGCCGGCGCGTCGAGGTAGTTGGTGGTGATGAGCGTCACCCGCCGGTCGTTGTAGCGCGTGTTGATAATGTGCGCCACCGTGTCCTGCACCCACGCCGAGGGCTTGCTGGCGCCGAGGTCGTCGAGCAGCAGCACCTCGCTCTCCAGCACCGGGGCGAGCACCTGCATCTCGGTCGCCTGGCTGACGGGGTTGTAGCTGTCCTGAATGGTCTTCAGCAGCTCGCGGAAGTCGCAGAAGAGCGCCTCGGTTCCCCGCTCCAGCAGCGCCCGCAGCACCGCCACTGCCAAGTGGGTCTTCCCGACGCCGCTCGGACCCATGAACAGTAGCCCGAACTCGGTGCGGCCGGGCAGGAACTCCCGCACGAAGGCCTCGGCTTGCAGCCGCGCGTCGCTCAGGCTCTTGTTCCACGCCGCCTGCTCGTGGATGTTGGCCTGGAAGCTGGGGAAGTCGCAGTGCTGGTAGCGCGCGGGGATGCGCGCCGCGCGCCAGCGCCGCTCGAACGACGCCTGTGCCATGCAGTCGCACCGCACCACGCCGCGTGCCGGAGCCTCGGCGTGTACCGGCATCCAGCCGGTTCCGCCACAGAGAGAGCAATTGCCGTTCGCCGCTGTCATGGAAACCGAAGGATAGTCGAACGCCCGCGGAATGACAACTGTACGACGATTCTCACTGACTCGCAGATGTCGGTTAGGGCTCCCGGCAGGAAAGCTTTCTGGTGAGCACGTCCGCTAATGATCAGCGGGGACGCAAAGTTGCCACCTTCCACGTGGGACTTGCTGCAGCTGGCAAACAAGCGCGTTGGGGTCCAGTCGGCAATGCCTGGTCTCCTGAGGCTGGGATACCGCATCCCCTGCTGCACGCGAGGCCCCAACATCCCCCCACGTCACAACAGCAGACGGCGCTGCAAGTAGCGCTGAGGCAGAATGCGCCCTCAAAACAACCCCGGCAACATTGGTTGCACCCGAATTGGATCAGCTCATATGAGCTAGAGCCTTGCGGTGTGTCTTCTCGCCACTGCCATTGCGATTCGTTGATGATGTCGTATTCCCACTGTGTGCCATCCGCGAACTCGGCCACAGCCACACCAAAAACCGCGAGGAAGAAATGGCTCGGCTCAAGGTTCCGCGCCCTCAGCTTAGCCTTCAGTTTTTCCACATCAACTACGGGGGCTTCCAAGCGCTTGCTCTGCCCGGCATGAACGTCGATGCTAATCAAGGAGGAAACCCCTTTCAGAACAGGCGCCTTCTTCTCGCAACCGGGTATGTCGGCCTCGGCAGGTCCGCAGTTATGAAGAGTCCAACCCAACTGTACCGCGTCAAGTTTGGAGCCAGAGTCATTGGCAATAATGAAGGAACGGATCGACCGAGTCCCATCATCGTTCTTCTGCATGCGGACACCGGTCACCTGCACGGGGGCGTTCGCTTGAATTACAACAATATTCCCAAGCGGAAACTCAACGTTGCCCATCGAAGATTGACCAAATGCACCGGCTGCCGCCAGCGCCAAGGTCACAAGAATGCTCAGGACCAGCACTGTATTTCGGGGATTCATACAGACCTCCTGCTCCAGTCAAACTCCTTGATTGTCATAATATGGAAGGGACTTTCCCATGTCAATCACTTTCGGTGCACGTTAGGGAGGTATTTTGCCCCATCCACCGCAGCAAAATCCTGTAAGGAATCTAAGACTGATTCGCTGGAGAGACGCGCTAGGAAGAGCGGTAAAGCAACTTCCCCGCCAGCAGCGTGAGCAAGCCCAACACCACCCCGCTCAGAAGCCCGCCGACGGGAATCGCAATCAGCGGGATGGCAATCAGCGGGAACCCCGGCGGCAGTGCCGCCGCTGCCCGCATGAACTCCGGGTTGTTGGCCAGGTACGTCGAGAAGAACAGGGCCTGAATGGCCGATGCTACGGCGGCGGCAATCAGACCCACGAGAAACCCGTGGCGGAAGCGTCTCTCGGCCAGCTGCGTCCCCATCCACCCCGCGCAGAAGACGCTGATGGCCAGCCACAGCCAACCCTCGATGCCCTGCGTATAGCCCAGCACCGACAGCGCACCCATCAAGACTCCGAACCCGGAAAGCGGAAGGATCAGCTTCCAGTTCACGCCGCCCTCCTCAAGAAGCTTTGGCCTTGGTCTTCTCGGCTTCGGGCTCGCGGACTTCCTGCCCGACGCGCGGGCCCACGCGCACCAGCGCGGTGCGGAAGCGCTCCTGCATCGAGCGGTCGCGCATCCGCTCCAGCTCCCGGTTGATGAACTCGACGAACCGCCGCACTTCGCCCTGCAAGTCCTCGATCTTGGCGCGCATGTTGAGAATAACTTCCACCCCGGCCAGGTTGACCCCGAGCTCGCGCGTGAGGCTGAGGATGACCTCGAGCCGCTCCAGGTCCTGCTGGGTATACATCCGCGTGTTGCCTTCGCTGCGCGACGGCGTCAGCAGCCCTTCGCGCTCGTAGAGCCGCAGCGTCTGCGGGTGCAGGCTGTACTTCTCCGCCACGGCGCTGATCATGTAGCCCACGCGCATGCGCCGTTTGCGCTTGCCCGCGGCGGCGGGCCCGCCGCCCGCTCGTGGTTTGCGTCCTCGCGGCATTCCGCTACCTCTCCGCCGCGGCATAAATGTCGGCGCGCGGGTTCTCGCGGCTCAGCCGGGCGAAATCCTGCAGGAACTTCCGCTGCCGGTCGTCGAGCACCTTGGGCAGCACGATGCGCACTTCGACGAACTGGTCTCCCCGACGAGTCGGGGCGCGCAGCGAGGGGGCGCCCTTCTCGCGCAGGCGGAAGCGCTGGCCCGACTGGGTGCCGGCCGGAATCCTCAGCAGCGCGCGCCCGTCAATGGTGGGCACCTCGATCTTCGCGCCCAGGGCCGCTTCGTCCACCGTGATGGGGACGACGGTGAAAAGGTCGTCACCGCGGCGCTCGAAAAACTCGTGCGGACGCACGCGGGTAATGATGTAGAGGTCGCCCGCGGGTCCCCCGTGGACGCCGGCGTTCCCCTTGCCCGCCACCCGCACACGGGAGCCGTCGCCCACCCCGGCGGGAATGCGCACTTCAATGGTTTCCGTGTGCGCCAGGCGGCCCTCGCCGCGGCAGTGGCGGCACAACGTCCGCACGCGCCCCGAGCCGCCGCAGCGCGCGCAGGTCAGGTTGAACCGCATCGGCCCGGCCGCCTGCACCACCTGCCCTTTGCCGCCGCAGGCGCTGCAGGTCGCGGGCCCGCCCACGGCGCCGGTGCCGTTGCAGGCCGCGCACGGGTCGAGCCGCGAAATCGCCAGCTTGCGCTGCGTCCCGCGGATGGAATCCCAGAAGCCAATCTCCGCCTGGTACTCGAGGTCGGCCCCGCGCTGCGCTTCCGGCGCCCGCTCCGCCGGGCCGCCGGCGAAGCGGGAGAAAAAGTCGGAGAAGATGTCGCTGAAGCTCGAGCCGCCGCCGAGGTTGGAGAAGTCGAACCCGCTGAAGTCGAACCCCACCCCGCCCGCCCCCGGCCCCGCGCCCGGCGGAATGCGGTCGGAGGCAAAGCCGAACTGGTCGTACTGCTTCCTCTTCTTGGGGTCGCTGAGGACTTCGTAGGCTTCCTGGATCTGCTTGAACTTCTCCTCCGCGCTCTTGTCGCCCGGGTTGACGTCGGGGTGGTACTTGCGTGCCAGCCGCCGGTAGGCCTTGCGGATGTCGGTGGCGGAGGCGCCGCGGCTCACACCCAGCAGCTCGTAGTAGTCGTGTTTGGTGGCCGTCGGCATGGAACCCCTCAGTTGGGTTTCTTGCCTTCGTCCATATCGACGTACTCGGCGTCGATGACCTCGCCTTCCTTGGGCTTCTCCGCCTTCTCAGCGCCCGCGGTGTCGCCGCCGGCGGGGCCGCTCGGCGCGCTGGCGACCTGCTGGTACATCGCCTGGGCCAGCTTGTGGCTCGCCTGGGTCAGCGTGTCCAGGGCCACGCCCATGCGCTCGACCTTGCCCTCGTGGAGCGCCTTGCGGGCTTCTTCGAGGGCGACTTCGGCCTGCTGGACGTCGCCTTCGTTGAGCTTGGCGCGGTTCTCCTTGATGAGCTTCTCGACGCCGTAGACCAGGTTGTCGAGCTTGTTGCGGATTTCGATTTCCGCCAGCCGCCGCTTGTCCTCGTCGGCGTGCGCGTCGGCGTCCTTGGCCATCTTCTCCACCTCTTCCTTGGAGAGGCCGCTGGAGGCGGTGATGGTGATTTTCTGCTCGCGCCCGGTGGCCGTGTCGCGCGCGGAGACGTTGAGGATGCCGTTGGCGTCGATGTCGAAGGCGACCTCGATCTGCGGCATGCCCCGCGGCGCCGGCGGGATGCCCACCAAGTGGAACTTGCCCAGGGTGCGGTTGTCGCGCGCCATCGGCCGCTCGCCCTGGATGACGTGGATCTCCACCGAGGTCTGGTTGTCGGCGGCGGTGGAAAAGATCTCGCTCTTGCGCGTGGGGATAGTTGTGTTGCGAACAATCAGCGGGGTGGCGACGCCGCCCAGCGTCTCGACGCCCAGCGACAGCGGCGTGACGTCGAGCAGCAGCATGTCCTTGACTTCACCGCTGAGCACGCCGCCCTGGATGGCCGCGCCCACCGCCACCACTTCGTCCGGGTTCACGCCCTTGTGCGGCTCCTTGCCGAAGACTTCCTTCACCACCTGCTGCACCCGCGGGATGCGGGTCGAGCCGCCCACCAGCACCACTTCGTTGATCTGCCCGGTCTTGATGCCGGCGTCCGCCATCGCTTGCCGGCAGGGCTGGAGGGTGCGCTGGATGAGGTCTTCCATCAACTGCTCGAGCTTCGAGCGCGAGAGCTTGAGCGCCAGGTGCTTGGGCCCGCTCTGGTCGGCGGTAATGAAGGGGAGGTTGATTTCCGTCTCCATCAGCTGGGAGAGCTCGATCTTGGCCTTCTCGGCGGCCTCCTTGAGCCGCTGCAACGCCATGCGGTCTTTGGAGAGGTCGATGCCCTGGTCGCGCTTGAACTCCTCGATGATCCAGTTGATGACGCGCTGGTCAATGTCGTCGCCGCCCAGGTGCGTGTCGCCGCTGGTGGACTTGACCTCCACCACCCCTTCGCCGACTTCGAGGATGGAGATGTCGAAGGTGCCGCCGCCAAAGTCGTATACCGCGATGATCTCGTCCTTCTTCTTGTCGAGCCCGTAGGCCAGCGCCGCCGCCGTGGGCTCGTTGATGATGCGGACCACTTCCAGCCCGGCAATCTCGCCGGCGTCCTTGGTCGCCTGGCGCTGGCTGTCGTTGAAGTAGGCCGGGACCGTGATGACCGCCTTCTCAATCTTCTCGCCCAGGAAGTCCTCCGCGGCCGCCCGCAGCTTCTGCAGCACCATGGCCGAGATTTCCGGCGGAGAATACTGTTTGCCCATGACTTCGACGCGGGCGTCGCCATTGGCCGCCGCCACCACCTTGTAGGGCACCTGCTTGATTTCTTCCTTGACCTCGTCGGCGCGCCGGCCCACAAAGCGCTTGATGGAGTACACCGTGTTCTCCGGGTTGGTGATAGCTTGGCGCTTGGCCACCTGGCCCACCAGCCGCTCGCCCGACTTGGCGAAGCCCACCACCGACGGGGTCAGGCGGCTGCCTTCTTGGTTGGGGATTACAACCGGCTCGCCCGCCTGCATTACGGCGACCACAGAGTTTGTGGTGCCGAGGTCAATCCCGATGATCTTCGACATTTCCTGCTCTCCTCAGGCGAAGGGCGGTAGTCTCTGCAAGTTGATACAAGAGAACGGCTTACTAGAATTCGCCCTCCGCGGTTCTTAGTCGAGCATTAATATAGGATATGAGTACACCATTGTCAAGCCCTGCGCCGGGCCCGGCGCTTGGGGCCAGTTGCGCGGGTGCGGTAGAATGGTGGGAGTAGCGGATCATGAGCAGCAGAGCCCTTCAGAGGAACCGCGGCGATTTCGAGCCCGCATACCTGCGACTCTACCAGTCAGGCGAGTTGCGGCGGCGAGTGGGACGGGCGCTGGCCTTGCTCGAAGACTGCGCGCTCTGCCCGCGCGACTGCCACGTCGACCGCCTGCACGACAAGTTCGCCGTCTGCAAGACCGGCCGCCACGCCGTCGTCTCCAGCTACTTCCCCCACCGCGGCGAAGAGGACTGCCTGCGCGGCTGGAACGGCTCCGGGACCATCTTCTTCGGCTGGTGCAACCTGCGCTGCGTCTTCTGCCAGAACTACGAGACCAGTTGGGAGGGCGCCGGGCAGAAAGCTACGGCGGAGGAGCTGGCGGGAATGATGGTCCGCCTGCAGGAGCTCGGCTGCCACAACATCAACTTCGTCACCCCCGAGCACGTGGTGCCGCAAATCCTCGAAGCGCTCCCGATTGCCGTGGAGCGCGGGCTGCGCCTGCCGCTGGTCTACAACACCAGCGCCTACGACTCGCTCGAATCCATCGAGCTGATGGACGGCGTCGTGGACATCTACATGCCCGACTTCAAGTTCTGGGACCCGGAGAGGGCGCGGCACTACGCCAAAGCGCGCAACTACCCCGAGGCGGCCCGGCGGGTCATCAAGCGAATGCACGAGCAAGTGGGCGACCTGGTGCTGGACGAAAACGGCCTCGCCCTGCGCGGGCTCATCCTCCGCCACCTGGTGATGCCGGGCGGCATCGCCGGCACGCGCGACATCATGGAGTGGGTGGCGCGCGAGCTCGGCCCCAACACCTACGTCAACGTGATGGCGCAGTACTACCCGGCGGGCAAGGTCGGCCGCAGAGAGTACGTCGAAATCAACCGGCCTCTCACGTCGCGCGAATTCGAAGAAGCCGTCGCCGCCGCTTACGCCGCCGGCCTCTATCGCCTCGACCCGCGACCGCTCGCGCGCTGCGGCCTCCCCGTGCTTGTCTGAGTTCGCCGGCATGCTATAGTCCTGCCCTTCTCGACGATGGATCTGACGCCACTGCCGTTTGACTCGAGCCTGGAGCACTACCGGCAGCAAGCCCGGCAACTGCTCGAGGCCTGGAAGGCGGGTGAGCCCGCTGCGCTCCAGCTCCTTCGCTCCTGTCACCCGCGCTTCCTCAACGAACGCATCCCGTGGCTGCCCAAGAAGCTGTCGGATTCGGACATCCGCAGCGCTCCGCTCGAGCCGGCGGATTTCGAACTGGCTGTTGCGCGCGGCTACAACTTCCGAGACTGGGCGGCGCTGGCGGAATACGTCGAGGCAGTTACGAAGAGGCATTCCCCGGTCCATCGGTTCGAAGCGGCGGTGGAGGCGGTGGTCCACGGCGATGTGGACGCCCTGCGCTCGGCGCTGCGCGCGCATCCCGAGCTGGCGCGGGCCCGCTCGACCAGGGTCACGTGCTTCGACCCGCCCGTGCATCGCGCCACGCTGCTCCACTACGTGGTGGCGAACGGCGTCGAAAACTACCGGCAGAAGACTCCGCCCAATGCCGTCGAAGTCGCCCGCCTGCTGCTCGAAGCTGGCGTCGAGGTGGACGCGCTGGCCGACCTGTACGGCGGGCAGTGTACGACGATGAGCCTGTTGGTGTCGAGCGAGCACCCGGCCAAGGCGGGAGTGCAGGTCGCACTGGTCGACCTGCTGGTGGATTTCGGCGCCTCGGTCGAGCCGCGCCGGTCGGGCCAGTGGACCTCGCCGCTGATGACGGCGCTTGCGTTCGGCTTCGCCGACGCGGCGGAAGCGCTGGTGCGGCGCGGCGCGCGCGTGGAGACCCTGGCCGCCGCGGCTGGATTGGGGCGCATGGCGGATGCCCGCGGTTTGCTCGCAACCTCCGGCGCCGAAGATCGGCACCGCGCGCTG
>Ga0114945_10001806_pt1 | contig 13000 bp, 11 predicted proteins | sample OV2TP3_FD_87194 | JGI IMG/M metagenome (GOLD analysis project Ga0114945, IMG submission 87194) | Hot spring microbial communities from Beatty, Nevada to study Microbial Dark Matter (Phase II) - OV2 TP3 | ecosystem: Environmental > Aquatic > Thermal springs > Hot (42-90C) | place: USA: Beatty... | reverse complement strand
CCGCTCGATGAACTCGGGGATCGGGTTGACGGCGAACTCGCCGGGGAACGGCTTGTACAGGAGGCGCGCGCGCGGAACCTCCGCGCAGCACCTCAGGATCCGCTGCTGGAGCTCGAAGTAGGCCACATCCGAGGTGCTCCCCTCGCAGAAGTAGCGGTAATGGCTGCGGAATTGCGTTGGCACGTACAGCACCAGGGGGCGATTGCCGTCGGCGAATCGGCGGCGCAGCGCCGCCGCACGGCGCCGCCGGGGCCAAGCCCGTAGGGCTTCCAATCTCGCTGACCCGACCGGCACGATCTGAGCCCGCGGGAATGTGTCCGGCGCCTCGCCGAGTCGCTCGTAGTACGGAATCTCATGCCGCGCGTAGGTGAGGTACACGTCGCTGTGCATCGGGCCCACACAGTCCCGTATCGGAACGTCCATGAGCAGTCCCCCATGATGAATCCCCAGGATCCGAGGGAGCCCCAAGGAGTGCGCCGCCAGACTGAAGGTTTCCACCAGGTGCGCCGGCACCTCAGTGCCGAGCAGGGCTTGCACACGAGCTCGCCGGAGCCACGCCTTTGCGCCAAGAAACTGGGCCCACGTAACGGGGACCTGTTCGACCATCCATCGGTGAAGGAACGGTCTGACCGAGGGCCGCAGGTTGGGACTCACCGCGTCGAACGGCTGCCAGAAGTCCGGCGACTCAGCGACCTGGTTCCACGCACGCTCCAAAGCGGGATGGATCCGCTCAGCGTTCAGACGGTGCGATGCCCCAAGCTGAGCTAACGGCTCGGGGCGCACCAGGGCGATCCCGCGCCGCTGGAGGCGGGATACCACATGGGCCAGATCGTACCCGGTGCTCCCCACCCACGCGACCCTCGCCCCGCGGGCCCAGCCGTTCCCCCAGAGGCGGCGGAGCTTCGCACGGGAACCTTCCTCTCTATTGCGCAGCCACGTGAGCAGCCTCCTGTGAGATTGTTGAAAGGACGTTGAAGCAACTTCGCGCTCCTCGGGCCATACCTCAACCGGCACCGAGTCCCCCACCACGTCGGAGGCCAGGAGGGCGAACAGCGGCCGGGTCACGCGCGAGGGCAGCCCCACCCCCACATCGGGACAACACGGCTCACGCTCGAAGACGACGAGACGATCCGGCCGTCCACGCGCCGCCACATCCGTGAGGATCTGGGCTGTCCGGATGAACCCATCCATGACCCGCTTGAGCAGGAAGAGCTGAGCCCAGGCCGGGGTGAACCGCTGAGCGGCGAACTCCGGGATCGCGCGCCACAGCGTGGGATCCACCCATCGGGCCCAAGCGTACTGCCGGCGCAGCGTCTCGTCGGCAAGGACGTTGATTTCAGCGTGCGAGTACCACGCATCGAGGCAGCGATAGGCCACACCCTGCTGCTGACACGTCCAGGCGCTCTCCGGGGTCAGGGCCACAATCGTGGCGTCCGGGGCCTGCGATCTGGCGCGGCGCACATGGTCGGCCCGTTCACACAGCACCATCGTCGTCATGCGGCGCGCGCTCCCGTCGCGGACGCTGTCGGCAAGAGGTGCGCGTTGAGCCCTGACACCTCCGGGTGCGCCGCAAGCCAGGCGAGGATCTCATCCATGCGGGCCGCGCGGCCCGGGCGGTCGAGCGCCTCGAGCACCGCCTCGATCAAGAGGTAGTCCTCCCAGTAGTCGAGCGTCCATCGGTGCGTCAGGAACAGGTTGGCGGGATGCTCCACGTTGAGTACCCGCAGGCCGGCCTCCCAAAAATACGGGACGGTGTGCTCTCGCTGGGCGGGGGTGGTCGCGTTGGCCCAGGCCTGCGACAGGCCCTCGAACGACATGACGTCCACGTCCAGGCCGTCCGGGAACGTCAGCGGGTGCCGGTTCGTCACCAGGTCGTAGCTGCCCCGGGCATCGAGGAAACGGCCCACGATCTCGTCCATCACATCGGGATCGATGAGCGGGCAGTCCGCGGTGATCCGCACGACCACGTCCATCCGGAACGCCCGCGCCGCCTGGTAGTAGCGGTCCAACACATCCTGCTCGCTGCCCCGGAAACACACAAAGCGCCGCGCGCGGCACAACGCGTCAATGCAGTCATCCTGCGCGCTCGTGGACGTCGCCACCACGATGAAATCGAGCCGGCGCGATTCGCCGAGCCGTCCCATGAGGTGCTCCAGCAGCGTCTTGCCCGCCGCCTCCAACAACACCTTGCCGGGTAGCCGGGAGCCCATCCGCGCCTGCACGATCGCCCCGATCCTCATCCGGGCTCCCGGCAACAGGGCAGTTGTGGCGCCGATGGATCGAGCCGGCCGCAGCGGCTCTGGAGGCAGCGGTTGTACGGCCGGAAGACCGGCCGGATCGGCTCCCCGCTGAAGGCGGAGGCCGCCGTGCCCTCCTCCAGGGCGCGCCGGAGGGCGCACAGCGTCTGCTGGAACGCCTCGAATGTCCGGGCCAGCTCCTGGGGCCCGTGCGAGTAGGTGATCGTGATCCACGGCATGAGCACGCCGTGCGAAATCAGCCGTTCGTGGAAGGCGGTGGAGAGCTCCGGCCACGGCGTGCCGTCCTCCCGCGTGCAGACGACGTGCGGATTGCAGTCGAACCCGATGACGCGCACGTACGGCGTCATGCGCTCGGCCGCCACGAGCGCCCGAACCCCCTCCACGAGCTGCCGCCCGACCCCCCAGACGTGTTCACTAATCCGTACCCGCTGGCACTCGTCCATCGTGGCCCGGCAGGCGGCCAGCCCGGTCGTCTCGGAGCCATGCGTCTGCGAGAGGAGGAACACCCGTCGCTGGCTGTGCCGAAGTCCTCCGAGCTCCATGACGTCGCGCCGGCCGGCCAGCACGGACAGGGAAAAGCCGTTGCTGATGGCTTTCCCGAACGTGGCAAGGTCCGGAATGACACCGTAGCGGTGGAGCGCGCCGCGGATGTCGAACTTCATGCACGAGATCATTTCGTCGAAGATCAAGAGCGCCCCCTCTCGCCGGGTGATCGCCCGAAGCCCCTCGAGGAACCGGTCGCGTGGTTCGTCATACTTGACCGGCTCGAGGATCAGCGCCGCAATCTGGCCGGGATGCTGCGCAAACAGCGCCCGGACACTTGCCAGGTCGTTGTAGCGGAAGGGCCGCGTCAGGCGCGAGACCTCCTCCGGAATCCCGGCGTTCATCGGCGTGGTGCCGATGAACCAGTCGTGGATCGAGAAGAACGGATGGTCCTCGCAGTAGGCGACGTACGGCCGCCCGGTGAAGGCGCGCGCGAGCTTCACGGCCGCGGTGGTGACGTCCGAGCCGTTCTTGCCGAACTTCACCATGTCCGCCCACGACCACAGGTCGAGCAGGTACTCCGCAAGCTCATACTCCAGGATGCCAGGTCGGGTGAAGTTCAACCCGAGGTCCATCTGCCGCTTCACCGCCTCGTTCACGGCCGGATAGCTGTGGCCCAGGATGATGACGCGGTTGCCCATCCCCCAGTCGAGGAAGCGGTTGCCGTCCACGTCCCAGCAGTAGGCGCCCTCAGCACGGGCGATCACGTGCGGCGAGCGCCAGGGGAACTGATCCTCGCCTTTGCTGTACGTGTGGCTGCCACCCGGTACCAGCTCGTGCAGCCGCCGCTGGAGCTCGTGCGAACGGGTGAAGTTCGTGATCGGCCCCTGGCCATCGCTGGAGGGAGGCGCTGCGCTCCTCCTGGTGGACGCAGGCTCAGGCGACATCGTAGACCTCAGGACGTCGGTCGGAGAGCACCGGTAGGCGCGCGTGGGCCGCGTCCACGGCGCTCAGGTCGAGCGCGGCGGTGAGGAGCGCCTCGGCGTCGTTCCCTTCGACGAGGAGCTCACCCCATGGGTCCACCACCGCGCTGTGCCCGGCGAACCGCTCCCCACGGCTCTCCCCCACCCGGTTGACGCCGAGGACAAACAGGGAGTTTTCGATCGCGCGGGCGCGCAGCAGGGTGCGCCAGTGGAGCGCCCGAGCCGCCGGCCATTCCGCCACAATGAAGACCGCACGTGCTCCGGCGAGCGCGTACCGCCGGAACACTTCCGGAAATCGCAGGTCGTAGCAGATCGCCAGTCCCACGTTCCCCCACGGCGTCTGAGCGAGCTGCAGGCGCTGCCCACCGAGCAACCACCGCGGCTCCTCCATCACGCCAAACAGGTGCACCTTCCGATAGCTAGCGAGGAGCGCTCCATCAGCGCCGTAGAGCGCGAAGGTGTTGTAGGCCGCGCCGTTGGACGCCTCCAGCGCGGAGCCGCCCACGGCGAGTCGGTGCCGGCGCGCGAGCTGCGCCATTACGGCAAACGTCCCTTCGTTCAGCGGGACGGCGTACCGTCGCCAGTTCGCCAGGTCATAGCCGGTATCCCACAGCTCCGGCAGGAGGAGGAGCTCGCTGCCGGCCCGCGCGGCCTGCTCAGCCAAGGCCGCGGCCCGGGCGACGTTCGCCTCCTGGTCTCCCAGCGACACCGCCATCTGGGCGAGCGCGACGTTCAACGGCATGGCTGGCGAATGGATGCGAGCAGGCATTCGGCGATCCGGAAATCACATTCGGTGGCGACGTGGAGGCTGCGCGCTTCCGGCGTCACATACACCGTCAAGGGGTTCCCGAAGAAGTTGCGCGTGGCCCGCAGGGAGTTCGTCTTTCCGATCTTAATCGAGCCGTTCGGACGAAAGACGGGGGGCAGCAAGGGGCGTTCCTTCAGAAACTGGGTCCCGAAGTACATCGCCCAGCCGTCGGGCGTTTCGTGCACCGCCCAGTGGAAGTCATGGGGATCAATGGGTGTGACCGACACCAGGTAGTCCGCCCCGCTCGCCATGAAGCGGTCCCAGCTCCCGCGAATGTCTTCCACCGAGCGCAGAGGCGACGAGGGCTGGAGGCAGACGATGGCATCGAACACCTCTCCGCGGGAGGCCAGCACCTGCTCAAGTTCCAGACACACGTCGGTGGCGCTCACCAGATCGCCGGCCAATGCCTCGGGACGGTGGTGGGGTGTGGCCCCGGCGCGCTGCGCGACGGTGAGGATCTCCTCATCTTCCGAGGAGACGTACACCCGATCGAAGAGTCGGCTCTCCAGCGCCGCCTCCACGGAGTAGGCCAGCATCGGCCGGCCGTGCAGCAGCAACAGGTTCTTGAGTGGCAGCCGCTTGGAGCCTCTCCGCGCCGGGATGACGCACAGGGGACGCATCAGCACCTCACGACCTCGCCTCGCTCGGCTGAGCGGCGAGCAGCCAGGGCGATTTCCAGGACCCGCCGCCCGGTGTCCCCGTCCACGGACGGCGAATCCTCACCGTGGACACACCGAAGAAAGTGCCGCAGTTCATCAAGGTACATCTCGTTGGGATCGACGGTCACGGGGTCGTGGTGCCATGCGCGTCGCGTGCCGTCGTACCAGTGCACGCCCTCCTGGAAATCCCAGACGAGCGTACCCTCCTCGCCGATGAGCTTGCAGGAACGGCTGTACGCCCGCTGCACACAGTCCAGGTGCACTTCGGCGACCACGCCGCCGCTGAGCCACAGGGTGATCGCGGCGACATCTTCAGTGGCCATCTCCAAGGAACTGAGGTGGCCGGCCGCGCACCACACGCGCTCCACCTCCCCGCCCAGCCACCGCACGTAATCCAGCTCATGCGACGCATCCAGGATGATCCCGCCGCCACTCTGAACCTTAGTGATGTAGCCGGTCCGGTAGTCCTGGGTCGGCCGCCAGTCCGGCAGGTACTGGCCGAACTCGGCGCGGATCGCCAGGATCCGTCCGATGCGCCCCTCGTCGAGCATCGCCTTGAGCTGGCGCAACCCGGGATTGAACCGCAGGTTGTAGCCAACGCACACGTGCCGCGAGCGCCGGCGGGCTTCGGCCAGGAGCTCGTCGAGCCCATCGAGGGATGCGGCGATCGGTTTCTCAATGAAGACGTGCGCCCCCACGGTGAGCGCCTGCTGGGCGGCGGGCGTGTGGAGGTGCGGCGGCGTGCAGATAAGGACCACCTGGGGGCGACGGGCGAGCGCATCGTCCAACGTGTCAAACGCTTCCGCGCCCAGCTCCTGCACGATACGGTTCCGCCGCTCTTCGGCCGGGTCCACGGCCAGCAGCCGCTCAACGCCGAGCGCGCGGAGATTGCGCAGATGACGCTGCCCGATGGATCCTGTCCCGACCACGAGAGCCTTCATGCGCCGGGGGTCGCCTTGACCCACATCCAGTTGAAGACCACGGAGCTGTCCACCTGCTTGCCGCCGATGATCTGCGTTCCCTGCCCGCGCTTCACCTGGGTAAACTCCTGTTGAAGGGCGGAGGCGCCGAACTCATCCGCGATGAGCTCAGTCTGCCATCCGAGCGACCGGATGAAGCCGATGAACAGGATGACCGTTGTGCATACGCGCGAGGTTCGGCTGCCACCGCATCCGCACTGACGCCGTCCGGCCCCTCGATCAAGAAGTTGCCAAGCGCCAGGTACGGCAGGTGGCTGTCGCGAAAAGCGCACAATGCATCGTCCACCGTGCACACGATCGGCTCTTCGTGCATGTTGAAACTCGTGTTGATGAGGCTGGCTCTGCCCGTTCGACGGTGGTACGCGGTCAGGAGTCGATGAAACCCGGGATGATCATCGGGCGAAACGACCTGCGGCCGCGCGGTGCCGTCCACGTGGACGGCGGCCGGAGCCTCCTGCCGCATCCGCGAGGTGCACGCGAACGTCATCGTCATATAGCGGGCGGCCTGCCGTCCACGATCCAGTCCCACATAGCAGCTCGGGGCATGCTCGGCAAGGGTGGCCGGGGCGAACGGCATGAACTCGGAACGGCGAAGCCGTTCATTCAGCCACCCGTTAATCGAAGGGTCCGTCGCCTGACAGAGAATGCTGCGGTTGCCGAGGGCCCGAGGGCCGAACTCCATCCGCCCCACCACGCGTGCGACGACATACCCTTCGGCGAGCAGGGCCGCGATCCGCTCTTCGATCTCAGGCGTGTGCGTGTATTTGAAGCCGCTGCGCATGACGCACTCGGTCATCTCTTGCTCGGCCGGCGCAAGCCCCAGATAGAGATGGTCCAGCGGCTTCGGACGCTGCCCGGTTTCCTGCATGGAGAGAAGCCACGCGGCTCCCACGGACAGTCCGCCATCGCCCATGTTGGGGAAGACAAAGACCTCCTGGACCATCGGAAGCTCCCGAAGGCGCTGGTTCAGCTTCACGTTGGCAAAGACGCCCCCGGCCAGCGCCAGACGCAACGGCGCACCGTCCAGATCCTTCACGCACGCGCACACCACCTCCTCAAGGCTCCGCTGGGCCGCGGCTGCGATGTCCTCACGCGGAAATCCCTGGACGAATTGTCGCAAGGCGGGGTTCTCAAAACGGGGGACGTACAACCCACGCTCCATGCGTCCGATGAAGCGCTTGCGCGCGGGATCATAATCGATCATGGATCGGATTGTCGGGTACGATCGGCTCGCGGGACAGTAGGCCGCCAGGCCCAGTATCTTGCCCTCATGGTGTTGCGGCACGAACCCGAGCGACTTCGTGATGCTGCCGTAAAAGTAGCCCAGCGAGTCAAACGTGTGCGAGCGGGACAGCAACTGCATCCTCCCGGACGCACATTGCCAGCTCGTCGAAGACCCATCTTCTCCCCACCCATCGGCCGTGAGCACCAGGCACTCGTCCCATCCTGAACCGAAGTAGGCGGACGCCGCATGGGCTTCATGGTGGCCCACCACGCGAACCGGTCGTCCCAAGGCGCGGATGTCTTGAAGGTAGGCAGGGGTTCGACGCCCCAGGACCATCCGTTCATGCTCCAAGCGAGAGCGCAGTTGGGCCAGCTGCTGCTCCGCCTGGTCTGCCGGCAGGCCTGCCTCGCGAATCGCACGCTCCTTCTCAAGGAACGGCTGCGGCTCTGGCGCAGAGGGTGCAGCTCCATGCGTCGCAATCAGGTCGATCTCGTCCATGCTCAGCCCGGCCAATTCCAGGACACGCTGGATCGCCTGATGCGGAATGCCGTGCCAGAATTTCACGCGGTTGAGGCGCTCTTCACTGACGGCGCAGACCAACTCCCCGTCCCGGACCACCGCCGCAGAGGCATCTAACAGAAACCCGATCCCGAGGATATTCATGCATGGTCCCTCACAAAATCGTCCAAGCCTTCAGCGAGATCCGGCAGCGGTTGGCCAAGCAGCGCGATCGCCCGTGCCACCGAGAGCGTCGCGAGGCTGAGGGGCCTGCAACCGAACCGCTCGGCTCTCCGCAGGGATGACCAGGTGGGGTGAATAGCCGAACCGCTCCGCGTCATAATGGCCCTTCGCGCCGTCAAACACCGATAGGAGTTACGGCGATCAGCTCCTCCCGGCACACGCCGCGATCGGCGGGATGGATGACAAGCCCGGCAGGACGATCGCCCTGCGCGATCAGCCATCGCAGCACCTCAAGGCCGACTCGGTTGTTCGCCAGATACACGTAGCGCATGGCTTATCGCTCGACCAGCTCCCAGGCCAACGGCGCGCCGCGGGCCACGTCGCAGGCCGCCCGTTTCCCGAGCACCTCATCCAGATGGCGCGGGTGGAGACCGTAGCCCGGTCGGATTGACCGGACATTCTGTTCTGTAAACGGCTCGCCTTGCTTCATATCGGACACCACGAACAGTGAACGGCGAAACACCAGACTGTGCTCTTCACCGACGGTCCGGGTATAGGAGACAGCCCCCAACGCCTGCTCGGCCTGTCGAATATCCTGAACCATGCGCGCGAACTCTTCAGGCTCCATGGAGAACGCGCTGTCCGGACCGCCATCGGCGCGGCGCAACGTGAAATGTTTTTCGACCACGCAGGCCCCCAGGGCGACAGCGGCCACGGCCACCGAACTCCCAAGGGTATGATCCGAGAGCCCGATGGGAACCCCGAAGGAGTCGGCCAGATGCGGGATGACCCGCAGGTTCATCTCGCTCGGCTGAGCCGGATAGGCGCTCGTGCACTTCAAGAGGATGAGCTGCGCGGCCCCATGGGATCGCAGCACCTCGACCGCTTCTTCAATTTCCGCAAAGGTCGCCATACCCGTCGACATGATCACCGGCTTGCCGGTTGCCGCGATCTTCCGCAGCAGCGGGAGATCGACGAGCTCAAACGACCCGATTTTGTACGCGGGGATCTGAAGCCCTTCGAGGAACTCCACCGCCGTCGTATCATACGCCGTGGAGAACAACTCGATGCCGACCTCACGAGCCACCGCCTGCAGCCTCGGATGCCATTCCCACGGCGTATAGGCCTGGCGGTAGAGCTCATACAGCGTCATGCCCTGCCACGGCGAGCCTGCCGGGATCTCAAACCACGGCTGCTGGCTCTCAATGGTCAGTGTGTCCGGCGTGTAGGTCTGCAGCTTGACCGCGTCTACCCCGGCCTGTGCCGCGGCTCGGATGAGCTCGATGGCGCGATCACGTTGCTGCCGGTGATTCGCCGAGAGCTCTGCGACGATGAACGTCGGGTGGCCCTCGCCGATCCACCGCCGGCCGATCGCCATCGCGTTCATCGCCGCACCAGCAGCGCCGCGTCCATGAGCCGCTCGGCCACACGCTCGGCCCCGCGCCCGTCCACGAGGGCGCGGCCCCGCTCGCTCATCGCCTGGCGGGCCGCCGCATCCCGATCAAGCGCGCGCAGCTCGCTGAGTAACCGCTCCTGGAGCCTCGCGTCCTGTGCATCGCCGATCCGCCGCAGGGCTCCGGCGGCGGCAAGACCGGCGAGGGTGACCGTTTGGTTCGGAGCCATCCGAATCGCCACCGCCGGGGTGCCGGTGGCCACGAGCTCATACGTCGTCTGCCCGCCCCCGGACAGCGCCAGATCCGCACCCAGCATGAGGTCGCGCAGATCCCACGGATCGTCATGGATCGTCGCGCGGCCGGCGGCGCGGGCCTCCTGTTCGACCGCATCCCTCGCAGCGATGAGCGGCCCGATGACAATCTCGAGGTGGGCCTCCGGCAACGCCGCGCGGGCCCACCGCACCAGGCGGGGCATCACGCGATGGAAGTCGCTGCCGCCCGTCGTGATCAGCAGCCGGCGGATGCGATCAGCCATCACGCGCGCCGGCAACGTGGCGAACCCCTCCCGCAGGAGCGCGTAGGATGGTCCCAGCAACCGCACGGTGGCGTCCTGAGTGCGGTAGGGCAGCCGCTCCGCGCCCACAGACCCATTGATGATCAGGTCTACCGGCAGCGTCCGGTCGGCGGTATCGTCAATGGCGGCGACGAACGCCCCCGTCTCCCTGAGGGCCGAGAGCTGCTCGCCCTCGAGGGCGTCGGTGTCCACCACGACCACGTGGGCCTCCTGCCGCGTGATCCACGAGACCAGCTCGGTCACGTCCGTGCGCGATCGGAGCGGCACGACCGTCCCCCCCACCCGCTCGAGCCGGGCCGAGGCGGCGTGATCGCTCCACAGGAGAAACCGCACGTCAGCCCCCCACCGTCGCAACGCCTGGGCCAGTGCCGTGCTCCGACACAGGTGCCCTAACCCGATCCTGGCCCCCGCGTCCGCACGCATCATGACCCGCAGCCCCGTGGTCATCGCCCGACGTGGTGCACCACCTTGTGGACCGCGTCAATCACGTCCTGAACATCCCCTTCGCGCATCCCGGCCCAGAGCGGCAGGCTGAGGAGCCGCTCATGGGCGGCCTCGGCGACCGGCCACTGGCCGCGGCGATAGCCGAGGCGCTGGTAGTAGGGATGCCAGGGGACCGGGATGTAGTGGACATTCACGCCGATGTTCTCCGCCCGGAGGGCGCGGAAGACCTCATCTCTCCCCACGCGCAGCCGCTCCACACGCAGCCGAACGACGTAGAGGTGCCAGGCCGAGTCGCGGTCCGGAAGGACGGTGAGCGGCTCAACGGCTTCGAGGTCGCGCAGCGCCTGCGTGTACCGCGCGGCGATCTGGCGACGGCGCGCAAGGCCCTCCTGAAGCCGTGCGAGCTGGGCCTTGGCCAGCGCGCACTGCACATCGGTGAGGCGGTAGTTGTAGCCCAGCGCCACCATCTGGTAGCACCAGGAGCCTGCGACCTCGCGCTCGTGCGCATCGCGGGTGATCCCGTGGCTGCGAAAGAGCCGCAGCCGCGCCGCCAGCGCCGGATCGTTCGTCGTCAGGACGCCGCCTTCCCCGCTCGTGATGGGCTTCACCGCGTGCAGGCTGAAGGTCGTCACGTGCGCGAGGCCTCCCACGGGCCGTCCGCGGTACGTCGCGCCCAGCGCGTGCGCCGCGTCCTCGATCAGGAGCAGCCCGTGACGCTCGGCGATCGCGGACAGCTCATCGAGATCGGAGGGCTGCCCTGCGTAATCCACCGTGATGATCGCCCGCGTCCGCGGGCTGATCGCCGCTACGACACACGCGGGATCCAGCGTCAGCGTGTCCGGGCGGACATCCGCAAACACCACCGTGCCGCCCTGGTAGCCGACACAGTTGGCGCTGGCCGCAAACGTCATCGGGGGGACGATCACCTCATCCCCCGGCTTGATCCCCACGGCACAGGCGGCGACATGGAGCGCGGCGGTCCCGCTGCTCACGGCCACCGCGTCGCGAGCCGCGATCTGCGCCGCGAACGCGGCTTCGAACGCCGCCACCTGCGGGCCGGTCGTGAGCCAGTCGGAGCGGAGCACGTCCACGACCGCCTGCACATCGGCCTCCTCCACGGTCTGATGGGCGTAGGGCAGGAGGGTCGCCCGCACGGGCGGCCCGCCGTTCAGCGCCAAGGGCGCACTCGTGCGATCTGCGACCGTACTCACCGCTCCTCCTCCGCCGGTTCCATCGCCGCGACTCCGATCATCTCGCGCAGCTCCTCGGCCGACAGCCACCGCGGGTTGGTCTCGCTGGAGTAGCGGAATCCGTCGGGGCATGGGCGGCCGCCGTCGGGCGGCATGGGCGGCCGCAGGTCGTGGTACCACGGGAGGATGGCGAAGAAATCGTCATACTCCACCGCGTTGCGCGCTTCGTCCTCGGCAATCAAGACCTCGTGGAGCTTTTCCCCTGGTCGGATGCCGGTATACGCAATCTCACAGGTGGGATCGAGCGCCTTCGCCACGTCCACGATGCGCATGCTGGGGATCTTGGGCACGAAGACCTCCCCCCCGCGCATCATCGCGAGGCACGTGAGGACGAACTCCACCCCCTGCTCCAGCCTGAGCCAGAAGCGCGTCATCCGCTGGTCGGTCACCGTGATGCGCCCACGCTGACGCTGCTCGAGGAACGCCGGGATGACGCTGCCCCGACTCCCGATGACGTTGCCGTAGCGGGCGCAACTGAAGCGGGTCCTCCCCTCGCCGACGTAGAAGTTCCCATGGACGAAGAGCTTCTCCGCGCAGAGCTTCGTCGCCCCGTAGAGGTTGATGGGGTTCACCGCTTTATCCGTGCTGATGGCGAGGACCTGTTGGACGCCCTGATCAATGGCCGCGTCAATCACATACTTGGCCCCCAGGATGTTGGTGAGGACCGCCTCGAACGGGTTGTACTCGCACGCGGGAACCTGCTTCAAGGCCGCGGCGTGGATGACGATCTCAACGCCGTGGAAGGCTCGCTGCAGCCGCTCGGGGTCGCGGACGTCGCCGAGAAAGTAGCGCATCGGTGAGTCGCCGGTATCCGGGAACCGCTTGCGCATCTCGTGCTGCTTGAGCTCGTCCCGACTGAAGATGATGAGCTTCTTGGGCCGCCACCGCCTCAGGACGATCTCCGTGAACTTCTGACCGAACGATCCGGTCCCCCCCGTGACCAAGACCACGCGGCGATCAAGATTGACCATCGGAACGCTCCCCTCTGAGGACGCGCCGCACCTCATACCGCAGACGGGGCCAGGGCATCTGCTGCTGGGCGCGGAGGACGTCCGGCACGGTGAACGGTTGCAACAACTGGAGGTATCGAACGTAGGAGAGCCCGCCCAGCCTGATCGTCCCAGCGATGGCCTCGGCGAGATCCGGATCGTTCGCGAGAATCTCCACAGGCACCAGGCGACTCTGCTGATCGGCAAAGATGAGGTTGTGGGCGACATCGAAGGCCACCCACGTGCCGTCCACCTTGGCGAACGAGAGACTG
>Ga0114945_10001804_pt1 | contig 13003 bp, 13 predicted proteins | sample OV2TP3_FD_87194 | JGI IMG/M metagenome (GOLD analysis project Ga0114945, IMG submission 87194) | Hot spring microbial communities from Beatty, Nevada to study Microbial Dark Matter (Phase II) - OV2 TP3 | ecosystem: Environmental > Aquatic > Thermal springs > Hot (42-90C) | place: USA: Beatty... | reverse complement strand
TATCCGCTCAAAAAATCTTACCGGAGGTGAAGGATGAAAGTGCGATATGACGAGGATGTGGACGCGGCCTATATTCAACTTTCCTCTAAACGTCCGAAGGGCGCGATTGAGGTCAAGGAGGGTGTGATCGTCCACGTCGCCAACAAGCATGAGATCGTCGGAATCGAAATCCTGAAAGCCAGTGAGCGCTTCCCGATTCGGAACCTCCACACATTACGCTTCATGTCTTGAGGAGGTCGGAAATCAAATGTCAGAAGTCGAAACATTGGCGCCTGGGGAGATTTTCGCCACGATTCAGGCGCAGCCGCCGCTCATGCGGCAGCAAGCAGCCAATGCCCATCTTGGCAGGGAAGTCCACTGGGTCCTGACGTTTGAAAATGGCAGCGAAGAGCCATCCGGACAAGCGTGGCTCATTTTCCGGTTCGATCCGCATAACATGAGGATGGTCGAGGGCCGCGTATCGCTCTCTGATTATCCGAGCTTAAGATCCATGCAGTCCGGCGAAACCGTTCTGGTGCATGGGCGGGTGCAGAAGGTCGACGCGCTAGCCATCAAACTGGAAATCCGAGACCTGGTGTTTGCCAAAGCAGCCGAGGCGGCCCGCTGAGGAACGCCTCCGAGTCCACGTGTGGATGAAACGGAAAATGGTACCGGTTCCTTTTTTCTGATGCGCGTCAACCTTGATCACGCCTCGGGGACGCCGATGAGGCCCGAGGTGAAGCGGGCGATGGCGGGGATCGTGCAGGAGGAGGCCGGCAACCCGTCGGCGATCCACGAGGCGGGGCGGCGGGCGAAGGAACAGCTTGAGCAGGCGCGCCGGCAGGTGGCAGTCCTCCTCAATGCCGCTCCCGACGAAATTCATTTCACCTCCTGCGGCACAGAGTCCAACAACTGGGCGCTGCGCGGGCTGCTCGCGGCGAACAAGCGGAAAGGCGCCCACCTCATCCTCTCGGCGATTGAGCATCCATCGGTTTCGCTCGTCGCGCGACGGCTGGAGCTGGAGGGCGCCTATGTCACCATCCTGCCGGTGGACCGGGACGGCCTGATCTCGCCCAGCGACCTGAAGGCCGCACTGAAGCCCGACACGGTGCTGGTGTCGGTCATGCTGGCCAACGGCGAGGTCGGGACCATCGAGCCGATCCAGGAGCTGGCCGCGGTGGCGCATGAGCAGGGGGCGCTGGTTCACACCGACGCGGTCGCTGCCGTCGGGCACATCCCGGTCGATGTGAAGGCGCTGGGCGTGGACGCGCTGAGCCTGGCCGCGAACCAGTTCTACGGCCCCGCCGGAGGCGGGGCGCTGTTCGTTCGCGAGGGGGTGCGCATCCTCCCGCTGCTTGAGGGTGGCGGACAGGAGGCGGGTGGGCGCTCCGGCACCGAGGCGCTGCTCACGATTGCGGGGATGGGGGCTGCGGCGGAGCTGGCGATGCGGGAGCTGCCGCAGCGCGAGGTACGGCTTGGCGCGCTGCGCGACCGGCTGCGCGATGGCCTGAAGGAACGTGTCGAGGGCCTGCGGTTCAATGGCTCCTGGTCCGCCCGGCTGCCGCACAACCTCCATGTCTGCGTCGACGGCGCGGCGAGCGAGTCGCTTGTGCTGGGTCTTGACCAGGCCGGCGTCGCAGCGGGCCTCGGCTCGGCGTGCAACTCGAAGGCGATGCGCCCTTCGCACGTCCTCAAGGCGATGGGCCTCTCCGATGAGGAGGCAAAGGGGGCGCTCGTGCTGACCATCGGCGTCCCAACGACTGAGCAGGAGATCGACCAGGCGCTTGAGGTCATCCCGGCGGTGGTGCGTAGGCTCCGCAACGTGACCGCGCTCACCGCCCGAAAATAGGAGCAGGTCCCTTTTTGGAGTTATCCACAGCCCGCCAAGCACAGAAGTGCCTGGCACTTTTTCGATGAAATACGTGGTGGTGGTGCCGGATGGGGTGTCGGATGTCCCCCTCAAGGAGCTCGGAAATAAGACGCCGCTTGAGGTGGCCCAGCACCCGAACATGGACCGGGTCGCCCGCGAAGGCGTCACCGGTTGGGCGCGGACCATCCCGACCGGCTTCCCGCCGGGGTCGGATGTCGGCTGCATGAGCGTCTTCGGCTACAACCCCCGCCGGCACCACACCGGGCGCGCCCCGCTCGAGGCCGCCGCGCAGGGCATCGTCCTGCGCCCGGATGAGGTCGCCTTCCGCTGCAACACCGTCACCGTCACCGACGGCATCCTGGCCGACTATTCGGCCGGCCACATCGAGAGCGCCGACGCTGCGGAGCTTATCCGGTCGGTGGATGAGGCGCTCGGCAAGAACGGCGTGCGGTTCTACCCGGGCGTGAGCTACCGGCACCTGATGGTGATCGCCGGCGCGGAGCACGCAAAGACGCGGTGTACGCCGCCGCACGACATCTCCGGGAAACCCACAGCACCCCATGCACCGCAGGGACCGGGTGCTTCCAGGCTGGGCGAGCTGTTGTGCAAGGCCGCGGGGATCCTGAAGGACCACCCGGTGAACCGGCGCCGCGTGGAGGCCGGCAAGCCGCCGGCGAACGAACTCTGGTTCTGGGGGCAGGGAACGGCGACCACGCTCCCCCCGTTCAAGCAGGCCTACGGGCTGCGGGGCTCGTGCATCAGCGCGGTCGATATCGTCCGCGGGATCGCGCGCCTGGCGGGGCTTGAGGTGCTGCAGGTGCCGGGCATCACCGGCTACTTCGACACGAACTACGAGGGCAAGGCGGAGCACGCGCTGAAGGCGCTGGACGCGGGCTGCGACTTCGTGCTCGTCCATATCGAATCGACCGATGAAGCCGGCCACATGGGCGACGCGCAGAAGAAAGTCCAGGCCATCGAGGATGTGGATCGCCTCGTGGTCGGGCCGCTGCTGGAGGGGCTCAAGCGGCGTCAGCCGTTTGCGATGCTCATCACGCCGGACCATTCGACGAGCACCGCGCTGCGGACGCACATCGTCGGCCCCGTGCCGTTTGCGCTGTATGCGACGAACGGGCCGACGGACCGCGTGGCCGCGTACCATGAGACGGCGGTGCAGGGTTCGGCTAAGCGGTTTGACGAGGGCTTTCAGTTGATGACGTTTTTCCTGCAACAGGGAAAGCAGTGACGGAGGGCGCATGCGCATTCAGGTGAAAGCGGGCAGGCTCGGTCAGGTTCGCGACGGGGTGCAGGTGTTTGCCGCCCTGGAGGGCGAGCGGCGCGCGGAGCGACTGCTGCCCACCTCGAGTGCGCGGGACACGGCGCTCCGCCGGCTCGTCGATGCGGCGGGCTTCCGCGGGGCCGCGAATGAGACGGTACTCCTGCCTGCCCCGCCTTTAGGGAGGGGGCAGGCGGGGCCGCGCGACGGCCGCTGGGTGCTGGTGGTCGGCCTGGGAAAGGAGGCCGACCTCTCGCTGGAGCGCGTCCGGCAGCTGGCCGGCACAGCGGCCAAGACGGCGCGCGCGCGAGGCTTCCGGCGCCTGACGCTGCCGGTCCTGAGCCACCGGGGGCTGGGCCCGCCGGCGTCGGTGGCCCAGGCCGCCGCCGAGGGGGCGCTCCTCGGACTCTACCGGTATGACCGGCTCAAGCAGCTCCCGAAGCATGAGCAGGGCCGCCGGCTCGACGCGCTGACCCTCGTGGTGGAGCGCGCCGGCGATGTGGCCCCAGCGAAGCGCGCGGCGGCCAAGGCCGAAGTGCTCGCCCAGGCGGTCGCGTTGGCTCGCGACTGGATCAACGGGCCGTCCAACCTCGTCACCCCGACCTTCCTCGCCAACCAGACGCGATCCCTGGCCCGCCAGCTGCGGCTGAAATGCCGGGTCATCCCGTTCCCGCAGCTTGCGCGGAGGGGGTTCGGCGGCATCGTCGGCGTGGCGCAGGGGAGCGCCCACCCGGCGCAGTTCATCGTCGTCGAGTACGCCCCCCGACGCGCCAAGGCGACATTCGCCCTGTGCGGGAAGGGGATCACCTTCGACTCCGGGGGCTTGAGCCTCAAGTCGGCGGCGAAGATGGAGCAGATGAAGTACGACATGTCGGGCGCGGCGGCGGTCCTGACGACGGTCAAGGCCGCGGCCACGCTGCGGCTGCCGGTGCGCATCATCGGCATCGTGGCGGCGACGGAGAACCTGCCCTCCGGCACCGCGCAGAAGCCCGGCGATGTCCTAAAGACGCTCTCCGGCAAGACGGTGGAGGTGCTGAACACCGACGCGGAGGGACGGCTCGTGCTGGCGGACTGCCTCCACTACGCCAAGCGCTTCAAGCCGGACGCCACGATCGACCTCGCCACGCTGACCGGCGCCTGCGTCGTGGCGCTCGGGGGCGAGGCGATCGGCCTCATGACGAAGGATGAGCGGCTGGCGGCGCGGCTCAACCAGGCGGGCAAAGCGACGTACGAGCGCGTGTGGCGCCTTCCGCTGTGGGATGAGTACGGGCCGGCGATGAAATCGGACATCGCCGACTTGCGCAACGTGACGAACACCGGCGAGGCCGGCACCATCACCGCCGCCAAGTTCCTCGAGGAGTTCGCCAGCGGGATGCCGTGGGCGCACCTGGACATCGCCGGCACCGCGTGGACGGACAAAGAGAAGCCCTACGTCCCGAAGGGCGCGGTCGGCATCGGGGTGCGGCTCCTCATCGAGCTGATGGAGCGCTGGAACAAATGAGGGACCGGGAGAATCGGATGGCAGGGTCGGATGACGAGTTGAGGCAACTCAGGGAAGTGCTCGAGATCCCATCGGGCGAGGAGTGGGAGTCGGCGGTCCGGCTGCTCTTGCGGTTGGTAGGCGAGGACCCCACGCGCGAGGGGCTGCGCCGCACCCCGCTGCGCGTGAAGCAGTCGCTCCAGTTCCTCACCTCCGGCTACCGGCAGGACCCCGCCAAGATTCTCCGGCGGACCTTCGCGAAGGGCTCGCACGATGAGATGATCATCGTGAAGGACATCGACGTGTGGAGTTTGTGTGAGCACCACCTGCTGCCCTTTTTTGGGAAGTGCCACATCGCCTACGTGCCGGACAAGAAGATCATCGGCCTCAGCAAGCTCCCGCGCCTGGTGGACGCCTTCGCGCACCGGCTGCAGGTCCAGGAGCGGCTCACGACGCAGATCGCCGAGGCGCTCAATGAGCACGTCCGGCCGCTCGGCGTGGCCTGCGTCATCGAGGCGAGCCACCTGTGCATGATGATGCGCGGGGTCGAGAAGCAGAACACGCGGGCGGTGACGAGCTCGATGCTGGGGGCGTTCCGCACGAGCGAGAAGACGCGGGCGGAGTTCCTGACGCTGATCCGCTCCTCCCTCGCCGCCTGACGCTGATGGGCACGCGTGGCAGGGGTGACGCGGCGCGGGCCCCCACCCGCCCGCAGCCGACGGCGGCGATAGTCCGCCGCGGCGAGGACGGATGGGGTGCGCCGCGGCAGGACCCCTGCCACGCGTGTCGATGAGCGTCTGACGGGGCGGGTGGCGCGGGTCGGAGCCTTGTGCTAAAATGATTGTTCCGAGCAGCATCCCGACGGAGGACGCACACTGATGGCAGCAAACGGCCGCGCGGCGACGCAGGCGGCGACCACGCAGTTGGCGCTGGCGCGAGGAGGGGTTGTGACAGACGCCATGCGGCGGGTCGCGGAGCGCGAGGGGCTCTCCCCCGAGCTCATCCGGTCGGAGCTGGCCCGCGGGCGGCTCATCATCCCGGCCAATGTCCACCATCTGGCCGCCGGTCTGGATCCCACCGGGATCGGGCTCATCGCCAGCGTCAAGATCAACGCCAACCTCGGCAACTCGGCGGTCACCTCGAACGGGGAGGAGGAGCTGAAGAAGCTCCACATGGCGGTCCACTACGGCTCGGACACCGTGATGGACCTCTCGACCGGCGGGGATATCCCGGAGATCCGCAAGGCGATCATCGCGAAAAGCCCCGTGCCGGTCGGGACGGTGCCGATCTACGAGGCGGTGACGCGCGTCAAGCGGGTGGAGGACCTCACCCCGGAGCTGCTGCTGGCGGTCATCGAGGAGCAGGCGGAGCAGGGCGTGGACTACATGACGCTCCATGCGGGCATCCTCTATGAATATCTGCCCCTCGTGCAGCACCGCGTCACGGGGATTGTGAGCCGGGGGGGGAGCCTCCTTGCGCAGTGGATGGCGGCCCACCGGGCCCAGAACCCGCTCTACGAGCGGTTCGATGACATCAGCGACATCCTTCGGCAGCACGACGTCTCGTACAGCCTCGGCGACAGCCTGCGGCCCGGGTGCCTGGCGGACGCGTCGGACGAGGCGCAGCTCGCGGAGCTGAAGACGCTCGGGGAGCTGACCGAGCGCGCCTGGGCGAGGGACGTGCAGGTGATGATCGAGGGGCCGGGCCACGTGCCGATGGACCAGCTTGAGGCGAACGTGCGGCTGCAGCAGCGCTACTGCCGCGAGGCGCCGTTCTACACGCTGGGCCCGCTCGTCACCGACGTGGCGCCGGGCTATGACCACATCACCTCCTCGATCGGCGCCGCGATGGTCGGCTGGCACGGGGCGAGCCTCCTGTGCTACGTCACGCCCAAGGAGCACCTGGGGCTGCCGAACGACGAGGACGTGCGCCAGGGGGTCATCGCGTACAAGATCGCCGCGCACGCCGCGGACGTGGCGCGCGGGCGGCGGGGGGCTCGGGAGCGGGACGATGCGCTCTCGCGGGCGCGCTTTGCGTTCGACTGGGAGCAGCAGTTTGCGCTGTCGCTCGACCCTGAGACGGCGCGCCGGATGCACGATGAGACGCTGCCGGATGGGTTCTATAAGGAGGCGAAGTTCTGCTCGATGTGCGGGCCGAAGTTCTGTTCGATGCGGATCACCCAGACGGCGGAGCGGTTGCTGGACACCCCGGTGGGAGGGACTCATGGGCATTGAGAAGCGGCTGGCGAGGCACCTGAGGCGGTTGAACAAGGCGATCCAAAAAATCGTGGCGCAGACCCCCGAGTTCGGCGAGCTGCGCAAGCTGCTCCGGGAGGAGCAGGTGGAGCTGGCGATCTACGTCGTCCCCCTCATCGGCGGCCGGCCCGCGGGCGAGGAGCTGCGGTTTGGGCTGACCGACTCCGACCGGCATTTCCTGAAGCAGGCCGGCATTCGCTTTTAATCGCATCCTAACGAGAGGAGCGCACCATGTCGAGGCGGTTTGTCACCCTGGAGGACCTAGACCTCCCCGCGGGGAAAAAGGTCCGTCTGCACCGGCTGCTGTACAAGTACGGGCCGGGCAACGGACGGTTGCTGATCCTCCCCATCGACCAGGGCCTCGAGCACGGGCCGCGCGACTTCTTCGTCAACCCGGAGAGCCTCAACCCTGAGTTCCAGCTTCGCCTCGCGCTCGACGGCGGCTTCTCGGCCATCGCCTTCCAGGTGGGCCTTGCGGAGAAGTACCTCCGGGCCTTCGCCGGCAAGGTGCCGCTCATCCTGAAGCTCAACGGGAAGACCGAGATCCCGCCCGACGACGAGGCGTTCTCGCCGTGCCACGCCTCGGTGGAGGACGCGGTGCGCCTCGGGGCGGATGCGGTGGGCTACACCTCCTACATCGGCTCGCCGCGCCAGGATGACGATTTCATCCAGTTCGGCCGCGTCCGGCGGGAGGCCGAGCGCGCCGGCCTGCCGCTCATCATGTGGGCCTACCCGCGGGGCAAGTTCCTGGAGGCCAAAGGAGGGCGCGACAGCCTCTACGCGGTCGACTATGCCTCCCGCGTCGCGCAGGAGCTTGGCGCCGACGTGGTCAAGGTCAACTTCCCGAAGGTCGACGAGGAGAAGCGCGCGCAGTACCCCAAGGAGTACCGGGAGCTGAAGCTGGGCAAGCGCGAGATGATCGAGAAGGTCGTGGCCTCGGCCGGCCGGACGCTCACGCTGATGTCCGGCGGCGCCAAGCGCACCGACGCGGAGCTGTTCGACGACGTCCGCGCGGCGCTCGAGGCCGGGGTGACCGGCTTCATCTTCGGGCGGAACATGTGGCAGCGGCGCTTCGGCGAGGCGCTGGACGTGGCGGCCAAGATCACCAAGATGACCCAGGAGGTCAGCCGTCCCGCGCCCGCCGGCAAGGCCGCGTTGGTCTAAGGCATCCCATGGCACAAGACACCCACACGGAGCTGACGGTCTGGATCGGCGGGGCGGCCGGCGACGGCATCGCCTCCGCAGGGGAGTCGTTCGCCAAGGCCTGCTCGCGCTCCGGCTACCACGTCTTCGCCTACAACAGCTACCAGTCGGTCATCCGCGGGGGCCATGTGTGCATGCACATCCGCATCGGCACCCACAAGGTCCAGACGCAGGGCGATGAGCTGGACTACCTCATCGCCCTGAACCAGGACAGCCTGCAGCGCTACGGCAAGCGCGTCGTGCCGGGCGGGGCGGTGTTCTACAACACCGACAAGTTCCAGGCGACGCCCGACCAGGCGGGCCGGGACGTGCAGCTCATCGGCCTGCCGGTCATGGCGCTCGCCGGCAACCAACTCATGCAGAACACCGCACTCATCGGCGCGCTCATCCAGACGCTGGGGCTGGCGCCTGAGGCGACGCGGGAGCTCATCCGGGATCGGTTCGCGAAGAAGGGCGAAGCGGTCATCAAGCCGAACCTCGAAGCGTTCGACAAAGGCATGGCCTATGCCAAGGAGCACGCCAAGCCCGGCACCATCCGCATCGGGGCGGGCGACGGCAAGCGCCGGCCGCTCGCCGGCGGCAACCCCATGATCGGCTTCGGCGCGCTGGCGGCCGGCTGCCGGTTCTATTCGGCCTACCCGATGACCCCAGCCTCGTCGCTGCTCCACTGGCTGGTCGGGTACGCGGCGAAGACCGGCCTGCTGGTCAAGCAGTGCGAGGATGAGATCTCGGCCCTGAACATGGCCATCGGCGCAGCTCATGTCGGCGTGCGGGCCATGACCGGCACCTCCGGCGGCGGGTTCGCGCTGATGACGGAGGCGGTGGGCGAAGCCGGGATGACCGAGACGCCCGTCGTCATCGTCGAGGCGATGCGCGGCGGGCCGTCGACCGGGTTGCCGACGAAGACCGAGCAGGGCGACCTCTTCCAGCTCCTCGGCGCCTCGCAAGGCGAGTTCCCGCGCGTGATCATGGCGCCGCGGACGGTCCAGGAATGCTATGACATGACCCTCCACGCCTTCAACCTGGCCGAGCGGTACCAATGCCCGGTCCTCATCGCGACCGACCTGTACCTCGCCGAGCGGCTGGAGACCTTTGACGGCGTGAACATCACCAAGATCCCGATCGACCGCGGCGCGCTCATCAAGCAGCCGGAGGACGGCTACCGCCGCTTCGCCGACACGCCGACCGGCGTCTCGCCCCGGGCGCTGCCCGGCACCCCCGGCGCGGTGTCCACCACGGCGACCGACGAGCACGACGAGGACGGCATCGTCATCAGCGACGTCTTCACCAACCCGCCGATGCGCAAGAAGATGATGGAGAAGCGCATGCGGAAGATGGACCATCTCCTGAAGGAGCTGCCGGCGCCCACGCTCGACGGGCCGGCCGACGCCGACCTCACGCTGGTCGGGTGGGGGTCCACCTACCAGGTGATGCTGGAGGCGATGGAGGTCCTCAAGCAGGAGGGGCTGAACACCAACGTCCTGTGCCTGCGGTACCTCTGGCCGTTTCAGGCCGCCGAGGTGAGCCGGCTCCTTGCGCGCTGCAAGATGACGATGTCCGTGGAGGGCAACTACACCGGCCAGCTTGTCCGGCTCATCCGGATGGAGACCGGCATGGCGATCCAGCACCACCTGCGCAAGTATGACGGTGAGCCGTTCGAGCCGAAGCAGGTCATCGACCAGGCCCGGCTGCTCCTGAAGACCAGGCCGAAGGAGCCGGTCGTCGCCTCGGTCGTGAGCGACGAGGGCCTCGCCCCGGACTTCTCGCCGATCGAGTCGCCCGCCCTCGGTGCCGAAGTGTCGAGGCAACGCTAATGGCGCAAGTGAAGGACTATATCGGAAAGATCAAGCCGGACTGGTGCCCGGGCTGCGGGGACTTTGGCGTCCTCAACTCGCTGCAGCGCGCCCTGGCCGAGCTGGATATCGCGCCGCACAACGTGCTCGTGGTCTCCGGCATCGGCTGCTCGTCGAACCTGCCCGGGTTCATCCACAGCTACGGCTTCCACGGGCTGCACGGCCGGTCGCTGCCGGTGGCGAGCGGGGCGAAGCTGGGCAACCACGCGCTGACGGTGATCGCCACCGGCGGCGACGGGGATGGCTACGGCATCGGCGTGGGCCACTTCGTCCACACCTGCCGGCGCAACATCGACATGACCTACATCGTCATGGACAACCAGGTCTACGGGCTGACGACCGGCCAGGCCTCGCCGACGACCGAGAAGGACATCCGCACCAAGTCCACGCCGGAGGGCACCATCGAGGTCGCGCTCAACCCGGTGGCGCTGGCGCTCTCCTGCGGCGCGACCTACGTCGCGCGCGGGTTCTCCGGCGACAACCTCCACCTCGCGCAGCTGATGAAGGGCGCTATCGAGCACAAGGGGTTCGCCCTCGTCGACGTCTTCTCTCCCTGCGTCACCTACAACAAGCACAACACCTACCCGTGGTTCCGCGAGCGGGTGTACAAGCTGGAGGACCGGCACCACGATCCAGCGGATTTCCGTTTGGCGATGGAGAAGGCGTTCGAGTGGGGCGCTGAGATTCCGATCGGGCTCTTCTACAAGGTGGAGCGGTCGACGTACGAGGATGAGGAGCCGGCCCTGCGCAGCGGCATCCCGCTGGTGCGGCAGCCGCTCGAGCGCGCGGACCTGGCATCGATCGTGGAGGACTTCATCTGATCAAAATCGCGCAGGTGTCGGACATCCCGCCCGGGACCGGCAAGGTGGTGGAGGTCGAGGGGAAGACGATCGCCGTCTTCAACTGCGACGGGACCTTCTACGCCATCGAGAACACCTGCCGGCATCGCGGGGGGCCGCTGGGGGAGGGGAGCCTCGCGGGCAAGACGGTGACCTGCCCGTGGCACGGCTGGGAGTATGACGTGTCCTCCGGCGCCTGCCAGACCGACCCATCCACCAAGGTCCAGGCGTTCAGCGTGACAGTGGAAGGGGACGACGTGCTCGTGGCGGTCTAGCACCGGGTGGTGACCGACCGCCTTGGCCGGCCGCGGCGGACAGAGGCCGCGGCCGCGTCATCAGAGGGACAGGTGGGGGACGATGGAACGCGCGTGCGTGGCGCTCATCTCCGGCGGGCTGGACAGCGCCCTGGCAACACGGCTGATGCTCGAGCAGGGCATCGCGGTGCACGGCCTCTACCTCTCCCTGAGCTGGGGCTGCTGCGAGAAGGACAAGGCCGCGGACGTGGCGAGGCAGCTCGGCATCCCCCTGATGGTGCTGGGCGTCGGGGACGCCTACCTGGATGTCATCCGCAAGCCCAAGTACGGCTACGGCGCCGGGCTGAACCCCTGCGTCGACTGCCGCATCTACATGTTCCGCATTGCCAAGCGGTACATGGAGGAGCTGGGCGCCGGCTTCGTCGTCACCGGGGAGGTTCTGGGGCAGCGGCCGATGTCGCAGATGCGACGGCCGCTTGCGCTCATCGAGGCGGAGAGCGGCCTGGAGGGGCTGCTGCTGCGGCCGCTGTCGGCCCGGCTGCTTGAGCCGACGCTGCCGGAGCTCCTCGGGGTGGTGGACCGGGAGCGGCTGCTGCGGATTGCGGGCCGCTCGCGTCAGGAGCAGATGGCGCTGGCGCGTGAGCGGGGCCTCAGCGGATACTCCACCCCGGCCGGGGGCTGCCTCCTGACCGATGAGCACTTCGCCAAGAAAGCCAAGGACCTCTTCGCCCACGAGGAGCGCCCGACCACCAAGGACATGGAGCTCTTGGCCATCGGGCGCCACTTCCGCATCGGGCCAAGGACGAAGGTCATCTTGGGCCGCAACGAGTTGGAGAACCTCCAGTTGGAGGGTCACGGGGACGCCGGGTATACTTGTTTCCGGCCGAAGTTTGCAGGGCCGGCGGCGCTCGTGGCGGGCGTCTGGCTTGATGAGGCGCCGCGTCTGGCCGTGACGTTGATCCTCCAGCACACCAAACCGGAGAAGCGGCCCGAGGGCCCGTTGGAGTTTTGGAGGGACGGGGCGTCCTGGACATGGGGGGCCGCCCCGCCGGTGGAAGCGGCCGCGGTCTCACTGTAGCGAGCGACGAGATGGTCGATTACGTCTTTCGGGTCGGGGGCGAGGGGGGCGAGGGGGTCATCAGCACCGGGGAGATGCTGACCCTGGCGCTGGCCCGCGCCGGGTTTGAGATCTACACCTTCCGCACCTATCCGGCCGAGATCAAGGGCGGCCATGCGAACTACCAGGTCCGGGCCTCCGACAGCCTGCTGCTCTCGCAGGGCGCCGCGGTCGACGTGCTCATCGCGTTCAACGAAGAGGCCTACCAGAAGCACATCCAGGACGTGCGCCCCGGCGGCGTGGTCATCTATGACGCCGACAGCCTCTCCCCTCCCGCTCACGATTCGACGGTCTGCTACGGTATCCCCCTCACCTCGCTGGCGACCGAGCAGGTCGGCATCAAGCTCACCAAGAACATCGTGGCGCTCGGCGTGCTCGCCGGCCTCTTCGACATCCCGGTGACGACGTTCGAGGAGCTCCTCAAGGAGCGGTTCGGCCGGAAGGGCGAGACGGTCGTGCAGAAGAACCTCCTCGCCCTGCGCGTCGGGTTCGAGCACGCCAAGCAGGTCCAGCGGAAAGACGCCATCCGGGTGGGGGCCGGTCCGCGGAAGACCAAGGAGCTCGTCCTCTCCGGCAACGAGTCGCTCGCGCTCGGGGCGATTGCGGCGGGCTGCCGGTTCTACGCCGGCTACCCGATCACGCCGGCCACGGACATCATGGAGTTCCTCGCGAGGGAGCTGCCGAAGGTCGGCGGCTCTGTGGTCCAGACGGAGGATGAGATCTCGGCCATCGGCGCGGTCCTGGGGGCCTCGTTCGCCGGCACGAAGGCGATGACGGCGACCTCCGGGCCGGGGTTCTCGCTGATGACGGAGATGATCGGCCTGGCGGTGGTGGCCGAGCTCCCCGCCGTCATCGTGGACGTCCAGCGCGTCGGCCCCTC
>Ga0114945_10001802_pt1 | contig 13008 bp, 9 predicted proteins | sample OV2TP3_FD_87194 | JGI IMG/M metagenome (GOLD analysis project Ga0114945, IMG submission 87194) | Hot spring microbial communities from Beatty, Nevada to study Microbial Dark Matter (Phase II) - OV2 TP3 | ecosystem: Environmental > Aquatic > Thermal springs > Hot (42-90C) | place: USA: Beatty... | reverse complement strand
TCACAGCTTGCTTCCGATCCCTGAAAAATTCAAGCACTTTCTTCACAGAAGGGTAGAGCGTGGTGTGATCCAAAAGGTGTTCCCCGTAACGCACGCGGAAGAGCTTGATGGCCCGCTCAATGGGAGGTCGTGGCGCACCCACCTCCTCGAGAGCGCGGCGCATCAGGTTCGCCACCCCGTCGCCGATGAAGGCGCTGATTCGCTCCGCTGGAAGTTCTTTCAAGCGCAGTTCGTTGAGCGTCCAATTGACGGCACCCGCAATGTCGCGGCGCGAATCAATCAGGGTTCCGTCGAGATCGTAGAGGATGAGCTGGGTCACTTGGTCAGATTTCTTCAAACGTGAGGGGGATGGCCCCTGCTTTCTTCATTTCGTCGATCGCCTTCTCACAATCCCCCTTTTTGACCTCAACACCGCGGATCGCCTCCGTCAGGAGATAGGTTTCAAACCCGAGCCGGCAGGCGTCGAGGACAGTTTGCTTCACGCAATAGTCCGTGGCGAGCCCTCCCACAAGGAGGAGGCGGATCCCCCTTCTTTTGAGATAGAGTTCGAGATTGGTTCCTTCAAATCCGGAATAGGCATCGGTCTGGCGGCGCGTAGCTTTGGAAATGACGACGGCATTGAAGGGAAGCTTGAGATCGGGATGGAAATCTGCCCCCGTGGACTCCTGGATGCAGTGGGGCGGCCAGGGACCCCCCTGGGCCTTGAAGGATGAGTGATTCTTGGGGTGCCAGTCCCGGGTCGCGTAGACGGCCAGCCCAGCCTTCTCAAACCGGTCCAGGTAGCGGTTGAGTACGGGCACCACCCGATCGCCCTCCTTGACGGCCAGGGCCCCCGCTGGGCAGAAATCCTTCTGAACATCCACCACGAGGAGGGCCGTCTCGTGGTCGAGCTCAACTTTCCTCTTCACAGACTAAATTCTACCATAAGCTGACTGTTGCCAAAAAGCGGGCGACGTTATACATTAATAAACTAAAGATGACCCGGGACCAGTTCATTTCCCTCTTCTTTCTTGCCCTCCTGATCCTCGTTGTTTACCAGATTTGCTTGATCTTCTCGCCCTTCGTCCGCGCGATCTTTTGGTCGGCCATTTTGGCCTTCGCCTTCTATCCCCTTTACCAAAAGTTGAGGCGCACGCTCAAGCCCCACGAAACGCTTGCGGCGGTCCTGATGACGCTTGCGATCTTCCTCCTTGTCATCCCGCCGGTGGTTTTCCTTGCAGCCAACCTCACGGCGCAGGCAATAGAGCTTTACCAGTCGGCCCTCACCTATATCCGCGAGGGCCAACTTGAGAAGTTGATCGATCAGATCCGTTCGATATCTTTCATTGAAAAAGTCGAGGTCCGTCTCTTCCAGTGGGAACCGCTGAAGCAAAACGCCACGGAGTGGATTCTGGGCTCGACACGGGCGATTGGCAACTTCGCAGCCTCACAAGCCCGTACGATCACGAAGAACCTCTTTCTCTTCGGCCTGAATACCCTGATGATGACTTTTCTCCTCTTTGTCTTCTTGAAGGACGGGGAGCAGATGTACCGCTTCTTCTATGACATCGCGCCACTTGAAGAAAAGAACAAGCGGTCCATCTTCAAACAGTTGAACGAGACCTTTGCCGCGGTAATCCGCGGCCAGCTCCTCACAAGCCTGACGCAGGCCGTGGTGGCCGGAATCATTTTCTGGGCGCTCGGCCTTCCCCTCCCCATCTTCTTCGCCGCAATCACCTTCCTCGTGGCCCTGATCCCCGTGGTCGGCGCTTCTGCGGTTTGGCTGCCCCTCGTGATTTACCTCATCACGCTCCATCAACAGACGAAGGCCTTGATTCTTTTCCTTTTAGGGGCGTTCGTCATCAGCCTCATCGACAACCTGATGAAACCAGCCCTGATCGGAGAAAAAACCAAGCTCCCCTATTTCTTGCTTTTTTTTGGAATTCTGGGCGGGATCAAGCTCTACGGCCTGATGGGGATCTTCATCGCGCCGGTGGTTCTGTCACTTTTCTTCGCCCTAACAAAGATTTATCAGGAAGAATTCCTATAACGCCCCCGTGACCGCCTCGAGGCGGGCGGTGCGGTATTCTAGAATCTCCCTCTGCAAATCGCCAAACCTTTGATACAACCGTCCGAACTCCTCCCGGGAGAATCGGGTGGAATGCGTAAAGCCTCCCTGGAGAAAGTGGGTCTGCGCCTCTTTGACGGGATTCGCCAAGATCTGGGAGGCAGCCAGGGCGTAGAGTTCGAGCTGGATCCGGTATTCCTCGGCCCGCTGGGAAAAGGTTTTCTCATCGACCCGCGAGGTCTTGTAGTCGAGGATCACCCATTCGCCGTTTCGCCTCTGGTAGATCAAGTCCATCGTCCCCTGCACGAGACCATGGGGAAGCCTGAGGACAAAAGGAAGTTCAGGATGAACCGCTTTCGCTCGAAAAATCTCCTCGGCCTCCGGACCTTCGAGGAAGCGGCTGACTAATTCGAGAATCTCTCTCTGTTTTTCCGGACCCAGTTCCTGCGTGAAGCGGAACACAAGGGCCTCCACTTCGCGAAGGCTCGTGTGCCTCAAGATGGCTTGTTCCAAGATCTGGTGAACCCTGGTTCCAAACTCCGCGCTCGTAAGCTCCTCCTGGGCATTTTGTTCCTCCTCCTTTGTTTCTAGAAGGGGCACGGCGCTTTCGTCGTCGGGAACGCCGATTTCGTATCGCCGGAAAAAGGCTTCGGGATCCTTGGCAAAAAGGAGAAAGGCCGAGACGGGAAGATCGATACGTGGAAAGTAAGCCTTTTGGGGGAGGGAGAGGTTTTCAATAAGGGAATCGATTCCGGATGGTTCCTGTCGCAGGGGAACGGGCTCGAGTGCTTCAAGACGCTTGCGGATCGATTTCCGGTCGGCCGGTGATTTTCTTCGCTCAAAGGGGAAAGGATCGGGCGGTGCTTCGGAAATTTCCGCCACATCCAACTTCCTCTCAGGAAGAATGGAGTTGACCCACTCCGCCCACGATGAGGCCGGGGCTTTGGAGGGGCCCGCCATCACCAGTTTTTCCCGCGCTCGGGTCATGGCCACGTAAAGCACCCGTTTCGATTCCTCCGTTTCAGCCTTTTTCTGCCTTTCTTTGTTGCGTCGATAGGTCAGGGTATCCTTAAGGCCAAGCCCCTCTTCCTCAGAGACGAGAAAATCCATCCCCTCCTGTTTCTTCCCCCGGCCCAGATCAGGAAGAATCACCACCGGAAATTCCAGTCCCTTGGCCAAATGAACAGACATGAGGCGGACCACATTTCCACCTTCGGCCTCCACCTGGGCTTGGGCCTCGCGGACCTCCTGGGTTTCAAGACCTTTGATGAAGCGGACAAAGTCCCCCAGATGAACCGGCCTCTTGGATTCGAGTTCGCGGGCCAATTCCACGAGTTTCCTCAAATTGGCGTATCGTCTTTCCCCTTGTCTTAACTTCAGGACATAAAGATCGTAGCTCGTGAGTTTAAGCATTTTCTCGAGGAGCTCGGAAATCTTGCTTTTTTCCTTCTCCTCCAGGAACCGCTCGAAAAGGTTTTTGAAAAACTCCAGTTTCCTCTTTTCATTCTCCGGGATTTCGGGAAAAGATGAAAAGGCCCAAATCCCGTCAGCCAAGGGGGTTTTCTCATTTTCACCTTTGGTGTGGTGGGCGAGCCAAAAAAGGGTTTCATCCGAGATCTGAAAAAGCGGGGAACGCAAGGCAGACGCCAGCGGGACATCCCGTCTCGGATTCTCGAGGGCTGAGAGAAAACTTAAGACATCCCGGATTTCCGGCTGCGTGTAAAAACCGCCGCTTGAGACGACAAAGTGGGGAATGCCGGCCCGACGAAACTCGTGCTCATAAAAGTGGACATCGCTCATGGCCTTGAAAAGGCAGGCGATGTCCTTATATTGAAAACCCTCTTGTTCCACCAGAGCGGTAACACGATTTGCCAACGTGCGGGCTTCACGAATCCGCGTCTCATCGGCGTCCAAATTCTCCTCCTTCTCTACACCCGTACGAAGCCATTCGATTCGAGGACCTTCTCCTTCTTCCGGCCGAACGGCCTTAAGCCTTTCAAAGGGGACGCCTTCCTTCCTCCAGAGGGTTTCAAAGAAACCGTTCACGAAATCAATCAGGCGCGGGCGGCTGCGGTAATTTTCAACGAGGGGAATCCGGATTCCATCGGTGCTTTCGCTGAAAGCTTTTTCTTTTTCCAGAAAGATTTGAACGTCCGTACCACGGAACTGGTAAATGGACTGTTTGAAATCACCGACAACGAAGAGATTCGAATCACGCCGAATCAGTTCAAGTAGACGATCTTGAAGGCGATTCGTGTCCTGAAATTCATCCACCATGATTTCGCGGAATTTTTCCTGATAAATTTTTCTGATTACCCGAGAACTGGGCGTATCCCCTTCCAAAAGCTGAACAGCCCGGATTTGAAGGTCATCGAAATCAAGCGAGCGCTCCTTTCGCTTGGCGGCTTCATACGCCTTTTCAAACTGAAGGGCGAGGCGGACAAAAACTTCCCTTTGAGGGAGCGAGTCTTCTTCCTTATACAAACTCACCAAATCATCAACCGTATCCTTGACCCGTTGAATCGCCTCTTTTTGTCCTCCGGCGGCGCGGAGACTCCTCCTGAGTTCAAGAAGGGAATCCGTGTGACCCAAAAAGTTTTCAATCGGCCCAGTGTTCCCCGCGCCAGAAATCTTTTCATAGCCTCGACGAAGCTCGGCCTCCAAATCCTCCCGGCTTGCCGCTGTGCGCCGTCTTAAAAGTTCTTCAAAAGATTTCTCAGAATTCCTGGAACGCCGGTACACGGCAAGGATTCCCTGCCTGATCTTCTCTTCCTCAAAGCGAATCAGAAGATTGAAGACTTCAGGGTCCTTTACCTGACTTTCAATCAATTCGTCCAACACCCTCTCTTGAAGGAGCTGGGCCTGGGCGGACTCTAAGATCGTAAAAGAGGGATCGACTCTGGCTTCCAAGGGGTGCTCACGCAAAAGCCGGGCCGAAAAGGCGTGGATTGTTCCGATCGCAGCGTTCTCAACCTCCCGGCGGGCCTCTTCAAGTTTTTGCTCACCGAGCCTCTCTACGATGCGCCGTTTCATCTCATTGGCCGCTTTTTCAGTAAAGGTAATCGCGAGGATCTCTCGGGGAGAAAGCCCGTGCCCAGTCACAAGGTGAAGAAATCGTTCTACCAGCACACGTGTTTTCCCTGAACCGGCTCCTGCCGAAATACATACATTTTTCCCGACCGTCTCAACCGCAAGCCTTTGGGCTTCAGACAAGTCCATTTTTTTCATCCTCTTCGCGAATTTCCTGATAAATAAAAGGGAGTCGCCACTTCTCGATACGACAGACAGAAGGAAAGGGGCAGTATTTGTCACAATCACGCGGCCTCACCGAGATATCGGCTTGGGTAATTCCCTCGGCAAATTGAAAAGAAAAGCGAACCGCCCGTTCCAAGATTTTGTCAAATTCCTTTTGATCCAACACACTCTGGGAGGCTTTTTTAGCACCGATCCCTTCAAGCCCCTCTCGATGGTAGAAGCCGCTTGTTTCAGCCTTCTTGATTTGATAAATCTGAGCGCCCACGAGTTTGAGCTTCAGGAGTTTTTGGACAGCCAGCAAATACAGGGGAAGCTGGAGGGCCGTTCCTTTTTCCAATCCTCCCCGCTCGAACTTGCTTCCTGTTTTGTAATCAATCACAAGTGCATATTTTCCTGAAAGGTCGACATCGATGCGGTCAATTTTCCCCCGCAGTTTCAGATCTTCCCGGTGGGGATCGTAAAGCCGGAGGTAATCTATTTTTTTGGGATCAAAACCAAACTCAAATTCAAAATGGCTCGGCACAAGCGGTGGAAGGGGATTGCCCTCTTCGATTTCCTTGGTGACCATTGTTTTGAGCCACTCAAGCATTTGGATTTTTTTCATTTCGATTCGATAGGGCCGGTCTCCTCGGAGGGGAATTTGCTTCAGACGGGCCTGAAGACGCTCTTCCACATAGGCCGTCGCGACATCCGTTTTCTCAAGATCTCTTCTACCCTCCTGAACCCGGGCCTTCCAGTAATCTTCGAGGACCCCGTGAAGTATTTTTCCCACATCAGCCGCGTTGATTCCTTCTTCCCATTCCTGCAAATGGAGGATCTGTTCGGCAAAGTAACGGTAGGGGCAGCGGCCATGGGACTCAAGACCCGTCGGCTTGAAAATCCCGCCCTTGGGAAGGAAACGAGACCGAACGGCCGGATCTTCGATCCGCGCAACGGGATCAAAAAGGATGCGGGGAAGAAGATTTCGAAAGGAATCCCGCCCGAGGAGACGGTTGTAGAGGGCGAACGTGCGGGCCCGTTCTCCTTTTTCAGCCTTGACACCTTTTTGATGAAGCCGGTAAATCACGTACGCCTCAAGTTCCCGCTCCTCCACGGCATCTTCGAGATTCGGAAGAGATTGATTGACGGGATAAGAGCGAGTCGGAAGAGGGTTTTGAAAGAGGGACTTGACCTCATCGACATAGAACGAGGGAAGGGCTTCGTGACCCTCAAGATTAAAGCGGGGGTAACTTAGGATGAGTCTTTCGCGGGCCCGCGTCAGACCGAGATAAAAAAAATAACGCTCGACGGCTTGGCGCGGCAGCCGCTCCACGAGGCCCACCGCCTTCCTTTCTTTGTCCGAAAGAACAGGGTCCTCGCGGATCTCAATGGGAAAAGCCTTTTCGAGCAGTCCCGCCAGGAATACCGCCTTGTATTCCTTCTGCCGAGCGAGTGAAATGTCATAGACCTGCACACGGTTTTTGTCGCGCTCATGAAGTGAGAAGAGGTCGACCTCAATCAACCCCAAAAGTTCCCTCGCGAAGCGCTCGAAGGTATTCTGGAGAGCGCCCTGGGCGAAACTCTTGGATTGAATCTCCCTCAAAAGGCCCTCGAGGCGTCGAAGCGTCATGAAATCACGTCGTGCGCCTTCCTCAAAAACGACCGGGATTCGCCTGAAACCAAAGGTGGAAAGGACTTCACGGGTGAGGCTGACCCATTCCTCCGTCGTATTCGCCTTTTGGAAACGGTTCTGAAACGAGGCGATTTTCTCGAAAAGGGGGTCTGGGATTTCTTTGAGCCAACACTCGCGTCCCGACGCAATCCCGTAATCGAGAGCCTGGAGTTCCAGGGAACAAACGTGGGCGTAGTCTCTTTCCACATAACTGGACTTCAGAAAATTGAGAAGCTCCTCCCGCGGCCAATCTTCAAGGAGGATTCTGAAAAAGCTTGCGAGTGTCCGGGCAAGGGGTGCGTCCCGAAGCCTTTCCCGCTCGTGGACCTCAACGGGAATCCCGAATTCCCGAAAAACGGTCCGAATCACACCTTCATAGTCTCCGATGTTACGGAGGATGACGGCCACGTCTGAGAAATGGAGGCCGCGGACCTTCACCATCCGGCGAATCTCACGGGCAATCATTTCAATCTCGCCGCGAATGCCTGTGGCTTCCAAGATAAGAATGTCGGGCTCGGCCACAGAGGCTGTCCTCCGGCGATCGGCAAAAAGGTTATGTTCGATATGCGCGAGTGTCTCGGAGGAGGTCCGGTGATTGATGCACTCCCTCAGATCCACGACTTGGAAACCGATCCTTTCAAGCATCCGGATGGTCTCAAGTGGAATTTCAAAAAGGCCCTTTCTCTCCTCCGCTAGGTCCACGGTCATGGCCAAGGTCACGCGACCGGAACGCTCGGCAAGCCAACCCAGGAATTCCATCTGGGATTTTGAGAAATCGAAAAATCCGTCGACAAAGAGGTGGCGGAATTTTGGAAGCCCGTGGCCCTTTCTCTCGCTCGTTTCCCTCAAGAGAAAGAGGCCGTCACGGTGATCCCGGATTCCGAGCGTCTCGAGACGGTTTTCGTATCCCTCGTAAATTTTCAGGAACGCTTCGTATTTCGGACTCCATTCCGGACAGAGTTTTTTGAGCCGCCGAACCGCGAATCGAAAGGCTTCAAGGCTCACCATGGATTCTTTGAGTTCACCCAAGAAATCGCCCAGGGTTTCGAGAAATCCGGGAAGATCCCGCACGGCAGAAAAGTATTCACCCGCGTGGTTGGATAGGAGCTCGCTTAAAAGAAATCGGCGCTGGGCATCGGTAGCCAACACATGGTCCCCCCCTTTCAAGAGCTCCTGCATCAGGCGGTTGAAGGTGGTGACTCGTTCGCCGAAGAATCCACGGCGTTCTTTTCTCAGCATCAAGTCAATGATGCGCTCCCGGTGCTCGGCGCTCGGCAGGATGTAAAGCACGTCGCGAAGAAACGGATTCTCGCTCGTCTGAATCAAGTGGGAGAAATACTCAAGAGAGCCTTGAGTCTTTCCGATTCCCGCCGGGCCGGCGAGGAGGGCGAGCCGCGGAAGGGACTCCCAGCGAATCGGGGACTGGAAGTCCTCCGTCTCAAGGAGTGATGCTTCTCGGTCAGGCAATGAGACTCCCTCCATCAACGGGAAGGACGGCTCCTGTGACAAAATCCGTGGATTTGACGAGAAATCGGACCGCCTCGGCGATATCTCCGGGTTCACCGAAGCGCTTCAAGGGCGTGCGCTTCAAGATCTTTCGGTTCTCCGTTGCAGTTGAGCCCGCGGCCGGGAGGATCGGTCCCGGTGCGATCCCGTTGACCTGCACGTAAGGGGCTAGGGCCTTCGCAAGCCCTTGGGTGAGCGCAACAAGGCCCGCCTTGGAGGCACAGTAAGGAAGATAATGCGTGTAAGGCCGATAGGCGGTCCAGTCGGTGAGATTGATGATCTTCCCTTCCCTCTCGCGGAACATCTTTAGCCCAAAGGCCTGGGCCAGGAAAAAGGGGGCCTTGAGGTTCACGGCCATAAATCGATCCCAGTCCTTCTCGCGGACACGCCCGAGGGGAGTCTTATGAAAGAGGGAGGCATTGTTGATCAAAACATGAATGCGGGGGCTGGCTCGGAAGGCACCCCGGATCAGGCGGTCGATTTCTGAATAAGTTTCAAGGTTTGCCTGGAGAAGATCCGCGTGAACTCCTAGGCGTTCGGCCGCTCCCTGGGTCTGGCGGGCCTCTCGGCGCGAGCGGTGGTAGTGGAGGATCAGATTCATTCCCTCCCCCGCCAGGGCAAGCGCGATGGCCCGGCCGATCCGCCTTGCGGCACCTGTCACGAGGGCTGTTTTTCCTTGGATTTCCATGGGTGGGAAGCCTAATGCTGAGCATCTTATAGGCTTCGCTCGGGGGGGTCAACCCTTGCTTGAATTGAACGGGTCCTCTTGATTCATGCTAAAAAACCAGGCATACTTATTTCAGAGGCTCAAATTGTAGTCAGGGATAGTCTTAAGAATCGAGACGAAAACCTGAAAAGGTCCGCCAAAGAATGGCGGAGGCAAACTATTTGAAAGAATAGGGCGCAAAGCTACGGGCCGAAAGACGGCGGGAAGCCGCACTCGGTCGCCGAGTTGCCGAACTTGAGAAAAGGACAAAGGAAAAGCTTTGGCCCATCTTTTCAGATGGGCTATTTTTTTAGCTGAGGATGTAAAGAAAAATGAAAACAAGGGGAAAAAGAGGGTTCACACTTGTAGAGATGATGATCGCGGCGAGCATTCTTGCGATCGAGCTCCTCGCTGCCGTCTTCAGCGTCCTGAATCTTCAGGACCTTAGCGGGCTGGCTCGGGAAAAGGAGGTCGCCATCGCGGACGCCAACCAGGTCCTCGAAGCCATGCGCGATACCGCCAATACTTCCCTGGCAACCTTGAAAACCACCAACTGGACCACCTGGGCTAATACGAACGTGATCGCTACCAAAGGAGCGAATGAACTGGCCCTGGGTCAGGAAAGTGTCGCGACAACGGTAGGCGCGGGAGACCCTGCCCAGGTGACGTTGACGCTGAGCTGGACCCATCGACAAAGGGCTTATTCTTATCGCGTCATGACCTTGATGACAGATCGGGGGTAGAAGAGTGAAAAACAGACGGGGCACTACGGTTGTTGAAATGATGGCGACGCTGGCGGTCTTCTCGATCCTGACGGTCGCGGCGGCAGGCGCATTTAACACTTCCCAAGACGCCCTCAACTGGAACTATCATGCCCTGGCCCTGCAAAAGGAGTTGAGGAGAACCCTCTCCACCATGGCCCAGGAAATCAGGGAATCGAGTCCCTCAAGCCCGGCCCCTATCACGACGGGCACCAATGCCATCACCTTTCAAATCCCCTCCTCGGTCGCTGGAAATGCGGTGACGGCGTGGACTCAAATCACTTATGCGTTGGGAACCGATAACCGAGTGACTCGGACGTCGAACAATCAGACGACCACCATTGGAACCGACGTGGCGACCCTCAGCTTTACCTATCCGGTCAACCCTATGACTGCACCGCGCACGGTGCAAATTCAGATCACGGGGACGCGGACGACCCTGAAGAGGACCATTACCCGAACAGTCACGGGCCAGGTCGTCCTGCGCAATCCCTAGGGAGGAAAACATGAGACGTGATTTTTCCCTCGACTCCGCAAAGGCCCGAAAAGAAAGAGGAGTGATTTTCATCTCCTTTCTTTTTTTGGTCGTTGTCTTGATCATCGGGGTGGGGGCTTTTTACACTTTTGCCTTTGCCGATTACCGGGCGGTGTTAAGGAATGAGTGGATGACTCAAGCGATTTTTGTCGCTGAAGCGGGGGTCGACCAAAAGTTGACCCAGCTTGTGCTGGGAAACACGGCCAATGTCGCAGGAAATCTCAACTTTGACACGGGGGGAATCCGTCAGGGAACCTATGATGTATTTTACGGCGTGGTGACGGTGGATCTTGAAACGGGAGCCCGAAACCTCGTGAATCCCACGAACGGAGCCCAAATGCCGATCGCCGGTTATAACGAAGGAGACGAAGTCATCGTCTCGACTGGAATCATGGAGGAAAGCGGTGCGGAGCGGGCCCGGCGGGTCTTGCGCGTTTCCGTCCAAAGCTCCCCCATCATCAGCCCCCAAGCGGCGGTCACCATTGGGGGTGTCGCCTCCACCAACGGATCGATCACGGTCGATGGCCGCGAACACGATACGAATGGGAACCTTACCGTAGCCCCCGGCACCTTCGGAATTTCGACGGCCAGCGCTACTTTTAGCCAAGGTGGTAGCTCAAAATTGGGGGGCAACGGAATCGCCCCCTCGTCACCCGCCAACCCGGCCTCCTACGAGTTAAACGGCCCCGCTGTCCCCAGCACGCCGGAACAGGTCCTCGGATTGGGCGCCGGGGCCCTTGATCAATATAAAACAAGCACGCCTCCCCAAACGCCTTTCAATGGAGTCGTCTACTTGACCACGAATTGGAACAGCGCCAATCTGGACGGAAGCAAAGGAATCTTGATTGTCCACAACTCCACAGGCGATGCATTTCTCAAGAATATCAAGGGCACCTTCAAGGGCTTGATCATTTCCGACGACATCATCCACATCAATGCCAACGCCCAACTCATCGGGGCTGTGGTTGGCATGAAATCTGAGGGGGTGACCATCGGAAACGGAGATGCGGAGGTAAAATACTCTAGCGCGGTTCTCTCCACTCTTCCCTTGGTCAATTACCGGGTCACCTCGTGGCAAGATGCCCGCAATGATTAGAGGCTTCCCTCTTCAAAAAGTCACGGCCCTTCTCCTTTTTCTCGCCTTCGAATCCTTGAGCGCGGCCCAAGCCACGGAAGAAACGTCTGATTACGACTTGAAAGCAAGTTCTCTCGCCAATCGAGTCCGGGCCTATCCCTTACGAGCCAAATCCATGGAAGAATTGGTTGCCCATCATCCCCAAAAGGTGTTTTCCCTTCTCTTGTCGCTCTTGAAGCGCCCCGATGAAGACCCGGCCCTCAGGCATTTGGCCGCCGAAAGGCTCAGTCAAATCGATGCCGCGCGGGCAAGGAAGGCTTTCACGGAGCTTCTCGATCAGCGAAGCGAGGATCCGTTTGCACGGAGGGCGGCCATGGTGCAGTTGGCCGCTCAGGATCAAGAGGACCTCAGGCTAAAGCAAAGAATCCGTCAGATCTTGGACGATCGGACGGAAGACGCCGCAATTCGTCAGTATGTGCTCTCCCTTTATAGCGGCTGGAATGAGGCGGGGAAGATTGAAAAGTTGAGAAACTTTGTGCGGTCCAAGCAGGAGACTCTCAGCATGCGGGCCAACGCCTTCACTCAACTGGAACATCTGGAAGACACGGAATTCCTTCTCGCCTCCGCCCGCAAGTTTTTGAACGACCGGAGTGAACCCGAGGAACTGCGCAAGCAGAGTCTCCTCGTTGCACAACGTTCCGGGGATCGCGAGCTTTCGGCGATTCTAAAAAAAATCGCTCAAGACTGGCAAGAATCCCCGGGGTTCCGTCAACAGGCCGAGTCCCTTCTTTCGAGCGCTCAGACGGGCCCAGATTCAACCGTTTAGAAGTTTTGGTCGATTCCTTCTCCGGAGAATCCTCGAAAAGTCGTGGTGAAAACGAAGCTCGCCCTTTCAAGCTGGGCTCTTTACGACTTGGCCAACACGATCTTCTCGGCCGTTGTGCTGACCTTTTACTTTCCTCTCTATCTCACCGACCTCGCCAAAAAAAATATTCATCTCGGCCTTTCCACGAGTTTGGCGATGGTGCTGGCAGGACTTGTGGTGCCATGGCTTGGGGCTGTGAGCGATCGGACGGGAAAGACAAAGGCCTATCTCATCCGCACGACGGTTTTGTGTGTCGCCTGCACTCTTTCACTAAGTTTTTTCACTACGGTTCCGATGCTGATGGTGAATTTTCTTTTCGCCGGCTTCTTCTTTCACGCCTCCCTCGTTTTCTACTTCGCCCTGCTTCCGGTCGTGGCCCAGCCCAAGCGTCAAGGTTTCGCTTCAGGACTCGGTACCGCCCTCGGATATCTCGGGGTCCTAGTCGCCATTCCGATCGCCCACGGCGTGGATACGTTTCTCGGCCGACAGTTTGTCTTTCTTGTGGCAGGATTCCTTTTCCTCCTCTTCTCCGTTCCCCTCTTCCTCTGGGTTCCCGAAAGGAAGGTGGCCAATCCCGTGCCGACTTCGCTCAGACTCTTTGGGGTTG
>Ga0114945_10001801_pt1 | contig 13012 bp, 11 predicted proteins | sample OV2TP3_FD_87194 | JGI IMG/M metagenome (GOLD analysis project Ga0114945, IMG submission 87194) | Hot spring microbial communities from Beatty, Nevada to study Microbial Dark Matter (Phase II) - OV2 TP3 | ecosystem: Environmental > Aquatic > Thermal springs > Hot (42-90C) | place: USA: Beatty... | reverse complement strand
TACTGGCATCGCGAGCGGCTCGGCGTGTGGCTTCCGCCGCTGTGGGTCGATCACCCGGACTTTCGAAGATTTCTCGCCGCCCACGGATGGATCCGGCCGTGACGGGATCATGATAAAATCCCTCCGGTTCGGGCACCTATATTTTTAGTTTCCGACCTGATAGACTCAACCGTGTAAGCCGTGTAGAATTTCAGGAGAGTGAACGGAATGTCATTGCGGATGAACGAATCGGAACTCATTGAGATGGCCGTGCAGGGGCAGGTCATCTTCCCGCGCTGTTTTGGCTGGGAGATCACCCACGAGGGCGAGGTCAAGATACTGCCCTCGGTGGGCGGGATCACCTACAATGTTTCCGTGGGTGACAGCGTCTACGGCTGGGCGGCGGACCACATCGAGCCGTGCGTGTCCTGCACGGCGACCCATGACAAACTGTCGGAGAATCCGAATCGGGCGTTCAATGCCTACGCCTGCATCGGAAACGCCGTCACCCTGCTGTCCGGCGAGGGCAAAAAGAAGACAGGAGTTGTGACCGGGCATCATGGCGGGGTCGAACATGTCATCGTCGATTTCGCGCCGGAAGTGGTCGCGAAAATGACTCTGGACGATAAACTGATCATCCGCGCCATCGGCCAGGGTCTGCGGCTTGAGGACCACACGGACATCACCTGTCACGGGATCTCGCCGGCCCTGGTGAAGAAACTGGGTCTTCGGGAGGCGGGAAAATATATTGAAGCTCCGGTAACGGCGATCGTGCCGGGCGCGCTCATGGGATCGGGGCTGGGGCACAATGATTCCTACAAAGGCGACTATGACATTCAGACGAGCGACCGAGGCGTGATCCGCCAGCACGGATTGGATCGCCTGCGTCTCGGAGACGTCGTCGCCATCCAGGACCACAAGTCGGCATACGGGTGGTCCTACAAAAAAGGCGCGGTCACTATCGCGGTGGTGATCCATGGCGACTCGAACCTCGCAGGCCACGGACCCGGCGTTCAGACCGTCCTGACCAGTCCGGGCGGCTGGTTCAAACCGCGTCTCGATCCCAACGCGAACATCGGCCGGTATCTGGGACTGGGCCGGTATCGCAAACGAAGGAAACGATAAGCCGGTAAACGGTCTTTAGTCTTCGATTCACAAAAAGTTTTGATCTTGAGAGACTGAAGACCGAAGACCCGAGCCGTTCCAATGGCCAACCTCCGAAACATCGCGATCATCGCGCATGTCGACCACGGCAAGACCACCCTGGTCGACCAGCTCATGCGGCAATGCAATTTATTCCGTGACAACCAGAAAGTACGGGATTGTTTTCTGGATTCGAATGATCTGGAGCGCGAGCGGGGGATTACGATTTTTTCCAAAAACATTTCTCTAAGGTACCGGGACGTCAAGATCAATCTGATCGACACTCCCGGCCACGCCGATTTCGGCGGCGAGGTCGAGCGCGTCCTGAAAATGGCCGACGGCGTGATTCTGCTGGTCGACGCCGCCGAAGGCCCCATGCCGCAGACGCGCTTTGTTCTTCAGAAGGCCCTGGCGCTGTCGCTTACGCCCATCGTCGTCATCAACAAAGTCGACCGCCCGGACGCCCGGTCGGCCGAGGTATTGAATGAGATATTTGATTTGTTTGTCGAATTGGACGCGACGGACGACCAGCTTGATTTTCGTGTTCTCTACGCCTCCGGCCGGGATGGGTGGTCAGCCGAGGAGCTGACGGATCCGAGGAAGAATCTTGCGCCGCTTTTGGACGCGGTGCTGGAGGATATCCCGCCGCCTCGGGTTTTCGAGGGCGCGGCCCAGATGCTGGTCATGACCCTGGACTACTCCGATTATGTCGGCCGGATCGGCATCGGCCGGGTCCTTCGCGGTACACTCCAAAAAAACAAACCCATCGCCATTCTCCACGGCGGCCGGGAGGCGGCGCGGGTGCAGATCAAGGATCTCTACACATTCGAGGGCCTGGAGCGGGAGAAGGCGGAAGAGATTTGTTGCGGCGAGATCTGCGCGGTGGTGGGTCTGGAGGACATTGATATCGGCGATACTCTGGCCGACGCGGAATTCCCGGAGGCCCTGCCCGGGTTGGAAGTTGAGGAGCCGACGCTAAGCATGGTCTTTCGAGTCAACGATTCGCCCTTTGCCGGCCGGGAGGGAAAATATTTCACGAGCCGGCACCTGAGGGACCGGTTGTTCAAAGAATCGAAGAAGGACGTCGCGCTCAGAGTGGAGGATACGGAGAGCGCGGAGTCATTCAAGGTATTCGGCCGCGGGGTGCTGCACCTGTCGATTCTCATCGAGACCATGCGCCGTGAAGGATACGAGTTTGCGGTGGGCCAGCCGAAGGTGATATTGAAGGAGCAATCGGGCAGGACGCTGGAGCCGATCGAGGTTCTGGTCGTGGACGTGCCGGAATCGCATTCAGGCAAGATTATCGAGCTGGTCGCTCAGCGCCGCGGGGAGATGTCGAACATGACACCCAAAGGCGCCCACCTGAGACTGGAGTTTCACATCCCATCCCGGGGTCTCATCGGTCTTCGGACGCGGGCCCTCACCGCGACGGCCGGAGAGGCGGTGATGTCGTACCGGTTTTTAAAATACGATGAGTTCAAGGGTCCGGTGCCCCAGAGGCAGAACGGCTCGATGATTTCGATGGCCGAAGGCGCCGCCGTGGGGTACGGCATTGACGCGTTGCAGGACCGCGGTACATTTTTTGTTTCGCCCGGGGATCTGGTCTACGCCGGGCAAGTGGTGGGAGAGCACTGCAAGGACAGCGACATTGTGGTGAACGTTCAGAAGAGCAAAAAGTTGACGAACATGCGCGCCGCCGGCAGTGACCGGAACCTGGTCATCGTGCCGGCGGTCCGAATGTCTCTGGAGCAGTGTTTGGAATACATCAACGAAGACGAACTGGTTGAAGTCACGCCACAGACCATCCGTCTTCGGAAAACGCTTCTGGACGAAAATGCCCGGAAGCGCGAGCGGATGAAAAAGCAGAAACTTGAAGAAGATCCGGTCTGACGCGCTCAGGCCTCCGTGTCGAAGGTCGACCCGACCTCTTCTGATTTACCCGATTCGGCCGGCTCGTTTTTCACTGCGGCCGTTGCCGAATAAACCTGCGATTCTGGATTCTTGACCGTCGAGTCCGATGCCGTTCGCGCCGCACGGGCCGCGGTGCTTTCGGCGTTGACAGTTGCGGTCTGTTTCATATCAGCGGAAATGAAGTTGATGATTTTGTCCGCCTGGTCCGGCGCCATGCGTTTGAGCATGCTTGCCGTGGGCTGCGAAACATCTCCGGTTTGGGGCATGGCCGCGGGATGGCTGGCATCCGGCGGGGCGAGAATTGAACGACTGATGGCTCCAACATCCATGTTGGCGCTCCTTTCGTAAACCTCCGTTTTTAGCCGCACCAACCACACTCCAACCTATTAGTGCTTATCGGACGCCGGATGAGAGAACCTGAGCGATTCGTGATTTATTTTTGCCCGTGCTCCGCCGACTCCGCGATGATATTCAACCAGCGGCCCTTCCGGTCCTGGTTGGCCACCGTTTGGAGGGAGCAGACCCGCCAGCCGGCCCGCGCAAAATGGGCCGCCAGTTCTGATTTTCCATATCTGGCGAAGAATCTCCCCGGAACAAAAGATCCCTGATACACGCTCTCGCCTTTTCCATGGAATAGCGTCGCCGCCAGAAATCCGCCGGGCAAAAGCCGCGCGCGAAGCCGTTTCAAAATGGGGCTAAGGCGGGACTTGGGCAGGTGGATCAAGCTGGCATTGGCCCAGATGAGGTCGAAGGATAAACAGCCGACAGCTGAAGATGCGACGAGAGCCTGATTGAAATCCAGTAGATAAAATCGCAGACGGCCCGGCCCGCTCTTTCCGGCGCCGCCGGGTCTGGATGGCCTCAATCGATTTGCGGCCGATCTGGCGTACCGGATGAATTCGGGGACCGAGTCGACGCCGATGACGGTATGGCCGAGCGCGGCAAAAATGACGGAATCCAGGCCGGGTCCGCATCCCAGGTCGAGAATCCGGCATGGGTTCCGGGCGATAAGCGGATGCATGAGAATTTTTTTTAGAAAGGGCGGTATGCGGCGTTTTTTTCTCCCAAGATTCCAGTTCTGGATCGCGACCTTTGCGAATCTTCGATACGAGCGTGTTGTTGGATTCATAGTGTTTTCAATATAAATATTGATTATCCGGAATTGTAAAGCTATTTTTAGAAAAGGATGAATAAAACAGATCATTTCAGCGGGCATGATTTTGAAGGAATACACATATCTCCAGATGTATGCGTGAAATTGGACGAGTATGTTGAGTTGATCATGCGGTATCGAAATAGACTAAGCCTTGTTGGGGCAAAGAATAGGACAGACATTATAGATAATTTAATTATTCCATCAATTATATCAACAGTATTATTGTCTCATGTAAATAGTACAGTTTTAGAGATAGGTTCTGGATCTGGAGTACTGGGTATTGTCACTACACTAGTCACTCAAAATGTCACATTAATTATATGTGAGCGAAATTTAAAGAAAATAGCATTTTTGCATGAGGCTATAATTAAATTAGACATTAATAATGTTATTATAGTGGACAAATCATTAGAGCATGTGAGTAACGATATAATAGTGGATGTTGATTATGTGTTGATTCGGGGGATAAAGTTGGTGGATATATACGATGTTTTAGTAGAGAAGTTTCCACGTGGAACAAAAGTTGTCTATTTTGGATCAGATAAAGACGTGGCGGCAGTTTCAGCTGTTGTAAAAAGGAAACTGGAGATGCCGGGAAATGACAGAAGGGTCAAGCCTCTCCATATATACCTACTGGAGATCGGTTAAGCTCACACCCATCCAGCACGATACCGGTGTAAATTAGAGGAGGTGGGAGGTAATGTCACTGAACGGATGCGGTGTGGGCGGAAAGATTCTTTGTAATTGGTCATTTGTTGTTTTCTATTTGTTATTTGGAAATAACAATAACCAATAGCCCTTTCCAGTGGGTGTCAACAGCAAGGGCGCAAATTATTCTGCTGTTCCACGTGGAACATTCAAGTTGGGGTAAGGGGATGTCGAATGGACGGGTGAAGGGGGGGGATAACTTGGAGAACAGTCCCAGCATCAGCATGAAGAAAATCATTGTCATCGCCAATCAGAAGGGCGGCGTCGGCAAAACAACCATGTCAATCAATCTCTCCGTGGCGCTCGCCGGCGCCGGCCGGAGGGTGCTTTTGGTGGATCTGGATCCGCAGGGAAACTCGACCAGCGGGCTGGGGATCCGGAAAAATCTGGAGAAGACCGTCTACGATGTGCTCATTCGGGGCAGTTCCGTATGGGAGTGCGTGCAGGAGAGCGGGTATCAGAACCTGGATGTTCTACCGGCGAATATGAACCTGGCCGGCGCATCGATCGAGCTTGCGGGAATGGACTTCCGGGAATTTCTTCTGAAAAAGGGGCTGGACGCGGTCCGGGCCCGGTACGATTTTATTCTCATGGATACGCCGCCCTCACTGGGTCTGTTGACCGTGAACGCGTTTGTCGCCGCCGACCAGATTCTGATTCCGATGCAGTGCGAATATTTCGCGCTTGAGGGAGTCAGCCAACTGGTCAAGGTATACGAGTCGATTCGAAACTTTGCCAATCCCAGGCTGGAGATTCTGGGCGTGGTGCTCAGCATGGTCGATTTTCGAAACAAGCTGACCGACGCTGTCGCCGGCGAGATCAAGACTTTTTTCAACGGCAAGGTTCTAAATTCCGTGATCCCCAGGAATGTGCGGATGGCGGAAGCTCCATCCTTTGGGAAACCAATCCAGTCCTACGCGCCGGAATCAAAGGGCGCGGTGGCAATCAATAATCTGGTTGAAGAACTTCTACGTGGAACGTACGCACAGGTACCGGACGAGCTGACAACAGGACTCCGGGCATCAGAATCGTCTTCCAACCCGTCAGAATATTCTGACATTAAAACTGTAACAAATGGGGGAAATTATGAAGAAGGCAGTATTAGGGAGGGGACTGTCGGCATTGATTCCGATGGAGAGTTCAGCATTGGAGCCAGCATACCTGCAGGAGGAGAAATTACAGACTCCATTAGTGTCTCAATTAACAGAGGATCTCAAGGCAGTCCAAGTAGTCCAGCAACTGGAACAGAGACAGGTGGAGTCAGCGGGTCAGATGGATCAATTGACCTCACTGCCAATAGACTCAATAGTTCCGAATCCATACCAGCCGAGGATTAGATTTAATGAGGAGAAGCTAAAAGAGCTTGCGGAAACGATACGTCAAAAGGGTCTAATTCAGCCAATAGTTGTTCGAAGAAATTCTGGACGGTATGAGATAGTTTCAGGTGAGCGCCGATGGCAGGCATCCCGCATGGCAAATCTAGCCAGTATCAATGTCGTTATAAAACCAGTAGATGACCAATCGATGTTGGAGATGGCCATCATAGAGAATCTGGAGCGGGAGGATTTGACAGCGATAGAGATGGCGAAGGCGATCAAGATATTGCAAGAGCGGTTTCATCTGACGCAGGATGAGATAGCTGGAAAATTATCGAAGGATCGGTCGACGATATCGAATCTGAGCCGATTGTTATCCCTGCCTGATGACGTTCAGCGGATGCTTCTGGATGGACAGATCGAGTTTGGTCACGCGAAGGCGATCCTGTCGGTAGGGGATGAGGACGGTCGGCAGGAACTGGCGAACCGGATAGTCTCGGGCGGATGGTCTGTGCGGCGTGCCGAGGAGGAGTCGCGCCGGATGAGCGCGGGAGACGGTCTTGCGCGATCAGCGGATTCGGTCCCATCGGAGAATGAATGGGAATCACTGGAGCAGGAGATGTCGGGGCATTTGGGAAGCGCCGTGCGGGTGAAGATCCGGCGGGTCGGCACAGGATTCAAGGGGTCGGTGGAGATCCGCATTCACGGGACGGAGGATGTGGATCGGATCCTGGGAATTTTCCGGAAAGGATCACTGGAAACCCGATACCGTCCGGCGCCGTCTGGAAATTGATTTCTTCCCGGCAGATTCCGGCCGGTTGGAGCTTCGCGAAAATTTCAGTATCCATTTTTGCAAAAGTAAAGTTTGATATGCCCGGCTTCGAAGTCTGAACTGAACTCAGGAGTGCGGGATGCGTCTGATATCGATTGACAAGGCCCATCAGGGTCATTCATTGCAAGAGAACATCTTCAACACCGAAGGTCAGTGTCTCTACACGACTGGGATAAAACTTGCCCCCCACGTCATCGAGAGGCTCCGCCAGATCGGGTACCGGCATTTACTGATATCGGACGCGCAGGATTCCGGGATCGAGGGCAAGACTCTGATTTCGGACGGCCTGAGGCTTCAGGCGGTGCGGTTCATGCACAAGACCTGTGAGATGCTGTCGGGCAAGACGGATGTCAGTGTGGCGCCGGAGCTGGACGTGCGGACGGCATTTGAGATTTCGAACTCGATCGTGGACGAAGTGGCGCTAGGCGAGCGCGGCCGTGTGGTGGATGTTCCGTCGGTGAAGACCCTGAGCGGATACGGTCCGGAGCATGCGGTATCGGTAGCGGTGTATTCGGCCTATACGGGCGGCCGTCTGGGGTACAATCTGATGCAGTTGCGGGATTTGGTTCTGGGGGCGCTTTTGCATGACATCGGGGAATTGTTTTTGCCGAGGGAAATCATTCATTCCGCCAAAAAGATGGCGCCCGAAGAGTTCGCGACCGTTCAGCAGCACGGTGCGCTGGGATTCAAGTATCTGTCCCGGTTTGACACGATCAAGGCGACCTCGCGCGCGATCACGATCCAGCATCACGAGCGCGTGACGGGTAAGGGATATCCGAAGGGGCTGCTGGGTCATCAGATCCATCCGTATTCAGGGATAGTCGGGGCATGCGACATCTATGACGCGATGACGTCGGACCGGCCGTACCGCGCTCGGCAGCCGGCGATCGTGGCGCTGGGGGTATTGATGTCGAGCAAGGAAGCGTTATTTGCTCCTGAGTTGCGTGAAATTTTTTCACAACTCTTTGCGCCCTTTCCGATCGGCACCTGGGTGACATTGTCGGACGGCCATCAGGGGATTGTGAAGTCAGTGCCGAAGGCCACGCCGTCGCGGCCGGACGTCAAAGTGATCTACGATTCACTGGGGCAGCTGGTGCAGTCGAGTGTGGTGAAGCTGAGTCAGACGCCGGATTTACGGATAGCGGGTATTCCCACGGAATTTTGATTCATCCAGGATTTCGATCCGGATTGTTTTGAGAAAAGAGGCGAGCCGCCAGGTTGCGGAGAAATCGCCTTCGATCAATTTGAAATGCCCAACCGCCGCCGGCACTTCGCCAAAGATGGGGTCGACCGGCACCCATCGGCCTTCAGCGGCGCGGATTTCATTCCAGGAGTGATAAAAGAATTGACCGTCCATATAAGCGAGTCCGGACGCGATTTTGCATTGGAATCCCGATGCCCGGCAAAGTCCCTGGAAGAGGGCCGAGAATTCATTGCAATCTCCCTGTTTGATGGCCAAGACCACTTCCGGCGTCGGGACGATGGACGTGGGGACCTGTCGAATGTGACGTTGCATCCACGAAACGGCGGCCTTGGCGAACCGAATCGGCGTCGTTTCCCCAATTGCCCCCGCGACACGAGCCACTTCGGAGGATGTGTCCTGCCCGGCCGATTCAGTCGCGGCCGAGTCTGCCCGCATGGCGTCGCGATCGGACTCGCCCCGCCGATCGTCGAAGATGGCCGCGGGGGTGACGGGCCGCAATTCGATGATCCAGTCCTCGGGTCCAGTCCGGACAATCTTTTGAAAATCGCCTTCGAGCTGGAGGTCCTCGAAAGGGACGCGGGACAGTTTCAGTTTCACCGCCCGGTCCGGCTGCGACGAAAATGGCGCTCCGGTCGGGACGACGGCGGCGAAATGGGCGAGGTCGAGTTCAGCGGGATCATCCGAAGAGAACTTTTTTGCGATCGATTGATCATCAAGTCGATATTCGAGATCCATCGCCGGCATGGCGATCCGGTAAGGTTCGGTTGACGCGGTATCCACAAAGGAGTGGACGATGACCGCGCCCATTTTGGCGGTGATTTCAAAAAAGGATATCGTGCGGCCGTTCAGGATTTCCGTTCCCTGGCGTTCGACGGCGATGGCGACGCGGATGGGCAGAAAGTCGACAGGGTTAATGACGCGAAACTCCCAGTGTTTTCCGACGGCGAGATCCTGTGTGTGAATGATCTGATCGACCAACTGCGGAAACGTCCATTCCTCGATCGGGTAGGTCTTTTCCATGATGATTTTCCCGCCGGCTTCCGATCGCAGCCGGAACTGACCGCCGCCGGGTGGAACGCGATCGCCGCGGACGACGTAGGGCGTGCCGGCCGAGCCATCGGTTTTCTGGAAATATTTGATGGGTTTGAAATCGTCCGAAGATTCGAGGACTTCAAGCATTTTAATCGCGACCGGCCGCCCGAGTGTTTTAGCGGAGATGAAGTGTTCAGCGTACAGCCGGAATCCGCCATCCGGCCTGCGGGTTCGCATCTGGCGGAGGTATCCGACCTGTTGGCCGGCGAGGTAGGCGCCGTACCAGGATTCAGAGTCAGGGTGTGGTTCGGGTGCAGTTATCGTTGTATCCGTCCGGCCGCAGGCGAAGGACAAGGGGATCAATAGGAACAAGAGACAGAATCGGTTCATGGCGAGTTTGTCGTATCAAACCGGTTTGTTCGAGCGCAATGACGGGCGGCATGTTTCAATCTACGGGCTCGTGTGATAATGTCGGGCGAGTTGGAAACAAACGCAGAAAACGGGCTGTTAGCTCAGTCGGTAGAGCAGCTGACTCTTAATCAGCGGGTCGCCGGTTCGATCCCGGCACAGCCCACTCATGTCCGTCCCCGCCGCTTGTACCGGATGTTTTGCCATCATGGCAAAACTTGTACTGGGGCGGCAGGGACTATGCATCCATGCATGGGCGCGTGGCGGAACGGCAGACGCGCCAGGTTTAGGACCTGGTCCCGCAAGGGGTAGGGGTTCAAGTCCTCTCGCGCCCAATGGTTGGATGAAAAAAGAGTTGCAAATGGGGCCGCCGGGTCATATAATGGCGCCGCTTTGTGATCTTGGAGTACTGCGATGCGTGGGCGGGTCCCACGCATTTTGTCTTGTTAAGGAGGATCGAGGAAAGTGACCGTCGGAGTTGAAACGATCGAATCAGAGATAGTCCCACTGGCCCAGCGGCATGGTCTTACCCTGTACGACCTTGAAATGATTCCTCTGGGCCGCCCGATGCTTCGGGTCTATGTCGAAAAATCCTCCGGCGGCGTTCAGATCGGCGAGATCGAGGCATTTGCGAGGGTGCTGATTCCCTATTTGAATTTGAAGGAACTGTTTCCGAGGGAGGGCAATGTAGAGGTATCGTCTCCAGGAATTTTCCGGAAACTGCGTCGTCCGGCCCATTTTCAATCAGCGGTTGGGGAACCGATCGGCGTCACGGCTCAGCTGGACGAGGGCAAGAGATCGATCACGGCCAAGCTGGTATCGGTGAGCGAAGAAGGCATCCGCCTGGACAGCGAGCAGCTTCCCTTTGTCCCCTTTGACAGGATCGTCCGCGCCCAGCTCCAACCGGAGGTACGAATTTAAAATTCCCCAACCATGCCAACCACCCGACGCAAGAAAAAGACATTAACCGTCGACCAGCAGGCTCTGCTTGCGGCGATCGACGAATTGGAAAAAGAGAAGGGCATCAATCGGGAGATCATGTTCCAGGCGGTTGAGGCGGCGCTGATTTCAGCCTATCGAAAAAATCACGGTGTGACGTTCAACGTGGATTCGAAGATCGACCGCAAGACGGCCGACATTGTTTTCACGCGGTATTACGACATCGTGGAGACCATCGAGGATCCGGAGCTGCAGGTGAGTGTGGACGACGCCAAAAAGAAGGATGATGAGGCGTCCGTCGGCGGCCGGGTTACCGATCCGTTGGTGTTCAACGTTGATGAGTTCGGGCGTATCGCCGCTCAGACCGCGCGGCAGGTTTTGGTTCAGCGCATCCGTGAGGCGGAGCGTGATCTATTATATGAGGAGTACCGGACGCGCGAGGGTGAAGTTGTGACAGTGATCGTCCAGAAGGTGATCGGGGACAAGGTGATTTTGAATCTGGACAAAGTCGAAGCGATCATGCCGGTCAAGGAGCAGATTCCGCGGGAGACCTATGGGATCGGCGACCGGATCAAGGTGTATGTCGTCCGGGTCCGAAAAGGGATACGGGGGCCGCTGATCATTGTTTCGCGGACGCATCCGAAGATGGTGGAGAATTTGTTCAAGATGGAGATCCCGGAGGTATTTGACGGTCTGATCGAGATCAAGGGCATCGTCCGGGAGGCCGGAGTGCGGACGAAAATCGCGGTCAAATCAAACGATCCGAATGTCGATCCGATCGGCGCCTGTGTGGGTGTTCGAGGCAGCCGCATCCGGACCATTTTGAAGGAAGTTCCCGGGGAGAAGATCGACATTGTGCCGTGGCATGAGGAGGTATCGACGTTTGTAAAAAATGCTCTTTCGCCCGCCCAGGTGATCAAGGTCAAGCTCATGGAGGACGGGCACACCGTTCAGGTGGTGGTTCCGGACAATCAGTTATCTCTGGCGATCGGCAAGAACGGCCAGAACGCGCGTCTGGCGGCGCGGCTGACCCGGCAGCGAGTGGACATTTACAGTGAGGCCGACTACGCGGAGATAGCCGCGACGGCGGCCAAGGAGGCCGCGGCGAAATTATTTGCGACCGCGGAGGATCTTCAGAGGGATCTGCAGCGGATTCCGGGGGTGGGCAAGAAAGCGGCGGAGTGTCTGACGAAGGCGGGATTCACGCTGCAAAAGATCACGGAATCGAAGCCTGGGGATCTTGTTGAAGTGGAGGGTATCGGCGAGAAGAGGGCGGCGAAGCTGATCGAGGGCGCCAAAGAGGTGTATCGGGAAGTTCAGGCCGAGCGCAAGGAAAAGGAAGCGAAGGACGCGGTCGATGCCGCGGCGCGAGTCAAGGAATCGAAAGCCGGTCCTGCGGGAGAAACTCCCGCGAAGGACGAGAAGGGCGAAAAAGAGCGGGAGGCATCTTCCGGAAAGACGCGTCCGCGTCCGAAGAAGCAGGCCGAGGACGAATCGGCCGCCGCGGAAAAGGAGCAGACGGAGAAAGCGCCGCCGATGACGTTTGAGGAGGCGTTAAAATTATTTTCGAAGCGACTGGGTGAGTCGAAGGCGGATGACAGCGGGTCAAAGGGGAGTCGAAAGAAGTCTTCCGACGACTCAGGGGAAGAGGAAAGCGCATGAGAGTGTTTGAGCTGGCCCGGGAGATCAGCAAGTCCTCGAAGGAGATCATCCAGTTTGCCGCGCAGCAAGGCGTATCATTGAACAACCACATGGTTGCCGTGCCGGAATCCATTGAGCAGATGTTGCGACGGTCATCCGTTTCAGCCGCCGGGCCCGCCGCGGTGACTGACGCGCCGCGAAAGCCCGTGCCCGTGGTTGAGAGGAAGCCTGCCGTGTCGGTCGAACCGAAGCCTGTGGCGGCGGTCGAGAAGAAGTCTGCGCCGGCGGTTGAGAGGAAGCCCGTTGCCTCGCCGAAGGTGTCCCAGAGGGCGCCTGCGGCTGCCGCGCCGGTTCCGGCAAAGCCGGCGCCTGCGGCGCCAAAGCCGCTGTCGCTGCCGTATCCGCTGCGAGTAGTGGATTTGGCCAAGGCGGTGGACCGGTCGGTTGTGGATCTGGTGGGAAAACTGATGAGCATGGGGATGATGGTATCCGCCAACGCGCCGCTGGACAAGGACGCCGCGGTGTTGCTGGCGCAGGAATACGGATATGATTTGCAGTTCAAGGAGGAGACTGAGGTCCGGCCGGTGGAGAGCCGTGACACGGAGGAGAGGGAAGATCCGGCGAGTTTGAGACCCCGGCCGCCCGTGGTCGTGGTGATGGGGCATGTCGATCACGGCAAGACGACGCTTTTGGATTCGATCCGAAAGACCCATGTCGCCGCCGGGGAGTTTGGCGGGATCACG
>Ga0114945_10001798_pt1 | contig 13022 bp, 12 predicted proteins | sample OV2TP3_FD_87194 | JGI IMG/M metagenome (GOLD analysis project Ga0114945, IMG submission 87194) | Hot spring microbial communities from Beatty, Nevada to study Microbial Dark Matter (Phase II) - OV2 TP3 | ecosystem: Environmental > Aquatic > Thermal springs > Hot (42-90C) | place: USA: Beatty... | reverse complement strand
CGCTGCTCGGCGCGCGCGAGGTTGACGTGCGCGAAGCGCTGCGCGTGCTCGTCGGACACGAACACGGTCCAGTTCCAGGGCGAGACCGGCCGCGGGTGCGCGCTGACGACCGCTCCGCGCAGGCCCGTCTGGGCGGCATAGCGCTCGCCGAACTCCAGCGCCTGCTGCCTCAACGTCCACTGGAACCCTACGTAGAGCGCCAGCAACGCCGTGGCCGCGACCGCGGGGATGCGCGTGCGGTACCAGAAGGCGGAGGCGGCGAGCCCGGCGAGGATGATGCCGCTGAACCAGAGGTCGATGATGAAGGTGGTGCCGATGCCGGCGCGCCAGTCCGAGAGCGGCGCGAGGATCATGGTGCCGAAGCTCGTGATCCAGTCGCCCGCGATGTGGGTGACGAGGGCGAGCGCGCACACCCCGTAGAGCGCGCGCCAGCCCCCGGGCTCGCGCAGCAGCCTGGCGAGGAGCCACGCCAGCGGCAGCGCCCAGAGCGGCGCCATGAGGAGCGAGTGCGTCACGCCGCGATGGTGCAGCAGGTACTCTACCGGCCCGAGGAACCAGATCACGAAGTCGAGGTCGGGCGCGGCGCAGGCGAAGAAGCCGGCGGCGACGCGCCGGGGAATCGCGCGCGGCGCCAGGCCCGGGGGAGCCGTCGCGCGCGCCAGCAGCGCCCCGGAGAGCGCGTGGGTCAGCGTATCCATGAAACAGGGTCAGACCACGTTTTCGCCGCCGCGCGGGAAAACGTGGTCTGACCCTATTTTACGCGGCGCGCTTCTTGCGCTGCGCGTCGCGCGCGTGCATCTGCGCGTAGGCCTGGTGCGCCGCGGCTTCCGCGTCGCCCACGTGGACCGCGAGGCCCATGTCGGAGAGCACCGAGGAGAGCGCCGAGAGGCACAGCATCACGTTGTCGGCGCGGCAGGAGTAGCCCATCAGGCCGAAGCGCCAGATCCTGCCCTTGAGCGGCCCCAGGCCCGCGCCGATCTCCAGGCCGAACTCGTCGAGCAGGCGCTTTCTCACCTCGGCCTCCTCCACGCCCCGCGGGCAGAGCACGGCGTTCATCTGCGGCAGCTGGTACTTCTCCTCAACCAGGAACTCCAGGCCGATCGCCTGCAGCCCCGCCTTGAGCGCGGCGTGATGGCGCTGGTGGCGCGCCCAGCAGTTCTCCAGCCCCTCCTCGCGGACGAGCAGCAGCGCCTCGTGCAGCGCGAACAGGCCGTTGGTCGGCGCGGTGTGGTGATAGGTGCGCGTCCCCGCGTTCCAGTAGCCGAGCAGCAGGTTCATGTCCATGAACCAGCTGTGGATCTTGTCCTTCCTCCGCTTCACGTGCTCGACCACGCGCTCGGAGAAGGACACCGGCGACAGGCCCGGCGTGCACGAGAGGCACTTCTGGCTCGCCGAGTAGATGGCGTCGAGCTCCCAGTCGTCGACCTTGACGGGCGAGCCGGCGAGCGAAGTCACCGCGTCGACGATGACCAGCGCGCCGCGCTTGTGCGCGATCTGGGTCAGCAGCCTGGCGTCCGACTGGCAGCCGGTCGAGGTCTCGGCGTGCACGAAGGCGACGATTCTCGCGTCCCGGTTCCTCTTCAGCGCGTCCTCGAGCTTGCCCGGGTCGACCGGCTTGCCCCAGTCGTCCTCCACGATCACGGGCACCCCGCCCATGCGCTCCACGTTCTCGACCATGCGCCCGCCGAAGACCCCGTTGCGGCACACGATCACCTTGTCGCCCGGCGCGACCAGGTTGACGAAGCAGTATTCCATGCCCACCGACCCCGGGCCCGAGAGCGGGAAGGTGAGCGGGTTGCGCGTCTGGTAGACGTAGCGCAGCAGCGCTTTGAGCTCCTCCATCATCTCGACGAAGACCGGGTCGAGGTAGCCGATCGCGGGCTGGCTCATGGTGGTGAGCACGCGCGGGTGGATCTCGGTGGGGCCCGGGCCCATCAGCGTCCTCTGCGGCGGGTGGAACGAGGTGATGCGCTTCGGGGGGGCGAACTGGGTCATGGCTTGGCTCTCCGGTGAGAATCCGAACGGCGCGTGCTCGGGGCGCGACTTCACGCGCACCGGGTTCTTGGCGCTCGCTTCGCTGACGACGTCGACCGCGGTGATGCGCCCGGCGGTGAGGCGCTCGACCTCCCCCGCCCAGCGCGCCGGCACGTAGCCGGTCTTCACCCAGTGGTGCACCACCGCGCGGTCGAGCTGGAAGGCGCGCGCCAGCTCGGCCTGGCTGCCGAACAGCTCGACGAGTCTCGCGGCGCAGTCCATCGCGCCGCCAAGTCTAGGGCGTCAAAGGCAGTTTGACAAGGGCCGCTACCGGCGCGCCGCGCCGATGCGCCCCACGAGCGGGAGCTTGAGCGCCGGGTCGAACGGGTTGACGCCGAAGGTGAGCCCGAGGACGTTGAGCTCGAGCCCCTCCACGCCGCTCGCGGTGAGCGCGAGCAGCCCGCCGAGCGAGAGCTGGAAGCCGCTGCCGCTCGGGGCGCGCGCGACGATGCGATCCCCCAGGTAGTCCTTGCCGATCGCGGTAGGCGGCAGGTCGACCTCGAGCTCGGGCACCGCGCGCGCCACCCAGGCGGTGAAGGTGTTGGAGTTGGGCCCGGGCCAGGCGAGGTACTCGTGCCGGTAGGGATAGCTGCGCACCGCCTGCTCGATGCGCTCGATGAGCTCGCCCACGCCCGGGCCGCGCTTCTGCGCCAGCAGCTCGGGCTCGTTGCCCACCCAGCGGCCGTCGGGGGCCCGGCTGCGCGCGGCCACCACGGTGCCGGAGTAGCGCAGCTGCCAGCGGAGCACCTCGTAGACCGTGTACGCGGGGGCGCCCGCGGGCTTTACCGCGATCCAGGTGTGCACGCCGAAGAGGCCGCGCGCGCCCCAGGTGCGCGCGGCATAGACCTGGACCACCGGCTCGGCGGTCGCCGCCGGATCGGGCGCGAGCCCTACCGGGGCGCGGCTCGCGGTGCGCCAGTCGTCCTGGGCGACGACGCGGCCGATCGCGGCCGCGGCGAGCGCGGCGAGCACGGTGGCGGCGACGATTCCGGCGCGGCGCAAGCGCGGGGGCATGGGAGCAATTCTAGACCGTGCGGGAGAGGGCAAGTTCCACGAGCCGGCGCAGGACTCGCTCGCGCGCGCCGCGTGGCGCCCCGAGCCCCAGGCGCGCGAGCACGGCGTCGCTCCCCGCCTGCGGCCGCGCGGCCGCGAGGCCCGCGGCGAGCGCGAGGCGCCCGCGCCAGTGCGAGGCGTGCTCCTTGAGCCAGCGCAGCGCCGGGATGAGGCGCTGCTCCTCGGCATCGAAATCCGTCCCGAGGGGAAACACGGGCAATTCGAGCCCGCGCAGCCGCATGGCGAGCGACCGTGGGGTGTTGCCGAGCGCGTGCTCCGGCACGCGCCAGTCGCGCGGCAGCTTCCCCGCGCGCCTGGCGCGCAGGGCGAGCCCGTCCTGGAAGCGCCGGTCGGCGAGCGCGATCATGGCGGCGGCGCACTCCGCGTCGCTGCGCCCGCGCAGCTCGGCGATGCCGTACTCGGTGACGACGATGTCGCGCAGGTGCCGCGGGATGGTGAGGTGGCCGTAGCTCCAGACCACGTTCGACTCGGCGCGCCCGGCGGCTTCGCGCACGGCGCGCAGCAGCAGGATCGAGCGCGCCCCCTCCAGCTCGTGCGCCAGGGCGACGAAGTTGTACTGCCCGCCCACGCCGCTCACCACGCGCCCGTCCTCCAGGGCATCGGACGCGGCGGCGCCGAGCACGCTCGCCTTCATGCAGATGTTGACGTGGCGCGCATGGCGCAGCCGCTCGCGCGCGTGCGCCTCCTCGCCGTAGAGGTCGTTGACGTGCGCCACCGAGGTCATGCGAAAGAGCTGCCGCTCCTCCTCGGGCAGCTCGCGCAGCACCCGGTAGAACTCCCGCGGCCCGAGGAAGAACGCCGCCTGCAGCACGGGACCCCCGGGCACGGCGCGGCGCCGGACGACGCCCGCGCGGTAGAGCGCCATCAGCCCCCAGGTGAACATCTCGCTCGAGCCGAACAGGCCCTGGTCGAAGCGCCCGAGCCCGCCCTCGGCCTCGATCAGGGCGCGGCTGCGCTCCAGGCCGAGCGCGCCCGCCGCGGCTGCGAATCGCGCGGGGTCCTCGTGGCGCACGCGCAGCCAGTGCGCCACCGCGTCGCCGAGCGAGCCGATGCCGAGCTGCAGCGTCCCGCCGTCCCTGACGAGCGCCGCCGCGTGCACGCCGATGGCGTGGTCGGCGGGCTCCAGGGGCGGGTTCGGCACGCCGAAGAGCGGGTGCTCGAAGCGCGGCGCGTCCACGACCACGTCGAAGAACTCCGCGCCGACCTCGGCGTCGTGCGGCATGAACGGCAGGTTGCGGTTGACCAGGCCCGCGACCACGGATGGCGCGCCGCGCGCACGCATCGCACGCACCACGTCGAGCGTCAGGTCGGGGTTGGAGGAGAGGCTGTAGCGGCCGCCGCGCTCGCCGACCATGACGAGCACGGCGTTGACGCCCCTCGCGCCCATGTCGCGCGCGACGTGGGTGTAGTTGCTGCTGATATAGCCCTGCTGCGCGGCGGGCACGCCGAGCATCGACCCGGGACGGAAGTAGAACTCGTGGAGCGCCACGTTCGGGGGCAGGCCTCCGGCGCGCAGGTCGCGCAGGTAGTCGAGCTCGGGGACGCCCGCGAAAGCGCGCTGCGCGAAGGGCTCGAGAAACCGGCGCTCGAGCCCGCCCGATGCGCGCGGCACTTCGAGCGAGAGCGCGGTGATGATCGAGAGGCCGAGCAGCGGATCGGCCTTGACCCTCGCGTAGAGGGCGTTCAGCAGCGGCACCGGCTTGCCCAGCCCGAGCGGCGTGCCGCAGACGAGGCGCGGTCCCGCGCGCCCGAGGATCGCCTCGAGCGCCGGCTCGAGCGCCGCGGTGACGAGCGCCGTCAGCCCGCCTCTTCGGCGAAGCGCGGGCGCGCGAAGCGCGCTTCCAGCGCCGCGAAATCGAAGAGCTGCCGGTCGAGCAGGTGCGAGGGCTGCACCTCGCCGAGCGCGCGCAGGATCGACTCGATGCGCCCGGGATGGCGCCGGTGCCACTCGCGCAGCATCGCGCCGATCGCGCGGCGCTCGAGCTTCTCCTGCGAGCCGCAGAGGTTGCAGGGGAGGATCGGAAAGCCTCGCGCCCGGGCGTGCGCCGCGAGGTCTTCCTCGGCGCAGTACACCATCGGCCGGATGACGACGTGGCGGGCGTCATCCGACACGAGCTTCGCCGGCATCGCCTTCAACTTGCCGCCGTGAAAGAGGTTGAGAAAGAAGGTCGCGAGCACGTCGTCGCGGTGGTGCCCGAGCGCGATCCGCGTGGCGCCGACCTCCCCCGCCACCCGGTAGAGCGCGCCGCGGCGCAGGCGCGAGCAGAGCGAGCACATCGTCCCGCCCTCGGGGATCACGCGCTTGACGACCGAATACGTGTCCTGCTCCGCGACGCGGTAGGGCACGCCGCGCGCTTCCAGGTACTCGGGGAGCACGCGCGCGGGGAACCCGGGCTGCTTCTGGTCGAGGTTGACCGCGATCAGCTCGAAGCGGACCGGCGCCTTCCTCTGCAGCGAGAGCAGCACGTCGAGCATGCCGTAGCTGTCCTTGCCGCCGGAGAGGCACACCATCACCCGGTCGCCCTCGCCGATCAGCCGGAAGTCGGCGATCGCCTGCGCCACCTGGCGGCGCAGGCGCTTGGCGAGCTTGGCGGCTTCGAATTCGCTGCGGCGACTATCCGTCATGCCCCGTGCTGCCTGCTGGAGCGAGGCGGCAGGCGCGGCGCCAGCGAGCCCTCGAGCTGCGCGATTCTGCGCTCATGGTCCAAAAGGATGCGCTGCTGCCCATCGAGCGCCGCGCGTATGCCGCTCACCCGGTCCCGCAGCGCGGCGACGCCCGAAAGCCGATCGAGCATCTCCTGCACCAGGCTCACTTGCCCGCCTCGCGGCGCAGCCGGGCCATCTGCCGCATGAAGCGAGCATGGCCGGCGAGGATCTCATCCGTGGTGCGCAGCATGGCGTCGATGTCCTGCTTCGCCTTGCGAGTGGCCGCGTCCAGCAGCTCGAGCTCCTGGGGCGTGACTCCCGACAGATACGCGTCGACCGCGGCGCGTATCTCCGCCGCGACCTTGGTCCTGTGTTGCTTGGCTCGGCGTGCGAGCCCGGTCCGCTGCTCCTGGGTCAGGTAGACCATGGTGCTCTGCATGGCGCGCGACGGTTCGCGATCGCTCGACATATTGCAATTATATATCACCGTTCCTACAGAAACACCGACCGGCCGCCGTCGACGGCCAGCACCTGGCCGGTGACGAAGGACGCGGTGGCGAGATAGAGCACGGCCTGCGCGACCTCCTCGGGCGTGCCGGTGCGCGCGAGCGGCGTCGTGGCGACGATGCGCCCGCGCTCGGGCGGATCGAACTGCCCGTCCTCGGGCCAGGCGATGGCCCCCGGCGCCACCGCGTTGACGCGCACCTGCGGCGCGAGCTCGAGGGCGAGCGCGCGCGTCGCCGCCACCAGCCCCGCCTTGGCGATCGAGTAGACCGCGTAGCCCTGCAGCGGGCGCTCGGCGTGGATGTCGGCGATGTTGACGATCGCGCCCCGGTTCGCGACGAGCTGCGGCGCGGCGGCCTGCGCGAGGAAGAACGGCGCGCGCAGGTTGGCGCCGAGGAGCTCCTCCCAGTGCGCCGGCTCGACCTCGCCGAGCGCCGTGGGATAGAAGGTGGAGGCGTTGTTGACCAGCAGGTCCAGCCGCCCGAAGCGCTCGAGCGCGGCCTCCACCAGCACGCGCGGCGCGATCGGCGCGCCGAGGTCCGCCTTGACGCGCGCCGCGCTCTTCGCGCGCACGCCGTTGAGCTGCGCCTCGAGCGCCGCGGCCTCGGCCTCGCCGCCGCGATGGTGGATCAGCACGGCGGCCCCCGCGGCGTGCAATCGCCGCGCGATCGCCGCGCCGAGGCGGCGCGCCGCGCCCGTCACCAGCGCCACTTTTCCGTGCAGCGGCTCGTCCATGGCCCCGCACGATTCTAGGGTAAATTCAGCGGCATGCGAGCGCAGCCGCTGCCCGCACCGGAGGCCGAGGCGCTTCGCGCGAGCAGGCGCCTGCTCGAGCGCATCGGCGCAGAGCTCGCCGCGCACGGCAACTGGCTGAGCTTCGCGCGCTACATGGAGCTCGCGCTGCACGCGCCGGGCCTGGGCTACTACGCGGGCGGCGCGGCGAAGCTCGGGCCCGGGGGCGACTTCGTCACCGCGCCGGAGCTCTCGCCGCTCTTCGCGCGCGCGCTCGCCCGGCAGATCCGCGGGCTGCTCGCGCCGGGCGAGGCGGTGCTGGAGTTCGGCGCCGGGAGCGGCGCGCTGGCCGCGGCGCTGCTCGGCGAGCTCGATGCGCCGTACCGCATCCTCGAGACGAGCCCCGAGCTGCTCGGCCGCCAGCGCGAGCGCCTGGGCGGTGCCGCGCAATGGCTCGAGCGCGTGCCCGGGCGCTTTCGCGGCGTGATGCTCGCCAACGAAGTCGTGGACGCGATGCCGGTGCACGCGGTGGCCTGGACGCGCGAAGGGGTGCGCGAGCGCGGCGTGTGCGCGAACGAGGACACGCTCGCCTGGAGCGAGCGCGCCGCCGAGGGGCCGGTGCTCGAGGCGGCGCGGGCGATCGAAATCGAGCTGCCGCCCTCGGGCCGCTACGAGAGCGAGCTCGGGCTCGCGGCGCGCGCCTGGACGCAGCTCCTCGGGACGCGCCTGGAGCGCGGCGCGCTCCTCGTCATCGACTACGGCTTCCCCCGGCGCGAGTTCTTCCATCCGCAGCGCTCGATGGGCACGCTCGCCTGCCACTACCGGCACCGCGTGCACGGCGATCCCTTCCACCTGCCGGGGCTGCAGGACATCACCGCGCACGTGGACTTCAGCGCGCTCGCGCGCGCGGGCGCGGCCGCGGGGCTCGAGGTGCTCGGCTACGCGAGCCAGGCGCAGTTCCTCGTCAACTGCGGCATCACCGAGCTGCTCGGCGCGAGCGACGCGGCGGATGCGCGCGCCTACGCGCCGCAGGCGGCCGCGGTGCACAAGCTCCTCTCGCCCGCCGAGATGGGCGAGCTCTTCAAGGTGCTCGCGCTGGGGCGCGGGGTGGCGGCGCCGCTCGCCGGTTTTGCGCGCGGCGACCGCTCGCATATGCTCTAGGCCCAATGCGCCGGCTCGCCCTGCTCCTGTGCTTCGCGCTGACGCCGGCCTCGGCCGACGAGGCGTCGGAGGCGCGCAAGCGCTGGGCCGAGAGCCCGCACGGCCCGCTGCTCGAGCGCATCCTCCCCCCGGGCTTCGAGCCCGCGATGCTCCCCGCGCCGCGATCGCGCGGCGCCCGGCTCACCGCGCGCTACTGCGTGCAGTGCCACAACCTCGCCAACCCCGCGATGCACGAGGCGAAGAAGTGGCCCGGGATCGTGGAGCGCATGGTGCTGCGCATGCGCGGCAAGGGCAACCTCGGCACGCTGATGCACGAGATGATGGCCGGCGTGCAGGCACCGGGCGACGGGGAGGCGAACGCGATCGTCGCCTACCTCAGGCGCCACTCGCAGAAGCCGCTCGATCCGCGCAGGTACCCCGAGGTCTACGCCCCGTCGGGGGAGCCGTTTCGCCTTGCCTGCAACCAGTGCCACGCGCTGCCCGACCCCAGGCGCTACACGGCGCGCGAGTGGCCGGCGGTGGTCGAGCGCATGCGCCGCAACATGCAGTGGATGAACCGCGTGGAGGGCACGCGGCCGGCGCCCAGCGAGCCGCAGCTCAGGATCGAGGACATCAACGCCTTCCTCGCGAAGTACGCGCGCAGGTAGCTGCGGCCCCCGCGCCTCGAGCCAGCCCGAGCGCGAGGATCTCCAGGCCGCTCAAGCCGGCACCGCCATGCCGCGCGCCACCGCGGGCCGGAGCGAAATGGCCTCGAACCAGCGCTTGACCTGCGGAAAATCCGCGAGGTCCACCCGGTGCCACTCGTGGCGCGCGACCCAGGGATAGGTGGCGATGTCGGCGATCGAGTATTCGTCGGCGAGGTAGGCGGCCTCGCCGAGGCGCGTCTCGAGCACCCCGTAGAGCCGCCTGGTCTCGGCGCCATAGCGCTCGGTGCCGTAGGGAACCTCGTCCTTCTTCGCGCGCATGAAGTGGTGCGCCTGGCCGAACATCGGCCCCACCCCGCCCATCTGGAACATGAGCCACTGCAGGGCGAGGTACCTGCCGCGCACGTCCTGCGGCAGGAAGCGCCCGGTCTTGCCCGAGAGGTAGACCAGGATCGCCCCCGACTCGAAGAGCGCGAGCGGCCTGCCGTCCGGCCCCTCGGGATCGACGATCGCGGGAATGCGGTTGTTGGGGCTGATGGCGAGGAACTCCTGCCGGAACTGCTCGCCCTTGCCGATGTCCACGGGGTGCACGCGGTAGGCGAGCCCGCATTCCTCCAGCATCACGGAGACCTTGCGGCCGTTGGGCGTGGACCAGGTGTAGAGGTCGATCATCGGGCTCGGCTCGCTTGCGGGGCGGCGCAGTGTATCCCGCAGCCGTCAGGAATAGGCTGCATCCGCCGACTGTTCGGCTGCGTAGAACGACACCATGAAGCGCATCCTGGTTCTGTTTCCCAAGGAATGGGACCGGCTGGAGTTCGCCCGGCCGGAGTATGCCGGCCGCTACGAGTTCCACTACGCCGGCTTCGACCTGTTCCGCTTCCCGGACAACCTGCGCCTCGCGGCGTTCGACGTGTTCCGCTTCGTCAACGAGGTGGTCGAGCGTTTTCGCGGCGCGCGCCTGCACGGCGTGTTCAGCAACAACGAGTACTTCGGGGCGCTGGTCGCGGCGGTGGTGGCCGAGAAGCTGGGGCTCCCGGGCAACCACCCGCGCGCGGTGCTCACCGCGCAGCACAAGTACTACGCGCGCCGGCGCTTCGCCGAGGTGGCGCCCGAGGCCTCGCCGCGCTTCGCTGCGTTCCCCTACGCGCTGCGCGGCCGGCAGCACTTCCCGTTCGAGCTGCCCTGCTTCGTCAAGCCCGTGAAGGCCACCTTCTCGGTGCTCGCGCGCCGGGTCGACAGCTTCGCCGAGCTGCGCCGCCATCTTTCGTTCTGGCCGTTCGAGAAGTACGTCATCAAGCGGCTGGTGAAGCCCTTCAACGACCTGCTGCCCTGGTACACCGATTTCACGCTCAACGCCCACCACATGATCGCCGAGGAGCTGCTCCCCGGGCACCAGGTGGGCATGGACGGCTACGTGCACGAGGGCAGGGTCGGGGTGCTCGGCGTGGTCGACGAGAACCTGTTTCCCGGCACCTGCGCCTTCCGCAGCTTCGAGTACCCCTCGCGCGTGCCCGCCGCGGTCCAGGCGCGCATGCGCTCGCTCGCGGGGCGGCTGCTTCCCGCAATCGGCTACCGGCACGGCTTCTTCAACATGGAGTTCGCCTGGGACCCCGAGACGGACGCCATCCGCGTGATCGAGCTCAACCCGCGCATGGCCTCGCAGCTCGCCGTGTTCTACGAGTGGGTGGACGGGGTGAACCCCTACCGCATGCTGCTCGAGCTCGCCGCGGGCGAGGCGCCGCGCGCCGAGCGCAGCGAGCCGAGATTCCGCCACGCGGCGAGCTTCGCCTTCCGCAAGTTCGACGGCAAGCCGCTCGGCGCGCATCCGAGCGCCGAGCAGATCGCGCGCGTGCAGCGCGACTACCCCGAGGCGCGCCTGATGCTGTATCTGAAGCGCGGGCTGGCGCTCGCGCGCGAGATGAAGTGGCTCGGCAGCTACCGCTACGCGGTGGTCAACATGGGCGCGGCCTCGAGCGACGACCTGCACCGGCGCGCCCACGAGCTGCGGCGCAGGCTGTTCCTCGAGTCGGACTTCGCGACCGGCCTCTGAGGCGCTAGGAGAGCGCCGGCGCGCGCCGGTGCCAGGGCGTCGCGCGCTCGAGCGCCCAGCCGATGCGCAGCGCCAAGGCCTCGTCGCCGCCGCGGCAGGCGATCTGCAGCGAGGTCGGCAGCCCGGCGGCGGTGGCGCCGTTGGGCAGCGCGAGCGCGCACCAGTCCACGAGGTTGACGGCGCGCGTGTAGGTCGCCGCGGTGCCCTTCTGGTCGATGTCCTCCACGCGCGGCGCCGCCTGCGCCGTGGTCGGCGTGAGCAGCGCATCCATCCCCTCCAGGGCGGCGTTCCACTGGCGCTTGAGCGCTTCGCGCTCCTGCAGCAGCCCCAGGTACTCGCTCGCGCGCATGTCGCGCCCCGGGAGGAACCGCGGGCGCACGTCCTCGTCGAGCGGCAGCGAGGGATCGTCGACGAGCGCGCCGACGTGCGAGTAGCCCTCCGCGGCGATGAGCCGCCCGGTCATCGGCCCGAGCTCGGCGAAGCGCCGCGGCAGCGCGACGTCGACCAGCCGCGCGCCGAGCGTCTCCAGCAGCCGCAGCGACTCGTCGTAGGCGGCGAGCACCTCGGCGCCCGCCGGCTCGCGGTCGGGCGCGGGCAGCCGCGCGAGCCTGAGCCCCGCCACGCCGCGTCGCAGCATCCGGAACGGATCGCAGGGCGCATGCCGCAGCGTGAGCGGATCGTTCGGGTCCGGGCCCTGCAGCACGTCGAAGAGCAGCGCCGCGTCCTCCACGCAGCGGCACATGGGGCCGGGCGTGTCGAGCGTGTGCGCGAGCGGCAGCACGCCGTGCACGCTCACCCGCCCAAGGGTGGTTTTCAGCCCCACGATGCCGCACCAGGACGAGGGGATGCGCACCGAGCCGCCGGTGTCGGTGCCGATGCCCCAGGGCGCGAGCCCCGCGGCGACCGCCACGCCGGTGCCCGAGCTCGAGCCGCCCGGCGCGCGCAGCGCGGCCATGTCCCACGGGTTCCACGGCGTGCCCATGCGCTGGTTGGTGCCGAAGCTGCCGAGCGCGAACTCCACGCTGTGGGTCTTGCCGAGCACGATCATGCCGGCCTCGACGAGCCGGCGCACCAGCGTTGCAGTGCGCGGCGAGACGCGCCGCTCCCAGTGCTTCGAGCCGCCGGTGGTGACGCGGCCCTCGATGTCGACGATGTCCTTCACCGCCACCGGCACGCCGTGCAGGGGGCCGATGCGGCAGCCCGCGGCGATCGCCTCGTCGGCGGCGTGCGCCGCGCGCCGCGCCTCCTCGGCGTAGAGCGCAACGAACGCGTGCAGCTTCCCGCCGTATCGCTCGATGCGCGCGAGGTAGCGCTCAAGCAGAGCGCGCGAGCCGAGGCGCCCCGCGGCCATCTCCGCGGCGAGCGCGTGCACCGGCTGGAAGGCCGGGTCGGTGTCAGGTGGGCTCATGGCGGGTGCTATAGTCGGCCCGCTAGCACAGGGAGGCAAGTGCGATGGGCATTGCCGAACGCCGCGGCACGGTGATCGCGGGCCAGATCGGCCTGCTCGTGCTCGGGTTCGCGCTGTGGGAGCACGCCGCGGCCGCGCGCTGGATCAACCCCGACCTCGGGGGGCAGCCCAGCGCGATGTGGCGCCTGTTCGTCGCCTCGATCGCCGCCGGCGAGCTGTGGGCCCACCTCAAGGTGACGCTGTACGAGGAGATCGTGGGCTTTGCCATCGGCACGGTCGCGGGCGTGGCGATCGGCCTCGGGCTGTGGTGGTCGCGCACTGCCTCGCGCGTGCTCGAGCCCTTCGCGGTGATCTTCAACGGCATCCCCAAGATCGCGCTCGCGCCGCCGATGATCGTCTGGTTCGGCATCTACGAGACCTCCAAGATCGTGCTCGCCGCGACCATCTGCGTGGTGGTGGCGTGGCTCGCGGCGCATGCCGGCGCGCGCATGGCCGACCGCGACCTGCTCGACATGGTGCGCGCCATGGGGGGCAGCCGCTGGCAGGCGTTCACCCGGATCGTGGTGCCCTCCTCGATGTCCTGGATCATCGCCGCCCTCAAGATCAACATCGGCTTCGCCCTGGTGGGCGCGGTGGTGGGCGAATTCGTCGCCTCCAACCACGGGCTGGGCTTCATGGCGGTGCAGGCGGCGATCAGCTTCCAGATGAGCCAGCTCTGGATGGTGGTGTTCGTGATCATGGCGGTGGCCGCGGCGCAATACGTGCTGGT
>Ga0114945_10001797_pt1 | contig 13023 bp, 11 predicted proteins | sample OV2TP3_FD_87194 | JGI IMG/M metagenome (GOLD analysis project Ga0114945, IMG submission 87194) | Hot spring microbial communities from Beatty, Nevada to study Microbial Dark Matter (Phase II) - OV2 TP3 | ecosystem: Environmental > Aquatic > Thermal springs > Hot (42-90C) | place: USA: Beatty... | reverse complement strand
TTATACAAAATCTTATGCGCCAGGTCAAGCAAAAGTGTCATCCCCTGCGCGCGAAACAGACAGGGGTGACCGCCGGGCATACAGAAGACGGTCCGTTCGCGATGGCTCGGAGCGGCGTGTGCCCCCGATGAGGCCGTAAGTTCCCCGCAAGATCGGGCAAAAACCGGCGAGGGGGCGGCGGGTGGCACTGAATTTGCGAAAGGAGAGGCAGAAAGCGGAGGATTGTGCGAATGGACAACGTGCGCTGTGCGTCGCTCATCTCGTTTCGCAGACCTTTTCTGAGGGACGGCGCGGAGATGTGGCGGCTCGTGAAGGCGTCAAGCCCTCTCGACCTCAACTCCTGTTACGCCTACCTGTTGCTCAGCCACCACTTTGCTGAGACCTGCGTGGTGGCCGAGAGGGGGGAGGAGGTCGTGGGGTTTGTGTCCGCTTACGTGCCCCCGGCCTCCCCTGAGGTCGTCTTCGTCTGGCAGGTCGCCGTCCGGGCGGAGATGCGGGGGAGGGGCCTGGCGACGTCCATGCTGGTCGAGTTGCTCCGGCGCGGGGCTTGCAGGGGCGTGGCCTTTGTCGAGGCGACCGTCTCCCCCTCGAACGAGGCGTCCTGGGCGCTCTTCCACGCCCTCGCCAGGAGGCTGGGGGCCCGGTGCGAGAAGAAACTCCTCTTTCCCAGGGGGATGTTCGGCGAGGAGGGGCACGAGGAAGAGGTCCTCTTCCGCATCGGGCCATTCCATCCCTCCGCCGTCGCCGCTGATGGATAATTTTTTGCATCCAACGCAGGAGGTCTATTCATGGACAAGCTGGGGACATTCAAGCGCCTGGAGTCGGAGGTGCGGGGCTACTCCCGCTCCTTCCCTGCGGTCTTCGAGAAGGCCAGGGGGGCGTTCCTCTTCGATGAGGAGGGCCGGGAGTACATCGACTTTCTGTGCGGGGCGGGTACCCTGAACTACGGCCACAACAACCCGATCATCAAGCGGAAGGTCATCGAGTATCTGATGGGGGATGGGCTGATCCACGGGCTGGACATGGCCAGCAGCGCCAAGAGGCGGTTCCTGGAGACCTTCGAGGCCGCGATCCTGTGGCCCCGGGGGCTGAAATATAAGGTCCAGTTCCCAGGTCCCACGGGGACGAACGCGGTGGAGGCGGCGTTGAAGCTGGCGCGCAAGGTGACGGGGAGGACGACCGTCGTCTCCTTCACCAACGGGTTTCACGGCGTGAGCCTGGGGTCCCTGGCGGCCACGGGCAACACGTTCTTCCGGGAGGGCGCGGGCGTGGCCCTGAACCAGACCGCCTTCATGCCCTACGACGGCTACCTGGGGGAGGGGGTGGATACGCTCGAATACTTCAGGCGCTTCCTGGCCGACCAGAGCAGCGGCCTGGACCACCCGGCCGCGGTCATCGTGGAGACCGTGCAGGGGGAGGGGGGGGTGAACGTGGCGAGCTTCGAGTGGCTCCGGGGGCTGGAGGGCCTGTGCAGGGAGTTCGACGTCCTCCTGATCGTGGACGACATCCAGATGGGGTGCGGGCGCACCGGGGCCTTCTTCAGCTTTGAGGAGGCCGGCCTGAAGCCGGACATGGTGACGCTGTCCAAGTCCCTCAGCGCCTACGGCCTTCCGCTCTCCGCGCTGCTGATCAGGCCCGATCTCGACCTGTGGAGGCCCGGAGAGCACAGCGGCACCTTCCGGGGAAACAACCTGGCCCTGGTCGCGGCCACCGAGGCGCTGAAGCACTACTGGTGCGATGGGGACTTCTCGCGGCGGGTCCTCCAGAAGGCCCGTCTCCTGCGCGAGCGGCTCGACCGGATCGTCGAGAGGTATCCCGAGGCCGTCAGCGTGCGCGGCCGGGGGCTCGTCCAGGGCCTGGTCTGCGCCGTCCCCGAGCAGGGCAGACAGGTCAGCCGGGCTGCGTTTGAGAGGGGCCTGATCGTCGAGACGTCGGGGGCCGAGGGCCAGGTGGTGAAGCTCCTCCCCCCTCTGGTGATCGAGGAGTCGAAGCTGCAGGACGGTCTCGAAATCCTGGAGCAGAGCGTCTCGGAGGTCCTGGAACAGGGCGCCACGCCCGAAGAAAAGGCGTGGGCTGCCGAGACGGAAGCGGCGGGGGTCTAAATGATCGTGCGCACGCTGAAGGAGGTCATCGGCACGGAACGGGATGTCTCGACGGAGACCTGGGTCAGCAGGAGGCTGCTCCTGAGAGAGGACGGCCTGGGGTTCTCGCTCCACGAGACCCTGGTGCGCGCCGGGACCGAGACCGAGATGTGCTACAGGAACCACCTGGAGGCGGTCTACTGCGTCGAGGGGGAGGGGGAGGTGGAGGTCCTCCCGAAAGGGAGGGTCTACCCGGTCGCCCCCGGCACGATGTACGCCCTGGACGGGCACGAGCGGCACGTCCTGCGCGCCCGGTCCACCCTGCGCCTGGTCTGCGTGTTCAACCCCCCGTGCGCGGGGCGCGAGGTGCACGGCGCGGACGGGGCCTATCCGCTGACGGAGGAGGACGAGAGATGAGGGTGTTCAGGCGAGAGGACGCCTACCCGTCGCGCGTGGCGGACGCGCCCTCGATCACCCGGCGGCTGGACCCGGTGGTCTATGGGGACGCCGCCGGGAAGGCGGGCGGGCCGCTGGGCCCGCGCGAGCTGAGGCATTACGAGGAGAACGGGTTCCTGTTTATGGAGCGTCTCTTTTCGAGGGGGGAGGTGGAGGCGTTCAGGGCGGAGCTCGAAGACCTCCGGGCGTCGGAGGCCGTCCGGAAATCGCCCGCCGTCATCCTGGAGCCGGAGAGCGGCGAGGCGCGCTCCATCTTCTACGTCCACAGGACCAGCCGCGCCTTCAGCGACCTGGCGTGGGACCCCCGTCTCGTCGGCATCGCGGCGCAGCTGCTCGACAGCGCGGTCTACGTCCATCAGTCCCGGATCAACCTGAAGCCCGGCTTCGACGGGAAGGAGTTCTACTGGCACTCCGACTTCGAGACCTGGCACGTGGAGGACGGGATGCCGAGGATGCGGGCCGTGAGTTTCTCCATCGCCCTGACGGAGAACACCCCGTTCAACGGGCCTCTCATGGTCGTCCCCGGCTCTCACCACTCCTTCGTCTCCTGCGTGGGCGCGACGCCGGAGGACCATTACAGGGACTCGCTCAGGAGGCAGGAGGTGGGGGTCCCGGACCGCGAGAGTCTGAGGCGTCTGACGGAGGAGGGGGGGATCGCCGCGCCCACGGGCCCGGCCGGGTCGGTCCTGCTGTTCGAGTGCAACCTCCAGCACGGCTCCAACAGCAACATCTCGCCCTGGCCGCGGAGCAATGTGTTCCTGGTCTACAACAGCGTGGAGAACAGGCTGGAGGAGCCTTTCTGCGGCCTGAGGCCGAGGCCGGAGTTCATCGCCTCGCGGGACTTTACGCCCGTGACGCCTGTGGAGGCCGGGTATGAATGGCATGAAGATAGGGTTCTGCGTTGCGGCCCTGGCCGCGCTGGCGATGGGGTGCGGTGACTCATCGGACCGGGCCGGCGAGACCACGCTCGACCGCATCCGGCGGGAGGGGGTGGCGCGCGTCGGCTACGCGAACGAGGCGCCCTACGCCTACATGGACAGCCAGACGGGGAGGCTGACGGGGGAGGCCCCGGAGGTGGCCCGCGTGGTCCTCAAGCGGATGGGGGTGGACCGCGTGGAGGGGGTGCTGACCGAGTTCGGGGCGCTCATCCCGGGCCTGAAGGCAAAGCGGTTCGACCTGATCGCCGCGGGGATGTACATCACCCCGGAGCGCTGCCGGGAGATCGCCTTCTCCAACCCGACCTACGGCATCGGGGAGGCCTTCGCGGTGAGGGCCGGCAATCCCCTCGGCCTCCACAGCTACGAGGACGTGAAGCGCCACCCGAAGGCCCGGCTGGGCGTGGTGGCGGGCACGGTGGAGCGGGGCTACGCCCGTGACGTGGGCATCCCGGACGAGCGGGTGACGGTCTTCCCCGGCGCGCCGAGCGCCCTGGCCGGGGTGGAGTCCGGGCGCGTGGACGCCTTCGCGGGGACCAGTCTGACGGTCCGCGACCTGCTCGGCAAGGCGCAGGCGGGGTCGCTGGAGGGCGCCAATCCCTTCACCGACCCGGTCATCGGGGGGAGGTCCATCCGGGGCTACGGGGCGTTCGGGTTTCGCCGGGAGGACACGGCCTTCCTGAGGGAGTTCAACCGCCACCTGGGGTCTTTCATCGGCACGCAGGAGCACCTGAGCCTGGTGCAGCCGTTCGGGTTCACCGGGGCCGAGCTGCCGGGCGGGGTGACCGCGGAGGAGTTGTGCAAGGAGCGCTGAGGGATGCCGAGACCCCTTGACCTCCTCCCTTTTCTCCTGAGCGGCGCGGTCGTCACGGTCGAGCTGACGGCGGGCGCTGCGGGGGTGGCCTGCGTGGCCGCGTTTCTGGCCGGGCTGGGCCGGCTGTCGCGCCGCCGTCCGGTGCGCTGGCTGGCCGGGACCTACGTCGAGGCGTTCCGGGGGACCTCGGCCCTGGTGCAGCTCTTCTGGGCCTACTTTGCCCTCCCCCTGGTGGGGGTCAGCCTGGACGCGATGACGGCCGGGGTCCTGGCGCTGGGGCTGAACACGGGGGCTTACGGGGCGGAGGTGGTGCGCGGGGCCGTCCGCGCGGTCCCGCAGGGGCAGCACGAGGCGGCCCTGGCCCTCAACCTGACGAATGCCCAGAAGATGCGGTATGTCATCCTGCCGCAGGCGCTGGTGGCCGCGCTTCCCCCGGCGGGAAACCTGCTGATCGAGATGCTCAAGAACACCTCCCTGGTGTCCCTGATCACCATCAGCGAGCTGACCTTCAGGGGGCAGACGCTGCGGGCCGAGACCCTGCGAACCGTGGAGATCTTCGGGCTGCTCCTGGTCGTCTATTTCCTGCTGGCGCTCCTGATCACCTCCGGCGTCCGGGCGCTGGAGCGGAGGCTGTCGTTCGGGATGGACCGGGGAGGGGGGCGCTGATGTTCGACTGGGCGTTCGCTCTAAGAATCCTGCCCGACCTGCTGCGGGCGCTCCGGGTCACGGTCCAGGCGACGGTCTTCGGGATGGTCCTGGCCCTGGCGCTGGGCCTGGCCTGGGCCCTGGCCCGCCGGTCGGTCAGCGGACCGATCTCCTGGTCCGCGGCCTGGTTCGTGGAGTTCGTCCGGAGCACGCCCCTGCTGGTGCAGGTCTATTTTCTCTTCTACGTCCTGCCCGGCGTCGGGCTCAGGCTGAACCCGTTTTTGACCGGTGTCCTGGCCATCGGGCTGCACTACAGCGCCTACACCTCCGAGGTCTACCGCGCGGGCATCGAGGGGGTCCCCCGGGGCCAGTGGGAGGCGGCGACCGCGCTGAACCTGAGCCATTTTCACACGCTCCGGCACGTGGTGCTGCCCCAGGCCATCCCCCCTATGGTCCCGGCCCTGGGCAACTACCTGGTCGCCATGTTCAAGGACACGCCGATGCTGTCGGCCATCACCGTGCTGGAGGTGTTGCAGACGGCCAAGATCATCGGCGCCGAGACGTTTCGCTACCTGGAGCCGCTGACCCTCGTGGGGGCGCTCTTTCTGGCCCTGAGTCTCTGCTCCGCCGCGCTGATCCGGTGGCTGGAGCGCAGGCTGGTCCTCCGCACGGCGGAGAGGTTATGAAGCCTATCGTGCGACTCAGAAAAGTGAACAAGTCCTACGGGGACCTGCGCGTCCTGCGCGACCTGGACATAGAGGTCGCCCCCGGAGAGTGCCTGGCCGTCATCGGGCCGAGCGGGTCGGGGAAGTCCACCCTGCTGCGGCTGCTGATGACGCTCGAAAGGCCCGACTCCGGCCTGATCGAGGTGGATGGGGACCCACTCTGGGAGATGGAGAGGGGCGGGAGGCAGGTCCCGGCGGACGAGAGACATCTGCGCCGGGTGCGGGGCAAGGTCGGGATGGTGTTCCAGCACTTCAACCTGTTCCCGCACATGAAGGCCCTGGAAAATGTCGCCCTGGCGCCTATGCGCGTGCTCGGCCTGTCCAGGCGGGAGGCCGAGGCGCGCGGCAGGGAGCTGCTGGGCATGGTCGGACTGGAGGGCAAGGTGGACGCCTACCCGGCCCAGCTCTCGGGCGGGCAGAAGCAGCGGGTGGCCATCGCCAGGGCCCTGGCCGCGCAGCCCAGGGTCATGCTCTTCGACGAGGTCACGTCGGCCCTCGACCCGGAGCTGGTGGGGGAGGTGCTCAACGTCCTCCGGCAGCTCGCTCAGGACACGGACATGACCATGATCGTGGTGACGCACGAGATGAACTTCGCCCGCGAGATCGCCGACCGGGTGGCCTTCTTTGACCACGGCAGGGTCGTGGAGGACGACACCCCCGACGTGATCTTCGCCAATCCACAGCACGAACGGACGCGGGAGTTCCTCAGGGCCGTGATCGAGGTGTAGAAGGGGAGGAGAGGGGCAGGTCCAAGCGCAGGTGTCCCCGTGGGAGAAACCGTGACCACAAGGAGGGTTGCCATGAAGAGGTCCATCTGGAAAGTCGCAGCGCCCATCGCTCTAACCCTTTCTGTCGTCTGGGCGGTGGCCCTGATGGGGTGCGGCAGCGTCCAGCAGGTGACGAGGACCCCGACTCAGCAGGAGCTGGAGGCGGAGGCCAGGGCGAAGGCCGAGGCGGAGGCCAGGGCGAAGGCCGAGGCGGAGGCCAGGGCCAGGGCGGAGGCGGAGGCCAAAGCCAGGGCGGAGGCCAAAGCAAAAGCGGAGGCGGAGGCCAGGGCCAGGGAGGCCCGGACGCTTGAGAACGTCTCCTTTGATTACGACAGGTACAGCATTCGAGATGACCAGCAGCCCGCCCTGACCCGAAATGCGGAGAAGATGAAGGCCCATCCCGAGTTCAAGGTCACGATCGAGGGGCACTGCGACGAGCGGGGGACGATCGAGTACAACCTGGCCCTGGGGCAGAGGCGGGCGGAGAGCGCCAGGGGATTTCTGGCGAAGCTGGGGGTGGACGTCAGCAAGCTGACCACCATCAGCTACGGGAAGGAGCGGCCCCTGGACCCCGGCCACAACGAGGCGGCGTGGGCTAAGAACCGGCGCGCGGCCTTCGTCGTGACCGAGCCGCCCCTGTCGTCGATGCCATAACCCGACTGACTTGAGGTGGATGCCACGGGACGGGATGGGGCGCTTCCTGAACATCTCCGGTGGGGGCGTCCCCGGGCGCGTGGCATCCATCCTCTTTTTTGCGCCGTCTCGAACGGGACGGGGTATCTGAGACCCGGAGGATCCACGGTGGCCACGACGGACAAGGTTGCGCGGGAGCCTCATGTGATGGGCCAGCCGGTCCTGCTGGTCACCCTTCTGTGCGCCGTGGCGCTGATCGGCGTCCTCCTGACGTATCCGCGCCCTGAGGTTCAGGAGGTCTCGGCCCCGCCGCCCGCCACCTCTTCTTCTGCCCCTGCGGGGCCGTCTTCCGAGACGGGGGTGGCAGCTCAGGTGAACCGGGCCTTTTCAGGGGCGTTCAGGGCGGCCGATTCCTGCGTGGTGTCGGTGGTCAGCAAGGCCCCTGAGCCGGGGATAGGGAGGAGGGACCGGGGGACGCGGCGACGCCGGGGGCTGGGGTCGGGCATCGTCATCCGGGGGGATGGGGTCATTCTGACGAACAACCACGTGGTGGAGGGGGGCGGGGACCTGACCGTGGTCCTCCCGGACGGCCGGAGGCTGCGGGCGATCCTGCTGGGGAGGGACCCTCGCACGGATGTGGCGGTACTGCGGGTGAACGCGCGCGGCCTGCCGGTGGCCAGGCTGGGGGACTCCGACGGGGTGAGGGTGGGGGAGTGGGTGCTGAGCATCGGGAATCTTCTCAACCTGAGCCATACGCTGACCGTCGGGGTGGTCGGGGGCAAGGGGCGCTCCAACCTGGAGGTGGCCGAATACGAGGACTTCATCCAGACCGACGCGGCCCTCAACCCCGGCAACAGCGGCGGGGCGCTGGTCAACCTGCGCGGGGAGGTCATCGGGATGAACACGGCCGTGGGGGTCCCGGAGGGGGAGTATCGGGGCGTGGGGTTTGCCATTCCAATCAACATGGCCCGCCGGATCGCGGAGGACCTGATCGCCCGGGGGCGCGTGGTCCGGGGGGATGCGGGGATGTCGCTGCAGGACCTGGACGAGAGGTTGATGCGGGCGTTCAGGCGGGAGGCCGCGACAGGCGCGCTGGTGTCCGACGTGGAGCGGGGGAGGCCGGCGGACCGGGCGGGGATACGCCCCTACGACCTGATTGTCTCGTTTGAGGGCCAGGAGGTGAGGGGGCGGGCGTGGCTGGCCAACCGGATCGCCGCGGCCCGGCCGGGCCGGGAGGTTGATCTGGGTATCGTGCGCAACGGGGAGGTGTTTTCGGCGCGCCTCACCGTCGGCCAGGCCCCCGACCGGATGACGCCCGAGGTCCCCCCCCCGGACGTGGACCGTTTCGGGCTGGACGTGGAGGACCTGTCGGCGGAGATGGCGCGGAACATGGGATATGAGGGGGCGCACGGGCTTCTGGTGACGGATGTGGCGCCGGGCAGCCCGGCGGCGAAGGCGGGCCTTCAGTGGGGGGACCTGATCCTGGAGGTCAACCGGAGGGTGCTCCGGTCTCAGGCGGACTACAGGCGGATTCTGGGGCAGGCCCAGGGGGGTGACTTCATCGTGTTTCGAGTCCGACGGGGGGAGGCGCGGGCCGTGCTGGCGGCGCAGATGGAAATAGGATAGGTAAAAATACCTACTCAAACTAGATAATAATTCAACTAAAAATAAATCCTATTTCAGGAAAATTACAAAACATTCCCCTTTCACGGATTGTTATCTTGTCTTGTTAAAAATTTTAACATAAAATGTCTGACCGTTTGATAGCCGTAAGGTCGTGATCTCCTCCTGATGCTCCCGGCATTGGAAAAGCATAATCTTACGGCTATCAACGGTCAATATAGAGGAAGGAGGTAACCCATGAAGCGAAGGCTTCAGTTTATAGGTTTTGTCGCGCTGGTCCTGGCGCTGGTCTGGTCGGGCGTGGCGCTGGCGGGGACCACCGGCAAGCTCAACGGCGTGGTCAAGGACACCAAAGGAGCGCCGCTGCCGGGGGCCAACGTGGTGATCGAAGGGACCAGGCAGGGCGCGGTCACGGACGTCAACGGCTACTACGTGATCATCAACGTGTCGCCGGGCGTCTACAAGATGACGGCCTCGCTGATCGGCTACGACCGGGTGACCAAGTCGGGGGTCGGCGCGGTGGCTGATCAGACGATGACGGTGGACTTTGCGCTCAAGGAGACGGCGGTTCAGATGTCCGAGGTGGTGGTGACGGCGGAGCGGCCTTTAGTGGAGCCGGACAAGACCACGAGCAAGTACGTGGTGTCGGCGCAGGAGATCGAGCGCATCGGCATCGTGCGGAGCACGCAGGACCTTTTGCAGTTGCAGCCTGGGGTGTCCGTGGACGGGGACAACCGCCTTCGGGGGAGCAATGTGGACCACACGCTGTATGGCAACGATGTGGCCTACATCGTGGACGGGGTTCGGATGAACTACAACGACTCCCGCAGCCAGGGGGGCAAGTTCCAGGCGGTCAACCGGGGGGCCATCCAGGAGCTTTCGGTGATCACGGGGGTGATGCCGTCGGAGTATGGCAACACGCAGGCCGGGGTGATCAACATCGTGACGAAGGAGGGGGAGAACAGGTATCACGGCTGGGGGGAGGGGCGCTTTGAGCCGGCGGGCTACAAGCACTGGGGCGCAAACGTGTACGATGCGCCGCAGCACAGGGATAAGATCCGTTGGAACGACCCGAACTGGACGAACGAGCGGCACCCGGTGACGGGCAAGCTGGTGCATCAGCGGACGGACTACCAGCGCTGGTCGGGCTGGCAGGTGGAGGGGAACACGTCGGGGCCGATCGGGGACAAGGCGTCGTTCGTGGTGACGGCCAAGCACGACCGGTTCGCCACGCCGTTTCCGGGGCCTGAGAAGTATGGGTTCTACAACGAGCGGAACCAGTTCATCGCGTCGGGTCCCAACAACATCACGATGTCGGGGAGTTTCACGCTGAAGCCCTCCGCGAACCTGAAGGTGAAGGTGGGGACGCTGTTCCAGCGGTGGCGGTACTGGCACCCGGGGAATGAAGACCGCGCGCAGGGAGTGGGGACGGTCACCCTCTACGGGGTGGTGCGGGGACTGGGGAACGGCGGCCGGGACCTGTTCCTTCCGGCGGAGTGGTCTGCGGCTGGCGAGCAGGTCGCCCGCGAGGAGTTGCAGTACGCGGTGTTCACGCACACCCTGTCGCCCAAGACGTTCTACGAGGTGCGCCTCTCCCGCAGCCGGTCGAATCTGGACACGTCGGGGGTGTCTTACATCACGACGGTGGATGCTCAGGACGCTGACAAGTGGTTCAGCCTCGGGCGGAGCGCGGCGCGGTGGAAGAAGACGGACCGGGTGCGCTACGGCGTCAAGTTCGACATCTCCTCGCAGGTCACGAAGGGGAACTTCGTCAAGGCGGGGGTGGAGCTCCTGCGGTCGAACATCTACATGACCCAGATGATCAACTCCGACCCGTCGCAGCGGCACATCTCCATGTTCGCGGACGGGATGGATTTTGTCAATCCGAGGCCGGTGCACCCCCTCCAGATCAACGCCTATGCCCAGGACAAGATGGAGTTCCAGGGCATGATCGTGAACCTGGGGGTGCGCATGGACGCGTTCAGCGCCAACGTGCGCACGCAGCAGCACGGGGCCTACTCCGGGGCGCCGATGTTCCGGATGTACACGCGCAACCGGGACTACATGTATGACAAGCAGTCCATCTGGTCGATCGATGCGCCCTGGCACATCACGTTCAGCCCGCGCGTCGGGATTTCGCATCCGATCACGTCAAAGGCGCAGATCCGGTTCTCGTCGGGGGTGTTTTTGCAGTATGCGGACATGTATTTCTACTACGCCAGGGACTTCAGCTCGTTCGGGCGGGCCAACGACACGGACATCAACAAGAACGGTCGGATCGACCCCACGGAGCAGTTCAACGAGCTGGAGACGACCTACAGCGCCCTGAACGGGACGCCGCTCCTTCGCCCGGTCAAGTCCACCAACTTTGAGGTGGGCATGGACTGGAACTTCGTGTCGGACTACACGGCGGCGCTGACGACCTATTACAAGAGCGAGGTGGACCAGCTCACGACCTACCCCAACGAGACCTGGGCGGGGGCGCGCGACCGGCGCGTGATCTACTCGCGGACGCTGGACAACGGGGCCTACGGGGACACGCGGGGCATCGAGCTGGCCTTGAAGAAGGCGTTCAGCCAGAACTTCTCGTTCCAGGTCTCCTACAACATGCAGTGGGCGCAGTTCACCACGGGCAAGCTGGGCAACGTCATCCGGAACGTCTACATGGACTCCCTGGGGGTGGCCAACCTGTCCAAGACGGGCTACACCAAGACCTTCCCGGACGGACAGAGCGTGTTCGTGCCGGACTTCTGGATCTTCTTCGACCCGTCCCCCACCGGGCGGGAGATCCCCCGCAAGATGACCGAGGCGGAGATCAAGGAGTACGGGGCGCAGGCGCAGAGCTTTCTGAACGGCGCGCCCCGCAAGAACGACCTGCTGGGCACGGGGGTGTATGACGGGGTGCGTCCGCAGGACGGTCCCATCGGTCAGAAGGGGGTCTACATCCTGACGGGGGGCTACAGCGTGGACACGCGCAACCCCAAGGCCGGGGACCGGCGCAGCTTCGGGAGCGTGACGCTGTTGACGTCGCTGCCCGACGATTTCAAGTTCGGGCCGGCGTTTTTGGGCAACTTCCTGAGCAACGTGCGCATGACGCTGATCAACCGGTTGGAGACGGGGTCTCTGTTCCTGTATCAGCCTCCGCAGGGGGGCACCACGAAGTTTCTGGAGCGGGGGATGGACACGCGCACGGACCTGGCGGTGGAGAAGACGTTCCGGTCGAAGGGGCGGTTCCAGCCGACGTTCTTCGTGGACGTGCGCAACCTGTTCAACCAGAAGGACCGGACCTCTCCGCCCAACAGCACAGACTACTTCTTCTGGGGGCTGAACGACCCGCGGCCGGACGAGACAAACTACGTGAAGTACGGAGACGTGAACGACCGGAACTACGCGCACTACCCGCGCCGGTGGAACGTGGGCATACGGTTTAACTGGTGATTTCCATCCATCAGGAGCGGTTCGCGAACCTTCCCTGTAACCTTAAAGGCCCGGTGGAGCGAGTCCACCGGGCCTCTTTTTATGCCCTGGTAAATCGGATACAGGGCCGTTCTCTTAGAGTTTCTGGGTATCTGTATGCGAAAAATACAGGACTGAACGCCGAACGTGCAGCAGGCGGCCTTCCTGGCGCATCGGTATGGCGCACCCTTGCCCTGGGCCTTAAAAATGGGGGATTGGGCAAAACGGGCGCATGGCGACGCATGGCACCAAATTTGCGATGATATTGTGGGATATATCTTTCGTTCTCCTTTGTGATCCAGATGAGGAGGGACGCATGGCTCAGGAAGGGGAGGAAGGGGTAGAGGTCCAAAAAGGGGTTTCGGAGGGCGTCCGGAAGTCCCAGGAGAGGGGACGGCGGGAACGGGGGGTGACGCTCCGGGCGGTCGTCTTCGGGCTTTGCATCTCCATCGGCGTGAGTCTGCTGGCCAACACGGTCCGCTACGTCCTGCACGGGTCGTTCATGGCCTACAGCCACATGCCGATGTCCAACCTCATCCTCTGCCTGCTGTCCATCCTGGGCTGCGCCCTGCTCGCCCGGTGGTTCGGCGCCCGGTTCGCCTTCTCGTCCACGGAATGGGTCACGATCTTCTGCATGGGGTTCATCAGCGCCCTGGGACCCACCTACGGGGTGAGCGGCTATCTGGTGGGGATCATGGTGTCCCCCTACTACTTTGCGACCCCGGAGAACGCCTGGGTCAAGTATCTCCACCCCCACATGCCGTCGTGGCTGATCCCCACGGACGACGGCAACGCGATGGCCTGGTTCTACGAGGGGCTGCCCAGGGGGGTCTCGATCCCCTGGGGGGTCTGGGCCGTGCCGCTGCTCTGGTGGTTCGCGTTCATTTT
>Ga0114945_10001793_pt1 | contig 13037 bp, 15 predicted proteins | sample OV2TP3_FD_87194 | JGI IMG/M metagenome (GOLD analysis project Ga0114945, IMG submission 87194) | Hot spring microbial communities from Beatty, Nevada to study Microbial Dark Matter (Phase II) - OV2 TP3 | ecosystem: Environmental > Aquatic > Thermal springs > Hot (42-90C) | place: USA: Beatty... | reverse complement strand
CGTGTGCGCTCGATCCAATGGCGGGTCGAGCAGGACGAACAAGGGCGTTCGCAAGGAGCGAGCGCCCTTTTCTGTTCTAACGAACGTGAGCCCGGCGGCAGTGAAGCCGCCGGTCGCATGGAACAACGGCGTTCCCTGCACGGCGAGGGGACGCCGTTTGTGTTTTCTGCGATTCAGCATCGGGAGGAAGGTGACATGAGTGGGCAGCGCCATGGACCCCATGACGAAGAGAAGCTGCACCTGGCGATCCGACAGGAGATGAGCGCCGAGCCATCGAACATGCCAGGGATGCTCAGGCTATGGAGCAGCCCTCCGCCTCGCCAAGAGGTTCGGCTGAAGGAGGTCGTGGCGATCATCCGACCGCAGCGGTGGAGCCACACGAAACTCCGGCTCCAACGGTTGCGCGTACAGGCGTTCACTCACGCGAGGGTCCTCGGGCGGGGCCGCGAGCGGGGACTTCGGTACCTGCCGCGTAAAGGGGCGGCCAGCGGGGTGGGTGTTCGGTATCTGCCCAAGCGGATGATCTCGTGGATTGTGGAAGAGGCCCAGGTCGAGCCGCTCATCCGGGCCATCATCGAGGCCAACCAGACCGGGCAACTCGGTGATGGCAAGATTTTCGTCTTGCCGATTGAACAAGCCGTGCGCATTCGGACAGCGGACCGAGGATCTGACGCGTTGCGCTCGGAGCGGCCGTTCGACATCGCTGTCGGCAAGCCCTGCCAATCCGCTGCCCCGGAGGTTGCGCATGCGTGAGGGCAGTAATCCGGTTGAGGAGTACAAGGCCGCCAAGGGGGGAGATCCCTTGCGTGTGCGCGAGGATCTTCCGCGCCTCATTCAGGACGGCTGGCAGGCGCTGACGCCGGCAGACAAAGACCTTCTGAAGTGGCTGGGGATTTTCTTCCGCAAACCCACGCCAGGCCAGTTCATGATGCGCATCCGCATGCCCAATGGGTTTGCGACCAGCGAGCAGCTCCGGGCGATCGCGGATCTGTCTCGGCGCCTGGGCAATAACATCCTTGATCTCACGACCCGGCAGCAGGTGGAATTGCGGGGCTATACGCTCGACAGCGTCCCGGGGATTTTTGAGCGGCTGCGCGGTGTGAATCTTCGCAGCCTGCAGACGGGGATGGACAACCTCCGCAACTTCAATGGCTGCCCGCTTGCCGGATTGACGCCCCGCGAACTCTTTGACGCTTCGCCGGTGGTGATGGCGTTGGATCGGCGGTGCGTCGGGCCTGAGGGCAACTCGGAATTCGCCAACCTCCCGCGGAAGATGAACATCACCGCCACGGGCTGCCTGCAGAACTGCACCCATAACGAATCGCAGGATATCGCCTTGGTGCCGGCGATTCAGGCCGGCCGCCAGGGGTTCAACGTCCTCGTGGGCGGGAAGATGGGCTCGGGCGGGTTTACCGTGGCGTCGGCCTTGGAGGTGTTTGTGGAGCCTGCGCAGGCGGTGGAGGTGGTGGTTGAGCTCATCAAGATTTTCCGCGACCACGGTCCCCGGGGATCCCGGACGAAATGTCGGTTTGCGTTCCTCATTGAGGAGTGGGGGATTCCAAAGTTGCGCGAGGAGGTGGTCGCGAGGCTACAGAGGGAGTTGGCGCCATCCGGTGACGACCAACGCGAGACAGGGCAGGCCGATCATTTGGGCATCACCGCGCAGCGGCAACCCGGATCCCTGGCCGTCGGCCTGTGCGTGCCGACGGGGCGAATGCATCCGGACCACCTGCAAGAGCTCGCGAGACTTGCGGAGACCTATGGCAACGGACAGATCCGCTTCACGGTCTCCCAGGATGCCATCATTCCCCATGTCCCGGAGTCGCATCTCGCGCGCCTGCTGGAGGAACCCTTACTCGACACCTTCTCACCGGAACCGTCGCCATTTCTCCGCAAGATGGTTGCCTGCACCGGAACGGACTTCTGCAATCTTGCGGTCATCGAGACGAAGCGCCACGCCATGGACCTCTCGAGGGCGCTGGAACAGCGACTGGGACCACAGTTTGATCCGACGTCCATCTATTGGTCCGGATGTCCGGCCGGTTGCGGCAACCACCAGGCGGCAGACATCGGCCTGCGAGGCATGAAGGTGAATATTGGCGGCAAGCCAGCGGACGCGGTCGCCATCTATGTCGGCGGTCGGACGGGTCGGCAGCCTCGGCCCGGCAAGCTGATCATGGAATTGGTGCCATGCGATGAGGCGTTACCGGATGTCGTGGTGACCATCCTGAAACATCTGGAGCTCTTCAAACAGGTCGAGCGGGAGCCGGTGGCAAAAGATCGGGTGCTCATGGTCCCAGACACGCTCTCGTCAGATGAGGAGGCAGCGGGCACATGATCCCCCCACCTTTGTGTCGGCCAGAGGCCGGTCGCCAGGCCAGCCTCCTTCCTCAACACGATGCTGTCCTGGCGACCAGCATCGCCTGTGGCGATGCCACAAAGGTGGGGGGATGAAACTGATCCGAGCGATCATTCGGCCAGAGCGGGAGGATGAGGTCGTCAAGGCCCTCGAAGCCGCCGGCATTGTGTCGTTGACAAAGATGGATGTGTTAGGCCGTGGACAGCAGCGGGGTATTCAGGTGGGTGCGACGGTCTACGATGAGCTGCCGAAAGTGCAGCTGATGATCATCGTGGACGATGCGAAAGTGGAGCCGGCGCTGGCTGCGATTTCGGCAGGAGCCAAGACAGGGCAGCATGGGGATGGCAAGGTCTTCATCGGTCCTGTGGAGGCTGCCTACACCATCCGGACTGGGCAAAAGGTTGAGGAGGCGTCGGCTCCTCAGACCGCGTGACGCATGGATATCAGGGTGAGACTTTTTGCGATGTTACGGGACGCGGCCGGGCGTGATGAGTGCTGGTTGGTCCTGGGGCCAGGAGCGCGAGGGACAGATGCGAAAACGGCCCTGCTGGAACGCTACCCCAGACTGGCCGGCCTCATCGGCTATGCCCGGCTCGCGATCAATCAGGAATACCGGTTGTGGGAGACGCCGCTTGCTGACGGGGATGAGCTTGGGCTCATTCCACCTGTGAGCGGTGGGTAAGGCAGATGGCGTATCTCACCACAGCGCCCATCCCGTGGGATCGCGTCGCCGCTCTGCAGAGGTGGGTCTCGCACGGCCCGCCTGCGCCGGCCTCTGGCAGACAGGCGGGCGGTTGCGGCGCCGTCGTCACGTTCATCGGCGTTGTGCGTGCGGATCAGGACGGGCGCCATGTTGTCCAAGCCCTGTTCTATGAAGCATATCCCGAGATGGCCGAGGCGCTGATCCATCGACTGGTCAACGAGGCGAAGGTTCAATGGACGCTGGACGGTGTACAGATTCAGCACCGTCTCGGCCTCGTTGAGGTCGGCCAGATCAGCGTGGTGGTCGTGGTCGCCGCTCAGCACCGGGCTCAGGCGTATGCCGCATCACAGTTCCTCATTGACCGGATCAAGCGCGACGCCCCCATCTGGAAACGCGGGCTGTACGATGACGGAACATCCCAGCGGATCGTTGACGCTCCAGAACCCCTGGACGTCGCTCCCGCCTGCCACGAGGTCTGCGGGGCAGGCAGGGATCGCTCAGGCGCGGACCATGCTCACGTATGAGCAGGCATTGAAACGCATCCTGGCCGCCACCCCTGCGCCTCGGATCGCCGTTGTCAGGCTCAGGGAATCGCTCGGCCTCGTGCTGGCTCGACCGATGATCGCCCGCTGTGACTTGCCGCAGTTCGACAACAGCGCAGTCGATGGGTACGCGCTTCGATCCCAAGACGCCCCCCGAGCAACGAATGGTCCCACCACCTGCCAGCGGCCCAACGGGCCCCCGACATTGTCGGGCCGCCACCGGCGGCCTGGCAGGTGGTGGGATGGCCATGCCGCTCGTGCGGCGTTACACGTCGTCGGTCGGGCGGAGGCTGGACGGCCGTTTGGCGCTCTTGTGCGACAGGGGGAGGCCGTGCGCATCTTGACCGGCGCTCAGGTTCCGCTGGGAGCCGATGCCGTCGCCATGCAGGAGCACGTGATGCAACAGCGCCGTCAACTTGTCGTCCAGCGCTGGCCACCACCCGGGCAGAACATCCGCCGACGGGGGGAGGATCTCCGTCAAGGGACCCGCGTCCTGAAAGCCGGCACAAGGCTTCGGGCTCAGGAAATTGGGCTGTTGGCAGCCCTGGGAGTCGCCAAGGTGCCCGTCTACCCCCGGCCGACGGTGGCGACCCTGACCACGGGCGATGAACTGCAACTACCAGGGAAGCGCTTGGGGGCTGGCCAAATCTATGAGAGCAACGGCCCGCTGCTACAGGCACTCGTCCAACAGGCGGGGGCTCAAGCGATGGATCTTGGCATGGGCCGTGACACCCTCGCTTCGCTGACCCGAAAAGTGCGTCGGGGGTTAGCCTGCGATCTCTTGGTCCTCTCAGGAGGCGTCTCAGTCGGCGACAGAGACTTGGTCCGGAACGCGCTGGCCCGCTGCGGCGTTCGACCACTCCTCTGGCGGGTGAACATCAAGCCTGGCATGCCGCTCTTCATCGGCCGGTATCGCCGGACGCTGGTCTTCGGCCTGCCTGGCAATCCGGTATCGGTCTTTGTCACCTTTGAGGAGTTTGTGAAGCCGGCCCTGTATCGACTCATGGGGCGGACGTGGCAGGATCCCTATACAGAGCCTGCCGTCCTCACCGAGAATCTCCGTGTTTCTCGCACGCGACGGACGCATTTCATCCGCGTCCGGTGCTCCCAGCACAATCGACTCGTCGCCGAGCCATTGGATGGGCAAGGCTCGCATCAACTGCGCAGCCTCGTCGAAGCCGATGGATGGATTCGGGTCGCTTCCAACGATGGTCCGTGGTCCGCGGGAACACCGGTGCTGGTCAAACGGGGGTCCGCGTGATGGTCCCACCACCTGTCACGTCGCCGAAGGCGACCCGTCGGCTGGTCAGCCGACGGGTGCCGCTTTGCGGCAAAGCGACAGGTGGTGGGATGGTCATCTCGGGATGCATCCTCGCCGGTGGCATGTCCAGCCGGATGGCCCCACCACCTGACTTGGGCCCAAAGGGCCCCCGTGCTTCGCACGGTCCGCCTTCGGCGGAGAAGGCAGGTGGTGGGGTGGGGCGCGACAAGGCGCTGCTACCGGTTGGCCAGCAGACGTTAATCGAGATGGTCATCCAGCACGTGCAACCGTATGTCGGGCAGGTATTCGTGATTGGCGATGTGCACAACGTCCGGCGCCTCCGGGACGCGCTGCCTGCTCAGACGGTCGTGACGGATGTGCAGCCGGGATACGGACCGTTGATGGGAATCTACACGGGGCTCCTGCACACCGAGACCTCGTGGAATCTCTTTCTCCCATGCGATATGCCCTGGATCGATGGGCGCTTGATTGGGCGGTTGGCCGGTGCTTGTCATGGGGATGGCGAGGTGATCGCCAGCCTGCATCCAACAGAGGGCATCCAGCCATTTCCCCTCCTCTGCCACGTGAAGGCCTGCCGCACGATCGGCACCTTGCTGAATCGGGAAGAGCGGGCCCTGCAGGTGTTGCTGCGCCAACCCGGCGCACGGTTCATCACCGTTGGTGAGCCAGAGCTGTGGCGTTCCTTCACGAACGTCAACACCTTAGCCGACTATGCCAAACTCACTGAAGCGACTGTCACACGTTGACCGTCACGGACGCGCCAGGATGGTGGATGTGAGCGCGAAGGCCCCGAGCACGCGCGAGGCGCAGGTCCAATGTGTGATCCACCTTGCGCCTGAAGCGTTTGAGGCGATTCAGCAACAGTCACTGAAGAAGGGTGACCCGTTCACCGTCGCCAAGATCGCCGGCATCCAGGCGGCGAAGCGGACCGCCGAGCTCATCCCGCTGTGCCATCCGCTGCCGATTGAGCATCTGGAGGTGACGTATGAACCGAGTGCCGCCGCGCATTCGATCCGTTTGGTGGCTCACGCCGCGACGACAGCCAAAACCGGCGTGGAGCTGGAGGCGTTCGTGGCTGCCGCGATTGGGGCTCTGGCACTTTACGATATGGTCAAGGCCATCGACCCCGCCGCAACGATTACCGACCTGCAACTACTTCGCAAGACCGGTGGCAAGGAGCCGTTTACCCGCGTAGCCAACCAGCCTGACGGCATCCCATGCGCGCAGCCGTTGTGACAGTAAGCGACCGAGCATTTCAGGGCAAGCGGCCTGATGTCAGCGGGCCGGTCCTCACGCAGCTGCTGGAGGAAGCAGGGGCCGAAGTGGTGGAGACGCTGGTTGTGCCGGATGATCCGGCCGTCATCGCACAAGCGTTGATCAGGTTGGCCGATGAGGTTCGATGCGACCTGATCTTCACGACGGGAGGCACGGGCCTCTCGCCGCGGGACACGACCCCAGAGGCCACCACACAGGTGATCGATAAATCCGTGCCAGGGATAGCAGAAGCCATTCGACAGGAGAGCCTGAAGCAGACGCCGCTCGCCATGCTCTCCAGGGGGATTGTGGGCGTGCGCGGACAGACGCTGATCCTCAACTTCCCTGGCAGCCCCAAAGCCGTGAGGGAATGTTTCGCTGTCGTGGCGTCGGTGTTGGGCCATGCGGTCAGGCTCTTGCGGGATGAAAACCCGTATGCGGAGGCTGAGCACGTATGCCCACCCTCATTGCCCTGATCTTCCTGGTGGCGATGCTCTACGCCTCGGTCGGCCATGGCGGCGCGTCTGGGTACCTGGCTGCGATGTCGCTGGTCGGCGGCTATTCCCCGGCCGCGATGAGCACCAGCGCCCTCCTCTTGAACCTGGTCGTCTCCGGTACCGCCTGGGCGACATTTTGGCGCGCCGGCCACGGCTCCTGGTCGCTGCTGTGGCCCTTTGTCCTTTCATCGGTCCCAGCGGCCCTGATCGGCGGGTGGCTCCCGATCTCTGCGCAGACGTACCGGTGGCTCTTAGCCGTGTGTCTACTTGTGGCCGCGGCTCGCCTCTGCCTGCCGCCCCTGCGGGATGACGAACGTCCCGACGCTCCTATGCTCGCCGTCGCCCTTCCGGTGGGCGGTATCATCGGGCTGATCTCAGGGATCGTCGGGGTGGGCGGGGGCATCTTCCTCAGCCCGCTCATGGGGCTCCTGCGCTGGGCGGATATGAAACGGACTGCGGCCATCTCCGCCGCCTTCATCATGGTGAACTCACTCGCCGGATTAGCCGGGCGGATGGCCGCCGGGCGGCTGATGATCGGCTCCCTGGCTCTCCTCGTCATCGCGGCCTTGGCCGGTGGCATCGTCGGCTCGCGATTGGGAGCGAACCATTTTTCAGGAATGTGGCTGCGCCGCCTGTTGGCCGCGGTCCTAGTCGTCGCAGCCGGCAAATTGGTGGTGCGACATGGTCCCACCCCCTACGCCGGCTTGCCGATGGCAAGCCCCGCCGTCGAAGGCAGAGGAGGTTTCATGGGAGACGGCGGCCACGGCAGCCCACCCGTCGGACTGTCCAGGGCCGCCGTGAGGCGCAGGGGGTGGGATGGTTGAGATCATGGCGATCATCCGGCGTCAACGCGCTACAGCGACCAAGGAAGAGCTGTCGCGCATCGGGTGCGCCGGCTATACGGCCTTTCCGGTGCTTGGTCGGGGACGGCAACGGGGCCTCAGAGGCGAACCGGGAGGGGAGGGGCTTGCGTTTCTGCCGAAGGTCCTCTTCGATCTCATCGTCGAGGAGGCCCAAGCCCAAGAGACAATCGAGGCGCTCATCCGGGCCAACCAGACCGGCCACTACGGCGATGGGAAAGTCTTCGTCATCGAGGTGACTGAAGCCTATCGGATTTCAACAGGAGAGCGCGAACCAGCGGCGGAGGCCACGGAGGTTACCTCAGGATGAAGCTCATCAAAGCCATCATTCGGCCAGAGAAGGAAGCTGACGTGATCCAGGGATTGGAGCAGGCCGGCCTCTCGGCCCTCACGAAGTGGGATGTGCTGGGCCGCGGCCGGCAGAAAGGGATCCAGGTGGGCGCGGCGGTCTACGGCGAACTGTCCAAGCTTTGCCTGATGCTGGTCGTCCAAGACGGTGATGTGGCCAAAGCGATCGAGGCGATTCTCACAACCGCCAAGACCGGCCACCCGGGTGATGGCCGGATCTTCGTGAGCGACGTGAAGGAGGGGTATACGATCCGAACCGGCAAACCGGATGCGTAGTGCCCAACAAGGAAACGGGGCATGCGGCTGAAAGACTTTGCGAAGAGCGGACACCCGCCGACGCTGTTCTCGGCGTTTCTGTACTTCGACATCAGCTTCATGGTGTGGGTGCTCATCGGCGTGCTCGGGGTGCACATCGCAAGCCACTTCGGGCTCACCGCGAGCCAGAAAGGGCTGCTCGTCGCCATCCCGATTCTGGGAGGCTCGCTGGTGAGGATTCCCCTCGGCGTGCTCGTGGACCGCATCGGCCCGAAACGGACCGGCATCCTGGGTCAGCTCCTGGTGGTGATTCCCTTGGCATGGGCGTGGCTCTTTGGGCGCAGCTACTCGGAATTCTTGGCGCTTGGCTTGCTGTTGGGGATCGCGGGAGGCAGCTTTGCGGTGGCGCTCCCGCTCGCCAGCCGCTGGTATCCTCCGCAGCATCAGGGCCTGGCCATGGGCATCGCCGGCGCCGGCAATAGCGGCACGGTCCTGGCCGCGCTGTTGGCGCCGCGCCTGGCCGAGCGCGTCGGCTGGCATCACGTGTTTGGGTTGGCGCTCATCCCCGTCGTGGCCACCCTCCTGCTCTACAGCCTGCTGGCGAAGGAGAGCCCATCCCAACCCGCCCCCAAACCGTTGCGGGACTATCTGGGTCTGTGCCGCGAGCGTGACACCCTGTGGTTCTGCCTGTTCTACAGCTTCACATTCGGCGGCTTCGTGGGCCTGGCGAGCTTCCTCGTCATTTTCTTTCACGACCAGTACGGACTCGCGAAGGTGATGGCGGGAAACTTCACGGCGCTGTGCGTCTTCGCCGGCAGCTTCCTGCGCCCGGTCGGCGGGTACCTGGCCGATCGCTTCGGCGGCACGCGGATGCTCACCGCCCTATTTGCTTGCGCCTCGGTCGGCCTCCTCGCGGTGGGCACGCTGCCTCCACTGTGGCTGGTCACGACGTTGTTGTTCCTCGTCATGGCGGTCCTCGGGATGGGCAACGGGTCGGTGTTCCAGTTGGTGCCGCAGCGCTTCCGCGAAGAAATCGGCGTGGCCACAGGCGTCGTGGGGGCTGCCGGAGGCCTGGGCGGATTCCTGCTTCCCGCATTTCTTGGGTTGTTGAAAGACCTGGCTGGCTCCTACGGCGTTGGATTCTTCTGCCTCGGTCTGGTGGGGTTAGCGTGCTTGGGATTATTGCGCGTCGTGCAACGAGGCTGGCGGCTGTCCTGGCTGACAGTGGCGTTTGAGGCCGTCCGGCTCAGGACTGGGGCGGTGGTGCTGTCGGAGGCGCAAGAGGAAGTCTGATGCCTGAACGGATCGTCATGCAGGTCGTCCAGGAAACCGGCGAGGTCGTCGAGACGCCGCTCAGTGAGGAGGATCTGAAGCTTACCTGGAACAAGTCGGTGTGTCCCTACTGCGGGGTCGGCTGCGGGGTGCTGGTGGGTAGTAAGGAGGGACGCGTGCTCCGAGTTCGGGGTGATCCGAACCATCCAGCCAACTTCGGGTTGCTGTGCGGCAAGGGCGCGACGCTGCCGCAGATGGTGCACACGCCGGACCGGCTCGCCCACCCCATGATGCGCGCCACACGCGAAGGCGACTTCCAGCGGACGTCATGGGACGAAGCGTTTGAGCGGATTGCAGCCCGGTGGCGACGAATTATCCAAGACCATGGGCCGGATGCCGTGGCCTTCTACATCTCTGGCCAACTGCTAACCGAAGATTACTATGTGGTCAATAAGTTAGCCAAAGGGTTCTTGGGCACGAACAACGTGGATTCCAACTCGCGGTTGTGCATGGCCTCTGCGGTCTCCGGCTACGTCTCGTCGCTCGGAGCCGATGCCCCCCCTGGGTGCTACGCCGATATTGAGCTCGCCGACTGCTTTCTCCTGATCGGCACGAATACCGCAGCCTGCCATCCAGTCACCTTCGAACGGATCCGCCGGCGCAAGCTCCAGGCGCCGACCCGCGTGAAAGTGATCGTTGTGGATCCGCGAAAGACCCGCACCGCCGACATCGCCGATGTGTACCTCGCCAGTCGGCCGGGCACGGATGTGGCGCTGCTCAACGCGATGCTGAACGTGTTGGCCCATGAGGGGCTGATCGATACCCGATTCATCCAGCGGCACACGGACGGCTGGGAGTCGCTGCTCACCCTGCTTGACCGATACACGCCGGAACGCGCGGCTGAGCCGTGCGGCGTGCCAGCGGATGCGATCCGACACGCTGCACGGCTGTTGGGGAAGGCCAGAGCCGCGATGAGCTTCTGGTCCATGGGCCTCAACCAATCCACGCACGGCACCGCCAAGAACAACTGTGTCATCAACCTGCACTTGGCGACGGGCCAAATCGGTCGGCCAGGTGCTGGACCCTTCTCGCTCACCGGACAGCCGAATGCGATGGGTGGGCGTGAGACAGGAGGGTTAGCCCATCTGCTGCCGGGCCACCGACTTGTCGTGAGGGAACAGGATCGCCGGGCGGTCGAAGCGCTGTGGGCTCTGCCCGAAGGACGGATCAACCCGAAGCCCGGCCTGACTGCGGTCGAGCTCTTCAAAGCCCTCGCAGCGGGTCGTGTGAAGAGCGTGTGGATTCTCTGCACCAACCCGATGGTCTCCATGCCGAACCTGGCGCTGGCCAGGCAGGCGTTGGCCAAGGCGGAGTTCGTGATCGTCAACGACATCTATCATCCAACAGAAACCACGCAGTTGGCGGATGTCGTTCTCCCAGCGGCCCAGTGGTCAGAACGAAATGGTACGCTGACGAATTCAGAGCGATGCATCTCCTACGTCGAGCAAGCCATCGATCCACCTGGCGAGGCGCTGCCAGATTGGCACATCATCTGCCGGTTTGCCCACGCGATGGGGGTGGAGCATGCGTTCGCGTTTCGCACGGCGGAGGAGGTCTATGAGGAGTACAAACGCCTGACCTATGGGCAGGACCTCGACATCGGCGGCGTGACGTACGAGCGGCTGAAGCGCGGACCGCTCCAATGGCCCTGCCCGACCATCCACCATCACTCGACGATGCGCCGGTTCACCAACGGCATCTTCGCTCACCCTGATGGGAAGGCGAAATTCTGTCTGCATGAGTACGAACCACCCGCTGAATCACCTGATGGGCAGTTTCCCTTGATCTTGACGACAGGGCGGGTCCGGGATCAGTGGCACACGATGACGCGCACCGGCAAGATCCCTCTCCTCATGAGGAAGGAGCCCGACCCATTTCTTGAGCTGCATCCCGTCGATGCCAAACGGCTTGGGATTGGCGAAGGGGAACTGGTGACCGTGCGTTCCCGCCGGGGTGAAGCCACAGCCACATGCCGGACCACCGCGGCGATTACACTCGGCACGTGTTTTATGCCATTCCATTGGGGAAGCCTCCGAGGGGCAGCGGTCGTGAACCAAGCGACCAGTGAGGCGTTCGATCCGGTGTCCAAGCAGCCGGAGCTCAAATTCTGCGCGGTGCGCATTGAAAGAGCGCTCGGGGCTCAGGGTGCAGGGCTCGGGGCAGTTGCCCAGAGCCCCAAGCCCCCAGCCCAGAGCGACTGAAAGATGCACGATCAGTTTGGCCGGCGGATTACCTACCTGCGCATTTCGGTCATCGACAAGTGCAACCTGCGCTGCCTCTACTGCATGCCGAGCGGCTACGTCAGCAAGAGCCGCGCCAGCGAGTTGTTGACGAACGACGAGGTGGTGGAGCTTTCGACGATCTTTGCTGAGCTCGGCATCAGGAAGATCCGCTTGACCGGCGGGGAGCCGCTACTCCGCCCCGGATTGGTGGACATGGTGCGGCGCTTGTCCCGGATCCCTCGCCTGACACAGCTTGCGATGTCCACAAACGGTGTCCTGCTGGCGCGCCATGCCCACGCGCTCAAAGAAGCCGGGTTGCAGCGGGTCAACGTCAGCCTCGATACGCTCTCGCGGGAGAAGTTTGCGAGGATCACGGGCATGGATCAGTGGCAGACGGTTCTTGAGGGAATCTTGGAGGCGAAGGCCGTTGGGTTAGAGCCGGTGAAGCTGAACACCGTGCTCATGAAGGGCGTCAACGATGACGAGATGATGACCCTCGTCGCCTTTGCGATCGAGCAGGAGCTGGAGCTGCGCTTCATCGAGTGGATGCCGACGAACCCCTTCGTGGATCGTGAGCGGGAGGAGAAGTTCCTCAGCAACGAGGCGGCTCGGGCCGTGATCGCACGGCATTACCGCTTGATCCCCGATGATCCCGATCCGCACTCCCCGGCAAGGAGTTTTCTCATCGGCGGGACGGGCGCGCGAGTCGGATTCATCAATCCGCTCTCCAATGTCTTCTGCGCCATGTGTAACCGCATCCGCCTGAAGGCCAATGGCCGGATCAAGACCTGCCTCCATGGCAAGGAAGAGCTCGACCTCAAGATGATGTTCCAGACCGGTGCGCCGCGTGACGAGATCAAGCAGCGAATCGCCTCGGCCGTGTTCCTGCGACCCGAACAGCACTTCCTGACCCGTCCTGAAGTTGCGCATCAAGACTTCGTCATGACCGGGGTCGGCGGGTAAGGCCGTTCCGCCGTTGCAGCGGTTACACCCGCAGCTGCCGGTCAAGGTTCCGATACGGAATGGCTTCCGCGATGCGCTCGGGCTGGAGGCGCTGGCTCTCGGCGAGGTCCGCGATCGTCCGGGAGATCCAGGTGGCGCGAACGCAAGGGAGGGAAAACGGGTAATCTACAGCTCGAAGGTGGAATACGTAATCCTGGCGGTGTTGAGGCAACAGGCTTAAGTTGCGGCTTGGCCGGGTATCGTGGATTTGGATCAAGAAACGGCAGGTTGTTGCAGCTTCAGGCATCCAACATTGCTTAGAACCGGTTTCATCAATCCCCGCGGCCGCGCTGGGCCGAGGTGCCAGGCCCGCAAGGCGCGAGGAGCGTGGCGTACTCGAAGACGAGTACGCGAGCGACGAGTCCCCACACCAACCTGGTT
>Ga0114945_10001792_pt1 | contig 13040 bp, 11 predicted proteins | sample OV2TP3_FD_87194 | JGI IMG/M metagenome (GOLD analysis project Ga0114945, IMG submission 87194) | Hot spring microbial communities from Beatty, Nevada to study Microbial Dark Matter (Phase II) - OV2 TP3 | ecosystem: Environmental > Aquatic > Thermal springs > Hot (42-90C) | place: USA: Beatty... | reverse complement strand
TTCATCTTTCCGATGACCGTGGCCGAGAACATTGCCTATGGCCGACCTGGAGCAACCCGCGAGGCGATCGTCGAGGCAGCGGTGGCCGCCAATGCAGATACGTTCATCCGCCGGCTTCCGCGGGGCTACGACACGGTCGTGGGCGAGCAGGGAGCCACGCTCTCCGGAGGCGAGAAACAACGACTGTCGATCGCGCGGGCGTTCCTCAAGGACGCGCCGGTCCTCATCCTGGATGAACCGACGTCGGCGCTCGACGCTCGCACAGAAACCTTGCTGCTGGATGCGCTGGCCCGGCTGACGCGCGGCCGTACCACGTTCATCATTGCGCACCGGTTCTCAACCATCCAGCATGCTGACCGAATCGTGGTGGTCGATCAAGGCCGTATTGTCGAGTGCGGCCGGCACCATGAACTGATGAAGCAAGGTGGCTTGTACGCAGCGCTCTACCGGCAGCAGATGAAATTTGCGAGACATGACGACAGCGCAATGGTGGCAATCCGCGAGGCCACACCGACCGAGCCGCGCCACATCGTAGGTGCAGGGGTGCTGCCTCCGGGAGTGACGCAGACGTGAGTGACGGCACACTGGTCATTGGATGGTTCAGCTTCGAGTTGATGGGCGCGACGGCGGGCGACCTGATTGCCAAGGATGTCGCCTGTGAGTGGCTTAGATCCATCGGCCTGTCGCCTCAGGTGGCAGTGACGGAGCCCAGGCGGGCTGAGGAGATTGCGACGACCGCGGTCGTTCCTGAGCAGTATAGCACGGTGGTCTTCGTCTGCGGCCCGATTGGTGACGGCCCACCACTCAACGCGTTCTTGGATCGTTTCCCGCACGCCCGAAAGTTCGCGCTGAACGTCTCGCTGCTGCAGGACCGCCGTGTATGGAACCCTTTCGCTGCAATCGTGGAGCGGGACAGCAATGAGCGGACAAATCCGGATATTACATTTGCTGCCGCGGATGCGGTGGTGCCAGTAGCCGGCCTGATTTACGTTGGTCTCCAGGAGGAATATCCCACCCAGCGTCACGACCTCGCCGAGCAGACATTTGCTCAGGTTGTGAAGGGGCGGGATCTGGCGGTCGTTCCCATCGATACCCGGCTTGACGTCAATCGGTACGGCCTCAGCAGCCCAGCGCAGATTGAAGCACTGATTGCCAAGATGGACGTGGTGTTGACGACGAGGCTCCACGGAGCCGCACTGGCACTGCGCCGTGGAGTGCCACCACTGGTAATCGACTCGATCCCCGGCGGATCAAAACTCTGGGTCCAAATGCAGCGGATCGGCTGGCCCCTGACGTTCCATACAGGCGACTTAGATGCAGGGAAGGTGGCCACGGCGCTGGATTACGCCCTGACGCCTGAGGCGAGACGGCGAGCGGCGGACTGCGCGGCAGCGGCCCGACAGGAAGTCGAAAAAGTGAAGCAGGAGTTTCTGAGTGCGCTGAGAGCGCGCCCGATAGAATCGGAACTGTAAACCATGTACATCCGTGATATCAATCTCTGCAAAGGATCTGGCGTTGTGCGAGCGGAAGCCCACGTCGCGTGGGAAGAATCGGATAAAGCCCCACTCGTGTTGTTCGTCGAAACCGACGTGCAGTTTGAAGATGCCGTGTGGGCGGACCCCAACGCCTTCGTGGTCGGCTGCCTGCTTCCAGCGTGGCACGCGGGGGAACAGCGCGTGAAGATTGACGGGGCGCTCTGCCCGATGCTCTGCCACAACCTCAAAGCCGCGATGATGACGCTGCAGTCCTGGTATCCTGAAATGGGACCACCACCAACGATTGAACCTTCACATGGCTTCAGAGCACTCTCTCCGTTCCGAGCGCAGGCCGCTTCGTTCTTGTCGTGCGGGGTCGATTCCCTGGCCACCTTGCGTGCGAACAAGCTGCACGTGCCGTCCGACCACCCCACGGCGATTCAGGCGGTGTTGCTCGTCGACTTTATCGAAGCCTCCTTCATGTCAGAACAGGAAGCCCGCAACCTCAACAGGCTTTCTGCAGCACTGGAGGTGGCCGCGGACGCTGGCGTCCGTCCCATCCCCGTCAAAACGAACATCCTCCGCCTGGACGGGGACGGATGGTTCTTTACCTACAAATGGCACGCTGCGGTGTTCAGTTCAGTCGCGCACTGCTTGAGCAGAGGCTTCAACAAAGTCTACATCGCTTCCTCCTACGATGCGGCTCATTTGGAGCCTTGGGGCTCACATCCTCTGCTTGACACGTACTACAGCAGTGCACACCTTCAGATTGAACACCACGGCGTGTGGATGTCACGGGTTGAGAAGACCGCCCTCGTAGCAAACTGGCCTATCGGACTTCAAAACATCTTGGTGTGTCAGGGCAAGGAAAGCGGCAGGAACAATTGCGGAGCGTGCGAAAAGTGTATCCGAACGATGACCGCCCTCGTCGCACTCGGAAAACTCAAAGGTTGCCGCTCGTTTCCGGTAGACGACGTGTCTCCTGAACTCTTGAACACTGTTCGGGAGTGCCACATGATTTACAACGACTCCCAAGCCAGTTACTACAGCGAGTTACTGCCAGCCCTCAGAGCGTGTGGGCGAGAAGACCTCGTGACCGTGATTCAGCAGATCCTCCGGTCCTCATCTCAAGACCAATTGGTATCTGATCTGACGACATCGGACGTCGAGAAGCTGATTCCCAAAGGGGACACCTTCATCCTGGTTGCCAAGGATCGCTTTGGGTGTAACATCGCTGCCGAACGAAAGGGACACTGTTGGGGATCGCCACCAGATAGTCGCACCGCCATTCGCGAGCTTGAGTGGCTGCGCCGCTCCGGAGCGAACTTTATCGTCTTCCGACCATCAGCCCTCTGGTGGCTCGATTACTACACCGAGTTGCACCGCTACCTGCATGCGAACTTCCGCCGCATTGTGCAAGACGACCGCCTCGTCGTGTTCGATCTGCGGCGGTGAGAGACGTTCGTACGAGCCATTTCAAGAGACAAGAGAACAGAGAGACACAGAGACACGATGACAGGAGCGTCTCGTCACCATCGACTCGTCGTCCTGGGCATGATGGGGCGGTGTCCGTTCGGGGGCCAGACATGGCTGTACTTGAACTGGCTACGAGGCCTAAGCCGCCTGGGCCACGAGGTCTGGTATGTCGAAGACGATAGTGTGTGGCCATACGACCCGGCGCAGAACACCATCACGAATGATTGCCGCTACGCGGTGCAACACCTCCAGGGGTGCCTGGAGCACATTGGGCTCAAGGACCGATGGGCCTTCCGCCTCATCGGCGAGGGCGGGGGTTGTTGGGGCCTCAGCTCCCTGCAGCTCGATGAGCTGTACAGCACGTGTGACGCCTTACTGAACGTCGTCGGGGCTGTCGACCTGCGCGAGGAGCATCTCAAGGCCCCGCTGCGGGTGTACATCGAGTGCGATCCGGTCACGGCGGAGCTGCGCCTGGCCAACGGCGATGCGCACACACGGCAGGCCTTCGCGAACCACCACGCGATCGTGACATACGGTGAGAATTACGGGGCCCCAGACTGCGGGGTGCCGCTGAACGGCTACCGCTATCAGACGACCCGCCAGCCCATCGACATCGAGTTATGGCCGATGGCCTATGAGTCCAGCGCGCCGTACTTCACCACGATCGCCAACTATCGTCAGCAGGGTAACGACGCCGAGTATCAGGACCAGGTTTACCACTGGAGCAAACACCACGAGTGGGAGAAGTTCCTGGACCTGCCGAAGCGGACCACCCAGCGCTTCGAGCTGGCCATGATGCCCGATGACCCGGCCGATCGCAAGCAGCTCGAATCGTCGGGTTGGAGGCTTGTGCCGCCGCTGGCCATGTCGCTGGACATCTTCGGCGCGTATCCTGACTATATCCGCCGCTCGCGCGCGGAATTTACGGTCGCGAAGGACCAAAACGTCCGGTTGCGCAGCGGCTGGTTCAGCGAGCGCGACGCCTGCTACTTGGCCTGCGGCAAGCCCGTCGTCGCACAGGATACGGGCTTCGGCAACGTGCTGCCGACGGGGCAGGGTCTCTTCGCCGTCCGCACGGTAGAGGAGGCGGCCGAGGCGGTCGAGGCGGTCAACCGTGACTACCGGCGTCACTGTGAGGCCGCCCGCACCATCGCTGAAGAGTACTTCGACGCGCGCAAGGTCGCTGCCAGGTTGCTGGAGGACATCGGACTCCGATAGTCCGCTGACCATAGGAAGCCCTCGAAATCCCTCACATGGAGCACCCAATCGAAGCATCACTGATCGTTAATGCCGACGATTTTGGACAGAACCACGGGGTCAACCGTGGGGTCATTCGGGCGCACGAGCGTGGGATCGTGACCAGTGCGAGCCTCATGGTGCGTTGGCCGGGGGCGGCCGAGGCGGCCGCGTATGCGCGCAGCCACCCGCGCCTGAGCCTCGGCTTGCACGTGGATTTAGGCGAGTGGCGGCATGCTGGCGGCAAATGGCAGGCCATCTATACGGTCGTGGATTTCAACGATCAGGACGCTGTCATCGAACAGGTGCAGCGGCAGTTCGAGGCCTTCCGGCAGCTTGTCGGCCGCGATCCGACCCATCTGGATTCGCACCAGCACGTGCACCGGGATGAACCGGTCCGCTCCGCGATGCAGCGGCTCGCTGCACGCTTGGGCGTGCCGCTTCGACACTATACAGTGGGCATCGCATATTGCGGAAGCTTCTACGGCCAGACCGAAACCGGCCAGCCGTTACCCGAGGGCATCAGCATTGAGGCGTTTCTCATCATTTTGAGAGAGCTTTCTGCCGGTATTACGGAAATGGGCTGCCATCCCGCTGAGGCACTCGATGGGTTGACCACGATGTATCGGAATGAGCGGCTGCTGGAAACGCAGGTCTTGTGCGACCCGCGTCTACGCCAGGCGCTTGAGCATCAGGGCGTCCGCTTGTGCTCATTTCATGACATTGTTCGTAAGGCTGAGTTAGGAAGCAGACGCTTATGAGATCCAGCTAGCGGTGGGTTGTCCTCCTCATCGAAGTCGTTGGCTTGTTGAGTTCCTGTGCGTACCAGCCGGTGCGGCAGCTTACTGGGAAAACCGATAAGGCTGGAGCGTGGAATCCCTAGCCTTCGCTCCACCGCCCATGGCTACGTTTCACGGATTGGAGTAGACAGCAGCGTGCAACCGGCTCCCCCGTGGGGCAGGACCAATCGCCACCTTGAGCCTGAAAGTTCTGCCTATTGCATAGTTCGGGGAGCCACAGTTGGCTCGAACCGCAGCCCTTTCTGCTATGATAGGAGAAAGGGCTGCTGGTTTTGAGGGAGGCTTTCAACAAACCAAGGAAAAGTGATGAACGGCCAGGGGAGAATTCAAAGGGGCACAGATTCCCGCGTGTAAGGTTCCTGATGTCTGTTTCTGAAATGTTTTAGGACGTCCCTCGTTTGTCTCCGGAGGTATCCATGCGTGTAGGGCGAGTGGCCGTCAGACATGTGCTGTGGATCACGCTTGCGTTGGCGTTGGGCAGTGGATGGCTGCTGTGGGAAAACCGCAGCAGCGCGTTGGCGTCACGGGCGGTGGGATCGGTGCGTAATGTGACATGCACCTACCTGGCGCAGATCAAGCATCTTCCGCGTGACGTGCGGATTGTCCACGTGTGGGTCCCGCTCGCGAAGACTGGTCGGGAGCAACGCGTCCTCCGCCGTGACGTGCGTGCCCCGGTCACCTATACCATCGCGCAGGATCCCGACTATGGCAATGACATCCTGCACGCCACGCTCGAACCTCCACTGCCTGAGCATCTGGAGCTTGCGATCGAGTACCGCGCCCGGTTGTCTGGTGCTGAGACCGCGATCGCCGATCCTCCCCCAACCCCGGCTGAACTCCAGCGCAACCTCCAGGCCAGCGGTTTGGTCATCATTGATGAAGAGGTGCGCGCCAGAGCCAGGCAGGCGACGGCGGGACGGTTCACGCTGGCGGCGCGGGCGAGGGGGATTTATGATTATGTCCGACAGACCATGGCTTACGATAAAACGGTGCCGGGCTGGGGGCGGGGCGACACACGACGGGCCTGTCTGCTGGGCAAGGGCAACTGTACCGATTTCCATTCGCTCTTTATTTCTCTGGCGCGGGCGGAGCGCATTCCCGCCCAGTTCAAGATCGGCGTGGTGATCCCTCAGGAACCCTCGGGGATCGTTCCCGGCTATCACTGCTGGGCGGAGTTCTATCTGGACGGTCACGGGTGGGTCCCGGTGGATACCTCAGAGGCGTGGAAGCACCCGGAGCTGGCCGACTACTATTTCGGGACACAGGATCCGAATCGATTCCTCATCAGCACAGGCCGGGATATTCGGCTCGTGCCTAGACAGCAGGGGGAGCCGGTGAATATCTTCTTCGCTCCGTACGTTGAGGTCGATGGGCAGGCGTTTCCACATGTGGGGGTCGAGGTCCGGTGTACGGATCTCCAACAGGGGAGGTCGATATGACGCGTCAGGGGTGGCGTAGGTTTTTCGTGATCGGGATGGGCGGGCTCTTGAGTGCCGGGTGGCCCGCGTACGCCGCAGAGCACGGAGGCCAGGAACATGGCGGAACCACGACGGCGCCGGTGACCAAAGAGCATGGAGGCGCGACGCAGGAGCACGGCGGCCAGACGGTGACGGCGGAACCGTCGGCTGAACAGATCCGCCAGACCATCCAGAGCTATGTGCAAGACGTCGCGCAGCAGCAGGACGCGTTCGCCATCCAAGACCCCGTGACCGGCACCACCCGTCATCTTGAATTCGTTCGCGTCCATGATCGGGTCGGGAAGACCGGTTCCCTGTACTACTCGTGCACGGATATGCGCGACAAACAGACCGGGGAGTTGCTGGATTTGGATTTCGATGTCGAGGCGGACGGAGGCACGTTGACCGTGGTCGATCAGCGGATCCACAAGGTGAGCGGCCAACCACGCTACACGTATGACGAGTACGACAACCGCATCTCGATAGGCTCAACGAGCAGCGAGTCAACGCCAGGGAGCGAGCGGACCTACTAGTGCCGTTCCAACTCTCTCCGCCGAAGATCTTCCGTCCGCTCCAGCAGACACGGTACGAATTCTCTCAGCTGAACGGTGAGACTCACCAAGTTTGGAATGGTACTAGCGAAGAAGCCCGAGACCCACGTGTGGTGTCTTGCTGAGACGAGGCGTTGTGCAACAGGAGGCGCCCTAAAGAGGACCGCCTAAGCTCGCCCAGGCTGGCACATTCGGGGAGCCATATTTCCCGGTGTACGAACCGAGAAGCGGTTAACTACACCTCGGTCGTACACCGCTAGTTAAAGAAGCGCCTTCTCCACCATTTTGTGGGGAAGGCGCTTTTTTGGTTGTCGCGCTTCGATCTTTTCCTTGACTCTGCCTGCCAAGGGTACTATTATCGAAAGTAAATCGAAACCTGTGCCGATGCTGACCAAACGACAGAAACAAACCCTCGATTTCATCACCGCCTTCATTAAGAAGCACGACTACGCCCCCTCCCTAGATGAAGTCAAAGATCACCTCGGTCTCTCCTCCGTTTCAACCGCCCATTTCCACGTTCACGCACTACAGCAAAAAGGCTTCCTCCGGAAGGACGACAACCGGCCGCGGACCATCGAAATCAGCAAGAACGGAGGATCCAACGTTCGAGAAATCCAATTGGCCGGCACCATCGCGGCCGGCGAGCCCATCGAGGCAATCGAAGGCCATGACACCATTCAGGTCCCGGCACTCCTGGTTCCAAACAAGGGTCGAACGTACTTTGCCCTCAAGGTCAAGGGAGACAGCCTGATTGAGGACGGCATTTTAGATGGCGACGTCGTCATAGCAGAGCAAACCAATACTGCTAAGGATGGCGACCTGGTCGTCGCGCTGACCGACAACAATGAGGCCACCCTAAAGTATTTCTACAAGGAGAAGGACCGCATCCGGCTTGAGCCGCGCAACCGCACCCTCAAGCCACTTTACGTGAATGACTGCACAGTCCAAGGACGGTTTGTGTCTCTGCTGAGGGGGCTTCCGATTGCATGAGGACCGCCTTGGTACAGGAAAAAACTACTGACTGGAACTTCTCTGATGCGGAAACCTCGAATGGTCTGCACTCGATACATTCTTACCCAGCTAAGTTTATTCCCCAAATTCCCAGAAGACTTATTCAGAACTTCGCGCCGCCTGGGGGCACCGGCATCTTGGACCCCTTTTGCGGCAGCGGGACGACGCTTGTCGAGGCACAAGCGGCGGGTTTTACTTCCGTTGGCATTGATCTAAACCCTATTGCCTGCTTGATCAGCCGTGTAAAGACAAGTCCTCTTCCTGAGAAATTCCTTGAACACTCCGCTAGGCTTGTGAATAAAGCAGGCAGCATCACTGCGCGTGGGATTCCCAAGATTCCCAATCTAGATCACTGGTTCCGCCCAGAGGTACAAGACATTCTTTCGAGGCTTACTCATCTGATCGCCGACATACCGGAAGCTTCTCTCCAAGACCACCTCAAGGTTGCGCTTTCAAGTATCATCGTGAAGGTCTCCAACCAAGATAGTGATACCCGGTACGCAGCGGTTACCAAAGATGTAACAGGCGCAGATGTAATCAATGCGTTTCGTGTAGCTTGCGAACGGCTGAATAAAACAAAAATTGCTGTGGCGACACCAGACATTCCGTGTCGGGTGCTCAACAAGAACACGCTTACTATCAGTTCTGAAGAAATTAATGTGCCAATAGGGCTGGTGGTTACTTCACCTCCCTATCCGAACGCTTACGAATACTGGCTCTACCATAAGTACCGGATGTGGTGGCTCGGATACGATCCCTTGGAGGTGAAGAGGCACGAGATCGGAGCAAGGGCGCACTTCTTCAAAAAAAACCATCACACCGAGGAAAACTTTAGGCAGCAAATGAGCCAGACATTCAAGCTTCTTGGGCCTCTTGTTATGCGTTCAGGCCATGTTTGCATTGTAATTGGGCGGTCGAGAATCCATGGCCGAGAAATCAACAACGGTGACATTATTTTGGCCGTAGCGCGGCAAGCCGGTTTCCGATTGGCAGAGAGAATCCAGCGAACAATAGCCAGTAATAGAAAGTCATTCAACTTGTCGTTCGCGAACATCAAGCAGGAAGAAATCTTGGTATTTCAGAAATGACCACGTTGGTACCAGAGAACCACACGGGAAATTCGATAAGACTGTTTTGGCATCCTTACAGGTATTTTCCTTATGAGCGAGAGCTTGGACTAAAAGAAATCGAACACCTGTTGCAGCCCCAACGAATTTCTCCTCAAGAAGATTGCGTGGAGATTATCAAGAGCGGAGTTGATGAGCGGAGGCTCGAAAGGCTTGTTTACTTCTCGGCTTTTCAGACAAATGGAATTAAGCACCCAACCTATCAACACCTACTTGAGCGAGAAGATACCGGAGATGTCCGTCGGCAGGGCACCCGGTATTCTGTCCACGGACTACATGAATACAAGGGTAAGTTCAATCCGCAGGTTGTGAGAGGCATCCTGAATCTTCTTGGCGTCTCGGATGGGGATAAGATTCTCGATCCCTTCTGTGGAAGTGGAACCACTCTGGTGGAATGTTCACACGTTGACCTCCCATCGATCGGTTGCGACACTAACCCCTTCGCCATCTTCGTTGCGAGCGCCAAGCTAGATGCGCTCGCTACGCCAGCCAAGTCGCTCAGGCAAGTCAGTGATCAGATCATTGATTCCTTATCCAGGCGACGCCTTTCACATCCGGACCAACCCGCTAGTTCCGAGCGAAGCGAGTATCTGAGCAAGTGGTTTACCCCAGAGATGTTTGACGTGATTGAGAACGTGCGGAATGTAATTCAAGAAGAAGCGGGACACTTGAGCAACATCTACCTGGCGCTCGTGAGCAATCTGCTGCGTGACTATTCTCTACAGGACCCTGCTGATCTGCGTATTCGTAGAAGGCGCACACCTCTGCCAAACAAACCTCTTCTGGTGGCTGTGAAGGAGGCGTTCGAAGGCCTTCTTCTCAAGTTGGAAAAGACGCAGCGGGTAACAGGACTAAGACCGCGAACAGGTTTTGCCTATCCCTGTGATGTAAGAGAGCTGGATTGTCATTCACGAAGTTGGAAGATTCTGCCACCGTTCGATGCGGCAATTACCAGTCCTCCGTACGCCACCGCGCTCCCTTACATCGACACTCAGCGGTTTAGTCTGACTTGGCTCGAATTATGCCAGCCATCTGACTTGGCAATGCGCGATGCCCAGCTAATAGGCAGCCGGGAGTTTTACAGACAGGAAAAAAATCTTTGGATTCAGACAATGGAGCACAATCAGGGGAATCTTCCAAAGGAGGTCCTATTAGTCTGTAGGAAACTCCAAGCCGCTCTGACCAATTCTGATGGTTTCAGGCGTCAAGTCGTCCCGATTCTCCTGTACAGGTATTTTTCTGATATGCAGCGAGCGTTCGTTAGCATATCGCGTGTTATGAAGAAAGGCGCCCGATTTGCCCTAATTGTCGGGCAGAATCATACCGTTCTCGGGGGGCGACGCTTTGACATCGACACTCCAGATCTGCTTGCCCGGCTCGCTCAATCGATTGGGTGGACGCTAGAGACGCAGACCAAGCTTCAGACATATCAGCGATACGGCGTTCACTGTGGCAATGCTATTGATTGCGAGACGCTACTCGTCTTGAGAAATTCATGAACGAGTTCTCTCTCCACCCTTTGGTCTATGCGACAGGCCCAAGCCGAGGCCTTATAAGTATGCTGGAGCAAACTTGGGTCCGAGAGCACACGCCGGGGGATGGAACTTTCTACATTCTCTCTGGCTTTGCGAACTATAACGGCGGCGTACGGTTTTATCCGGTTTTCAAGAACCATGTCGAAAAGGGCGGCCGTCTAGTGGCTTTCTTTGGAGGAAGTACGGCTCAGAATCTCACCAGCCAACAGGTCGTTGAAGAATTGCTGGGGTGCGGAGCAGAGGTCAACGTCATCAATCGAAAACGAATCCTACACGCCAAGTGTTACGGAGTGAGGGATTCGGTAGGACAGAAGCTGGTCGTCTCATCTGGTAATTTCACTGGTCCAGGAATGTCTCAAAACATCGAAGCGGCTCTTGCGCTTGACCGGGATTCGACTGCGAAGATGCGCTTCTCCTGGGATGATCTAGTATCGCAGATGAGAAGGCAGCGCTGGGAAATCTATCAACCGACCCTCACTGATCGAACGGCGCCGGCATGGAAACTTCTCTACGACGAAATTGGCGGTCCAGTCACCCTTGACACTTCACAAGAAGTAACCTTGGTGGTCACCCTCGGGCATCACGATACTGCCAGAATTCAAGCAGAGCCTGGTGACGAAGAAGGCAAAGGCTCACAATACATTTGGTTGAGCCGAGACTGCTACGATTTCTTCCCACCTCTCACAATTCGAAACACACGTGGCATTAAGGCGACCTTTTCTGCGCTCGTCAAAGTTCGATACGTCGACCTGGGAGTGGAAGACCCCGAGGTGCGGGTTACATTTGAAGCTGAGAATAACCTCGACTTCCGATTTGGTACTGGCAAGCTGCGTTACACCCGGCTTGCGGACGAAGGAGACTTGGCGGCTATTTCGCGCATTGGTGAGGCGGAGTACGAGTTGAGAATCATCAGGCAAAGCGCTCCTCAATTCGCGGCATTATCAGCTTATGCGATCAACTTCATCGGCCATCGAGGTAAACGCTTTGGATACTTACCGAACCACGAGTTTGAGAGGATTATGGGTGTGCAACTTGGGAAGGGATCTGGTTTCGTCAAAACTGCAGCCGGGGTCTAAGAGTGAACACCCAGCCTAGCCAAAATCAGTGTCAAGCGTGCGGTGGAGGTGGAGCACTGGTTCCAGCCATGCCCTCATGCAGGATTCCAGCATGGAAAAACTCGTGGATTGCCGTCGAAAAATGCGACGCTTGCGATCAATATGTTGACGATTTAGCCGCAGCTTCGTCAGTGTTCCAGGTGGCCGGTTGGTTTGTGTGTAGTAATGGCGCGGAGCACGCACTCGCCAATCCTCGCTCAATACGCTGAGAACGCATCTTCAGGCACTAAAATCCATATGGACGGCGAGGTGTTGCGACAGGCGGTACTTGAGGAAGTGGCAAGATTATCGGCACGCGGATCTGAGCTTCAATCTGGCTCTGTACTTCAAGCAGCAGCACAGCGACTCGGTATCATTGGTATCTCGGTCCAGGACACTGAGCATCAACAGGCACTTCTAACCTTCTGGCACGATCTATTTCGAAGCGGCTATCTCGCGTGGGGCCTCAACCTTAGCAATCCAAGCCCACCGTTTTGTCATCTGACAGAACAAGGCAGGCAGGCTCTTTCACACATCAGCAGAGACCCTCTTAATCCTTCGGGCTATCTTTCCTCTTTGCGAAGCAGGGTTACACTGTCGGATATCGTTAATTCCTATATTGAGGAAGCTCTTCGAACATGGAACGCGGACTGCTACAAGGCAACCGCTGTCATGATCGGCGTGGCTTCGGAATCGATGATACTCGAAATTCGAGACGTGCTTTCAGCGCGCATGGATAGCCTTGGTCAAACAAAACCGGCCGATCTTATGCATTGGATCGTGAAAAAGGTGCTTGATGCCATTGAGGGTATTCTGGGGCCAAAGAAGTCTGCAATGGATCGAGATCTCGCAGATGTCTTTGAAGCCTACTGGCCAGCGTTCACTCAACAGATACGGACTATTCGGAACGATACAGGACATCCAAAGAGCGCAGATCCAGTACGACAAGACTCGGTTCACGCCGCACTCCTAATTTTTCCAGAGTTGGCCAGCCTTGCTGAGAGACTTTAACACTGGATCAGCGCGTCCTATGCCTGAGCTCGGTAAGAATTAATGCCGCAAACAGAGGCGGGTCTGGAACCGAAGTAGACGAGCATGAGCAACACCGAGTTATCTAATCTTCTGGATCAATTGATTGAGGCGAGTCGAGAAAGTCCGCGCCTGGAGTACAAGGACTCCTGGCCGTGGGATGAACAGAAGTTCAAAGAAATGCTCACCCGATCCATCCTCGCGATGGCGAACATGAAGGACGGAGGACACATTGTGATCGGCGTGGAT
>Ga0114945_10001790_pt1 | contig 13047 bp, 7 predicted proteins | sample OV2TP3_FD_87194 | JGI IMG/M metagenome (GOLD analysis project Ga0114945, IMG submission 87194) | Hot spring microbial communities from Beatty, Nevada to study Microbial Dark Matter (Phase II) - OV2 TP3 | ecosystem: Environmental > Aquatic > Thermal springs > Hot (42-90C) | place: USA: Beatty... | reverse complement strand
GGCCGCCGTGAAACACCAGGACTAAGGGATGTCGCTTCGCGGAACTGTAGCCCGTAGGAAGATGGAGCAAGTATGACCGTGTACGGACGTCGATCTTGATCGAATCTAGGCGATCGCCAGGACCGAGCACCGCGGCCTTGGGCTGCGAGCCCGGCCGATCGGCACGCCCCCGCCGCTCCCGCAGCAGCTTGAGCAGCCGTCGGCAGTCCTGGGGGCAACTCTGCCGAGTCTCCCCGGCATCGCAGACGCCGTTGCCGCATATCTCGGCGGCAAAAACCCCACGGGGATGTTCCGTAACAGACAGTACAACGACCCCACCAACGAATAACATCACCAATGCCTGTCGAGCCCGATGAATAACCCTGTTGAACTTCTCAAAAGAAACGCTCATATTTTAACACCTCATTTCCTTGGATGCCGCTTGAAAAACTCCCAGATCACATCGGTAGCGTTAATCTTATCCGACGCTTTTCCAACCATACGTTCCGGCAACAGATTTTTTCCACCCGGCCAGGCGTGCCCCATGCCCTCGATGGTGTAGAACGCGACCTCCGAACCTTCCCGGCAAGCCTCGTAAGCAATGCCTTTAACGCCGTTTTGATCATCAATGGTCTTGGGCTCCGGTGAACAACCATTCATCGCCACCCACTTCCGTATGGAGTCCTGTACGGGCGGGTGCCACTCGACTCTCCCGCTGGGCAGCCTTACGTCGCCACCCTCCAGAGGATTGAGCGGGTCGGCAGTGCCGATCAGGAAGACGATCGAGACCGGCTGGTCTAACTTCGGATGCTTTATCCACAGATGCCCTGAGACTGGGGCAATGGCGGCGATTCGGCTGGAGAGTTCCACACCGAGGCGATAGGTCATCGAGGCCCCATTGGAAAATCCCGTCACAAAAACTCGCTTCGGATCAATGGCCCATTTCGCCAACAGATCGTCAAGCAACGCATTCACAAACCCGACATCATCGATGTTCCGTTGTCCCGAGTGGAAACGACCCGATCCATCATTCCAGGTTTGTGGATTCCCGGTGAAGCGAGAGGGACTCGATGGATTGGGGCTTGTCCCTTCGGGAAAGACCGCCAGAAACCCCGCCTCATCAGCCTTCTTTGCCCATCCCGTTTCTTTCCTCACAGCCCCTGCGGTGCCCCCACCGCCATGGAGCACGATGACAACGGCCACGGCTGTCCTCCCATCATAACCCGGCGGCGCGTGCAGCAAATAGGTTCTGGCGCGCCCATCAACCGTCAAGGTCCCTTGAGTATCACCGGGGCCGAGCGTCACGGCCTTCGGCTGTGAGCCCGCGCGATCGGCACTCCCCCGCCGTTCCCGCAGCAGCTTGAGCAGCCGTCGGCAGTCCTGGGGGCAGCTCTGCTTCGTTTCCCCGGCATCGCAGACGCCGTTGCCGCACGTCTGGGCGAAAGCTGTGCTCAGGCTTCCTCCACCTGCCGACACTCCCACCCACACCATCAAAGACCACACAACAAACATTCTAGGAATCATTTTACACCCCTCTCCTTGAATTGGGATCGTGGATTGCGCTGGCCCGTGAGGACCATCCCCACCGCCCTCAGCCACCCTTGATGCTTCTTCTGTCTTTCTCGAGAAGTCATCGTGGGAGAAAAGGTGCGGTCTTCTTTGTGAAATTTTTATAAATCGCTTTTCTGCCACAAACCGACGGTTACGCCCGCCAGGTGCGCAACGCCCTGGGCCGTGGATTCGATCATCCTCGGACGAATCAGGGGAACACCCAGCATATCCGCCTGAAATTGCATGAGAAAATTATTCTGACAGGCCCCGCCATCGACTTTGAGCTCTTTGATCCCTTGTTGGAAGCTCTTTTGCATCAGATCAAAGACGTCTTTGGTCTGATACGCAATCGCCTCCAGGGCGGCCCGGATAATATGCCTTTTGTCGGTGCCCCGCGTGAGTCCCGTGATCATCCCCCGGGCCCGGCTGTCCCAATAGGGCGCGCCCAGCCCCGTGAACGCGGGGACAAAATAAACTCCTTGAGTATCGCACAGGCCCCGAATCAGCCGCTCAGAGTCGGCGGAGCGCCGGATGAGCCCCAGTTGATCCCGGAGCCATTGGATCACGGCCCCGGCGATAAAGATCGAACCCTCCAAGGCATAGACCGGCCGTCCGCGCCAATCGCAGGCAACGGTCGCCAGCAAACCGTTTTTCAAAATGAGCGGTTTTGAACCCGTGTTCAAAACCATAAAGCAGCCTGTCCCGTAGGTATTTTTAATCGTCCCGGCCTCGGTGCAGCCCTGACCGTATAAAGCGGATTGTTGATCCCCCATGACACCGGCGATGGGGATCCCTGCGGGCAATCCAGCGGCGCCCGGGGATGTCTTCCCAAAAATCGATCCGGAAAGATTCGCCTGGGGCAAGATTCCTGGGGGAATCTTAAGAACCTTTAGAAGCTCTTCATCCCAACGGAGGGTGCGGATATTAAAGAGGAGGGTGCGGGAGGCGTTGGTGAAATCCGTTGCGTGGCTCTTACCGCCGGTCAGCTTCCAGATGAGCCAACTGTCGACGGTGCCAAAAAGAATCCGGCCCTCCCGTGCTCGTTTTTTCAACCCCGGGACATGATCCAAAAGCCATTTTATTTTGGTTCCGGAAAAATACGGGTCTAAGAGGAGACCGGTTCTCGATCGAAAGAAGGATTCTGAATTTTTAAAATTTTTCTCCTCGCAGATCGGTGCCGTGCGCCGGCACTGCCAGACAATCGCCCGGTAAACCGGTTTTGAGGTTTTGCGATCCCACAGGATGGTTGTCTCGCGTTGATTGGTGATGCCGATTGCGAGAATTTTTTGGGGAGGGATTTTTGCTCGAAGAAGCGCCTCTTGAATCACCCGAACACACGAGCTCCAGATTTCTTCGGCATCGTGCTCCACCCACCCGGGCCTGGGGAAATATTGTTTAAATTCGCGGTAGGCGCTGGCGACAATCGTCGCGCGCTCATCAAAGACGAGCGCCCGCGAGCCGGTTGTGCCTTGATCGATGGCGAGAAGGTATGGGGGGCTCACCGCAACCGCCTCACGGCCTCTTTAATCTCTTCAGCGGTTGCCCCGCCGTGGGATTCGATTACTTTAATGAGTCCGTCTTTGAGATAAGGCATCACCGTCTTAAGATCGAAATCTCCCTTAAAAGGCGCCAGGTGATCTTGAAGGCCCTTGACGCCGTGGATATGCATCCCTAAAAGGCGGCCCCCATAACGATCAAAATAATCCCGGTGGGCCTTGACCAATCCCAGCCGGCAATTGACCTCGGCGTGGCCGACGTCATGCCAATACCCCAGGCCCCTCGGATAACGATCCAGAAGGACTCCAATCTCCTCAAAGTCTGGGATTTCGTTGGGATAATAGCGCGTCTCCAAACCAATTTCGACTTTTCTCTGACGGGCGTAGGGGATCACGTCATCCAGACTCTGGATCAATGCTCTCCAAAAGGGAGCCTGATTCCTGCGCCGCTCGCTTGATATTTCTTCTCTTGAGCGATCAAGCTCTTTTGAATCACCTTGGCCCATTTTATATTTTTTCAGAATCGCGGTCGGGTCGGATTTCCCCTCGATCGTGCCTCCATGAATCACGACCACCTTAGCCCCCACGCGCTCGGCGGTGTCAACGGTTTTCTCGGTCCACTCAACGGCCCTGCGCCTTTCTTTCTCATCGACAGCCGATAAACGATAATAATTCGACGGATGCCGCAAGGACGGCCCGCCCTGCACCGAACACGAAGTGTCTGTTCTGGTGCAGGGCCCGTCATTGGGAAGAGGACAAAAGTTGTGAATACTCAAGACCTTGATCGCCATCTTCCCTAAAAGATTCCTCACCCCTTCCAGCTCTTCGGCTGTCAGCTTATAACCCAATTCAATGGCATCGAGGCCCAGCGCTTTAATCTCGGTGAGCATTGTTTCCACGCCGACATTGGATTTGTGGTTCCAGGCAGTTGATATGGCGAGCATGGACAGAGGTTTCATTAGTTAAGCTTTTTCCATCAGATACGCATGAACGCCATCGGCGGCCGCGCGTCCTTCCTGAATCGCCCACACAACGAGCGACTGCCCGCGGGCCATATCGCCCGCGGTAAAGACTCCGGGAATGCTCGTCATCTTGTTTCGATCATGTTTGACGTTCCCGCGGAAATCCAGCCCCACGCCTAACTCTTCCAGCATCCCGTTTTTGACCGGCCCGGTAAATCCCAAAGCCAAAAGAACCATGTCCACCTCCACGGCAAATTCCGAACCGGGGATCTCCTTAAAAGGCCGCCGGAGCGTCTGGGGGTCTTTGGGGCCGTACTCCAGACGGACCGCGTGCAGCTCTTTAAGCCTTCCGTTCTCGCCGCTGAAGCGTTTGGTTAAAATGCCGTAGTCTCGTTCAACCCCTTCTTCGTGAGACGTGGATGCCCTTTGGATAAAGGCCCACTGCGGCCAGGGATTATCCGGAGGCCTTTCTCTGGGCGGTTCTGGAAGAAGCTCATACTGTTTAACCCACGCCGCGCCCTGACGATTGGCTGTGCCCAAACAGTCCGAGCCCGTATCGCCTCCCCCCAAAATGATGACGCGCTTATCCTTTGCCATGACACTAATGTGGGGATCGATGCTGCGGCCCAGATCCCGTTGGTTTTGTTGAGGGAGATAAAACATGGCCTGATAAATCCCTTCCAGCTCTCGTCCGGGAATGGGCAGCTCCCGGCTCGCCTCGGCTCCGCCGCAAAGAACCAAGGCGTCAAACTGCTTCGTCAACTGTTGGGCAGAAACATTTTCTCCGACGTGGGCATTCGTTTTGAAAACAACCCCCTCCTCATGCATCCTTTTCAAACGGCGCTCCACCACCCATTTTTCCAGTTTGAAATCGGGAATACCTAAGGTCAAAAGCCCCCCTAACACTTCATTCTTTTCAAAGACCACGACCGTATGGCCCAGCTTATTCAGTTGATCGGCGCAGGCCAAACCCGCCGGGCCAGAACCAATGACCGCCGCTTTCTTGCCGGTGCGGTGTTTGGGCGGCTGCGGCTTAACCCATCCTGCCTCGTAGGCCTTCTCAATGATTGAGAGCTCAATATTTTTGATAGTGACCGGCGACTGATTAATCGCCAAGACGCAGGCATTCTCGCAGGGGGCCGGACAGACCCGCCCGGTGAATTCGGGAAAATTGTTGGTCTTATGGAGCCGGTCAATGGCCTCCTGCCAGCGATTGTTATAGACCAAGTCGTTCCAGTCCGGAATGATATTGCCAATGGGGCAGCCCGACTGGCAAAAAGGCACCCCGCAGTCCATGCAGCGGCCGCCCTGTTTTCTTAATTCCTCATCGGGAAGAAAATTATAAAATTCCTTCCAATGCTTGAGGCGCTCGGCAACCGGCTCTTTCTTGAAATCCTTCCGGTCATATTTCATGAATCCTTTGATGTCACCCATCAGTTATTTCTCTTCTCTTACTAAAAACCCTTCAAAAGATTGTTTATTTTACATAAGGGGCCGTTTCTGTTTCCATTCCTTTAAGCGGCGAAAACAGAAACGGCCCCTCGCTGCCTCAAACCTTCACCCTTTCCTCATGGACGGCTACAATCGTCTTTGCTTCCTCCAAAACCTGTCGGTAATCTTTCGGATAGACCTTGACGAATTGCGCAAGGACGCCATCCCAGTTATTCAAAATCCTCTGGGCCACCGTGCTGGATGTATATTGGGCGTGTTTTTCAATCAAGCCTTTTAATTCCTGGCTATCGGATGGATCATCCACAGCCACCAAGTCCACCATGCCGCGGTTCGAGTGGCCGGCAAACGTTTTGTCTTTGTCCCACACGTAGGCAATGCCTCCGCTCATGCCCGCGGCGAAATTCCGGCCCGTCGGCCCTAAAACCACGACACATCCGCCGGTCATATATTCGCACCCGTGATCCCCCACCCCCTCCACGACCGCGCGGGCGCCGCTATTTCTCACGGCAAAGCGCTCGCCCGCCAGGCCTCTTAAAAAGGCCTCCCCGCAAACGGCGCCGTAGAGAACCACATTCCCTACCAGGATATTCTCCTCGGGCACAAAGGTCGCTTTCTTCGGCGGATACACAATGATCCGTCCGCCAGAAAGCCCCTTGCCTAAATAATCATTCGCATCGCCTTCCAAAACAAGGGTGATCCCCTGGGCGAGAAATGCCCCGAAACTCTGTCCGGCGGATCCCTCAAATTCGATCTTAATCGTTTGATCCGGCAGCCCGGCCAATCCGTAGCGACGGGCGATCTCGGAGCTCAAAATCGTTCCCACGGTGCGGTTGGTGTTACAGATCGGCATCGTAAGCCGGACGGGTTTCTTCTGCTCAATGGCTTCTCGACAGCGCTTCAGAAGCTCTTGGTCGAGCGCGCGCTCGAGTCCGTGATCCTGCTGCGTCACGTGACGGATCGCGATGGAGGTGGGCACATCCGGTTTATGAAGGATGTTCGTCAAATCCAAGCCCTTGGCCTTCCAATGATCGATCGCCTCCTGGGTTTCCAGCATATCCACGCGGCCGACCATCTCCTCAAATTTTCTAAACCCCAGCTCGGCCATGATCTCCCGGCATTCCTTGGCGACGAAGGTGAAAAAATTCACGACGTGCTCAGGCGCTCCGGCAAACTTTTTCCTTAATTCGGGATCCTGGGTCGCGATCCCCACCGAGCAGGTATTCAAATGGCATTTGCGTAGCAGTATGCACCCCACACTCACCAGCGCGGCGGTGGAGAAACCAAATTCATCCGCGCCCAGCATCGCGGCCACCACCACATCGCGCCCGGTCTTAAGCTGGCCGTCGGTCTGCACGCGGATCCGGCCCCTCAAATCATTCATCACCAAGACCTGCTGGGTTTCAGCTAACCCCAGCTCCATGGGGAGACCCGCATGCTTGATGGAGGTCTGCGGAGAGGCGCCGGTTCCCCCTTCAAAGCCGCTGATCAACACATGGTCCGATTTTCCTTTAGAGACGCCGGCTGCGATGGTGCCCACCCCCACCTCAGCGACCAGCTTAACGCTCACATCGGCCCGCGGATTGGAATTTTTTAAATCATGAATGAGCTGGGCCAAGTCCTCAATCGAATAGATGTCGTGGTGTGGCGGCGGGGAAATAAGCCCCACCCCGGGGATCGTGTAACGGGTCTTGGCAATCTCCTTGCTGACTTTATGGCCCGGCAGCTGCCCGCCTTCACCGGGCTTGGCACCCTGCGCCATCTTGATTTGCAGTTGATCCGCATTCACCAGATATTCGATGGTCACGCCGAAGCGCCCCTGCGCCACTTGTTTGATGCGGCTCCGGCGCCAGTCGCCGTTGGGGTCCTTTTTAAAACGCTCGGAATCTTCACCGCCCTCGCCGGTATTGGAAAATCCTCCCAGCCGATTCATGGCAATGGCCAGGGTCTCATGCGTTTCTTTTGAGATCGATCCATAACTCATGCCTCCCGTGGCAAAGCGTTTCACAATCTCCGAGGCCGGTTCCACCTCTTCAAGGGGGATGGAGCTTCCTTTTTTGAACTTAAGAAGCCCGCGGATATTGGCCAAATTGGTATTCTGATTGTTGATGAACGCGGTGTACTTTTTAAAAATATCATAATCGCCCGTTCTCACCGCATGCTGCAAAAGGGCAATGGTCTGCGGATTAAACTGATGATGCTCTCCCTCCTGACGCCAGTAGTAGTCGCCACCTTCCTCGAGCATCTTGCCGTTGGTCTCGTAGCGGGGATAAGCCACTCGGTGGCGGCGCAGGACCTCCTCAGCGAGCGTCTGAAGGTCAATCCCTCCGATCCTAGAAGGCGTTGCGGTAAAATATTTCTCAATCAACTCCTCGCCCAAACCCACGGCTTCAAAAATCTGCGCGCCGCAGTACGACTGGATCGTTGAGATGCCCATCTTGGAGATGATCTTAAACAACCCCTTGCGGGTCGATTTGATAAAATTCTTCTTAGCCTCTTTAAAGGTTGTGCCTTCGGGGAGATGACCTTTGACGATTTCGCTTTCCATGGTTTCAAAAGCCAGATACGGATTGACGGCATTGGCCCCGTATCCAATCAACGCGGCAAAGTGGTGCATCTCGCGGGCCTCGCCGGTTTCCAGAACCAGGCTCACCTGGGTGCGCGTCCCTTGGCGGATGAGGTGATGGTGCAGCCCCGAGCACCCCAAAAGCGAAGGGATGCCGGCATGGCGCTCGTTGACCCCACGATCCGACAAAATGAGGATCGTGAAGCCTTGCTCGATGGCGCGATCAGCTTCGGAAAAAAGCCGCTCTAAAGCCGCCTCCATGCCGCTGGGGCCATCCTGCGCTTTAAACACCAGGGAAAGCGTCTTGGCCTTGAGGCCTCCTTGCTTGATAGAACGGATTTTTTCCAGCTCTTCATTGGTTAAGATCGGGTGCTTCAATTTTAGACGATGGCATTGCGCCGGGGTTTCCTCAAGGAGATTTCCCTCGGCACCGAGCATCACGTCTTCGGCCATGATCACCTCTTCGCGGATGGCATCGACCGGCGGGTTGGTAACCTGCGCAAAAAGCTGTTTAAAATAATTAAATAAAAGCTGCGGCCGCCGGCTTAAAACAGCCAGCGGCGTATCCACTCCCATCGAGCCCACGGCCTCCTCACCGGCGGTCACCATCGGCTCGAGGATGATTTTAAAGTCTTCCAGCGTATAGCCGAAGGCCTTCTGGCGAGACAGGAGGGTGCGCTCATTGAGGGCGTGGACTTTTTTAGGATCGGGGAGAGACGCTAAATCCACCATGTTCTCTTTCAGCCACTGACCATAGGGCCGGCGGGCAGCGTAGGAGTGTTTCAGCTCTTTATCGTCAATGATCCGGCCTTCTTTCGTATCGACCAAAAACATCTTGCCCGGCTCCAGGCGCCCTTTTTTCAAGATGTTCTCGGGCGGGATGGGCAAGACCCCGGTCTCGGAGGCCATGACCACAAAATCGTCTTTGGTGACCAGCCACCGCGAAGGTCGAAGCCCGTTACGATCCAGAACCGCGCCGATGTAACGGCCGTCGGTAAAGGCAATCGAGGCCGGACCGTCCCAGGGCTCCATCAACGAGGCATGATATTCATAAAAGGCCTTTTTGTCCTCGTCCATGCTTTCGTGGCCGCTGTAGGCCTCGGGGATCATCATCATGACCGCGTGCGGCAGAGATCTCCCGCTTAGAACCAGCATCTCCAAGACATTGTCAAAGGTCGCGGTATCGCTCCCGTAGGGGACGACAACGGGTAAGACCTTTTTGATATCCTCGCCGAAGACGGATGAGACAAATTGTTTCTCCCGCGCGTGCATCCAATTGATATTCCCCCGCAGGGTGTTGATCTCGCCGTTGTGGGCGATCATGCGGTAAGGATGAGCCAGAGCCCACGTCGGGAAGGTGTTGGTGCTGTAGCGCGAGTGGATCATCGCCAGCGCCGAGACCATCGCGGGATCCGCCAAATCCAGGAAAAACCGATCCAGCTGCTGGGCCATCAGCTGGCCCTTATAGACCAGGGTTTTCACCGAGAGACTGCACACATAATAATATTTCTTCTGCGCCAGCGTAGAGGTCTCAACCTTATTATGGAGCCTCTTTCGGATCACATACAATTTCCTCTCGAAATTCTCAGGGTGTGTCGCGGGGCCCCGGCCGATAAAAAGCTGTTTGAACTCCGGCTCAACCGAACGGGCCACTTTGCCGATTTTACTGGAATCGCGGGGAATCTCCCGCCATCCCAGAAACTTCTGGCCTTCCTCATGGATTGTGTGCTCGGTTAATTCCTCAATTGTGTTGCGCTCCGCCGGATCAATGGGAAGAAAAACCAGGCCCGCGCCGTAGTCCCCCTCGGGCGGGAGGATGATATGGTTTTGGGCGCATTCTTTCCTTAAGAACGCATCCGGCATCTGGATCGTGATGCCCGCGCCGTCGCCGGTTTCCGGATCGCAGCCGCAGGCCCCGCGGTGCGTCAGGTTTTCCAGAATCGTGACGGCATTGCGGATAATCTCGTGACTCTTTTGGCCCTTGATATTCACAAGAAATCCCACGCCGCAGGAGTCATGCTCAAACCACGGGTTGTAAAGGCCCTGCTTAGGGGGAAGAATTGACCAGTTTTTTTTGTCCTGGAGATGGGTGTCATCCATTTTTATCAATGCCTTTATTCCACAAACTCTACCTCGTGATTTTTTAATTCCTTGGAGGCAATTTTATGCAGGAGCTTGTCGGAGGTTAAAAAAATCTTGGCCTGGGAAATTTTCGCTGAAGAAATTTGAATTAAATCCAAAGACTTGAGTTGGTATTTCTGACATAAATCAAACGTAATTCTCTCCGTATAGAGTATAACTTTGGTCTAACTTTCTATCAAGCAAATTTTTAATACGTAAGCCGCGTCGCTAAAACTCTTTATATTTATTCGTGATCGGCAGCCGCCAGTCCTTGCCGAAGGCCCGGGCCGTGATCTTGACCCCCGGCGGCGCCTGGCGGCGTTTGTATTCGCTTTGATCCACGAGGCTGATGACCTTCTTTAAGACCAGTTGATCTTGGTTTTGATGCTTTTTAAGCATCTTGGGAAAGGAGGCGCGCTCTTCCACATAGCTTTTAAGGATCGTATCCAACACCTCATAGGGAGGCAGCGAGTCCTGATCTTTTTGGTTTTCTCTTAATTCTGCCGTAGGGGCCCGCTCCAAGACGCTTTCGGGGATCAGCGCCTTCGGGCCCCTTTGATTGCGGAATTGGACCAATTCGTAAACTTTGGTTTTGGGCAGATCCTTGATCACGGCAAAACCGCCCGACATATCCCCGTAGAGCGTGCAGTAACCCACCGCGATCTCACTTTTGTTGCCCGTCGTCAGAACGAGCCAGCCGAATTTGTTGGAAAGCGCCATCAGGATGTTGCCCCGGATCCTCGCCTGCAAATTCTCCTCGGTGACATCAAACCCCTGCCCGGCAAATTCCCGACGGAGCGCAAATAAATACGTATTAAAAATCCCTTCGATGGGCACGGTCATAAACCGGATGCCCAGATTTCCCGCGACCGTTTGGGCGTCCAAACGCGTCCCTTCCGAGGAATACTGCGACGGCATCGAAACCCCGATTGTGTTTTCTTTCCCAACGGCGTCGCAGGCAATCACCGCAACCAAAGACGAATCGATCCCGCCGCTTAAGCCCACCACGACTTTCTGGAAGCCGTTTTTGTAAACATAATCTCTGGTCCCCAGAACGAGCGCCTGGTAGATCTCGGCGTTGGTTTCTAACGGCGAATAAAGATGCCGTTCGATGGGAGGTCTCTGCGAGTGATAAGGACCTGATGGGGCCCCAGCCCGACGTACCGTCGGGCTGGGGCCCTGACTTACCGATAACGCGATGACCTTTGTCTTCCCTTGTATTTTTCTTCCCGGCGATAAGGGAATCTCCACGTCCGCGACTAAAAGATCTTCTTCAAACTGTTTGGCACGAAAAAGCATCTCGCCTTTTGGGCTCACAATGACGCTTCCCCCGTCAAAGACCAATTCATCCTGTCCGCCGATCAAATTGCAATACACAATCAAGGTCTTGTTTTGTCGGGCGCGGCGTTTGAGCATCGCCTCGCGCAATTTCACTTTGCCGTCGTGATAAGGCGAGCTGGAGATGTTGATGAGAAGCCCTGCTCCGTCTTGGGCCTGCGTAGCCGCCAGGCCGTCGTCTTTCCAGATATCCTCGCAGATACTCATGCCCAAAATCACGCCTCCCCAGGAGTATAATGGATAATCTTTTCCCGGCTTAAAATACCTTTTCTCGTCGAAAACGCCATAATTAGGAAGGTCTTGTTTGTAGGCCGCGCCTCTTAAGCGGCGGTCATGGATGAGAGCGGCGGCGTTGTATAAATTCTTCTTTTGATCGATATCCACAAAGCCAATGATGGCGGTTATGTCTTTGGTCTCTTTGATCAAAGACCTCAGAACGCGCAGATTATCTTGAACAAAATGATCCTTATACAAGAGATCTTCCGGCGGATAACCAGAGACCGCCAGCTCGGGGAAGACCACGATGTCCGCCTTATGGTCTTTGGCCTTACCGAGATACTCGGCGATTTTCCGGCGGTTTCCGGGAAGATCTCCCACCGTGGCATTGATTTGGGCAAGGGCGACGCGTATGTTCATATTTTAAAGCCTCCCATTAGCATAGGGCTTATGGCGTATGGTTTATAGCAAAAGATGGAAAAAAGTTTTATGACTCTAAGCCATTAGCCATACGCTCTATGCCAACCCTGCCTAATTTTTAGGCAATCTATTTTAAAAAAATTTTCAGCCTTTTGCCACTCTCTTATGAGAAATGAGCCTGGTGAAATTCTGATAAATCACATCGGATTGTTTGTCAAAGTCTTCTTTTTTTCGTTTGTACCCCTCGACCATCTCCTGGGCCTTCTGCCGAAGACTGAAATCTTCGCTTTTAAAATACGATTGACACCACTGCGCAATGATCCCTTCGGTCACTTCAATATGAAATTGAATGCCGTAGGCAAAGCGCCCGATTCGAAACGCCTGATGGGGACAATCTCTGCCTTTGGCCAAAAGGACGCCCCCGGCCGGAATATCAAAGGTGTCTTCGTGCCATTGGAAAACATCTAGAGATGGGCCAAGCCCCTCAAAAAGCGGATCCTCTTCGGCGGTGGGCTCTAAGCCCACTTGAAACCAGCCCACTTCTTTGAGGGGCGATTTGCACACCCTGGCCCCGCAAGATTTGGCCAGCAACTGAGAACCCAGACAGACTCCCAAAAACGGGACCTCTTCTTGAATCACCTGTTTCAAAAAACGGTCTTCCACTCTCAAAAAGGGGTACTTCTCTTCTTCATAAACATTCATGGGCCCGCCCAGAGTGACAACCGCTTTGAGCTTAGATAGATCTTTGGGCAGCTCATCCCCGCGACTTAAATCACGGATTGCCCAATGAAAGCCGGCTTTTTGAAAGTAATCTTCAATGGTTCCCGGGCCTTCAACCTCAACGTGTTTGATAAAAAGAATCATTTTGATATTTTCCGACGGTATTTGTGGGAAGGGCTCAGGGCCCCCCGCCACGAATCGTGGCGGGGGGCCCTGAGCCCCATCCTAG
>Ga0114945_10001787_pt1 | contig 13056 bp, 8 predicted proteins | sample OV2TP3_FD_87194 | JGI IMG/M metagenome (GOLD analysis project Ga0114945, IMG submission 87194) | Hot spring microbial communities from Beatty, Nevada to study Microbial Dark Matter (Phase II) - OV2 TP3 | ecosystem: Environmental > Aquatic > Thermal springs > Hot (42-90C) | place: USA: Beatty... | reverse complement strand
TTGCTCAGCGGGTTGTGTTGGTGGGTGAGGCCGCTGATCGTTCGACGCGCGCATGGTTCAACGTCGCTCACCATGGCGCCCTGAGGACGCTCCCGCTTATGAGGGGGGCACGTCGAACGGTGCAACCAGCCAGCTCGTGAGATACCGGGTGGCGGGCATCTGGAGGACCCAGGGGTGGTCCTGTGCCTGGTGCCACTGGTCGCGCACCCACAAACGCATGCCGCGCTCCGATGCCGCAATCCGCACGATCTCCTCGATGAGCCCAAGGAGATGATACGTGCAGACGCTTACGCAGAGGCACCCGTTTGGGCTGAGTAACTGTAGACTGTGCACGAGCAAGTGGTGCAGCGCCTGGCGAGCTTTCGTCACTCCCGCCTTGTCCTTCGTCAGTGCTGGCGGATCGAGGAGCACCCAGTCGGCCTTGACGTTCGCCTCGGCTTTGGCCTCGAGCCAGTAAAACGCATTCCCCGCGACAAACTCCATCCGATCCTGCACGCCGTTGAGTGTGGCATTCTCCTTCGCGAGTTCAAGGAACGGCTCGTGTTGTTCGACACAGATGACCCGCGCGCCTTGGATCGCCGCCGCGATACCGAGAGAGCCCGTGTAGCTGAACACATCGAGCACTCGATGGTTCGGCTCAACGAGTCCGCGCAGCCTCTGGCGGGTAGCGCGCTGATCCAGATAGAAGCCAGTCTTCAAGCCCTGGTGCGGATCGACCCAAAAGCGCAAACCCTCCTCCTCGATCAGAATCCGGTCAGGCACGGTTCCCGCGAGGGTTTGATTCAGAGGGAGAAGACCCTCTTCTTCGCGGAACTCCTTGTCGCTGCGCTCCAACATCCCCTTGGGATGGAGATGGTCTTGGAGGAGCGAGATCGCCTGATCCCGCAGTCGGTCCATCCCGGCGCTGCGAAATTGGACCACGAGATAGTCAGCGTACTGATCCACGATGAGCCCGGGCAGCCGGTCGGCTTCGCTGAACACCAGGCGTCTGGCATTGGTTGCACGCAGCGGCCGCCGACGGGTGATGGCCTGCTTGATCCGCTCGCCGATCAGCGCGCGGTCCACCGGCTCGTCTTGGGCGAGGCTGACGATCCGCAACGCGATGTGAGACTGCGGATTGTAGAACGCGTAGGCCACGAAGGTGCCTTGGCGTTCCGTGACCGCCACCACCTCCCCGGGCTGGACCTGCGGCCGGGGATCAAGGAGCTCGTCCCGAAACACCCAGCAGTCGTGGTTGCGGATCCGCTTGACGGCTTGAGGCGTGATGGGGATGGGGGGGCGCGCCATGTCGGACATTGTAGCAAAGGCGTCTGAGAAGAGACAGCGGGACGTTGACAACCTCACGACAACTCCGTAGAGTAACCTCGACGACCATGACACGACCGCTGTATCTCAAACAACTTGAACTTGGACCCATGCAGAACTTCATCTATCTGGTGGGTGATCCTCAGACGCGCAAGGCCGCCGTGGTGGATCCGGGCTGGGAAGTGCCTCGGATCCTCGAGACCCTCAAGCGGGACGGCTATCAGCTCACGCAGGCCCTGGTGACCCATTCCCATTTCGATCATGTGCTGGGATTGGCCGACCTCTTAAAGGAGGTGGACATCCCGGTTTTCATCCATCGTGCGGAGGCGACAGCGCTTGATATCAGCGCCTCCACGGTGCGGCCGGTGGATAACGGCGACGTCCTTGAGGTAGGGACGGTTCCTGTGACCCTGATTCACACACCAGGTCATACGCCGGGTTCCCAGTGTCTGCTGGTGGATGGAAACTTGCTCTCGGGCGATACGTTGTTTATTCGAGCCTGCGGCCGGTGCGATCTGCCGGGCGGAGATCCTAAGGCGTTGTTCCAGAGTCTCTCTGGGACGCTGAAGAAATTGGATGATACCACGCAGTTGTATCCCGGCCATCACTACGCCGAGATACCCACCTCGACCATGGGCCAGGAAAAACAGACCAACCCCTTTCTGCAGCCGAGGACTCTTGAGGAGTTCCTTGGTCTTGTCGGCTTTGGAGCCTGAGCGCGATGTACTCCCGACGCAGAGCTGGGGTTTCACTCCCGGAGTGCCGGGAGTGACTGACGACATGAAGCGTTCGCTTCCGGCTCAATGCCAGATTGCGCTCAAAGAGTGGGCCAGTGTCTTAGTCGCGCTAGAGCGTGGGGAGCAGCTGGTCCTGATCCGCAAAGGGGGTCTGATCGAACCCGGCAGCGGCTTTGAGCTCGTGTCAGACGTGTTTCTCTTCTATCCCACGTTCGAGCACCAGACCGTCAGCTTCCTTCGATCGCCCTATACCCACTATCTCGAGGAGGCGCATCGTCGCAAAGCCTCTGAGGGACAGGTTCGTGTTGAGCTCTGTGGGCACGTCGTGTCTTCCACACGGCACACTGATCCCGCCGTGATGGAGCGGCTGAGGTCCTTCCATGTCTACAATGATGCCTTCGCGACACAGCGGCTCAAGTGGCAGCCCGACCAGCCGCTGGTCGTTGCGGTGGTGCGGGCATTTCGCCTTGCCACGCCTCAGGTGCTTTCGGTCGCCAGCCGCTATGCCGGTTGCAAATCCTGGGTGGACCTCGAGCAGCCTGTCTCCCTCCAGGGCGCAGAGTCTGTGCTTGAGGATTCGGTGTTTGCTGATCGACTCAGCCAAATCCAGGATCTCCTCGGAGAAACGGCGTCTTGACGTCTCTTCTTTCAGCGTGCTAGCCTGGTTCTATCCCGGTAGCCCTGGTCGAGCTGTCTGCCAGTTTTGAACAATCTTGACAGCAACGGAGGTGGCGATGTCCTCTACAGGTCTGAAGCCCCGCCGTCGGATCCTCTGGCTTGTCAGCGTCGCGCTTTTCCTGCTTGTTGCTTCTGTCGGAGCCGAGGAGGCGCGCGAGTCTGTGGGCGTGCCTTACGTGAGTCCGGCGACCGTCAAGGCCTGGTTCGATGAAGGCCGCTTCGTTACCTTCCTGGACGTCCGCGAGCCGGATGAGTTTGTAGCCGGCCATCTTCCTGGTGCCCTCAACATCGTCTACGACCAGGTCGCCGTTCTCATGGACGAGCTTCCGCACGATGAGCCCATCGTCCTCTACTGCATCCATTCTGCCCACAGGGCGCCTGAAGCTGCCAAGACGCTCCGGCAGCGAGGGTTTCAGAACGTCTATGTCTTGGAAGGCGGCATCGTCGCTTGGCAGGCCGGCGGCCTGACGATCCGCGCAAGCGACCTCGCCCAAGCCCCCACGATTCTGCCCAAGACCGAGCGCTGTGCTGCCGTAAAGACTCCATGAGCTGTCCACGGTCGACAGTCGACGGACCACAGCAAAACGTCAGAGGCGATGCCATTCAAGTTTGAAAAGCTCACGGTGTGGCAGAGAGCCCTTGAGTTGAGCACCTACATCCATCATGCCATCGCACGGACATTCCCAAAAGATGAGCTGTATGGCTTGACAAGCCAGCTTCAGCGAGCAGCCGACTCAATTTCCTTGAACATCGCGGAAGGCTCGACCGGGCAGACCAATGCGGAACTCAAGCAGTTTCTTGGCTACGCCTTGCGCTCAGCCATCGAAGTCGTCGGCTGTCTGTACCTTGCGAAACGGCGTCGCCTGATCCGCGAGCCGCAGTTTCAGGAGTTGTACGCCGAAACCGAGACGATCGTCCGCATGCTTCAAGCGTTCCGCAAGCGGGTGTCCTGAATGTCCAACCGTGGTCCGTGGTCTGTGGTCCGTGGTTTTCTTCTGTGGTCCGTGGTCCGTGGACTGTGGACTGGCCTGGCCCTCTTGCTCTTTCCTCTCAGCGCGCAGGCCACCGACGTCTGCGGCACCATCCCCACCACAACTTGGACCCTCGCCGGCAGCCCCTACATCGTGACCTGCACCGTCTCGGTCTTCAACGATGCAACACTCACGATCGAGCCAGGGGTTGAAGTCAAGTTCAACGCCAATACCGGCCTCGACATTGGTTCCAATAGCAACGGTACTCTCCTTGCCCAAGGTACTTCCGCCCAACCGATCACCTTTACGGCCAACAGTGCCAGTCCGACCGCTGGTTTCTGGAGCAACATTCTATTTGGAGGCTACGCCTCAGGAACGAGTCGGATGGAGCATTGCGTCATTGAGTACGGCGGCTCTGGCAGTTGGGATACCAATGTGCTGATTTACAGTTCACCGGGGTCCATCGTCATCCAGGACTCTATTATCCGCTACAGCGATGGAGATGGGATCCGAAAAAATTTCAGCACCCCAATCCTTGAGAACAATACCATCACCGATAACGCCACCTATGGAGTGTACCTGGGCGGTGGCGGCGGGATATTTCAAGGCAATACCGTTTCTAACAACGGTTCCTACCCTCTCCACCTGGAGTTGCTAAGTTTTCCAACCGCGTTCTCTGGCAACACCTTCACCAATAACGGCATCCAAGCCATCGAGCTCGTGGGAGGCGTCCTGCTCACCAACCTCACACTGCCCAATCCAACGCTGCCGTATGTCATCACCTCTTCAATCGAGCTTCGGGGAGACCAATCCGGGTCCGCGGCGGTCTCCCTCACCATCCAGCCAGGCACGATGCTCCAGTTTTCCGCGAATACCGGCCTGAGGGTTGGTGGAGCACCGACCTACTACTTAGGGATTCTGAATGCTCAAGGGACCCCAGAGCAGCCCATTATCTTTACTGGCACCGCCCAGACGCCTGGATTCTGGAATGGACTCTTTCTAAATGGCTCGCCCGTTTCCACCCCTTCGATCCTGGACTACTGTGTGATTGAATATGGCGGCGCGGATACGTGGGACAGTAATGTCCTGATCTATAGCCAGCCCTCGCAGCCGATCATCCAGCACTCAACGATCCGCTACAGCGATGCGTACGGCGTCTTCATCATGGCGACGAATCCTCAACTCGTCCTAACTGAAAATATCCTTGAGAGTAACGGCACGTATCCACTCCATCTTGCAATTACCTCGTTTCCAACTTCTCTGGCCAACAACACCTTCATGAACAACGGGATTCAGGCGATTGAGTTGGCGGGCGGCAGTTTGACGAATGATTTGACGCTCCCTTCGCTTGGGCTCCCGTACGTCGTGACTTCGGATATCGAGGTCATGGGGTACCAATACGGACCCCCGCGCTTTTTGACGCTAACACCCGGCACGACCCTGCAGTTTGCGGCCAATACAGTTCTGCGGATCGGGGGAAGCTACAGCACATATTTTGGCATTCTCAACGCCCAAGGGACCGCTCAAGCCCCCATTACCTTCACGGGCGCAAGTCCCCTGCCTGGTTTCTGGAAGGGCATCGAATTCATCGGCGCCTCCACCCCGCCTTCAATCCTGGAACATTGCGTGGTCGAGTATGGTGGCGCAGGCGGTAGCGATGCGAACATCTGGGCCTACGCCTCACATCCCATACTGACACATACGACGGTTCGCCAGAGTGACGGTTATGGAATTCTCGTCACTTCTGGTGGCTCACCCAATATCACGCAGAGCAATATCATTGACAATACCCTCAACGGTCTGGAGAGCACCTCGGCCGTCATTGGACGGCTGAACTGGTGGGGCGAGCCATCGGGGCCCTCGGGAGCTGGCCCAGGATCTGGAGACGGGATCAGCAGCAACGTGCTCTTCGAGCCCTGGTTGGGCGCGCCGTTTACCACTCCGTTTGGGTGGGTCGACGCCCAGGAGTCCTCGGACGCGTTTTCCCAATCAGGCGGGGCAACGACCCTGGGTGCCACATTCTCTGAGCCGGCCAACTGGGATCTCGTCATCACCGACGTCGCCAGCGCGGTCGTCAAGACATTCGGAGGGACAGAAACGCAGGTAGCTCAGGATTGGGTGGGAGACGACACGGCTGGAATGCCGCTGCCGAATGGCACCTACACCTATCAGTGGAGTGCCACCAGCGTCGGAACAGGACAAGCGATCGCCCCGGCGCTGGGGAGAGTCACGCTGAATGATGCCCTGCCGGTCGCCCACATCGAATCGCCCGATCCGTTCGAGATGCTGCCCGCACAATCCATGCTGAGTGTGGTGGGCTCGGCCGGCGGTGCCAACTTTCAGTCCTATACGCTGGAATACGGTCAGGGGGTCTTGCCGACGACGTGGACTACGATCACCTCGCAGACGGTTCCGGTGACGAGCGGGCAACTCGGAATATGGGATACAACGGGACTCACGCAACCCGTCTATACGCTCCGGCTGCGGGTCGTCTCAACCGGGGGCGGTCCCACAGCGACCGAGACCGTGACGGTGCGGTTGCTGGATCTTGCAAATCTCTCGGATGCCCCGGACCCCTTTTCGCCGAACAGCGATGGCATCGATGACACGACGACCATGGGGGTCGTCGCCACCTATCCGGTCGCCTGGACGTTGAGCATCAAGGATAGCGCCAACGCCCTGATCAAGACCTACACAGGCAGCGATCAGACGATTTCGCAGGTCTGGGATGGGACGAATCAAAGTGGTGTGCTTGCACCTGACGGCCTTTATACCTATCAATTCCAAGGTACGGAGACTGCCAGCGGAGTGTCTGTCCTGTCTCCCATCGGGCAAGTAGCGCTCCAACATATTAGCGTTACGGACGTCTCAGTCAATCCTGCGATCATCGACCCGTTTCTTGGGCAACAAACGAGCATCACGTACACCCTCGTTCATAGCTTGAATCTCCCGATGACGGTTGTGGTCAACCTCTATAATGAAAACACAAAACAACTCACGCGTACCCTCACGCTTCCAGGGCAGACGGCAGGTCCCAACAACGTGGTGTGGGATGGGAAAGACGGCGGGGGCGCAGTCGTCCCGCTTGAAGCGTACTACTTCACGATCGACGCAACGGATGCGGCTGGCGCGACGGACCGGTATAACGATCCCGTCAACCCCATTCCCAACTCAACAACTCCCAACGCCACCCAGACGACCCCCTCGCTGTCGAGCTTCAACCCCTACCAAAACGACGTGGTGCAAATCGGCTATAGCCTGGATATGGCGGCCCGCATGACCGTGCGGATCACCAACATTCCGAACAACACCACCACCATTCATACGCTCGTCAACGGCGTGGTTCAACTGCCCGGCTCTCACCTGGAAGTCTGGGATGGCCGTTTGGCAAATGGCACATTCTATCAAGGCCCGTTCAACGCGTTTGTGGATGTTCCGGTAGTTCTAGCTGAAAACGCGATCGTGGTCAGCCATCCCCTGGGAGACATCACAAACTTCCGGACCGAGGCGTATCTGATCCAACCGACCCATCGCGAGGTCAGCACGTTAACCTATGCCCTGTCGCAGGACGCGTCGGTGACGATCACGATCACCGATCCCAACGGCAGCGCCGTCCGCACACTACTCTCGGGTGTGGCGCAGTCCGCGGGGCCGCAAGCGATCGAGTGGGACGGCCGCACCGACAGCGGGCAGATCGTCTCTGTCGAAGGGGTCTACACCGTGACGCTGACAGGGGTCGATCCAGTCTCCGGTTTGAGCACTACGCGATTGGGGGTCATCACGGTGTACAAATGAAAGTTGGCGGTCCACGGTCAACGGTCCATAGAAGGAAGCGGCTGTGCGTCGGTTTCTTGACAGTGGTCTGTGGTCTGTGGACTGTGGTCTGTGGACTGAGCGCCGCGGCAGATGACGGTCAACCGACATTGAGCCGTACCCTCCTCTACAGCCGGCTCACAGACGGGACGTGGCAGGTGTGGATGACCGAGTTGGCGACAAGCGAGAAGACCCAGGTGACGTTCTCTCCTGGAGACAAGCGCTTCCCGGCGTGGGGGCCTGATGGCCAGATCGCGTATCAGACGAGCAACCAACAGGCCTACATGATCCCCGCCTCTGGCGTTGACGACCATCCTGTGGTGGAGAGACTGTGGCCGGTGCGGGATCTGGTCTGGTCACCCGATGGCGCTTGGCTGGCATTTTCAAAGATTCGCACAGACCTGATTGATGCCGCCAACATTTGGGTGGTCCAGGCCGACGGGGCAGAGCCGAGCATGCTGACACATGAACCCGGTCTGCAGTACCATCCGGCTTGGTCGCTGGATGGTAAGAAACTGGCCTATTCAGCCGGCCACGGCTACGGCACCTACGAACTCTACGTCATGGACGCCGATGGCACAAACCGCCGGCAGTTGACGACGAACACGAGCCACGAGTTCCTGCCCGCCTGGTCGCCGGATGGCACGCAGATCGCGTATAGTTCGGACGCCTCAGGCGACTCTGAGATCTGGGTGATGCAAGCGGATGGATTAGAGCCGAAGCAACTGACCCATTCGCCAGGACTCGACACCCGTCCGGCCTGGTCGCCCGACGGCCGCCACATCGCCTTCACGACCAACCGCTCGGGCGTGCTGGAAATCTGGGTGATGAACGCCGACGGAACGGATCAGCGTCCTTTGGAACAGGCCGGAAGTGGCGTATGCGATCCCGCCTGGCGTTAACGATGGCAGCTCTAGCAAGCATGGAAGCGGCGAGTGGTTGCGCCACGACATCAAAGGTGCCGCTGGCGAGCACGCCACCTTCGGCCCTTGCCATCACCAACGTCGGCGTCGAACCAAAGATGATTGATATCAACCAGCAACAGGTCGCGGCGATTCGCTACGAACTCACACAACCAGCGACGGTCGTCATTGATCTTGTGGGTGAGGAAGGCCGCCTCATGCGCCGGCTTGACGCAGGTCAGCAGACCGCCGGGATGCACACGATGACGTGGGATGGCCGAGCGACGGATGGCCAATCCGTGCCCCGTGGCGTCTACCGCTACGTCGTCGTTGCCAAGACGCCTCACTCGTCACTCATCTACGATCCCTCCCGCACGACCGGCGGCGAGGAGCTGACACCGTGGGATTTCACCTTCGACAAAGACACCGGCACACTCAAATGGGTGATGCCCAAAGCGGGGTATGTGAGGCTCCGGATTGGCCTTGAAGGTTTTCCCCACTTGCGCACGCTCCTTGACTGGGAACCGCTAGAAGCTGGAGAGCACAGCGTCGTGTGGGACGGGCTTGACGCCTCAGGCCTCATTCGACTTCGCGACCATCCCACCCTGTCCATCAAGCTCCAGACCTTCGCCCTCCCCTGGAACACCCTCATCGTCAAGTATCAGCAGACAGCAGACTCCGCCGAATCGGCCACGCGCCGACCCGCCTTTGGCGGGGGCGGATCCGCCTCTGGCGGAAGCACACAGCAGACAGATCTTCCTACGAGCGATGAACTACGAACTATGAACTCCCCGGCGTATCCTCCGCTCCACCGCCCAGACGCGGCGTACCTCCACGCCCGCCACGCGCGAGCCATCTGCCGCGAAGCGAACCTGCGCGTTGAATTGCCTGAAGTGGCACGGTCTGATACCGAAGGCCGTCCCGTGCTGTCTGGACTCGTGCCCGTCCGGGTACTCCTCGATGAGCGCGACGCGCAATCCCTCATCAACAGTCGGTTTGAAGTCGCGTTGTTTGAAGACACCACCTTTCTGTTTGAGGAAGAGGAGGGGTCGCATCCCTTCACCTACTTGTGGGATACGGCCCACTTGCCGCCGGGTGAGCATCTCCTGACCATCAACGTGCTCAGCTATGACGATCACTACGGTGTCACGACACTGCCCGTGATGATTGAACGCTAACAGCATGCGCGACGGACTCATGTGATGAGACATCTTCCCACGCGATCGATGGCGCTCGCCACGACGCTCGTCTTCGCAGGGCAACTCCTCCTGCCGCCAGCGGCGCTGGCGCATGATTTTGAGATTGGCGGGGGTAGCAGCACCGCGCCGCCGGCACCGCCTGGCGGCAGCCAGCCCCCAGCGCAGAACGCCTGTCATGAGGACCCGGCCGCGTGCGGCAAGTTCGATCCGGTGGATATCCATCGGGGCGACTTTGTCCTCGCGCGCCAGGACATTTCTCTGCCGGGACGTGGTCTGTCGGTGGACCTCACCTTCACCTATCGCTCCCGCTCCAGCTACAACGGCCCCTTCGGCTACGGCTGGGATCTGAGCTACAACAAGCGCCTGCGAAAGCTTTCCAACGGAAACGTCGTGGCGCTCCGTGGGTCCAACCGCAAGGACGAATTCGCCTTCGAGAGCAAGACAGGAACCTACCAGGCCCCGCCCGGGATCTTCGACACCCTGATCCAGAACCCGGACGGCACCTACACCCTGACGAGCAAGCACGGCGAGAAGGAGCTCTACGACGTCAACGGCAACCTGACGCGCATCGAAGATCGCAACGCAAACGCCCTCACCTTCACCTACGACCCCGCCGGCCCGCTGCCGGTCATCGGGCAGTCCGCCTACTTCGTGAATCAGACAACCGGCGTCATCGCCCGCGAATATCGACTGACGCAAATTACCGATACGATCGGGCGTCCTCTCACCTTCACCTACACCCCCAACGGCCGTCTGGACACCATCACCTACGAAGGCCGCACCATCAGCTACGCCTACGACCCGGCGCAGACCGGCGACCTGCTCACCGTCACGATGCCGCCCACACCCGATGTGCCCTCCGGTGCTACGACCACGTACGCCTATGATGCCAAGCATAACCTGACGACCATCACCGACCCCAAGAACCAACCCTATCTCACCAATGGCTATAATGCGTACGATTGTCTGGTCCAACAAACCTATGGTAGCTGGACCTCAACCCTTGCCTATAGCAACTCTCCGGCATGCCCCTCGGGCGAGGGTAGCGGTGAACCCGGCTATGCCGTAACCCTGAGTCCGTTCGTCGCGGCTCCAGGCGACACCGTGACCGCCTCCTGGGTTGGGCTCAGCCAGCCGAGCAACCCGTTCCTATTCATGTGGCTGGTCCCGCTCGCGACGGGCACACCGATCCTCTCGGTTCAGCTGAATGGCACGACCTCCGGGGCCGTGACATTCACGTTGCCTCCTTCAGCGGTTCCCGGCGCCTACGAAGCGCGGTATATGAACGGCACCATCACGATCCTCGCCAGCAGCAACCCGATCACCGTGTCCGCCACACCCCTGCCGAGCACCGTGGACGTCACCGACCGCAAGGGCTTCCGGACGCTCTACACCTTCGATGCCGAGGGCCACATCACGCGGATGGAGCAGTTCACCGACGGCAATCCGCCGGAGGAGCCCGCGTCGTACGTGACGAGCTACGAGTACGACGCGGACGGCAACCGCACGCGGATCGTCCTGTCGCGCGGCAACGAGGTGCTCATGAGCTATGACGAGAAGGGCAACCTGCTGGAGTTGCGCCGCAAGCCACTGCCCGGCTCATTCGAGGCCGACCTCGTCACCACCTTCACCTACGAGCCACAATTTAATTTCATCAAGACGCTCACCGACCCGCGCGGCAACACAACCACCTACACCTACGACTACGAGCTGGGCGAGCCGCAGCACGGCAACCTGCGCCGGATCGACTTCCCGCAGGTGAACGGCCAGACCCCGCAGACGAGCTTCACGTACAACGCCGCAGGGCAAGTCGAGACCGTCACCGACCCCAACGGCAACGTCACCATCTACGCCTACGATCCCGCCACCGGCTACCTCACCCAGATCACCCAGGGCTTCGGCACGCCAGCGGCCTCGACGACGACGCTGACCTACGATGCAGTCGGCAACGTCACCTCCCTCACCAACGCAAACGGCAAGACGACGAGCTTTTCCTACAATGCGCTCAACCAGCTCCTCCAGACCAACGCCCCGGCGCCGTTTGGTTTTCAGACCCACTACGCCTATGACGCCAACGGCAACCTCATCCAGATCGACCGCCAGGCCAAAAGCCCCAGTCCAGGTCCTCGGCCCGCCCCAGGTACCACCAACCCGCTTGACGGCTGGCAGTCCACGGTCTATGCCTACACGATCCTCGATCAGCTGGCCTCTATCACCGATGACCTGAACCACACCACCAGCTTTGCCTATGACAACAACGGCAACCGCACAACCGTCACCGATGCGCTAAACCACCCGACCACCTACGCCTATGATGAGCGCGACCTGCTCCAGACCGTCACCGATGCGGCGACGCCAGCGGGCGTCACCACGTATTTCTACGACCCCAACGCGAACCTGACCTCCATCACCGACGCCAACGCCAACCTCACGACCTACGCCTACGACGACTTCGACCGCCTCCTCACCACCACCTATGCGAATGGCGCCTTTGACACGTACACGTACGATGCGGCTTCGAATCTCACCGAACACCGAACACCGAACAACGAACTCCTTCAATACACCTACGACGCCCTGAATCGCCTGGACTCCAAGTCTGTCCCTACGGACGACGGACTACGGACGACGGACTATCTCTACGACCCCGGTTCTCGTCTGACGGCGGTCTTTGACTCCGCCGCAAACGCCAGCCTCACCTTCACCTACGACGCCTTGAACCGAGTTCTTTCTACTACGAACTATGAACTCCGAACTACGAACTATACGTATGACGGCGTCGGCAACCGCACCGGCCTGACGTATCCGGATGGCACGCACCTGCTCTACACCTACGATGTCCTCAACCGCTTGACAGCAATCAGCAGCCAGCAATCAGCCATCAGCCAATTCACCTATGATCCGCTCTCCCGCCGCACCAAGCTCACCCGCGCCGGAACTCTGGAGAGCCGCTACGCCTACGACGCCGCCAGCCGCCTGATCAAGCTGGAACATCTGGGGCCCACGGTGGTGCCCACAACGGATACCGCGCGCACGCCACACGCAACCTTCCAGCGCCTCCTCGCCCGCCTGCAGGAGTTGCTCTTCCCTGAGGCGCAGGCCACCCCACTCTCCTTCCAGATCACGCGCCTGAGCGTGCTGGTCCGCTTCACCTACACCTATGATCCCCTGGGCAATCGCCTCACGATGGGCCGCTTCCCCAGCAGCCTGCCCCTGGCCGTCAGCCAGACCGGCCCCATCACCCAAGCTGGTACCGTGACGACCACCTACGCCTACGATCCGCTGTCTCAACTGACTGCGGTGGATTATCCGGGAAGCGAGGGCTTCTCCGATACAACCTACACCTACGATGCGGTGGGCAACCGGTTGCAGACGGTGGATGGCGGCACGACCGGCTACACGCCGAACCCCCTGAACCAGTACGAGAGTGTCGGAGGCGCGCCCTTCACCT